>Ga0194125_10011306_pt1 | contig 11999 bp, 8 predicted proteins | sample TA2KigC250mmetaG_FD_148626 | JGI IMG/M metagenome (GOLD analysis project Ga0194125, IMG submission 148626) | Freshwater microbial communities from Lake Tanganyika, Tanzania - TA2015034 Kigoma Deep Cast 250m | ecosystem: Environmental > Aquatic > Freshwater > Lake | place: Tanzania: Lake... | reverse complement strand
ACAATTTGCGGAAAAAATTGAAGAGCAACTTGCCTTAAAAAATCTTAATTTCAAAGATTTAGATTTAAGAGTTGAAAATCATAAGATAAATCAAAGTAAAATAATCCTAAAAAAAATTGATCCAATTATTTTAATAAAATCGGAAGAAAAAAAAGTTGAATCAAACTCTACTCCGATACTAGAATTAAAAGTAGCAAAAGTTCTTGAAGTCAAAGAACATCCACAAGCAGACAAACTTTGGATACTTCAAGTTGATTTAGGAACAGAAAAGAGACAATTATGTGCAGGCCTTAAGCCATATTACCCAAATCAATCTGATTTATTGGGAAAACACCTCGTAATAGTCACGAATTTGAAGCCAACAAAACTAAGAGAGGAAACAAGTCAAGGCATGTTACTGGCAGCAGATGGAGGATCAAATGTGGGAGTATTATTGGCGCCTAATACCCTTCCCGGGGCTCTAGTAAACGTAAGAGGCATAACGGGGTTAGGTCTTTCTGAGATAACAATAGATATTATTACTAAGCTTAAGATGGAAGCAATAGCTGGGTTTGCATACATTAATGGTGAATTGCTAAAAACTGAATCTGAAACAGTGATTGTAGATAAAAAAATTGATGGAAAAATCAGATAATCAATTTTAAATATTTTTAATTTTTTTATTATGCCTTAAATGTTGCGCTTCATTAATCAGACTGATACACATGGGGCGAGATCCAGTTTGCGGGATGCATGTAGATGAAGAACATGCAGCTTTCAAAGTAGAGCAGGGTGGGAAGACTTATTATTTTTGCAGTGAAGGGTGCATGCTTACATTCCAGCAACCTGATGTTGAACTTAAAAAACTGCGAAACTTAGCGATATTTAGTTTAATCTTAGGTCTTTGGCTCATGGTCATTATGTTCGTGCATGAACCTCCCTTTTTTAGCCATCATATTTGGGGCCTTTTATTGGCTACTCCTGTACAATTCGTTGCTGGTTATAGGTATTATCGAGGAGCATGGGGGGCTCTTAAAGCTAGAACTGCAAATATGGATACTCTTATTGTAATTGGTACAACAACTGCGTGGGGCTATAGTACATTTGTTGTGTTATTTCCTCATTTAGCTCCAAGCATGGAAGTCTATTTTGATGCCTCAGCGATGATTCTTGCGTTAATATTAGTTGGCAAATATTTGGAAGAGGTGGCACGTGGAAGAGCCTCTGAAGCTGTTCGTAAACTGTTAGATCTTCAACCCCCTACTGCTACTGTTGTGAAAGAAGATGGTTCAGAGGAAATTGTTGGTGTAGAAACCATTATGCCTATGGATATTCTTCGAGTTAAACCAGGAGAAAAAATTGCTTTAGATGGGATACTCACAGAAGGAGCCAGCAGCATAGATGAGAGCATGATCACTGGTGAAAGTATTCCAGTCTCCAAAAAAGTTGGAGACGAAGTTATTGGTGGAACAATAAACCGTGAGGGGAGTTTCAAGATGGAGGTAACAAAAATTGGTATGAATACTACTCTACAACAGATTGTGCAGATGGTTGAAGAAGCTCAGTTAAGTAAAGCTCCAATTCAAAGACTTGCTGATGTTGTCGCAGCTTATTTCACACCTGCTGTACTAATTATTGCCACATCAGCATTCCTTGGTTGGTATTATGTTGCACATAGTTCCTTTGGTTTTGCTTTTACAGCTTTTGTCGCAGTAGTAATTGTTGCATGCCCCTGTGCCATGGGAATCGCAACACCAACAGCTATTCTAGTAGGCGCAGGGTTAGGTGCGCAGAATGGAATTTTAATTAAAAATGGTGAGTTTCTTGAAAAAGCAAGAAGCCTTCAAGCCGTTGCATTCGATAAGACTGGTACACTTACCAAAGGCGAGATTGTAGTTACCGATGTTTATGGTAATGATTCAGACAAACTCTTAGCTGAAGCAGCGAGTTTGGAAAAATTAAGCGAACATCCCATTGGTGCTGCAGTAGTTAAACATGCTCAAGATAAAGGACTTATCTTATTTGAAACAAAGAACTTTGAGGCTTTAGCTGGTCGAGGTATAAAGGGGACTGTTAATGGCAATAATTATGTTATTGGTACAAGCCGTTTAATGACCGAACTAAATATTGACACAACAGCTGTTCAGAAAAAAGCAGATGAACTCTATGATCAGGGGAAGACACTAGCAATCGTAGCTATGAACGGGGTAGGTGTTGGGTTAATCGGAGTTGCTGACGAATTAAAAGACAATGCCAAAGAAGCTGTTAAAAGATTAAAAGAAATGGGACTCAAAGTCGTCATGATTACTGGTGATAATAAACGTACCGCAGCTGCTATTGCTAAGCAAGTTGGTATTGATGAGTATGTCTCAGAAGTTCTTCCTGAAGATAAGGTAAAAGAGATTCAGAAACTGAAAGAAAATGGATTCATTGTTGGGATGGTTGGAGATGGTGTAAATGATGCTCCGGCTCTTGCTGAATCTGATGTTGGTATAGCTCTTGGTAGTGGAACAGACGTAGCATTAGAGACTGGAGGAATTGTTTTAATCAGAAACAACCTAATGGATGTACCAACTGCTATCGAGCTTAGTAAAAGAACTTATTCAAAAATTGTTCAGAACTTGTTTTGGGCCTTCTTTTATAATACTGCTTTAATCCCTGTAGCAGCTGGAATTTTAATTCCTTGGGGGATTCAGATGAACCCCATTTTTGCTGCAGGTGCAATGGCCTTAAGTAGCTTCACTGTGGTGATCAACAGCCTTTTACTACGGAGGTGGAAGCCTAGAGGATGAGCTCTGAGATTGTGAAGATTATTCCAATTAAAAGAATGGATTGCCCGACTTGTATTCTAACACTTGAAAAACAAATTAAAAAAATTCCTGGAGTAAAAGACGTTAAAGGTAATTATTTAAAAAAAACCATTAATGTGACTTTTACCGAGTCTTCTCATTTAGTTTCAATAGAGAAAGTAATTGAAGATCTTGGTTATGAGATTTCATACAAAAAATATCCTTCACCATTTGATCGAATTAAAGGATTTTTGAAACAAGATTTCAGTGAAATCCAACCATTATCAGATAAAGATTTTGGGATAAAAGTTCTTCAAGCTAAAAAAGTGGTTGCTGTATTATTTGGTTCAAGATCCTGTCCTGCTTGTCAGCTTGTTAAACCAAAATATAATCAGTTAGCTAACAAGTATAAAGGAGAATTACAATTTTTCGAGATGGATGTAGAATTTTCTGATACTTGGAAAAATTATGATGTCTTGGGTATACCTACCATCATTATTTTTAAGAATGGTGAAACTATAGAAAATTTTACTTCAACACTTAATATTAATGAGTTGGAGAAGAGCTTAACAGATTCAAAATAAGAAATAATTATAGATAACCTGTCATACAGGTACAAAAGTCTAGTGATATTCAATGAAATCTATCAGCCATAATGGTGTCATCGTACCAGCAAAGTATGTTGGCCAAAAACTTTCAGTCAAAATTAGAGGTAGCTACTTTATTCTTAACGATGAACAGGAGGAGATGGCTGTGGCTTGGGCAAAGAAAATTGGGGCTCCCTATGTTGAAGACCCTGTTTTTGCAGATAATTTTCATAAAGATTTTTCAAAAAAAATTGGGCAAACTGTAAAAGCTGGAGATGTAGACTTTTCAGAAATTTACAAGGATGTAATACAGGAACGAGAGTTAAAAGCTCAATTACCTTCTGAAATAAAAAAGCAACAAACAGCTGAAAGGAAGAAAATCCGTGAAGAAAATAAAGAAAAATATGGTTGGGCCACTGTTGACGATGAAAAAATTGAAGTTGGAAATTATACGGTGGAACCTGACAGCATTTTCATGGGTCGGGGACAACATCCTTGGAGAGGTATGTGGAAAGAGGGCCCTACTTATGAGGATATTGAATTAAACTTGAGTCCTGATTCCCCAATACCTGAAGGTAACTGGAAAAAAATTGTATGGGATGATGAAGGTATCTGGATTGCCCGTTGGCGTGATAAGTTAAGTGGGAAAATTAAATATGTATGGCCAGGAGATACAAGTTTCATCAAGCAAAATAAAGATGTTGAAAAATATGATAAAGCTAAGCTCTTAGCAAAAGAATTAGTAAAAATCAAAGCCCACATTGAAAGCAATCTTAGTAGTAAAGATGTGAAGCGAAGAAAAATTTCTACAGTATGCTATTTAATCGATCATCTGAAGTTTAGAGTCGGTGACGAAAAAGATGAGGAAGAAGAAGCTGACACAGTTGGGGCCTCAACTTTACGCCCAGAACACCTATGTTTTAACGACGATGGGACTATTACCTTTGATTTTTTAGGTAAAGATAGTGTACGAATGGTAATTAAAGCTAATATTAACAAAGAAGCAATTAAAAATCTTAAGGAATTCTCAAAAACAAATGGAGAGCCTCTCTTTGAAGGGGTTAATAGCAATCAAGTTAGTGATTTTTTAAACGAGGTAATGAGTGGTCTTAGTGCGAAAGTATTTAGAACTTATTATGCCACTGATGCAGTTAAAAATAAGTTGTATGAATTAAAAATTCATGACAACGTGCCTGAATATGTTAAAAAACATGGAGCACTTTTAGCAAATTTAGAAGCAGCAATAATCTGCAACCATAAACGCACAATCCCTAAAACATGGGAGAAAAGCCTTCAACAGAAAAAAGATAAACTCAGACAACTTGAAATTATGCTGAAAATAGATGATAAAAAATCCCGAGAAAAGATACAAGATCTAGAAAAATCCTATAAGAAGAAACTAATGCAAACAGAGAAATCACTTGAAGAAGCTGAAACAAAACAATCTATACTAAAAAATAAATTTGATGAGTCTCAGAAACAAGGAAAAGATACTAAAAGTCTTAAAAAACAGCTAGAAAAAACTAAAAATATAGTTAAGCTTACACGTGAGCGAGTTAGGAAATTAAAAAACAATCATTTAGCTGCCTTAGAAAAACTGAAAAAACTAAGAGTTGAACGACAAAAAAAGAACCAAGAAGCTATTGAAAAAATGAAGTTACAAACACAAGCCCAAGAAATTACTAAAGATTACAACCTTGGAACAAGTTTGAAGAACTATGTTGATCCTCGAATATATTATGACTGGGGTAGAAAAGTTGGCTTTGATTGGAAAAAATATTATCCCATTACTTTGCAGAAAAAGTTCAGTTGGATCGAAAAAAACTGATTCTTCAATTAAAAATGATAAAATATTACGCAGAAATTTTTCTATCCGTATAATCTTCTATTAGATCAACAATTTTATTGAAGCTTGTTGTTGCATCTGCATCAGGGTGTTCAGCTACAAAGGGTTTTCCTTCATCAGAATCTATTGCTATTCTTGGATCTAGGGGGATTGTTCCTAAGAATAGAATATCCATCTCCTCCGATACTTTTTTGCCTGCTCCTTCCCCGAATAAATTAACTTGTTTACCACAATGAGGGCAAGTAAATCCACTCATATTCTCAATTATCCCAATAATTGGTGCTTTCATTTGATTCGCAAATGTTACTGATTTCTCAACTACGTCTGCGCTTACTTGACTTGGTATTGTAACAATTATCACGCCATCAATTTCAGGTAATAGCTGGAGTACGCTTAAAGGCTCATCTCCTGTCCCTGGTGGGAGATCAATTAAAAGGTAATCAAGATCTCCCCAGTCAACATCAGCCATAAACTGACGGATAGCTGCCATTTTCAGAGGGCCTCTCCAAATTACCGGAGTTTCTTGTGCTGGCAAGAGAAAGTCCATTGATATTGTTTTAATTCCAAGCGTGCTGGATGGTGCTTTAATCCCCGATTCGTCAATGTCTAATACTTCACCTTTAAGTCCAAGCATTTTTGGTACCGTAGGGCCATGGAGATCTGCATCGAGCACTCCAACTTTTTTGTTTCTCATTGCTAGTACGGCTGCCATATTAACGGTGACTAGGCTTTTACCAACTCCCCCTTTTCCACTCATGACAGCAATTTTTGTTTTAATTTTTTCCATTCTTTGCTTAAGACGCTGCAGCTCTTCGATTCTTTGAACAAAGCCTTCTCCTTTTTGATTATCTTCGCCTACCATTGTTTATTCACTGAAGCTGATTCACCTTAATGGTTATAACTAATTGAAAAAGTGAACTGATTTTATAGATTTATCTAAAATTTTGATAATTAGGATAAGGATATTTTAATTAGTGTAACTATGAAGGTTAAAGGACAATACCATGGATCAACTCGACAAAATCTGCAGTAAGATAGCTACTGATGAAAGTAATGCCTGGGCTGCTGTAGGCGTTATTTTACGCTGGGACAATGATGAGTTAGAAACTATTGTAGTAAAACGAGCCGTAGTTGAAGGGGATCCATGGAGCGGAGACATGGCTTTTCCAGGTGGAAAAAAGGCATCTAATGACGCTTGCCTAGTTGACACTGTAAATCGAGAAGTTCTTGAAGAAACTGGCATTGATTTAACAAAAGCAACCTTTTTGGGGTATTTCCCAATTACTTTAACAAGCATTAGACCAGGGTCTACGGTACTTCCTCTATTTTATTTATATCATGGTAGACCAGAAATTCACTTGAATAGTGAATTAACTGGGTACTATTGGGTTCATCTGAGTGACTTAAGAAGCAAGAAAAAGAAAGCGGTACTAAAAAACAGAAAAGTCACTGTATTCGATTTAGGCGAAGATAAAATTTGGGGATTAACCTACAAAATGCTCGAAAAAATACTTGAAATGATGGAAGGCTAGTTTAGCATTTTCACCAAGGATTCAGCGATATCTACTGGTCGAAGTCCAACGTTAACGTCAGCAGCTCTTAAAGCATTCATTTTGCTCTCAGCAGTTCCTGTTCCACCAGAAATAATTGCTCCTGCATGCCCCATTCTTTTCCCAGGAACCGCTGCTCTTCCAGCTATGTAAGCTGAAACTGGTTTAGTGAACCCACCTGATGCGATGAAATCAGCAGCACGTTCCTCAGCATCTCCACCAATCTCACCAATTAAAGCAACACCCTTTGTTTCCGGGTCATTTTGGAACCACTTTAATACACTAACATAATCTAAACCAACCACTGGATCACCACCAATGCCAATGCAGGTGGTTTCACCTAATCCTACACGGGTGATATGAGCAGCGACTTCATAGAAGAGGGTTCCACTTCTACTAATGATTCCTATTTTTCCTGGAGTAAATATTTGTGCAGGCATGATTCCTAGTTTTGATTCACCAGCTTTGATGATTCCTGGCGTGTTTGGACCAATTATTGTTATCCCTTTTTGTTTTGCTCGCGTAATAATTTCTATTGTGTCTTTAACTGGTATGCCTTCTGTGATAATAATTATTGGATCAAGCTCAGCTTCGATAGCTTCTAACGCAGCGTCCAACGCGCCTGGAGCTGGAACATAAATTATGCTTGCATTCACTCCTTTAGCTTGTTTTGCTTCTAATACGGTATCGTATACAGGTACACCTTCAACTTCTTGTCCTCCCCTTCCTGGTGCTGAGCCTGCAACTATTTTTGTTCCATATTCAAGCATCAGTTTTGTATGGAATCTACCTTGTGTCCCAGTGATCCCCTGAACAATTGCCTTGGTTTCACTGTTTATCATTTTAACCATCGTTAATCCCCCTGGCTATTTTTACTACCATGTCCGCTGCTTCTTCCATCGTGTCATGACTTTTTATCCCCGCATCTGAAAGAATCTTTTTCCCCTCTTCTTCATTGGTTCCCATCATTCTAACAACGATTGGCTTCTTTGAATTGAGTTTATTCTGTGCTGAAACAATTCCTTTTGCTGTGTCATCGCATCTTGTGATGCCACCTAAAACATTTACAAAAAGTGCTTTAACGCGATCATCATTTAAGACGAATTCAACTGCTTTACTAATTCGTTCAGGATTTGCTCCTCCCCCTAAGTCAAGGAAATTACCTGCTTTTCCTCCATTTATCATAACAGTGTCTAGTGTTGCCATTGTTAAACCTGCACCATTACCAATGATTCCAATGTCCCCATCAAGTTCAACATAAATTAGGTCCATTTTCCTTCCTTCAATCTCTTTTTGAGTTAATTCACCTTCATAACTTTCAAAGAGACGGGCTTCGTATTCTTTATGCCTGTAAAGGGCATTATTGTCAATGTTTAACCGTGCATCAGCTGCGACAAAACTTTCTTCAAGTTCAACAAGTGGATTTATCTCAGTAAGTTCAGCATCCATGTCGACAGCAACTTTGTAAAGCCTTAAAATAATTGATGCAAGGTCTGTCATCTTTTTCCCAGAATAACCTAAACGTTTAGCGATTCCAATCGAGTGGTAACTTCTTAAACCATTAATTGGGTCAATGTAAGTTTTCATTATTTTCTCTGGTTGTTTTTCAGCGACTTCCTCAATATCCATTCCACCAGAAGCTGAGGTTATTATTACGAAGCATTTTGAATTTCTGTCAATTGTAATTCCTATGTAGATTTCTTTTTTTATAAGGATCTTTTCTTCGACCAAAATTTTTCTTACTGGCAAATCTTTAATTTTTTCATTGAGCATTTGCTGTGTTAGTTCGTATACTTCTGAGGGTGTATTAGCGAATTTGATTCCCCCTGCTTTCCCTCTTCCTCCCACTGATACTTGTGCTTTTATTGCCACTGGTTTTGATAGGTTCTCAATAAAATTTTTTGCTGAAGTAGGTTCAGTTACCATGATCCCGGGTGGGGTTGGGATGCCATATTTTTTGAAAATTTCTTTTGCTTCATATTCTTGGAGTTTCAATAATGACCCTCAAATGTTAATTCTAACAAGATGCGGTTGTAAATAATGGTTGCTCTTTAGGGAAAGCGTTTTGAATAAATATAAATGTTTAGTTTCAAGCCTTATTTTATTATTCTGAGTGTTTCGAAGCTTCCATAGCCTCCTTCTACTCCATCGAGTTCAAATTCTCCAAAGCTTTGTGAGAGGATAGATGTCTTGCCTTCTGCATCTTTGAAAGGTATTGGTATAACTGGCCCAGCTCTACCCATCAAAACATGTTTTTCTCCGTTTGCATCTATCAACTCGAGTATTGAGCTTATCGGAATAATTCCATCCTTGTATTCTTGTTTAATGACTTTTAGATTCTTTATTGGGATGTTTTTCCCGTTTCTATACAGGAAACCCCCTGTACTAATTCTACCATCATCTGCAATTATTGCAGCTGGATTAATCGCAAGATTCCTGTTAAACCATACAACATAGTAGATCCAGTTGCCTATTCCTGTCCAATCACGGACTCCATGAGTGTGATCTCTTTCACCAATAACCTCTTTCAAAAAATATTTTTCATTTTCTAAGTCGATTTCTCCATTAATTAATGCGATTTGCTCCCAGTGTTGATCACCGCTTTTTTTCCCTAATTCTAATGATTCCGGTGTCATATTTTCGCTATACTCGTATGTTTCATGAATTGGCTTAAAATCGAGGTTCATTTCAACATTCACGATTTTCGTAATTAGTTTTGGATTTTGATGAATTTTTACGAAGTCTTCAGCTTTTTGGACTTTAATCATTTTTCCTTTAAACCTATACTTCCATGTGCCATCTGTTTGTCTTTCATGTGCCATTCCTGCTGCTTCAAGACTTTTTGGGTATTTTTTAATCTCTTCACTTGATTGAAATCCCACAACACTCCCATCTGGCAAAAAGAGTAGGAAAAAAACCATGGCTTCCTTTTTGTTTGGTTTAAAACCGAGTCGAGTCATACCACTTATGTTATTTTTTCTATCGCTGAAGCAAAAATAGTACGATTCATTCCATTCAGGGTGATTTTTGATTGGGTGAGTTAATGGTTCCATTTTATTCAATAATCGTCACCTCACCTTTTACTCCATCGATTGTTCCCTTCATTCCAGTCTTCAAAATTTTACAAGCATTATATACATTAGTGACAGCTGGGATACCATATTCTCTTGCAACAACAGCTCCATGACTCAAGACTCCACCAGTTTCTGTTACTAAACCGCCAATTTTACTAAATACTGGAGTCCATCCAGGATCTGTTCTTGGCACAATTAATATCTCCCCGGCTTTAACTTGCCAAATATCATCAATCACTAATAATACACGAATAGTGGCTGTATGCAATCCTTGGCTTGCTGGTATGCCTATTAATCTCTTTGAATCGGGCGGTGGGGGATCATTAAACTCTCTTTCACCTTGCAAAAACTTTGGAGGAGTAATATTCTCATATCTATGGAAGCTTGATTCTCTCTCCAAAATTATTGGTTTAAAGTTAATGGTTTCTGAATTTTCAAGCAATAATGTTTTTACTTCTTTTTTAGTGAGGAAGAATATTTCTGATGGATCTTCTAAAATTCCTTGATTTACGAATCTTTTCCCTGCTTCTAAGTAGACATGACGCATCATAGTTATCCATTTATCAAGATTGTATCTTTGCTGCTCTCTAAAGATAATGTATCTTCTTGCAGTGTTGAGAATTCCTGAGAAAAACTTCCATTTAATTGAACCAGTTAAGCCTGAAATAATTTTTCTTTTAACATATTTTTCAGTGTCATTTTTTAAGGTAATATTTTGTTTTTCAACTTCTGAAAAAATAATTACGTCACCTATCGCTAAAGGTTTCAAGATATCAAATATTAGACTAGGGTCTTCACCCCATCTTTTGTAGTATACTTCTCTTGTAAAACCTCTGAACCCAAAATCGACATTAAATTTCTTCAATTCTGTCTTGAATCGTTCAGAATCTGTGGTTTTTGTTTGTTCGAGTCTTTCAATAATTTCGTTTGAAGGTGTTTCAAGAATGAGTTTGGTCAGTTCCTGTGAAGATCGCACAATATCCGCGAGTTCATTTATTCTACTATTTGTCTCACTTGTCTTATGTTTAAGACCTGAAACTAGTATTGGATAAATTCTACGAGCGTCTTCTCTCCCAACCCATCGATTCAGTAAATATTGTGTTAATAAATTCATGCCAATATTATGAACAGGAATACCATACCGAACGAGGCGATAATGTCCAACCATTATCTCATTTGCTTCATTTGATTTGTTGAATAACTCTTGGTTAGAATATTCAGGTAATCTTTGTGAATTTTCCATGAATTCTTTAAAGTATGAATTGAAAATATTCTGTGTCCATTCATCATAAACAGCAGCTGTCTTACTTCCTTTCCCATTTGGATCTTTTAATGTTACCATCAATTCTGCCCATAAACGTCCAAAGAGATTGAATGGTTGATTTTTTATTGTGTCTTTACCATATTTGCCACTCCCTGCTGGAAAATAGTTTAAGAGGTCCTCATTGCGAAGGAATCCAGGAATCTCATTGCTAACTTTCTGCTTCAATACTTCAAGGTTAAAGTATGCATGTGCCTTATGAAGCCTAAGCAACTGACTCGTTTCAGGAGTGTTAAGAGTGTTGTACCCCATTATTTTGTTTAACTCAACATTCACAATCTCTGTTAAATGATCTCCTAAAAGCTCAAAAAATAATGGTGACACTGAGTCATTCCAATAATCGTCGCTGTACCCGCGACTCCAAACAATATTATCCTTAGGATTAATCTCTTTTAGAAATGTGATTGGACGAGATTGGAGGATACTTGGTTTTCCCTCATCATCTATTGCCCACTCGATATCCTGTGCTTCATTAAACACATTCTCAATCTTAACTGCAATTTTAGAAAGTTGGATAATTTCTTCGTCAGTAAGTGACGATTTTTCTTTCCTTTCATCATCTTTTTTATGAATAGTCCCTGTTTCTGATGAATCAATAATTACATTCTTAGAACCAATTTCTCTACTTAGAATCAGGTTCTCTTCAACAGTTTTTTTTAAAGTGAATTTATCAGGTTCAGCATATCCACTTACAACTGATTCACCTAATCCCCAATTTGATTCAATGATTAGCTCTGTCTTGTCGCTAGTCACAGGGTTTGCTGTAAATATTACTCCTGCACTCTTTGATGGAACCATTTTTTGAATAATTACAGCAATTAACGCATCTTTTTCGTTGAATTGTATTCTATGC
>Ga0194125_10011303_pt1 | contig 12001 bp, 9 predicted proteins | sample TA2KigC250mmetaG_FD_148626 | JGI IMG/M metagenome (GOLD analysis project Ga0194125, IMG submission 148626) | Freshwater microbial communities from Lake Tanganyika, Tanzania - TA2015034 Kigoma Deep Cast 250m | ecosystem: Environmental > Aquatic > Freshwater > Lake | place: Tanzania: Lake... | reverse complement strand
GCAGCCTGTTTTTTACAATCTACGCATCCTCTTAACCCCTTCCCACATTCATCTGCAACTTCTTCTTTATTGGAGTTATAAAAATTATGTAAAGTATAAACACTACAAATATCTGGGTGACCAAGATCATTTTTTCTTATTTTTTGCGGATCTGTAATCATTCTTGTGATTTTTTCTTCAAGAAAATCTATTGAGTCTGATGGAAGGATAACATTTCCATAACTTTTACTCATTTTTCTTCCATCGGTACCTAACAATTTCGGAGTCTTTGTCATGATGGTTTGTGGTTCTGAAAAAACCTCTCCAAAAAAACTGTTAAACCTTCTTATTATTTCTCTTGTCAATTCTACATGGGGTGCTTGATCTATACCAACAGGGACATGTGTGGCTTTGTATATTGCAATATCTGCTGCTTGGAGTACCGGATAGCTAAGTAATCCTAATGAAAGACTTTGTATTGCATTATTTCCATTAGTTTTGTCTTTATAAACAGGACATCTTTCTAACCATGAGACCGGGGTAATCATGGAAAAGAGCGTATAAAGTTCCATGTGTTCTGGCATATTAGATTGAACAAAAATTGTAGATTTATGGGGGTCTATTCCCAAAGCTAACCAGTCTATCCCCATATTGATGACAAAGTCTTTTATCTCAGAATAATCTGTTCTATCAGTTAATGCATGTAGGTCAGCTATCTCAAAAAAACATTCATCTTCTTCTTGAAATCTGAGCCAATTTTCCATAGTACTTACTAAATTACCTAAATGAAGTCTGCCTGTTGTTCGCATACCACTTACTATTCTTTTTCTTTCCATTTTTAGTTTCGAAGAGTACATTTTTAAATATTAGAAAGATTTATAAATATTCTGTCTATTTATTCTAATCATGAAAACAAAGAAAAAAAAAGCACTAAATGTAAACCTTTGGCCTTAAATGTGCAAGAAAGTATTAAAGAGATAGATAGGCTTTTTCTAATTGTGACTAGTTTTTGTTCTTCAAAATGTCTTTTATGCAGTTATTGGAAAAATAAAGAACCAAAATTTATTTCTTTAAATTTTATCAAAAGAAAAATAATTCCTCTTATTAGAAAATATAATATAAAATTTGTTTGTATTACTGGCGGGGAACCAACACTACATCCAAGATTACATGAAATTATAAAACTAATAAAAAAAGAGGGCCCCTATATAACTTTAATTACTAATTGTACCAATTTGGGTAACCACTTTGACAAAATAAAAAAATATATCGACGGATATATGATTTCATTGGATGCTGATACTCCAACACTTTTTTATAAAATAAGGGGCAATAAAAATTTTAAAGAAGTTATTTCTTGGCCAAGGAAAATTAAAAAAAGCTCTCCTTCTGCCGAAGTGGTATTTTCTTGTCTGATTCAAAAAAGAAATTTTAACAGATTAAAAAATATTTATTTATTGGCTTCAAAAATAGATATTAATGGGATTTTTTTTAGGGTACCAGAGTTAAAAGAATTTAGTTTTGGAGGCATTAATATCAATAAAAGAGATAAGAAAAAGATAAGAGAAGCGCGGCTTAATGAAAAAGAAATAAAAAAGCTGGCCGGAATTTTTGTAGATATTAGGAAATTAGATTCTCCGAAAAAATTGCTACTCCAGAAACCTACGACATTTAAGAATTATATAAAATATTTTAAAAAGTTGAATGGAGATAAAATTTTGTTTAAAGATAGGATTTGCGATGTTCCTTTTAACAGTTTAGTTATTGATGAATTAGAAAGGGTGCGTCCTTGTTTTTATCTTCCATTTTCCACCCATTTTAATAAGATTAAAGACCCATTAAATAGTAAACTATTTAAGAATATAAGAAATAGATTACTAAAGAATAAAAAATTTAGAGAAAAATACTGTGTTGATTGCCTACAATTTTCAAAATGAAAAAAATAAGAACATTATTAATAGGGATGCCTTGGCATCAGGCAGATATATTATCTATCCAATTAGGGGGATTAAAAGCATTTCTTAAAACCAAAAAGAAAAGAATTGATACTAGACACTATTATAAAGATATCATAAATTATATTGATGTAGAATGTTACAAAAAGATCCTGTATTCTGGAATTGGAGATTTACTTTTTGCTGCTATCTTATTTCCAGAGAGAAAAAACCAAATAAAGAAGGTAGTATTAAAAAAATTTAAAGGTAATATTAATTTTGAGAAAACAATATTTAATCTTAAAAAATTTCTTGAGGACATATTAGATGATATCGAATGGAAAAGATACCATTTAGTTGGCTTCACAACAACCCACCAACAGATAGTTTCTTCTTTACTTTTAGCTAAACTCATTAAAAAAAGATATCCTAAAGTGAGAATAGTGCTCGGGGGATTGCTACTAACTGGTAAAGTCGCAGAAAAAATTATTAAAATTTTTCCTTATATTGATTACATAATAATGGGAGAGGGAGAAAAATCCCTCTTAAATTTAGTTAATCATTTAGAAAATAAAAAGTTACTATCCGAAATAAAATCAACAATTTATAGAGATAAGAATAACATATATACGAATATCAAAAAAGATTACATTCCAAATATTAATCTCCTTCCGTTTCCGGATTATGGCGATTATTTTAAATTTTATCTTAGGAAGAAATGCATCTTACATTCAAAAATCTCAATTGAAGCAGGGAGGGGGTGCCCTTGGGGGAAATGTACATTTTGTGTAGAAAATACAGGTTGGAGAAAGAACTATCGTAAAAAAAATACTAAAAGGGTTATAGAAGAAATAATTTACCAAATAAAAAAGTATCAAACTACAGAACTATTGTTTTGCGATCCTGATGTGGCTGATAAAATAGATTTGTTCAAAGAGCTTAGTAAAATTCCTTTAGATTTAAAAATTTCTGTGGAAGTAACTAGTTTTATTTCAAAATCTGGTTTGAAGGCACTAAAAGACGCAGGAGCATCAAATATTCAGATAGGAATAGAATCATTTAGTGACAAACTTATCCAAGTATATAATAAAGGAACTAGCCTTATGAAAATGGTAGAAATCCTTAAATGGTGCAAAGAGTTGGAAATAAATCTTTCTTATAATATCATTATAGACTCTCCTTTTGAAACCAAAAAAGATATAAAAGAAATTAGAAAAAATATCGATTCTCTTAGATTTTTTCAGCCACCCCATATTTCTAAATTTGTCGTTTCATATGAATCTTTAATGTATTATAATCTAACAAAATATAAAATTAAAAGAATCTATCCACCATATGAAATTAGTAAATGTTATCCACAAAAAATTGCAATAAATCTAACTCCCCTAATTTCTTTTCATGGAGGATATTCATTTAAACCAAGAAATAGAATAAATTACAAGAAGATTATACCGATAATTAAGGAATGGAAGGAGGCCTATAAGTCATCTAGTTTAATTTGTTTTCGTGGAGAAGATTTTTTAGATATAAAATCAAACGTTAACGGGGAGATTGATCACACCATAATAGAAGGCCCATTAGAGAAAGAGACATATCTATTATGTATGGATGCGTCTAAAAGTATAGAAGAAATTCTTAAGAAAATTAAATGTAAAAGAAAAAAATTATTACCGATTCTCAATAAATTTATCAAACTTAAAATAATGTTTTGCAGTAATAATAGATATCTAAGTTTAGCTATATTGGCAAAAGAGATTTAATTTTATTTGGTCTGTTCAATTTTACCAAAAAGATATTTTTAATAAGAAAAGTCCTGCTTACTTAACAATGCACAATTACAAAAACTCTAAAATTCTTTTAATAACAATTTAAGAGGGGCGGAACAATCAGTTAAGTGAATTTTCGGATTTGGCTGACTGGCTTCGGACGTTCTCTCTTTGCTTTTACTTTTCTTGAGTTATTCATATCAAATAAATTTAAAAATCCCCTAATTTTGATTTAATCATGGAAATAAAGAAAAAAACAATTATTTACATTGGAATTGCTCTGTTTGTATTGCTGATTCTTATAATTGGAGTTCAATTCACAAGTTTTTCAATACTTAATCTAGATGAGAATAAAAACGAAGGAATATCAAAAGAGCTTGCAATTTGCATAGGAGAAAATTCTGTTTATTACAGTCAAACAGGTTGTCCTGCATGCGTAACTCAAGAAGATATGTTCGGAGATAATATAAAATATATTTCTAAAATAGATTGCAAATTAGATAGAGAAAAATGCATTGATGCTGGAATTCAGGCAACACCAACTTGGATAATTGAGAGCCAACTCTATCGCGGAGTGCAAACAATTGAAAAATTAGCAGAATTAACAGGCTGCTGATTTCTTTAGAAATTCCAAATAATTCGAATTTATTTCTCATCAAAAAACTTTAAAATCTTGTTTCTCCAACAAATTTCATGAAACCCACAATAAGACAACCAATTGTGACTGTCTGCGGACATGTTGATCATGGAAAAACCTCAATTCTTGACAGAATTAGACAGAGTTCTGTTCAGGAAGGAGAAGCAGGTGGAATCACTCAAAAGATATCATTCAGTCTTTATCCAACAGACAAACTAAGACAACAATGTCCTTTAATTGACAAAAAACAACTAAAATTAGATATTCCTGGATTTTTATTTATAGACACACCTGGACATGCAGCATTCACAAATCTAAGAAAAAGAGGAGGAAGCCTAGCTGATTTAGCTGTTCTTGTCATAGATATTAATGAAGGAATAAAACCACAGACATCTGAAGTAATACAAATACTAAAACTCAATAAAACACCATTCATAATTGCATTAAATAAAATAGATAATATTTCTGCATGGAAAAAATATGGAGGAAAAGGGGATAAAACAGAAATTGAAGAAAATATAAATTCCCAATCTTTAAGTGTAAGACAAAATTTTGATGAAAAATACATGATTCTTATGGGCTCTCTTCAAAGTTATGGATTTGACTCTGATTTATTCTACAAAATAGATGACTTTACAAAAAAAATAGCATTAGTTCCTTGTTCTGCAAAAACAGGTGAAGGAATTCCTGAATTAATAATGGTTCTTTGCGGATTAAGTCAAAAATATCTTGAAAAAAAACTAAATCTTGGAGAAGATGCTAAAGGAATAATTCTTGAAATAAAAAAAGAAAGAGATAATCCTTATTTAGAATCAATTCTTTATGATGGAAAATTATCCAGGCAGAATTCAATAGCTATTTCAAATCTTGATGGAAAACCTTTAATCACAAGAATAAGACTTCTTGAAGAAATTCTTCCACTTTCATCAAAATTTACTCCAAAAGAAAAAGTAAGTGCAGCAACAGGATTAAGAATGCAGATTGTTGAAAAAGCAGATATTCTTCCAGGCATGCCTTTTGTAGTTTTCAAAAACAATTTAGAAGAAATTGAAAAAATTTTCAAGCAACAAATCACAGAAAGTCTTAAAATCGAAAAACAGGGAATTATTGCAAAAGCTGATTCTCTTGGAAGTCTTGAAGCTTTGCTTACAATGCTAAGACAAGAAAAAATTCCAGTTGTTAAAGCAGGTATAGGAAACATCAATAAAAGTGACATTATCAATGCAAAAGCAAATCTCAAAATAAATGAATTAGATGCTGTAATTGTTGGATTTAATGTTAAAATTGAAGAAGAAGCAACTGAAATAGCTTCAGGAATAAAAATACTAACAGACGAGGTTATTTACAAACTTATAGAAAATCTCCAGAAATTTCGAGAAGAAAAAAGAAAAGAAATTGAAAAAAGAAGATTAATGCAATTGTCTCCGCTTGCAAAAATAAGAGTTCTACACCAATATGTTTTTCGAAACACAAGTCCTGCTATTTTCGGAATAAAAGTTGAAGCTGGAAAAATAATTCCAAGAATGAGTCTAGTTGATAATAATAATGAAAAAGTCGGAGAAATAAAAAATCTGCAGTCTGAAAATTCTTCTGTAAACGAAGCTTTTGAAGGACAAGAGCTTGCAATTTCAATTCCAGGAATAAATTTCAAAAGAAGGATGAAAGAGACAAAATTTCTTTATCCAAATATTTCTGAATCCCAGTTTAGAACTTTCAAAAAAAACAAGGATTTGCTTTCATCAAGTGAAATTTCTTTGCTTCAGGAAATTGCAGAAATAAAAAGAAAAATCAAAGCGAATTGGGGAATGTAAATAGAATTTTATTTACTTTTTATTCTTCTCTATCTTCAGATTGCAAATTCATCCATTCAGGAGGATCAATATCCCATTCTGTAAATTCTTTTGCTCCTTTAATTTTTCCCTCTAAATCAATTCTTGGTCCGCCCCTATGAGGAATTGCATATCTTTCACAAACAACCCTATAATCACAAAAATTACAATGAAATCCATAAAAAGGGACAAATCTACTTCGGCTAATTCCTTCTGAAACTTCATCTAATAATTTTTTTATATAATCAAAGTCTTTTTCACTTCTATGCGTCTTGAAAACCTTTCCCGATCTTAAATGATAATATAAAATAGCTTGCTCTTCTTCCCCATATAATTTTCTAAAAGCATAACTGTAAATTGTAAATTGCGGATGGCGGTGCAAAACAAAAGAATCTTTTTCAGGAGATTTTTTATCTGTTTTATAATCAGTAATATAATATCCCTTATCTGTTTTATCAATTCTGTCAAAAACACCTCGAATTAAATGTCCATTAATTTTAAAGGGCTCATCTTTTTTATTTCCAAATGATTTTTCTTTTGCAATTGGCGGCGGAAGATTTTTATGTCTAACATAGAATTTTTTCAAAATATTTTCTCCAAGTTTCATATAACCAAAGAAAATTCCAACAGGATCCTCGCCAAATTCAATATGATTTCCGATTCTAAGAATAAAATCATCTTTTAGTTTAAATTCTTTAACAATTAATTCTTCTTTATTTTTTCCTTTCAAAAAATTCCCTGCAACATTTGAAGTCCAATAATATTTCCAGTATTTTGCAAAACTTTCAGGAGACTGATAATTAACACTATAAAATCTGTCAAGCATATAATGGATATCTTTTCCAAAAACAGATCTTACATTTGCTGGTGTTTTTTCATGCTGAACATATTTTAGAAAATAAGCTAAACCACAACCCTTGTATGTTGTTATTTTGCTGGCACTTAATTTTCCCACGCTAGCCATGATTTCCGAAGCAGAAATTTCTTTATAAAAATTCTTGTTATCAACCAACACTTTTAAAAATACCCTAAAATACTAATTAACATGCCATTTAAAATCAATATATCTGAAAAGTCAGGAAAAACCTACAAATTTGAGCTTGAAAGCGAAGAGCTTCTTGGAAAGAACCTTCATGATAAAATATCTGGAAAAGAACTGCTTCCGACATTGGAAGGTTATGAACTTGAAATAACAGGAACAAGTGACAAAGCAGGATTTACCTCGCATAAAGATGTCTCTGGAATTGGTTTAAAAAAATTACTTCTCGGATATGGAAAGGGAATGAAAAAAAGACCAAGAAGAGAAGGAAAGAAAAAGATTTCAAATCCAAAACCAGGCGGACTTCGCCTAAGAAAAACAGTTCGAGGAAAAGTTATTTCTCCTGATATAGTTCAGATAAATTTCAAAATTCTTAAAGAAGGCCCGAAAAAGCTTTCGGATATTTTTCCAGAGCAGAACAAGCCAAAGGAAAAGCCAGAAAAAAAAGACAAAAAAGAAACTCCATCTAATTAATTTTTACCTGCGCAGTAGTAACAAAATAGAAACATTTATAAATGTCTATATTCTTCAAAAAATATGAAAAACAATAAAAAAGGAAATTTAGGAAAGAGAATTTTCAGAAACGTGGTTTATGGAGCAGCTAGCCTCGCACTTTTAGCAGGCTCATATAAGGCTATTTCATACACTACTGACAAAAATTTTCTAAAAGCAAGAGATTTCAATAATTCTCCATGGATTGAAGTTTATAATCCAAAAGGACAAATATGGGAATCTTATGCAAATGAAAATATTCCAAAAAATCAGCTTAACTGGCATCTATATATAGAAAAAGTAAGAGAAAAAAACAATGGAAGTCTTGAAGGAAGAATCTTACTGCCTGATTTAGATAGAGATGGAACAGTTCACAGCCATTAAAACAAATACTTAAAAACTCTTTTCTTTAATTTATTTAATGGTAAAAAATGAAGATGTCTTAAAGAAAATTCCAGAAATAAATGTTGGAGTTGTCGGACATATCGACCATGGAAAAACAACTTTGCTAAAGAGCCTAACTGAAAAATTTACAGATACTCATTCAGAGGAATTGAAAAGAGGAATTACAATAAAATTAGGCTATAGTGAAGCAATTATTTATCAGCAGGGAGATGAATTTTCTACAAAGCAATTAAATGAAAAATATGTTCCAGTAAGATATGTAAGTTTTATTGACACACCTGGACATGAGATGCTTATGGCCACTATGCTCTCAGGAGCAGCTATAATTGATGCAGCTATAATTGTTATTGCAGCAAACGAAGGAATAAAACCTCAAACAAGAGAGCATTTTGTAGCTCTTCAGGCAAAAAAAATAAACAATATAATAGTTGTCCAAAACAAAATTGATTTAGTAACTAAAGAACAGGCATTAGAGAATTATAAAAAAATTAAAGAATTTCTTAAGGGCACAATTGCTGAAAATTCACCGATAATACCAATTTCAGCACAGCAAGGAATTAATATTGAAAGAATACTTGAAGAATTAACTAAAATAAAAATTCCAGAAAAAGACAAAAAGGCAGAGCCTATTTTTCTTGTTGCAAGAAGTTTTGATGTAAATAAACCTGGAACAGAAATAAGCAATCTAAAAGGCGGTGTTTTAGGGGGAATTCTAAAAAAAGGGATTCTGAAAAAAGGAGATATCATTGAAATAAAACCAGGAAGAATTATAAAAAAATCTCATGGAAAAATAGATTATCAAACATTAGAAACAAGAATTCTCGCATTAAAAAAAGGAAAAATAACTGTAAATGAAATTGAGCCTGGTGCAAGTATTTCAATTGAAACAGCTTTAGATCCCTTTCTAACAAAAGCTGATTCTCTAAGAGGATGCATTGTTTCAAGAAAAGGAATTCTTCCGGAAATAAAATACAAGCTTAAAATAAAAATTCAGCTCTTTAATGAAATTATGGGTTTGAAAAGCCACAAAAAAGTTGAGCCTGTTAAAATAAATGAATTATTAATGCTTAGTGCTAACACAAACATAACAGTTGGAAATGTTGAAAAAATATCAAATGATCTTCTGGAAATATCTCTAAACATACCTGTAATTACACTTGAAGGGGATAATGTTGGAATTGCAAGAAATGTTGAAGGACATTGGAGATTAATTGGCTGGGGAGAAATTTTATAAACTCTTAATTCTATATAAATACATAAAAAATAAGCTATTAATCTTGGGAATTTTTTTCTTAATTTTTGGAATGCTGATGAATTTTCCAGGAATATTTGCAGAAAATGATACTTCTGAGCAAGAATTAGAAGATAACGATAATTTAGAAATTGAAGAAGATGAAAATGACGCTGAAGTTGAGATTGAGATTAGAGGTATAAAAAGAAAAGTTGCAATTGGTGCAGAAGGAGTAAATGCTAGTCAAATTAGAGAAAGAATAAGGGAAGCTATAAGTGAAAGAAATCAAGTAAGATTTGAAAACAAAACAGGTGCAACTTGCCCTGAAGACTGTTTCTGCAGAGGTGTTGTTATGAGTTGTGAATTAGAAGATGGAACAAAACAAATGACTGTATATGCTCAATCTGGAAACATCATCGTGATAAATATTGGTGGAATAAATATGACTACAAATGTTACACTTTATCATCATGACGGAAGAGTTTTTGGAGTTTTTGGCGATAATGAAACAGATGATGCTGAAGCAAAAGAAATTAAAGTTCTTCCTGATGAGGCAAATGAAATAGCAAGAGAAAGAACAAGAGCAAGACTTCACAATGAAGATTTAATATTAAATGAAGAGGGAGAATATGAATTTAAAGCTGAAAAAGAAGCTAGATTTTTAAGATTATTCAAAATAAAAGAAAAAATTAAGTGGCATATTGATTCTGAAACAGGAGAAATCCTCAAAGAAGTAAAACCTTGGTGGGGATTTTTAGCTAATGATATAGAAAAGAATAGAAATTAGATTATTCAATTAATAAATATTTAAGAATTCTCAACAAGACCATTTTCATGAACCTTGATTAAATCTGTTACAGAATCACCAGGAGAAAGTTTTACAATTCTAACACCTTGTGTTGCTCTTCCCATAACTCTTATATTTTTAAGAGATGTTCTTATAACCATTCCTTTAGCTGTTGTTATAATTATAGAATCTTCAGCATCCAATGATGTTGTCGTGACAATCTCGCCTGTCTTTTCAGAAACTTTTAGATTAATCACTCCTTTTCCAGCACGAGCTGTTTTTCTATAATCTTTAACAGCTGTTCTCTTACCATATCCGTTTTTTGTGATTGATAAAATTGCCTGGCTCTTTAGAATTTCAAGACTCACAACTTTGTCTTCTTTTCCTAATTTTATTCCTGTAACACCATAACTTGCTCTTCCCATATCTCTAATATCATCTGAATTAAATCTTATTGCTTGCCCTTTTTTCGTAGCTAAAAATACTTCTTGTCCTTTTTTCACAATTTCAACTCCAATAAGAACATCTGAGTTATCTTCTGGAAGATTAATGGCTTTCAAACCAGAAATTCTTGGTTTTGAGAAATGATTCAAAGATATTTTCTTTACCTGTCCGTTTCTTGTAGCCATGAAAAGATAATCTTCAAAATTATTTACAGAAATAACACTTGTTATTCTCTCTTCTTTCAATGTCAAAAGATTTGCAAGTGATTTTCCTTTGCTGTATTTCTCTGCTTCTGGAATATCATAAGCTTTCAGCCAAAGAACTCTTCCTCGCGAAGTAAAGAACATTAAATAATCATGAGTGCAGCAAGTAATTAACTGCTTCACAAAATCACCTGTTGCAAGATTGCTTCCAATTACTCCTTTTCCTCCTCTTTTCTGCTCTCTATATGCTTTAACATCCATTCTTTTGCTGTATCCCCTCTCTGTAATTGTTATAACAACCTCTTTCTTCTGCACAAGATCTTTTTCAGAAATATCACTAACTCTCTGCAGAACATATGTTCTTCTATTGTCTCCATAATTTCTTTTTAATTCATTGACTTCCTTTATTATAATTCTAAGAATCTCATCCAAATTCTCTAAGATTTTCTGATATTCTATAATGCTTTTCTCTAAATCTTCTTTTTCTTTTTTTAGTTTCTCATGCTCAAGAGAAGTAAGCTGCTGAAGTTTTGTTTCAAGAATAGCTGTTATTTGTCTCTTGCTAAGTTTGAATTTATTAGATAAGAATTCAGAGGCTTCTGCTATGCTCTTAGATTTTTTAATTCCTGCAACAACTTCATCAATGTTTTTCAAAGCAATCAGTAATCCTTCAACAACCTCTAATCTTTCACTAGCTTTGTTTAATTCAAATTTAGTTCTATTTGTAATTATTTTCTTTCTATATTCTACATATTCTCTCAAAACTTCTTTAAGATTAAGGACTTTAGGCTGTCCTTTAACAAGAGCAAGGAAATTTACATTAAAGAAATCCTGCAGACGAGTATATTTGTACAAAGCATTTGTCACAAATTTTGCATTAGCTCCTTTTCTTAATTCAATAACAATTCTTATTTTTCCCTTAGAAGATTCATCTCTTAAATCAGCAACATCTTTTATTTTCTTGTTTGTTATCATATCTGCAATCTGAGAAACAAGTGTTGATTTGTTAAGCATATAAGGAATTTCAGAAATAACAATTGCTTCTTTTTTTCCAATTTCTTCAGTAGTTGTTTTTCCTCTTAAAATAAGTCTTGCTCTTCCTGTTTTGTAAAGCTCAAGCATGTCTCCAGAAACATATCCTCCTGTTGGAAAATCCGGGCCGGTAATTATTTCAGCAAGTTTTTCAAAAGTAATTTCTGGATTTTTAATATAAGTTACAATTGCATCGCAAACTTCTGTAAGATTATGCGGAGGA
>Ga0194125_10011292_pt1 | contig 12012 bp, 5 predicted proteins | sample TA2KigC250mmetaG_FD_148626 | JGI IMG/M metagenome (GOLD analysis project Ga0194125, IMG submission 148626) | Freshwater microbial communities from Lake Tanganyika, Tanzania - TA2015034 Kigoma Deep Cast 250m | ecosystem: Environmental > Aquatic > Freshwater > Lake | place: Tanzania: Lake... | reverse complement strand
TAAAGTTACTCAATCGATCATTGAAAAATTGGCATCCTTCCGTGTTTTTTTAATTGATTTGAATTTGTCAGAAAGCGACGGATTGGAGTTAATTCAACGTTTTCATCAGGATGATTGTAAGGCATATGTTTGCATCATGAGTTCACCCGATAACCTGGCAGAGCGTGCGGAAGATATCGAAGCAGCGCGAATAAGCTGGGTTTTTGAAAAACCTCTCGATTTAGATGAAGTTGGACAATTCTTGGTTCTGGCGGCGCGTAATGAGAATTTACCTGCCTGGAAGGCCAAACCCCACCATAAAGTTGTATTTACTGGGCAAACAACTTGGCAGAATTTAGGAATTCGTCCTCAGAAAAGGCTTCAAATTGCATTGAGTGAAATAGCCGAGTCAGTTCAAGCACAAGCAGCTATGCTCTTTTGGCTAGATCCATCCTCGCACGTGATTTCGATTGTGGCTCGGGTAGGTAGATGCACTCTAAACCTGGAGACTGTATATAGTTTGAAGGAAAGCCCCGTGGCTGACGTTATTCGAGAATGTCGCCCCATTTTCGAGACACACGTTACCGCAAAAGCCAGTGCTAGGTTTGCCAAACTATTGAAGTTATTGCATTTTGAATCCTGCATCGGCGTGCCTGTCCCGCTTCAAGGTGAAATCCGTCATGCTATTTTTTTCTTCCATACCGATACAGAGGCCTTTTCATATTATCGTGTGCGGGATGTTCAAGCGGGCGCTTTGATCCTTTCGGCATTGTTGACCGATGAGTTCATTCAGGAACGTCTTCGTGCGCTCAACCCCCTGTTGCTGAGCGGCGAACTGGCCGCCAGTTTTGGGCATGATGTCGCTAACAAGATCAGCGCCCTGGAAACGGAAGCGAGCAACCTGGTGGATTTGGGCTTTTCCGATGACTCTGGGCGCGCTCGAAAAGTGCTTGAATTGACCAAGGACCTTAAAGACACCGTGCTCGCCTTTCGACAAGTTCTGGAAACGAGGACACAGGTAGCGCAGATCAACGTAGAACGAATTCTAAATCAAGCCATGCGCCTGCTCCGTGATATGGCGCGCAAGGAACATGCCCGGGTGATTCTGAGGATGGAACCGGATCTACCATTCGTGACTGGAAACAGCACCCTACTACAACAAGTTTTTTTGAATATTATGCTCAACGCCATCCAGCAAATGGTTGTCAAGGCGAAGCAATTCGAATGGGATGGGCAACGCATTTTAGAGATCACTGCCGTGACAAAAGACGACCAGGTTCAGGTTCGCTTTCGAGACAATGGGCCTGGGATCCATAAAGAACATCTGGGGGAGCTTTTCACACCAGGGTTTTCCACGCGCGGCGGCAGCGGGTTGGGGTTATACATTGCGCGCAGTTTTATTCAGGTCCTAAAAGGCGAATTATCGGTCGAGGAAACTGTCGTTCCTTTGGGAACGACTTTCATGGTGGAATTGCCTTGTGTAAGATAGGAAGGCCAAAATGAGCGAACAGAATATACGCGTTCTTATCGTGGATGATGAGGAGAGTTTTCGAAAACCCTTAGTCGAGCGCTTGCAGCGGTTGTATAACTTCCAGGTGGACGATGCAGAAAATGGCAACAAGGCTCTCCACCTGTTAGATACGCGCGGTCGCTATGATGTAGTCCTCATTGACCAGGTTCTGGAAGGCGGCATTGACGGCCTGGAATTATTGAAGCGAGTCAAATCCGGCTATCCAAGTACGCAGGTGATCGTTTTTACCGGTTGGCCGGATAAAATGCAAGAACAAGGAGTGAATGTCCTTCGACAGGGCGCGTATCGTTATTTTGCCAAGCCGTTTAATCTCGAAGAATTGGCGCTGACTATCCGTTTTGCAGCAGAGGAAATCCAGACCCGCCAGGAACGTCAATATATGGCCGCGCTTGTCAAAGTAGGTCAGGGATTGACGCAAACCACCCAACAAGACGAACAATTAAGGCTTGCCTGGGATTTTGTTCGCGAGCAGCTAGAGGTCTCTACGTTCTTTATTGGACTGAACACCTCTGATAAAAAGAGCATCTATTTTCCACTTTTCTATGATGAGGGTCAACTAAAACACCTGGAAGATAGAATTTTAGGAAAGAGGCGACTCGAATGGGGTCTGGCTGGCTACGTGGTCAAGACTGGCGAGGAAGTTCGTTGGTCCACAGCGGAAGAGATGAAACAACTCCGCAAAGCAAAAAAAATAACCCCTATTCTTGTGGGCAAGCCTTCGGCATCTGGCTTCTGCGTTCCTCTACAAATGGGAAGGCAAATTCAGGGAGTAATTTCTGCGCAGAGTTACCAGCCTCATGTATTTACTCTGGTTCTGCAAAATGCGCTAAGAGCGTTGGGCAGTCAACTCAGCGTTGCCCTCGAAAACAGCCGACTCTTCGCCGAAGCAGAACAGACGACAATAGATATTGAACACAAGGCTAACAGTCTATCCACCTTACAAGAATTGGCCTTGACGATCAACTCATCACTGAAACTCGATGAGATTTTAACGAAAGCCTGCCAGACCGCAGTGGAATTCTTCCACGCTGACCATAGTGGGTTGGTACTTTTTGACCATGATTTTATCCAAGGTACTGTTGAGGCTGAATATCCTGACTTGATTGTGACTGGAAAGAAAATACCCTTGCGTGGTATTCCTGCAGAGGAAAAACTTATTAAAACCCGCAAGCCGCTTGCTGTATACGATGTGCGTTCAGAAGAATCCCTGGGCGTAGTCCGCGATATTCTACTCGAACTGAATGTTCGATCAATACTGTTTGTGCCTGTGATTGGAAAAGAGGGAATAATAGGATCATTTAGTCTTGATGCCATTAATCAACAGCGGCATTTTTCTGCGGATGAGATTTCTCTCTGTAAAACGTTTGCAGACCAGGTTGCTGTAGCAATTGAAAATGCGCGGCTCTTTGATGAGATCAAGCAGTGGGCTGATCAGAATGAAGACAAATTGATGCGGCTGGAGAAACTTGCCAAAGTAACCAAAGAGATCACAGGCAACCTGGGATCAATGACTTTGGATGAACTGCTGACGCTCATTGCAAAACATGCGACGGATATATTGGACGCAGAGGTCTGTGGAATTCACCTGGTCAAGCGCGATGGTTTTCTGAGTCTCGAGGCAAGTTATGGGCATCGTAAAGGTGGTTTCAAGAAAGGCAAAGAGTTTGCCATCCGCAGTGGTCCCAAGACTGGGCTCACTGGTCATATCGCTTACGAAGGAAAATTGTTTAATGCTCATGGTGATGAGCTAGCCAATCACATTGCAGTCCGTGGAGTCGAACCAGATCACCTGCCTTCAGGGAAGTGCTATTCGCTCCTGGCAATACCTCTGAAGAAGCAGGTGGGTGACACGGAGAAGCTGGTCGGCTTATTGCGTGCTGAGAACAAGAAAAAGAATGGCTATGCCCTTCCCACGCTGAGTTTCACCAAAGAAGACGAATGGATATTGAACATTTTTGCCGAGGCGGTCGTAGTCGCCATCGAAAGTGCTGAGTTGGTTGGACAATTGAACGAAAAGAAAGATCACCTGGCGCGACTCATTGCTAGTTCGCCAGAGGGCATTATTGCCATTGATAGGCAGGGCAATGTCACCGGGTTCAACGAGCGCGCCCAGGAAATCCTGGGATACACGGCAGATGAAGTGCTTGGGAAGCCAGTTGATCCTCTGTACTTTGACCCACAGGCACCGCACGAGATTGGCAGATTGCTGCGTGCAGCGCCAGACGGCAAACTGAGCAAGTACGAGACATTCGTGAGAGCAAAAACCAGAAAGGGGGAAGAACAGGGGGAAAGGATCCCCATCCGCCTTTCGGTGACATGGTTGTATGACTCGGAAGGGAAGCACATAGGAAGTGTGGGATACTTCGAGGATCTTCGCACCATTAAGGAGACTGAACGGCGGCTTGAACTACTTTTGAAAGCCAGCCATGCTCTCGCTCAAGCAGAAAACTTGACTGATGGCTTGCAAAGACTGGCAGAGATGATGGTTTCCCTCCTCATCCACACATTCTGCCGTATTCTCCTCTTAGACGAAAGCGGCGAATTTCTGGTGGTTAAGGCCGCGTATCCCATCCCCCGTTCGGGAGAGAGACCGAATTGGGACCTTGGACTGGGGAAACACACTGCTGTGTCCGAGTGGCGAGGTTTACGTAAGCTACTCGAAACTGGCAGCCCAAGAGTTGTGAAATGGAGCGACGAGCAGGCTCGCCCTGTGCTTGTACGGTACTCTCGTTGGCTCGGTTCGGAGAAGGATATTCAATCTCTACTGATGGTGCCTCTCAACATAGGAAACAGAGTTGTGGGCTTGCTTGAAGTCGGAGAGGCGAGAGAGGAAGAGCGAGCGCGCTTTAGTGACGCCGAAGTCGAACTGGCTTCTGCCATTGCTGCCGAAACGACTATCTCGATTGACCGTATGCGGCTTAATGAGATTACCGAGCGGCGCAAGATGGAATTGGAGCATCTGCACACTGCCGCCCAAGCGATGACCAGCACGGTGGGTACCCGGGAGACACTCAAGCAAATTGCAAATAGCGCGCGAGATGTTCTGGAAGCCGATTACTCGCTCATCTGGTCGTATGACCATAGCCGTGACATATTCAAACCTGAAGAACTTGCAGTTTCCAAAAACGTGCCGATTGAGTGGGTGGAAAGATTCGGCAGCGAACCTGCGGCAGGTCAAACAACTCGGCAAGTGCTTGAAAAAGAATATGTCTCAGTCACAGATTTATCTAAAGTTGACTGGATAGGAGAATCTACTCAACAGTCTCTTGAGGCGCTTGGAGTTCAATCTTTTCAGGGCATTCGGTTGGATGTGGAGGGTATACCACTCGGCGTCCTTTATGTTGATTACAAGGTGAGGCGAGACTTCGGTGCCGAAGAACGCCAAGTGTTGGAACACTTTTCTCATGATGCAGCTCTGACGCTTAAGCGAGCGCGTCTGGATGAGCAAGTGCAACGTTCGCGCTACGCTGCGCGAGCAGTGGCCGAGGTAAATGCTCTTGGAAAACTAGAAGATACACTGAAAGCGATTGTGAAAGGAGCGCGCGAGGCATTGCATTGCGATATTGCTACAGTGTATACCTTTGACGAGAAGTCAAATTCATTTATTTATGCTGAAGGCGAGGGTTACATAGATCGCAATAATATGCGCCCGCCAAGAGAGGTGAAGGAGGATTCACCGTTGTGGAGAATCATCTACCTAAAAGATAATGATTACCACATCTCCGAGGATGCGCTCAACGATGAGCTTTTAAGAGGAAGCTTTGTCCACAAAGAGGGAATAAAATCAGCGCTGGGTATGCGCCTTCATTTCGGTGACCAATGTGTCGGCGTGATGTTCATTAATTATTGCGCGCCACATCGTTTCCTAGAGGACGAAATTAGAGATGCGCTCCAATTCAATCATCAAGCTGCCGTGGCAATCCGCAACGCGCAGTTGTTTGAAGAGCAAAATAGAGCAAGAACAGCTTCACGTGTCGTTGCAGAATTAGCCGTATTAGGAGATCTAAATAAAACATTAGAATCTATTGTTTCCGGCGCGAAAGAAGTACTCAGATGTGATGTCGCAACTCTTTACACATACGATGAGGAAACAGACGAATTCAGCTCTCCTCCAGCAATGGCAGGGATTGATGAAAAAACAAAGGTATTGATGCTTGGTGAAGTAGCAAAACACTCTGTCGTACAAAAAATCTTAGAGCTTGAGAAAACCTATGAGGCTGAAGATGCTTCGTCTGACCTGATTATGCGAGGTTCCTTCGTCTCTCGGGAGAAAATCAAGTCTTCTGTAGGAATTCCTCTGCGAGTGGGGGATCGACGAGTTGGAGTAATGTTTGTCAATTACCGCTCCCACCACCGTTTCACTGCCGACGAATCTGCTAACATAGAACTTTTTGCCAACCAGGCCGCTGTGGCGATCCGTAATGCCCAGTTATACCAAACAAATCAGCAATACACTAAAACGTTAGTGGCTATTCAGGAAACCTCGTCAGCGGTAAGTGCTGCTATACTCGAGTTGGATATCCTTTTTCCAATGATAACTGATAAAGCGGCGGAAATCTTCAATGCTCCAGCAACTAGCCTTATGATGTGGGATAAATCTAATGATAATTTAATCATTCGCGCGGCATGTGGCCTTAGTGACGAATTTCGGCAAGGGCAACAAATTGCTCGTAGTGTAGTGGACAAGATCGTCGCGAAGAGAGGTTTAGGGCCACATGTCATTAATATAAATCAAGAGCCGATTGGCGATCCAAAACTTGTGAAGAGCGAAAGGCTATACACTGTACTCGTTGCTCCATTCGCGATTGGCAACGAGCTAATTGGTGTCCTAAATATATACAGCAAATACAAACCGCGTCAGTTTAAGGAGACGGAGGAGGAGTTAGCGACGATTTTTGCCAATCATGCAACCATAGCTATTCAGAATGCGCGCTCATATAACGAATTGAAACATACCAAAGGTCTCGTTGGGGCCCGCACAGCACTCGCATGGACAGGGATGGTCAGTTCGACTTGGCGGCATACAATAGAGAAACATGCAATCACGATTCGTGAACAGGTCGAACTATTACGCGGCGATCTGGAAAGTTTGAGAGAAAGCGAATCAATAAAAAAACGATTGGCAATGATGGAACGACTTGCCAATCAAATTCTGGAAAAGCCATTTACTGCGCCATTAACCGCAGAAGAGGGGGGTTCATCCGTGTCAGTGAACGATTTCCTAAAGGAACGCGTTCATCAACTATGGGCGCATCAACCCTACAAAGATGTTGTCTTGGAATCGCATTTGAGACTGGCGAATTCAGCCACAATACGCACCAGTATTGAATGGTTAAGGCGCGCTATTGATATCCTCATTGATAACGCTGTTGATGCGACAGAAGGACTGTCTGAACGCAAGATCGTTATCTCCAGCGGAAAGGCGTATAGCCGCGCAGAAATTTCAATTCGAGACAATGGGCGCGGCATACCTGCCGAAGTACAGGAGCGCCTCTTCCGCGAACCTATTGCAAAGCTTAGGGAAGCCAAAGGGCTGGGGATGGGATTGCTGTTTGCCCAGATGATCATCCAAACCTATGGTGGAGAGATCAGGGTGGGGGAAACGGGGGCGAATGGGACTACTATGATTATGTCATTGCCACTGGAAACCTGACATCCATTCCTGCCAGAATGTCAACATGTAAACTTCCAAATGAGCTGAATTTAGGTTATTATTGCGTTTGCAGAGACAGGCATATACTGCCTACTGTCTCTGGAGGAGAATGCAAATGGTACAGATAAAAATCCTGATGGCCGACAATGATCTAGATTTTCTTGAAACGCGCCGTGAATTCCTGGTAAGGGAGGGTTATGAGGTTATCACAGCTTCCTCTCCATCTGATGCACAAGAGAAATTGCAGCAAGAGGATATAGCATTGGCAATCATGGATATTCGGTTGCTAAACGATGATGATGAAAAAGATATCAGTGGATTGGAACTGGCAAAAAATCTGAGGCGCGCTTTGCCGATCTTAATCCTAACAGGTTATCCTGCTTTTGAGTACGCACGGCAGGCATTGCGTTTTCAAGCCAATGGCATCCCCACGGCGCATGATTTCATTGCAAAGGAAGAAGGACCTAAAGCATTGTTGACTGCGGTTCGAGGCACTCTCGAAATCGCTGAGAAACAAAAAGAAGCAGTTGCTGCGAGCACTTCTGTCATAGGAGCAACACCAATAGGGGTGACTGAATTCAAGCGCTGGAGATCTGTGCTGGCGTCCATCACGATCTTGTTGGCGTTGAGCACAGGCATCGTTGCGACAATCTATGGCGACCCTCGATGGCTGATAGGGACGGTAACACTGGCAGTGCTGGCTGTGGTACTTTTCCTCGTGTCCGAGTAATGGGAGAGGGGATATGACAACGCGGCAAAAAAGAAAACCTGCCCGCGCCCTGAATTCGTTGCGTCCGCTATTAATGGGCTGCTTCGTTATTGCATTCAGTTGCTGGATTTTTATTGCCTCTTATACCCTTCCAATGTACATGGGTCAGTGGCAGGTTTCATCATTGAAGATTCTTTTGTACTCGCCGCGTTATCTTTCCGTGAATGACGAAAATGCCGTTCGTATCTGCCTTGAAAACGTCAATGATCAAGTTGTCAATATAACTATTCGGTTGGCCAATGACGGTACAGTTATCAGTTTTTTAGGATCTAAAACCAATGTTTTTTACTCAGGCGCTGTTGAGGGTCATGAGCAAATCAATCGCCAACTTCTTGTTTTTATTCCCCTCTCGGATAATGTTCTTGGTAATACGGCTGGCTTAAGTTTGCAGGGAAACATAGAAAACACCTCTTGGGATGAGAAGATCCCAACTCGCATTGCACCCATACCGAAAATCAAATCTATTGGAAATTATTTGAATGGGATATTTCTCGCCGTAGCTGGATCGGCAATGGGTTTAATTGTTGACGTGTTTCGCCAATCGCTGCAACTTGAAAAAGGGAAAAAATGAACAGGATCCTATTCGTTGATAATGATCCTGATTTTCTCGAGACACGGGCGGAATTCCTTGAACGCGCCGGTTTTCATGTTTCGAAATCAACGAATTTGAGCGACGCTGAAAAACACCTGCGTGATGGGTGGTTTCATTTGGCAATATTCGATATCCGTATGGTGAATGATGATGACGAGAAAGATGTCAGTGGGATGACATTGATTAACGCTGATTTCATCCGAACACTCACAAAAATTGTATTGACTAGTTTTAATACGTCTCTCGTGCGCGACCTAGTCCGGGCAGCTCAACGCGCGCAGTTGCTGACGATTGATGTAATAGAAAAGGCGGAAGGCCCCGATGCCCTTATCGCTGCTGTCAATGTGGCTTTTGCTAAGCACGTCCGCATCAACTGGAACCTCACCATTGATTGGAAAGCCCGTGATTCCTTCTCGCTGGTCAAGTTGATCGAGCCAAATCTTGAAGGCGAACGCCTGCTTAACCGCGCAGAAGAACTCGAAGACCTCTTTCGTCGCCTGTTTTACGAAAAGGGTCATATTCGTGTTGAACGCTTGCTCTGGCGGCAGAATAGCCGTGTGGCGCTGGTGGTTTTTGCCTTCAAAGAAGGGTTGAAACCGGAAGCCTTTGTCGTGGTCTGCGGGCAAAATGCTATCATCAATGATGAGGCGCAGCATTTTTACGAATTCGCTCCCAAAGCGCCGGGTGAAACTGGCACCGCGTTGAGTGATAAGATGCGGGTCGAGACAACGCACTTTGCGGCCAATGCCTATACCCTCGCCGGCAACGATTTGGAGCATGTTCAAACCCTAGCCGAACTTTACCGACTCGGCCCCGAAAAGACATTCAATGCCGCCCTGAATACTTTATTCCAGCAGAATTTGGAGGCCTGGCACCAGGAAAAACATATTTTCAGGGAAGTGCTTTCTCTTGACATAGCATACCGCAGACGCCTACGCCTGATAGATGAATATACCCAACAACTTCTTGAAGAGCGTATTGCCGCGGTCGAAGCTCAAATTCCGACTTTAGGAGCAAGTATCGAGCGATCAGAAGAAATGCTGCTCGTTCGATTCAATGGTCAGTCTTTTGCTTATTCGAATCCGCTAACACTTCTCTCCCAGGCGTTTAGAACAAGGCAGTCGGCGTTATCAGTAACGGTACCTGGAACGCTTTCAGGAGATAATATCTTGACCGACACTTCAGGCCACACCTGGCTGACCGATTTTGCCGAGGCCGGGTTGGCACCCCTGGTGTGGAATTATGTTACCCTGGAAGCCGCAATTCGTTTTGATTGGGTGGAAACGAAGGAGCTTCAGCGCCGCCATGAATTGGAACGTTGTCTGAGCTTTACGGATTTCGCCAAACCCGATATCCGCGACCTGGAACAGGTTGTCCTTAGACCAGCGCGTGCAATCCGGGTTATTCGTAAAATGGCTGCCCGGCCTGTGGGCAGAGATACCGATGCCTATTATCTTGGCATATTCTTCCACGCAGCGCGCCGTTTGATGGATTTCAATCCCGCTTTTCCTCTGCCCACTACCGAATGGGCGCGCCTGGGGCACATCCTGCTTTCGATGGCGATGATCGCTGAACGGTTGAAGCTTGAGCTAGCGGATGAGCCTCCACTCACGCCCCAGCCAATTTCTGAAGTTAGCATAAAGGATGAAAAGGCTCGGATTATCATGATAGGGGATCGAGAAAAGCGCCTGCCCCCTCAACCCTTTGCAGTATTTTGGTATCTCTACTGCCATGCCAATGTGGTGTGTAATAAAGAGGATATTATGGATGCTGCGCTAATAAGGGAGTACGGGGAAAGCTATCTGCACACCTTGATCGGGCGAATCCGCAAAGTGATTGAGGATGACCCCGAACAGCCCCTCTATTTAATTACTGAACATAATGCTGGCTATCGGCTGGTTCCCAAACCTGAGTAAAACGCCAAACCAATGACTGCCAGAGGCCTGACGGCGAATCGTCAGGCCTTTGTGATTTTAAGTCAATATTTTGCAACCCATCCTCAGCATATTGTTTGGCATCTGCGACAGGTTTGGGGGTGAAATCGAGTCTCCAGTTAAGAAACAATTGAAGCAAGTCCCGAAAGTTAATTGACTGGAGGTAGTCATGGAAGGCCTAACGAAAGCATTTCTCTTTATAATCGGTGTGGGAATGTTGATATGTTACCTCAGCATGATAGCATTGGGTGATGTGTTTCCAATTCCACAACCTGGGGTGCTAAACCGACCCTATGATGTAGATGTTAATCATGATGGGACTGAGGAGACGCAACAGCCAATAGACCGCGAGAAAGCTCTCGATGAGCGCGAGGCCGACCTCAACACCCGGGAAGAAGCGGTCGCCAATCGTGAGGAAGAAGTCGAAGCTCAATGGGCATTGATTGAACAGAAAAAAGTCGAACTTGCGGATGAAAGGGCTGCGCTTGGCGCTGAGAGGCAGGAACTTGATGGGAGAGAAGAGGAGCTTGCCAACCTACAGACTGACCTGGACAGGAAGATAGCCAGCCTGCAGCTACAGTGGCAGGAGATTGAGGCAGAACGCGAAAGCTTGAGAGTCGAGCGAGAGCGACTGAATGCGATAGCCGAGACTCTCACACTGCGAGAGGTGGAGATCCAATCTCAAGAGCAGTGGCTGCAAGCTGAGACTGCACGCGTTCAACAAGAGGCTGAAAAGTTCGAATTGACGAAAACCCTTGTGTACATGCTCGTGATTGCGCTTTTGGCTGGTTCTGCAATTTTCAACATCGTGACCTATGCGTACTTCCGTGATAAGGCTCAGGGTCTAACTCCTCAAAAGAAAGGGAAAAATGTAGGGAAAGTTCCTCGTGGGAATGGTTCTTATCGAGACACTGAGAAAGTGAGAGTGAGTTCTCCACAATTCTGTGTGAGGAACTCATATAGATCCTCAATACCCAATCGTCCCTCCCCCAAAATCGTATTTTGATTTTGAGGGAGGTCAGGAGGGGGTTGTAGAGTATAATCTTCCTCATCCCTCTCACCGATCTCAAGGAGTCTCGTATGGACCCACTGATCTTCGCCCGCTGGCAATTTGCCGTCACCACCATCTTTCACTTTTTCTTCGTCCCTCTCACCTTGGGACTGTCCATTTTTATAGCGATTCTCGAAACAAGGTACGTCTGCAGCGGCGACGAGATGTATAAGAAAATGGCAAAGTTTTGGGGCAAGATCTTCCTGATCAACTTCGCCATCGGCGTCGTCACAGGGATCATGCAGGAGTTCCAGTTTGGCATGAACTGGTCGGAATATTCCCGCTTTATGGGGGACATCTTCGGCGCGCCGCTAGCCATCGAGGCGCTGCTAGCCTTCTACATGGAATCGACTTTCATCGGACTATGGATCTTCGGTTGGGAGAAGCTCTCCAAGAAGGTGCATCTCGCCACAATCTGGCTGGTCGCGTTCAGCGCGAATATCTCCGCGCTGTGGATTTTGATCGCCAATTCCTTTATGCAGCATCCCCAGGGTTATATGCTC
>Ga0194125_10011291_pt1 | contig 12013 bp, 12 predicted proteins | sample TA2KigC250mmetaG_FD_148626 | JGI IMG/M metagenome (GOLD analysis project Ga0194125, IMG submission 148626) | Freshwater microbial communities from Lake Tanganyika, Tanzania - TA2015034 Kigoma Deep Cast 250m | ecosystem: Environmental > Aquatic > Freshwater > Lake | place: Tanzania: Lake... | reverse complement strand
CACCGAACGCTTCCGATGAACATCCATTGCGATGTGGGTCATGGAACGGTCCGCCTTTCGTGGGGGATTCGGTGCGTCATTGCTCTGAGTCTTCCCCAACGGCGGACCGTTTCATGTTAACCCCTACTTGAGGGGAGGGAGGAGGGGAATCGCGGATGCCCGTCTGGGAGTGAATTGGACGGGCGAGGGAGGGCATGTCCCGCGGAACGGGGGGCTAATGATGGCCATGCTGCGTGCTACCGGTTGGACGGGCCTGCTGTTGGGGGCGGCGGCGATGCTCTGGGGGCAAGGGTCGGTGCTGGAGGTGGTGGGGCTGGGGAGCGAGGGGAAGGCGAAGTACCGGGGCGGGAAGGTCGAATTCCTGGAGGTGTCGCTGGCGGATCAGCTGGTGCACTTCGCGAGCCCCGACGAAGCGCCGCTGCGGCTGAGCATTCGGTACAACGTGCTGGAGACGGCGCCGGTGCTGCTGAACTCGCGGTTCGGCACCGAGTACTGGAACCTGTACCACTGCGCGAACGAGACGATCTCGGCGCTGTACACCAGGGAGGACATCGACCTCGCGCGGCCCGGCGAGGCGACGGTGAGGGTGGACCGGGCGACGATCGGGAAGCAGTACGGGCCCGCGTTGGCCAAGGGGCTGGTGGGCATCCGGGGGCACTACTACTTCCTGGTGGACCAGAAGGACGGGAACTGGCTGGATGTGGTGAACCCGCCGCCGTTCTTCGACCGCGAGGAGCTGGCGCGGAAGCTCACGTTCACGCTCGCGAACCTGACGCAGTTCCGGCTCGCGTTCGCGGGGGCCGAGTCCACGTGGGAGGCGGGCGGGCCGCTGCGGGTGAGGCTGCTGGTGACCGATGCGGATGGCGACGAGTACCCGGTGGTCAACGCGGCGGCAAGGGCCGAGGCGGGCGATTGGCGGGCGGCGCTGGAGATGCAGACGGACGCGGTCGGCGTGCCGTCGGGCTGGCTGACGTGCGCGCTGCCGGGGGATCGCGTGCCGGAGGAGGTTCGGCTCGCGGCGACCGTAAGCGCGATGACGCCGGAGGGGCCGAAGACGGTGGAGGTGACGGGCACGGCGCGTCGCGGGGAGGGCCACAAGAGCGCGGAGGAGATGCGCGCGCTGCCGGGGGCGCCGCCGATTCCGCGCAATGCGCGCGGCGTCCTGCGCGAGACGCGCGCGCTGTGGGTGAACCCGAGGAGCTTCTTGACGCGGGAGGCGGCGGAGGCGTTGGTGGAGCGCGCGGCGCGGGCGCGGCTGAACGCGATCATCCCCGACATCTTCGTGCGCGACTCGTTCGTTGGCAAGAGCGACCTGATGCCGATGGCCTCCTCGGTGGAGGAAGAGGGCTTCGACCCGCTGGGTTATCTCATCGAGCGCGCCCATGCGGCGGGGATCGAGGTGCACCCGTGGTTCTGCGTGACGTACCGCGACGCGACCTTCCGCAAGCGGCTGCCGGGCGTGGACATCCTCGACGAGCAGGGGAGGGTGCGGGAGTTGGGCGCGGATGTGCACCGGCCGGAGTACCGCGACTTCATGGTGAGGCTGATGGTCGGCGTCGCGCGGGACTACCCGGTGGACGGCATTCACCTGGACTACATCCGCTCGATGGCGGACTGCTACTGCGAGAAGTGCCGGGCGGAGTTCCAGCAGCAGTTCGGCAAGCCGCTGACCGAGGCGACGCAGGAAGAATGGACGGCGTGGCAGCGCGGGGCCATCGGGGAGATCGTGCAGCGCACGGCGGAGGGTGTGCGCAAGGTGCGGCCGGGGGCGTGGATGTCGGCGGCGGTGTTTGCGAACATGCCGGGCGGTGCGCGTCAGGGTCAGGACCCGGCGCGCTGGGCGGGGGAGGGTTGGATCGATGTGGTCATCCCGATGGATTACGCGATGCAGACCCTCGCGGTGCGCTCCAACGAGCGGCTGTTCCTCAACGCCCTCGAGGATGACGATAAGCTCGTGACGGGCCTGTCGCTGTACATGCGGAGCGGGGAGGGGGTCCTCTCCCGCGAGCCCGCTCTCGTGCGGCAGCAGATCGACCTCGTACGCAGCCTGGGCATCCACGGCTACTGCCTCTTCGAGGCGGCCTACCTGAGCGACGAGATCGTCGAGATGCTGAGTTCGGACCTCAACCGCGAGCCCGCCGTGCCGTACTACCGCCCGACCCCGGATTGACCCGGCCGACACGATGGAGGCCCGAAGCCGATGAGTGACCGGAACCCTCTCACCCGAACGCTGATCGAGTTGGTAGATGACGGCCTCTGGGGCAACCCCTGGCACAACCTCGCGGAGGCGACCTCGGAGCTGACGGACGACGACCTCGACTACCGCCCCGTGGCCGGGGCAACCGGGCCCTGGGGTAGCGACATGGCCCGGCCCTCACGCTACGGCGCTCGGGCGATCTTTCGGCACCTGATCGGCGCCACGCTTGAGGCCGGCGAGCTTCTGCCGCCGCACAGCCCATCGGGCGTCGCGGTACACGGCGAGCCACGCCTCGGGCGCCCCGCCGCCCTGCTCGGCAACACTCAGAACCGACCCCGGAGCGTGAACGATCGCTGTTACATCCGCGTGCTGGTTAGCTTGTTACACGACACTCGCCCACGGGGAAGGAATCCACGCCGCGACAGCGAACAGTAGGCGGTGAACTCAGGGGGCGCCGCACGATGCCTGTGACCGGGCGGCAGACGCTGACCGAGGAGGTCCGGCACCCGAGGCGCGTCCAACGAGGGAGGTTCCGGGATGGTTGGGCTGCTGCTCATACTCATTGTGCTGGGGCTTGCCGGGGCCGTGACGTGGTTGCTCAACGCGCTGGCCCAGCAGTACCGCCTGGCGCGCGACATGGCCCGGTTCCTCGACGACCCCCGTCGCTCGCGGTCCCTCGATGATGCCGCCGCGATGCGTGCGCGATCGTTGAGCGACTGGGAGTTGCTCGGCCGCCTTCGCGACGACCCGCTGCCGCTCGACGAGGCCGCCATGCACCGCGAACTGACCCGTCGCGACGTATGTGACAGCCAGGAACGCCAGTTCCGGCGCCAGACCCGGCCCATTGTCATCGGGGTCTGGGTCGCCGCGGGCGGTCTTGTCGCGCTTATCTGGCACCTGACGATGCGGTGAATCAGCGGAGCGAGCGACGATCGCTGGCCGTGCCCCTCCTGCCGGCGGCGTGGGAGGGCGACACCCCTTGCGCAGAGGCCCGCGGCGGAAGCAATGGCACTGCCGAGGAACGCGCGACGGTCGATGCTCGTCATCGTAGCTCCTCGTTTCGCCGGTCGGGGATCCCCGGGGGCACCACACCCAATTGTGCCGCAACGGCACGTGGTGGTCCTGCCTCCACGCCATCGGGTTCGCGCGGTCCGGCGGCACGCCGCCGCCGGTGCGCTCACGCAACTCACGTGGAGCTACGAGGACGAGCTGTTGGTGGTCCATGCGCCCGAGCATGTGCCGGTGACGACGACGTGCAAGGCCGACCACATACGCCGGCGGCCGCAGGATGCCAACGCCATGCGGAACTAGAGAGGAGAACGGCCATGGACGCTGGAGGGATGGTCTTGGGTGGGATGATGCTCACTGGTGCCGCTGCTCTTGCGGCCCTTGTGCATCTGGCTCTCGTCCCGGACAGACGAAGCAAGCGAGTCCGCGTCTGGCAAGCCAAGTCCGCTCAACTCTCGGTGCCCCCCGTGTGCGTGGTGACTGGCGAACCCGCCACGCGCCACTGCCGGGTGACCTCGTTCAATGGGACCCCGTATGGGCTCAGTGAAACAGGCGTCGACTTGCCGTTCTCAGATCGAGGCTGGGAGGAGTATCGCGCGCAGTATCCGGTTTCCCTGGCCATCTTTCGGAGTCCCCTCCACGGTTGCCTCCAGGTTCCAGCGTTCGGGCCCTATTTCGCGATCTATCTGTGGACCTGGCTGGCCGGCCCTATCTGCGGCCTTATTGCCGTATGGGACCTTATACGGAACCGGCGCAAGCTGGTTGCCGTTCACGCGGTTCGGGTGCACGACGGGCGGATATGCGGGCTGGACGTGAGCGCACCCAGCGAAGCCTTCGTCCGCGAGTTTGAGAGGCTAAACGCCACGGACGAGGCACCAGTTAGGTGGTGGCAATTCTGGCGCTAGCCGGGCGCAGCGCCCATCTCCGGGACCTCCCGGGTGCCCTCGGGCCCTGCTCCGGAGGTTGGGAGCTCCGTCACTGCCAACTGCTGGGCCCGGCACTGGCCAGGAGCCTCGAGCAACTCAGGCATCTCTCCGATGTCGCCAGGTCACACACGCCGCCACTTCCTGAGAGCCGTCGGGCCCGCAAGCCTCGCTGCACCCCTCTGTGCTGCCACTGCGCAGACACGGCCCTCCCCGTCCGGCAGGCCACCCAACATCATCCTCGTCCTCACCGACGACCAGGGGTATGGCGACCTGGGCTGCCATGGGAACCCGATCATCCGTACACCACACCTCGATGCCCTGCACGGGCAGAGCGTGCGGCTGACGAACTTCCATGTGGCGCCGACCTGCGCACCGACGCGGGCGGGGCTGATGACCGGACGCGACTGCAACCGCACAGGTGTGTGGCACACGGTGATGGGACGGTCGATCCTGCGGGAGGATGAGGTAACGGTGGCGCAGGTGCTCTCCGAGGGCGGATACCGGACCGGCATCTTCGGCAAGTGGCACCTGGGGGACAACTACCCGTCCCGACCGCAGGACAAGGGCTTCGGGGAGGTGCTGATCCACGGCGGCGGCGGCGTGGGCCAAGCGCCGGATTACTGGGGCAACGACTACTTCGATGACACGTACTTCCGCAATGGTGTGCCGACCCCATGCCAGGGCTACTGCACGGATGTCTTCTTCCGCGAGGCGATGAGCTTCATCGAGGCCAACCGCGACCATCCGTTCTTCGCGTACATCCCGACCAACGCACCGCACGGCCCGTACACCGTGGACCGGAAGTATAGCCAACCCTATCTGGACGCGGGGGTGAAGGAGTCCACGGCGCGCTTCTACGGGATGATCACCAACATCGACGAGAACATGGGCCGCCTGATGGGTCATGTCAGCCAACTCGGTCTGGCGGACAACACCATCCTCATCTTCATGACCGACAACGGGACCTCGGAGCCGGGCTTCAACGCCGGAATGCGCGGACGGAAGGGCTCCGAGTACGAGGGCGGCCATCGCGTGCCATGCTTCATCCGCTGGCCGAAGGGCAACCTGGCCCCCGCGGGGACGGACATCGACCGTTTGGCCGCGAACGTGGACCTGCTGCCGACGCTTGCCGAGCTATGCGGGCTGCACCCAACCGCGGGCCTGAAGCTGGACGGCAAGAGCCTCGTCCCGCTGCTGCGCGGGCAGGCCCCGGACTGGCCGGAGCGGGTCATCATCACCGATTCGCAGCGGATCGAGTACCCGGAGAAGTGGCGGCAGTCGGCAGTGATGACTGAGCGCTGGCGGCTGGTCAACGGCAAGGAGCTGTACGACATCCGCGCCGACCCGGGCCAGGAGCACGACCTCGCGGCCGAGCACGCCGACGTGGTCGCGAAGCTGCGTGAGGAGTACGACCGATGGTGGGAGGAGCTGCTGCCGACCTTCGACGACTACTGCGAGATCGTGGTCGGCGCGGACGCGGAGAACCCCTCGCGGCTCGGGTCGCACGACTGGCACGACGTCTTCCCGCCGTGGAACCAGACGCACATCCTGGAGGGGCAGGTCGCGAACGGCTTCTGGGCGGTGCGCGTCGCGCAGGCGGGGGAGTATGAGATCACGCTGCGCCGTTGGCCGGAGGAGGCGAATACGCCGATCACCGGCGCCGTGCCCGGCGGCACGGCCATCGCCGCCCATGCCGCGCGCCTGAAGGTCGCGGATGTGGACACGCAACAGCCGATTCCCGAGGGCGCGAGCGGAGTCACCTTGACCGTGCAGCTTCCCGCCGGCGATACGCGCCTGCAGACGTGGCTCATCAACGACGCGGGAGAGGACCGCGGGGCGTACTACGTGTATGTGAAGCGAAATTAGGGACAGGCACCAATTTCCGGCATGACGTCCGTCGGGAATTGGTGCCTGTCCCTAATCTCGCTAGCGGTGCAGGTGACCGGGGCGGCGTTGGCCGCGCAGGTTGCACTCGATCCAGACCTGCGTGTAGGGCGCCTCGACGATCTGCAGGATCGCGTGCTCGTCACCCATGTGGGTGCAAACGACGTCGCCGGGCTCGACCATGTGCTCGTCGCCCTCGGTCATCACGCGGGCCTTGCCCGCGAGCACGAACCAGAACTCCTCGGCATCATGGAAGTGCACCTCGACCGAACCCTCGGTGCGCGTCGAGCAGCCCATCGCGTTGATGCCGCCCTCGACCTTGCACCACTCCGGGGCGCGCTCCGTTCCGAAGTCCTCGCGCTTGATGATGGGCATCTCAGCCTCCTGGTTTGTCGCCGCTCGAAAAAGGGGGACACCATACCAATTCCGGACGTCGAGAATTGGTATGGTGTCCCTCTTTTTCGGCCCTGGCCTGCAGTTGCGGCTCGACCAGCGTTAGCGGCGGCTCCGTCAATGACCACGCACCCGGCCGCCGCGCGAGGATCAACTTGCGGACTGCCTCTACGGCGCCCGGGTCAACCGTCGGCGCGATGACCCACGCGTGGTCCGGCAGCCAGCGAAACGCCGCGAGCAGCAGGGAGAGGGGCTCAGGGATACCCGGCACGGGCGGTAGCTTCGTCGTCACCTTCGGGTCGTCGCCTACGCCGGCGTATCCGCCCTCAAGCAGCAGCACACCGGTCGGTCGGTCCGACCACGTCTGCACCAGCCAATCCGCGATGTCTGCTTCCACGCGGTCCACGTCGGAATCGACGGGGATCTTCGCAATGGGCGCGTGCTTGTAGCCCTCGACGAGGAGCAGGTCGAGGTCCGCCGGCGCGGCCGCGAGCGCGTCGCGCCAGTCGTCATCGGCCGCGAGGCTCTGCCGCGAGAAGCGCTGAACCGGGTCCTGCGCCTGCACGCTGACCGCACCTGCGCGGAACAGCCGATCGGTGTCCTTCCCGGGCTGATCGATGGTCAGCGGATGCCCCGCGTGCTTCAGCACGCCGATTCGCAGGCCGCGCGACGTGAACCGCGGGATGAGCGCCTCCAGCAGCGTCGTCTTCCCGCTGCGGCTCTCGCCGGCGATGCCGAGGACCGGGACGCCGTGGGTGGTCCAGCGTAGTTCATCCATGAGTGTCCGCGCCTCTCACGGGCCGAGGCGATACTGCGGATCGTAGCCGAATGCCTGGCGCGCGCGCTCGATGGAGATGAGCGAGCCGCGGCCCTCGATGGGCGTCTCGACGGTAGCCGCGAGGTCCGGGCGGAACCGTTCGAGGATCTCCATCGTCGGCTCGGGGCAGCGCGTGTCGGCGGCGCCGAGGTAGTAGACGCCATGCCCGGGCAGGCTCTCACACTCCAGCGCGCGCTTCAGTCCGGCGATGATGTCGTTGTGGTGGGCCCACTGGAAGAGGTCGTCGCTCCAGCCGCCCGTCGGCTGCTTGGCGTTCACCAGCCACTGCTCGTAGAGGGCGTCGTTGAAGACCCCCGCGAACCGGAACGCCGCCGTGGTGAGCCCAAACGCGCGGTGGAAGGCCGCGCACGTCTCCTCGTTCACCCACTTGCTGAGGCTGTAGGAGTCCTCCGGCACGGGTGGGAAGGTCTCGTCGAGCGGCATCTTCGTGTAGACCGGAGGCGTGCCGCTCAGGCGCCAGTAGATCGTGCCGAAGGCGTTGACGCTCGACGCGCACAGGACGCGCTTCACGCCGGCGAGGCGCGCCTCGTCCAGCACGATGTACGTGCCGAGGGCGTTATCGCGGAACGTCTGCACACCGAACTTGGGCAGGCCCGTCGTCGAGGCGGCGAGGTGCACGATCGCCTCGCGGCCCTCGCACGCGCGCCGGATGCCCTCGACATCGGTCAGTTCCGCCTTCACGAAGGGGAGGTCCGTCTCGAAGGGCGCGGGCGCCCGGTCGCTCTTGCCGGGCAGGAACATCGTCGCCTCTTCGGGCGCGTTCCGGTCGAGCAGCACGAGGTCATGCTCGTCCTGCAACGCCGCCGTCAGCTCCCGCCCCAACCATCCGCACGCACCCGTAATCAGTACCTTCATCGTTGCCCTCTTCGCCTTTCCTCAGGCCTTCGTCCAGTCGAGCGTGATGCCGACGAAGGGTTCGCTCTTCTCCAGGATCATGCGGTACATGTCCGCTCCGCGCGAGACCGCATCGACCTGGTGGGTGATCAGCGGCAGCAGCCGCATCTGCCCCTCCGCCATGAGCGCGAGCGTGGCGTCCATGCGCGCGCGAGTCCAGCCGGAGACGTAGTGGGTCGTCAGCTCTCGCTTCTGCAGGTCCGCCATGCTCGCCCAGGTCTCGGTCGGCGTGAAGCCGCTGTAGACGATCTGGCCCTTGCCATGCTCAAGCAGCGGCGAATACTCCTCCTGCGCGGCCTCCTGCTGGACGGTGTCGACAACGAAGGTGACGAAGTCGCCGGCGTGTTCGCGCACGGCCTCGGCTACACTCGTTTCCTGGTTGTTGATCGCGATCTCCGCGCTGTACTCGCGCGCGAGTTCCACGCGTTCGGGGCGATGGCCGACGAGGATCACGTTGGCGCCGCGCGCCTGCGCTGCCTGGGCCGCACACTGGCCGATCAGCCCGTCGCCGTAGACCACGCCCCAGTCGCCCGGCTGCACGATGACGCGGCTCGCCGCGTTGTAGCCGACCTGCGCAACGACCGCGCCGCTCGCGTCGATGTCATCCGCGCCGTCGGGAATCCAGTAGAGTTCGCTCGCCACCGTGTTCGCGACCGCCGCGTGCGAACCCCAGAACGAGACGACTTCTCCCTCCCAGCGACCCACGGTCGCCATCACGCGGTCGCCGACCTGCCAGCCCTCCACCTCCGGCCCGAGTTCGGTGATCGTGCCGACGCGCTGATACCCCGGTACGCACGGGTAGGGCGTGCGCGCCCACGTGAACAACTGCTTGAGCGCCCACCCCTCGGTGCCACAGCTGATGGTCGAGTACGCGGTCGCGATCTGCACCTCGCCCGGGCCGGGCGGCGGCATCTCGATCTCGCGCACCTCGATCTGCGCGACGTCAGTGAATACGACGGCTGGTGTCTTCATGCCTCACCCCTAGCCCCTCTCCTGAAGGGAGAGGGGAAGAAAGGCAGCCTCACCCCTGGCCCCTCTCCTGAAGGGAGAGGGGAAGAAAGGCAGCCTCACCCCTGGCCCCTCTCCTGAAGGGAGAGGGGTAAAGGCTCAGGTCAAGCCGAGGTAGTACCTCTCAACGCTCTCCCAGTCTACGGTTGCGTCCGGCGGCATTCCGAGGCGCTCGTAGAGGTTGCGGCGGGCCTTCATGTCCGCAAGGAGGATGGCGCGCGCATGCGTCGCGACGTCCTCGGCGACCTCCTGCGGCACGACGACGATTCCGTCATCGTCGCAGCCAACCATGTCCCCCGGGCGGACCTGCACGCCACCGCAGCCGATGGTCGTCTGCGTCTCGACCACCTGGATGCGGCCGGGGATGATGGTCCGGCCGCGCTTGCGGGCGCAGATGGGCGTCTTCTGCAGCGCGACCTCGGCGGTGTCGCGGCAGTAACCGTCCGTCACGATGCCGACCGCGCCATCGGCCACGACGCCCAGGCTGTTGCACGAGCCCCAGAACCCCACCTCGCCCGCGCCGCCCGTGTCGGTGACGATCACATGCCCCGGCTTCATGAGGCCCTCGATCCCCACGTGCCCCACCTCCCGGAACCAGATGCCATGTGCGTCAACGATGTCCTCGGTCGTCTCCAGCTTCCACATCGGCCGGTTCGCGGGCACACAACGGATCGTCAGCGCCGGCCCCCAGAACCTCATGCCCGGCCATAGCGGGCGCACCTCGGGGTCCATCAAGCCGATGTTGAAGTACCCGATCCCATCCATCGCGTCGCAGACGTCTACTACGCGGAGGGGCTGGTAGAGACGGCGAAGGTCGAAGGGGTCCATTGGTGAGGGCCTCCTGTGGAGGGGTGATGGTCAGCGCCCTTTGAGCTCGTCGAGGGTCTTCTTGGCCTGGTGGGCAATGGCAGCAAGCGTGCCCCGGCGAATGCGGCCCTTGCGTGGGACGGTGGTCCGACGGGCGGGATCAGCAGGATCGACCCATTCCGTGCCGTGCGGCCGGTCGGTGCCTCTCTCCAGCCCGTTGCGGCCCAGGATGCGCTCGACCTCGCGAGGGGGAAGGGGACTGAGCTTGGCCATGCCGTGCTACAGGTCCTTGGGTGGGACGGGGTGGCCCCCATCGCTCAGCGTGGCCAACATGCCGCGGATGGCCTCGCGAATCCCGACCACGGCCTCTTCAGAGGACTCCTCCTGTGCGACGGCCCTGACGGTTGGGCAATCGGCGACCCACTCGCCCGACTCCCAGTCCTGCCAGACCTTCACGAAGTAGCCGTCCACGACGACGATGTGCAGACTCGCCAGAGTCGCGTACACCGCCTCCAGAGCGGCCTCCACCGCCTCTTGCGTCCCGGGCACCTGGATGTTGCTCGCCTCGGGGGCCAGTGTGCCCGCTACCCCCCTTGCCGACCCTCTCCCAGCCATTGCCCAGCCTCCTGCCGCAGCGGTGGTGCGCAACTGCGCTGTGCCGCCGCCACTTCCGTGCGCGCGCCTTCCCCACCTTCCGAGAGTCGCTTGCCTCGCCCTCAGCCTCCGACCCTGATCTGTGCCTCCGCGCTCTTCAGGCCGTCGGCTTCGGCGGTCAGGCGGATGGTGCCGGCTCCCTTGGCGCCCTTGAGGACGACGAGGCAGCGGCCTCGCCAGGCCTTGCGCTGGGGCTGCTGGAAGCTCTCGGTGCTGCGCGGGTCGCTGTTGGCGACGGCGACGATCGTGCCGGGGCCGCTGACGGCGAAGCGCACGAGGTTGTCGGCGTTCGGGTTGAGCACGCCCTGCGCGTCGGTGAGTTCGACGGTCACGAAAGACAGGTCCTGACCTTCGGGGGAGAGGGTTGTGCGGTCCGGCTTCAGGCGGATGGCGGCGGGGGCGGCGGCTGTCTTGAGGACCCAGCGCGCGACCTCCTTCCCGTCGGGGCCGAGACCGACGGCCGCCAGCTCGCCCGCCGCGTAGGGTACTTCCCAGGTCGCGGTGAAGCGCGTGTCGCGGTTCGTGTCCTTCACGCCGAGGTCTGCGCCGTTGAGCGTCAGCCGCGCGCGCGGGCAGGACGAGTAGACGCGCACCGTGAGCGGCTTGCCCTCCTGGCCGGGCCAGGTCCAGGAGGCGCGCTCGTCATGCCAGCCCCAGCCGAAGACTACCTCGCCGGTCTTGCCCTCCGGCAGCGGCGTCTGCACGAAGCAGGACACCTTCTGTCCGAGGCCAAACACCGTCTCGCGGTAATAGGACTGCGGTCGCCGGAAGCCGCAGATGTCGAGGTCTCCGCAGTTGGCCGCGGTCCACGGCCAGGCGGCGTACTGGCTCGGCTCGCCCTCGTAGTGCGTGTGGCCGAGCGCGACCTCGCCGAGGTAGTCGAAGGAGGTCCAGACGAAGTCGCCGATGACCCACGAGTTGTCCACGGTGGCCATCCACGACTCGAAGCACTGGCTCGGGAAGGACTCGGTGCCCGCGATCACGCGGTCGGGCACGCGCCGATGATCGGGCGCATAGCGGTCCCACTTGTAGTTGTAGCCGCAGACGCCCAGGTGGCTGAAGAGCGGATCGAGGTTCTCCCAGGGGTCGGTGCCCGGATGAGCCCCGATAGCGGTCGGGCGGGTAGGATCAAGTGAGCGGACGTAGTCGCTGAGCTTCGTCCCGATCTCCAGGCCCTCGGGGTCGCCCTGCTCCACGACCTCGTTGCCGATGCTCCAGAGGATCACGCTTGGGTGATTGCGGTCGCGCAGGACCATCGCGTCGAGGTCGCGTTGCCACGACACACCGAAGAAGCGGGCGTAGTCCTGCGGGTTCTTCGCCTTCTGCCAGCAGTCGAAGGCCTCGTCGATCACGAGCATTCCCAGCCGGTCGCACGCATCCAGGAACGCGGGCGAGGGTGGGTTG
>Ga0194125_10011290_pt1 | contig 12013 bp, 8 predicted proteins | sample TA2KigC250mmetaG_FD_148626 | JGI IMG/M metagenome (GOLD analysis project Ga0194125, IMG submission 148626) | Freshwater microbial communities from Lake Tanganyika, Tanzania - TA2015034 Kigoma Deep Cast 250m | ecosystem: Environmental > Aquatic > Freshwater > Lake | place: Tanzania: Lake... | reverse complement strand
CGCGTACCCGGCTTCCTGATTCCTCTATCCTGCCGGTAACGGATTTCAGCTCCGGACTGGACTCGCTGGCAACTGCAAACGAGAACTATCTTGCCGATGTCCTGACCGGGATGATGGGCTCATTCATTCCGAGTAAATGGAGCACGGAAGGTGCTCTGGCGGTCCAGCTTAAATTCGAGCAAGTGCTGTTTCTGGGCGGAAAACTGATCAATGGGATCAAAGCGGTCGACCGTTACCGTTCGATCCAGAAACTGCGTTATCAGGTTCTGGAGCAGGATCTGGTGGTGCAGACCACGAGCATTTTCTATCAATGCCTGCTGGCAGAGAAGCTGGCACAGATCCAGAGCGATGCCCTGGAGATCGCTCAGAAGCACCTGAACCGGGTGGAATTGTTCTATTCGGAGGGGATGGTTTCGGAGTTTGATCTCCTGCGTGCCCGGCTGGAAGTGGCAAAGCTCAAGCCACAGGTCTTGCAAGCACAAAACCAGCATCATCTGGCATGGGAAGCGTTCCGCAAGCATATTGGCTGCACCGATGCCACGCAAGTACCCGAAGGGGAATTCATCCTTGGCGAGGAATACGTCATGTCCCTGGAAGATGCCATGGCTATCGGTGCCAGGGATCGAACCGAACTCCGTCTGGCAGATATCAATACCGAGATCATGCAGATCCGTTATAATGCCGAAAAGGGTAACTATCTGCCCAACGTAATGTTACAGGCAGATTATTCGCTCTTTACCGCTGCCGATGAACCGGCGATTGAACGTCGGGATTTTGGTACGCGCTTCCAAATCGGGATCGGCTTTCAGATCCCGATCTTTACCGGGCTGAGCAATACCGCCAAGCGGAGGTATGCCCGGCACGATTACCGGCAGTCGCAGATCCTCCAGGAGGACATCAAGGAATTGATCCTGCTGGAGATCAGACAGAACTACCTCAATTACCAGAATGCGCGGGAGAATTATCAGGTGCAGAAGGAAAATATCCGGCTGGCGGAACGGGGACTGCATCTTGCCCAAGTCCGCTATGAAAGTAACGTCGGCATCCAATTGGAGGTCTTTGATGCCCAGATCATGCTCAATTCAGTGAAACTGCTTTATATGCAATCGATCTATGAAGTGCTGATCAGTGAGCAGAAACTAAGAAAATCCATCGGAACTGAACTATAAACGGAGACAACCAAATGAAAAAGATACTAATATTGATAGCAGCCATCATCCTGATCCTGACCGCCTGCGGCAAAAAACAACAGGCAAACAAGAACATAGAGACGATCCAGAAAGAACAGGGCATACCCGTCCGGGTCATGGAGATCATTACATCCACTTTCAAGCAGGATCTGTCCTACAATGCCACATTGAGCGGGATCATGGAGACCACTGCCAAGGCGATGCTGAGTGAGGTGGTCACGGCGATCAATGCCAAAGTGGGCGATAGAGTAAGCAAAGACCAGGTAATCGTAACCTATCCTGCCAATTCGCCTGCTGCCCAATACACTCAGGCACAATCCGCCTATCTGAATGCCAGCGCCACCTATCAGCGGATGCAGCGGCTCTTTGAGCAGGGCGCCATCTCCAAGCAGGATCTGGATAATATGGAAACGGGTTACAAAGTGGCAAAGGCAAATTTTGAAGCCAGCGGCAAAATGATCAGCATCGCCAGCCCGATCGATGGCGTGATCACGGCAATGCACATTAACCCATCCGAAATGACCTATCCTGGACAGGATCTCTTTACCGTTTCGCAGACACATCGGATTAAAGCCCTACTCTGGGTGCCGGAATCAGAGATCAGCATGATCAGGCGCGGCTCACCCGCCAGCATCAAGAATAATGAGCAGGTCATTGCCGGAACCGTAACTCAGATCGCCCTTGCCCTTGATCAGAACAACAAAGCCTTCCGGGTGGAATGTGAATTCAATAATCCTATCTCAGTCCTCAAACCAGGTACAACCGCTCCCGTCAGTATCAGCATCCGTAACATCGCCAATGCGATCGTGATCCCCAGACATTATATCACCGGAGAGAATGGTAATGCCTTCGTCTGGATCATGGAGAACGACAAAGCCCTCCGGCGTGAGATCACACTGGGTGAGACCAATCAGATTGAGTATCAGGTCTTGTCGGGGATCGAACCAGGGGACAAACTCATCATTCATGGGATCAATCTGCTGACCGAGGACGTTCTCGTCAGAGTTATAGATTAGGAGAACCGATGTTTCTATCCAGTTTATCAATCAAACGACCGGTGATGGTCACGATGTTCATCCTGGTCTTTCTGGTGTTTGGACTGATCGGGTTTTTGGAGATGCCGCTGAATATGATGCCGGATGTCCAATTGCCCTTCATCCTAATCCAGACCGTCTATCCCGGTGCCGGTCCGGCAGACATTGAGACCCAGATCACCAAGCGGATCGAGGATGCGGTGGCGACCGTCAGTCAGATCGATTATATCGAGTCCTATTCGATGGAAAGTGTGAGTATCGTCTTTATCTCGTTCAAATTGGGCAAGGACGTCGATATCGCCAATCAGGAAGTCAAAGACAAGGTGGATGCTACTCTGCGGGATCTGCCACGGGACGTGGAAAAGCCTCTGGTAACGAAGTTTGAGTTCAATGCCTTTCCTTTCATGGATGTTTTGCTCGAAGGTGACCTGGACGGCAAGGCACTATATGAGATAGCCGATACCCGCCTCAAAGACCGTTTTGCCCAGATCGAAGGCGTTGCCCGGGTGGATATGGTGGGTGGCAATAAACGTCAGATCAATGTAAGTTTCAATGACAAGACGATCTACGAGAACAACCTATCGATGATGCAACTGATGCAGATCCTGGGTGCTCAGAACATGGATATGCCCGGTGGTTCATTCAATCGTGGCGATCAGGAATATGCCGTTCGCCTCAAAGGTGAGATCGCCGATCTGAACGATCTGCGCAATCTGGAGATCCCCACACCTTTTGGTGATAAGAAACTCTCTCAGATCGCCGCCATCGAGGATGGGATCGAAGCAGTGCGCGAAAGAGCGACCTATTTTAACGTCCCTCAAAACCGAGGCAGCGAGAACATCGTTCGCCTATCGTTGATCAAGAGCAGTGATGGAAACGTCGTGAGCATTGCCAAACAGGTAAGAGAACAATTGCCAAAGATCCAGGAAGAACTGCCCCCCGGCATCCAGATCAAGATCATCAGAGACAATTCCGAATTTATTCGCTCCGTTGTCTCCGATACATTGGGCAATATCTGGCTGGGGATTTTATTCACCGGTCTGATCCTTTTCCTCTTCCTGCATGACCTGCGCTCCACTGTTATCGTAGCGCTGTCGATGCCCATATCTATCCTGTCCACTTTCCTCATCCTGAGGTCTTCCGGGTTCACGACCAATGTAATGACCCTGATGGGTCTTTCCACTTCCGTGGGTATCCTGGTGACCAATTCGGTCATTGTCATAGAGAATATCTTCCGTCACAAACAGATGGGTAATAAAAAACGTGAGGCGGCTGACCGCGGAACTTCCGAGACCGCGCTGGCTGTCATCGCTTCCACTCTGACCAATATCGTCGTATTCCTGCCGATCGCCACAATGTCCTCCATGGTCGGACAATTCTTCAAAGAATTCGGTCTGACGGTGACTTATGCCACGATCTTCTCATTGATCACCTCCTTTACCGTCACGCCGATGCTGGCGTCGCTGATCATCCCGGAGAAGCAGATCGACACCCGGTTCGGGCGGGGCTTTGAGCGTGGCTTTGAACGTTTTACCCGCTTCTATCAAAGGATATTGGGTTTTGTGATCAAGAGCCGAAAGCGAAGTGGTTTGGTATTGATCGGAGCGGTAGCTTCGCTGATCTTGAGCTTCACTCTGATCCCGTCATTGGGCTCCGAAATGATGCCGACCCTGGATCAAGGCGACATCAATATAAGCGTCGAACTGCCTCAGGGATACAACCTGGATCAGACGGCACAAATCTTGAACCAGATCAATACCCGGATCTCCAAATACCCGGAAGTGGAACATATAGTCACCAATCTGGGAACTCAGGGCTTCATCGACCGTGGAGCTAATCTGGCGTCTGCGGATGTCAAACTGATCGATTATAAACAGCGTACCCGCAAGACGGAAGAGATGATCGGAGTTATTATGGCCGATCTGGCGGATATACCCAATGCTAATATTAAGGTAAAAATCCCAGAGAGTTTCGGTGACGGGGGTTCGCCCATCGAGTTCTACATCCAGGGTCAGGACGTTGATCAGCTGGAATCGCTCAAGGATATTGTGATGACTGCCATCAGGGACACTCCCGGCTTGATCAATCTGGACAGTAGTTCCCGAACCGGTAGAGCCGAGATCACGATCCGTCCGAACCGTGACAAACTTGCCCAGGCCAGTGCCACTGTCTTTGATCTGGCAATGGCTTTGCGTATCGCCGTGGAGGGAATGGTCGCCACCAATTACCGTGAGGGCGGCAATGAATATGACATCCATCTCTCGCTCGATAAGGAGTCGGTGGATTCTCCCGACAAGATCAGAAACCTGCCCGTGGTCGTCTGGGGTAAAACCTATTTGCTTTCTCAACTGGCTGAGATAAATTTTGAAACAGGTGCCAGTAAGATCATTCATCGTGACCGTTACAAATCGATCCAGATCAGCGGTGGTATCGCCACCGGTTCCAATCTGGGTGATGTAATGGCGGGAATCGATCAGCAACTGGACAGGATCGAAATGCCTCCCGGATTCAGGATCTACTGGGGTGGCGAAGCCGAAATTCTCAAGGAGACCATGATCGATATGATGCGAACCTTTTTGTTGGCAATACTGCTGACCTATATGCTGTTGGCAGCGATCCTGGAGAGCTTCAGCCAGCCGCTGTTGATCATGGCAACGGTTCCGCTGGCGCTGATCGGCGTGATCCTTTCCCTTTTCCTGACCGGTTTGAGCTTGAACATATTCTCGATGATGGCGATTATCATGCTGGTCGGTATCGTGGTCAATAATGCCATCCTGATCCTCGACTATATCAATATGAAACGGCGTGAGGGAGCCGATACACATGACGCCATCCTCGAAGCCGGAGAGAAGAAGCTGAAGCCCATCATCATGTCCACCGTCGCCATCATCATCGGTATGATGCCGATGGCACTGGGTGTCGGTTCCGCCGGTAAGGAATTCCGTCAATCGATGGGTATCGTCAGCATCGGAGGATTGATCATTTCGTCTATCCTTACCTTGATTATCATTCCGGCGTTTTACTTTATCACCACTAAACAGTATAAAAAACAATCTTATGAAGAACGTCAATCTTAGGAGCACTTATATTCTGTGAACCAATTACGACATAAACAACCATAACGATAACCGTGCAAAGGAGTTTAATATGATCGACCGGACCGAAGTAGAAAGCATCCTGGCAAAGATCCGCCCTTCCATCCAAGCCGATGGAGGTGATGTCGAACTGATCAATGTTCGTGAGGACAAGGTCATCGAAGTCCGACTTAAAGGCGCTTGCGGCTCATGTCCCATGGCAACTATCACCCTCAAAGCAGGGATCGAAAGGATCATCAAAGAACATATCCCGGAAGTCGTCGAAGTTATCTCTGTCTGATAACCGGCTTATAGAATGAAAGTCACGGCTCTGTCCGAGGATGGAGCCGTGTCTGTAGGGATTTGAGATTTGACTGCTTGAGTCCGATCTGCCGATACTTCTCCCTTCAGCATGCTTTTCTTCAGTGGAGATCACCGCACACTCAAGGCATGGGACGCCTTTATTATCCGCTGAGTCTTCATATTGCTGATAACCTGCCCCAAAGAAGCAAGATACTATGTCAATAGTTCATCTTGCTCTTCTCACTTCAGCTTAGAAATGGCTCTGGAGGTGGAATTCTTCATCAGGGAACGCTCCTCCGACGCTGATATCTTGAATCTGCCGATGATCAAGTCAGTATAATCCTGATGCTTACACTCATTATCATTGACATGTTTGGAGTACGTAATTTTCGTGTCACAAAAGTGCAAAACTTATGGGAGACGATATGAGCGATCAGTTGCAGGAACTATTACAACGCATTCATAATGATGGAGTTAAGAAGGCGCAGGATGAGGCGCAAGAGATCTTGGAGGCAGCAGAAACCCAAGCCAATGATCTAATCGATAAGGCACAAGCTGAAGCTGAACAGATTATTGCCAATGCTCGCAGGACAGCAGATGATCTGCATAAGAACACCGATTCGGACATCAAACTTGGGGCACAGCATACGATGAGCGTCATCAAGCATAAGATCACCGAAGTCCTGCTCAATACCGCCATCGAACAGCCCGTGAAAGAGAGTTTTCAAGCCCAATCCTTTCTCCGGGATTTGATTCTGGAAGTGGTTAAGGCATGGCATAGTTCATCCGATTCCATCAGATTGATCTTGCCGGAGCAGTTGCAGAACAAGCTGGATGATCTATTACGCCAATCCATCCCCGATGCATTGAGCCGTCAGATCAAGGTGGAATTCAGTCCCCAGATGAAGGACGGCTTTGCCATAGTACCCCAGGACGGTACCTATAAACTCAGTTTCACCGATGCGGACTTCGTCAATCTGTTCCGTTCATATCTGCGTCCCCGCACTGCCAAACTGCTTTTCAAAGACGAATAACCGGCTCTCATGGGAAAAGAGTATTACTATCTGGTGGCGGGTCTGCCCAACATCACTTTTGATGATTCCAAGCTGCCCCGAACACCTGCAGAGCTAATGAGCGAGGCGAGGAATCATCTCTCGGACAATGATCAGTCCCTTTTGCGAGCGCTGTTTATACCGGTTGATCTGGATAACCTGATCAATATCATCTTCCAGAACGAGGCGGAGTATGACGAGCGGGGTTTGATCGCCCGGGATGAATGGGAGCGGATCATTGAAACCATCAGGGAAGAACGCAACAGCTATGACTATCATGGTTTCCCTGACCTGCCCGCATTTATCGAAGAGCATATCCGGCAGTATCTTGATGCGGAGGATGATCTTTCTCCGATCGGATGGGAACACAGCATCACCACTGCGTTCTATCATTGGACGCAAGAGCAGGACAACCGCTTTATCAATCAATGGTTTGCCTTTAACCGTGATCTGAAGAACATCATCATCGCCCTGAACGGCAAGCGCTTTGGCTTTAAGTATGACACCCAGTTGATCGGCGATAACGAAATCGTGGAAAAACTCATCAAGAGCAGTGCAATCGACTTTGGTCTGGGTAAGCAGTTTCCGCTCTTTGATCTTATCCTGCGGGTCTTTGAGGTCAGGGACATCCTGGATCGGGAAAGGGGATATGATGCCCTGCGCTGGAAGTGGATCGATGAGCAGACCTTTTTTGACTATTTCACGGTGGACAGGGTGTTGGGCTATATGTGCAAACTGATGATCCTGGCAAGGTGGATGGCGCTTGATCCTGCAAAGGGCAGAGACGTCTTCCATGATACACTGGAAGAACTGGAAAATAGTTTTGCCTTCCCCGAAGAATTTGATCTGAAACAAAGAAAAAATAGATAAAGGTGCGCATAATGACGAAAGGAATTGTCACCGGCATTGTATCGAACTTGGTATTGATCGAAGTACAAGGACCCGTATCCCAGAACGAGATCTGCTCCGTCGTTCACGAGGGCTTGCCTCTGATGGCGGAAGTGATTAAGGTATTGGGTAATACGGCTTATGCTCAGGTCTTTGAGAGCACCCGCGGCATCCGCATCGGCACGGAAGTGGAATTTACAAAAAAGATGCTGGAGGTCAGCCTCGGACCGGGAATGCTCTCCAAGAATTATGACGGGCTCCAGCATGATCTGAACAAGATGAAGAGCGTCTTTCTCAAGCGTGGTGAATACACCGAAGCATTGGACTATGACGTTAAATGGGACTGGACTCCCATTGCCCAGCCCGGCGACAAGGTCACCGGCGGGGACTGGTTGGGAGAGGTGCCGGAGAACTGGATCAAACACAAGATCATGGTACCCTTTACGATGACGGCTGAATATACTATCAAAAGTGTCACTCCCGCCGGTCAATACACGATCGATGAGACTGTAGCAGTTCTGGTCGATAAAGCCAGTAAAGAGCATAAGATAAACATGATCCAGACCTGGCCGGTAAAACTATCGGTCAGAGCATACAAGGACAAACCCAGACCCTCGCGCCAGATGGAGACAGGTATCCGAACCATCGATACGCTCAATCCGATCGTGGAAGGCGGTACGGGCTTTATCCCCGGTCCTTTTGGTGCTGGTAAAACTGTATTGCAACATAGTTTATCCAAGAATGCCGAGGCGGATCTGATCATCGTAGCCGCTTGTGGTGAACGTGCCAACGAGGTGGTGGAACTCTTTACCGAATTCCCGCATCTGGATGACCCACGCACGGGCAGAAAACTGATGGAACGGACGATCATTATCTGTAACACATCCAATATGCCGGTAGCAGCGCGTGAAGCATCGGTCTATACCGCCATGACCATTGCTGAGTATTACAGGACAATGGGGCTCAAGGTGCTTTTGCTTGCCGATTCCACTTCCCGTTGGGCACAGGCTTTGCGGGAGATGTCAAACCGGATGGAAGAACTGCCCGGTCCGGATGCATTCCCGATGGATCTACCGGCAATCATCTCCAACTTCTATGCCCGGGCTGGCTTTGTCTATCTCAATAATGGCAATACCGGTTCGATCACCTTTATCGGCACAGTGTCACCTGCCGGCGGTAATCTCAAAGAGCCGGTTACGGAATCCACCAAGAAAGCTGCCCGCTGTTTCTATGCCTTGTCACAGGCAAGGGCGGACAGCAAGCGTTATCCGGCGGTCGATCCACTGGATTCCTATTCCAAATATCTCGAGTATGAGGAAGTGCAGGAGTACCTAAATGCCAATGTCTCTCCCAATTGGGTGGAAGAAGTGCTACATACAAAAGACCTGCTGATCCGTGGACGTGAAGCTTATGATCAGATCGGTATCCTTGGTGAGGACAGCGTTCCGCTCGCCTATCATGACCGCTATTGGAAATCGGAATTGATCGACCGGATCATCCTTCAGCAGGACGGCTTCGATCCGATCGATTCATCCACGCCAATGGCAAGGCAACGCTATATGCTTGAATTGATCCTTTCCATCTGCGACATGGATTTTGATTTTGATTCCTTTGAGGATGTGATGCCCTACTTCACCAAGATGATAAACTTATGCAAACAGATGAACTACGCGGAATATGGATCCGTTACTTTCAAACGCTATGAGAGTGAACTGCATACCCTGGTTGCCGAAAGGAGGATCTCCAAATGAACAGCACGGCTTTTCAGAAGATCTACACAAAGCTGAATCAGATTACCAAAGCGACCTGTTCCGTAAAAGCAGCAGGCGTGGGCAATGAAGAAATGGCGATCGTCTCTGGCAGGTATGCCCAGGTAGTGAAGATCATAGGCGATTCTGTAACGCTCCAGATCTTTTCCGGCACCGAAGGGATCGGCACCGATGCCGAGGTGGTGTTTTTGGGCAAACCGCCTGTACTCAAGGTAAGCGATCAACTGGCAGGCAGGTTCTTCAATGCTTATGGCGAGCCGATCGACGGCGGACCGGAAGTGGAAGGCGAGGAAGTGGAAATCGGCGGACCTTCCGTTAATCCGGTGCAGAGAAAACAGCCCTCCGAGCTTATCGCCACCGGTATCGCCGGTATAGATCTGAACAATACACTGGTGACCGGACAAAAGATACCCTTCTTTGCCGATCCCGACCAGCCCTTCAATCAGGTGATGGCAACCGTGGCACTAAGAGCCGAAGCGGACAAGATTATTCTGGGCGGGATGGGTCTGTCCAATGACGATTATCTATACTATAAGAATACCTTTGAGAATGCCGGCGTCATCGACCGCATCATCTCCTTTGTCAATACCACCGAAAATCCACCGGTGGAACGTCTGCTCGTTCCCAATATGGCATTGACCGCTGCCGAGTATTTTGCGCTGGAGAAAAAGGAAAAGGTCTTGGTCTTGCTCACCGATATGACACTGTATTGTGATGCGCTGAGTATCGTGTCCAACCGTATGGATCAGATCCCCTCCAAGGACAGTATGCCGGGCTCACTCTACAGTGACCTGGCAAAACTCTACGAGAAGGCAGCCCAATTCCCGGATGGCGGCTCGATCACGATCATCGCCGTGACCACTCTTTCCGGTGGCGACATCACCCACGCCATTCCCGATAATACCGGTTATATCACAGAAGGACAGTTGTATCTGCGCCGTGATACCGATATCTCCAGGGTCATCGTCGATCCCTTCCGATCCTTGTCACGTTTGAAGCAGCTCGTGATCGGTAAAAAGACCCGCGAGGATCACCCTCAGGTGATGAACACTGCCATTCGCCTCTACGCCGATGCAGCCAATGCCAAAACCAAGCTGGAGAATGGATTTGACCTGTCCGATTACGACGAGCGTGTGCTGAAGTTCGCCCGCGAATATTCTCAGGCGATCCTTGCTATTGATGTCAATATCGACACGGTAAATATGCTCGATACCTGCTGGGAGCTCTTTAAAAAACACTTCAATAAGCACGAGATCGGCATCAAAGAAGAATTTATGACTCAATACTGGAAGTAAGCGGTGGAACTGAAGTTTCAGTACAACAAGACCTCGCTGCATGCGATCAGAAAGCAACTCAAGATCCGTGAGGATGCCCTACCGACGCTCAAGAACAAGGAATCTGCGCTCAGAGCGGAGGTGCAAAAAGCCCGCGATAAAGCGCATGAACTGGATGTTCAAATTCAGCAGCGCTTTACTGAGCTGGACAAACTGCATCGCATCTGGTCAGAATTTGATCCGTCGCTGGTATCCATCAAGAACGTGGAGATCGAGTCGCGCAAGATCGCTGGTGTTCGGACGCCGATACTCAAACAGATCGATTATGAACTGGGTGAATTCAATATGTTTAATGCCCCATCCTGGTATCATGAGGGATTGGAGATACTCAAGTCGCTCTCCCAGTTACAGATCGAACGGCTGCTTTTCCTGCGTAAAATGCACATCCTGGATTATGTCCGCAAGAAGACCACCCAAAAGGTAAACCTGTATGAGAAGGCGCAAATCCCGGCTTTCAACGATGCCATCCGCAAGATCAAGCGTTTCCTGGAAGACGAGGAAACCCTCTCCAAAGCAGCGCAAAAGATCCTGAAAAACCGGATGGTAAAAGAGGCGGCATCATGATCGAGAGCATGAGAAAATATACTTTCGTCATCTATCGCCCCGATTATCCCGATCTCCTTAGCCGGATGCAGGAACTGGGCATGGTGCATATCAGCCGTTCCAGCGAAGCCAAGACGGAAAACCTGCTCAAGACCCAGGACCTGATCGAACGGATGAATTCCGCCGCCAAGTATGTAGATAAGTACATCACTGACGAATCGGAAACGCTACATACCGTCTATCACACGATGAAGATCCTAAAGCAGGTGGAAGATGCCGTCCAGACCAAGGAAGCCCTCCAGCGTCAAGCCGATGGACAGCGCAAAGCGATCACGGAGCTGAAGCCCTGGGGTCACTTCGACCGGCAATTGGTAAATGAACTCAAAACCAAAGGCATTGAGGTCGATTTCTACACCTGCCCCAAGAACCACTTTCGGGACGAGTGGAAAAAGGAACTGTGTCTGCAGGAACTATCAATCGCTGCTGGTATTGTGTACTTTGTGGTCGTTCACTGGGAAGATGAACCGGTCAATTTCGATTCCGACAGATTCCGCTTTCCGGACAGGTCTTTGAACGAACTGGAAAGGGAACTGAAGGCAACTCAGGAAAAACTAACCGAGATCGAGACCTTCTTCCAGACCTACAGCCGGAGTTATTACCTGCGGTTCCAGGATGAGATCATCAAACTCACCGCTGATTATGATTACGAAGATGCAGTGCAGCAGGGAATTCCTGAAGCAGATGAACATATCATGGTATTGATCGGCTGGATTCCCCAACGCCTCGAGGCAGACCTTGTTCAGTTCATCAGTAAACAGAACATCAT
>Ga0194125_10011288_pt1 | contig 12015 bp, 7 predicted proteins | sample TA2KigC250mmetaG_FD_148626 | JGI IMG/M metagenome (GOLD analysis project Ga0194125, IMG submission 148626) | Freshwater microbial communities from Lake Tanganyika, Tanzania - TA2015034 Kigoma Deep Cast 250m | ecosystem: Environmental > Aquatic > Freshwater > Lake | place: Tanzania: Lake... | reverse complement strand
CGTCAAGGAGAGCCGCTGGAACCGCTACCGCGTGTGGAAGCCGCTCAGCCTGATGGTGCTCGCGGGGCTGACCCCGCGGGACTGGGACGTGACGATAGTTGACGAGAACCTGGGCGCGCCGGACTATCCGGCCATGCCCCGGCCCGACCTGGTGGGCATCACGGCCTTCACCTCGCAGGCGAACCGCGCCTACGAGGTGGCCGCCCACTTCCGCAGCCTGGGCGTGCCCGTCGTCATGGGCGGCATCCACGCCACAATGTGCCTGGCCGAGGTCGCCGAGCGCGTGGACGCGGTGGTCACGGGCGAGGCCGAGGGCGTTTGGGCGCAGGTCCTCGACGACGCCCGCCACGGCTGCCTGAAGCCCCGCTACAACGGCGGCCTCGCCGACATGAACGCCGTCCCGCTCGCCCGCCACGACCTCCTGCCGGGACGGTACGCCTTCGGAGCGGTCCAGACCACGCGCGGCTGCCCCCTCAACTGCACCTTTTGCAGCGTCACCGCCTTCAACGGCGCCAAGTACCGCCAGCGGCCCATCCCCGACGTCGTGCGCGAGTTCCAGGCGGTCCGCGAGAAGCACGTCCTGGTGGTGGACGACAACCTGGTCGGCACGCTCCCCGAGCACATCGAGCGCGCGAAGGACCTGTTCCGCGCCCTGGCCCAGGCCAACGTGCGCAAGCAGTGGATCGCCCAGGCCACGATCAACTTCGCCGACGACGAGGAACTCCTCACCCTTGCCGCCAGGGCCGGCTGCCGCGGCGTCTTCATCGGCTTCGAGTCCCCAACGCCCGACGGGCTCCGGGAGATCGGCAAGAAGTTCAACCTCCTGAAGGGCCGCGACTTCCGCGCCTCCGTCCGCCGCATCCAGCGCCACCACATCCTGGTCGTCGGCTCATTCATCCTGGGCCTGGACGTGGACGAGCCCGGCATCGGCAAGCTCATCGCCGACGTGGCCACCCGTTACGGGGTGGACAACCTGAACACCCTGTTCCTCACCCCCCTGCCCGGCACCCGCCTGTGGGACCAGATGAAGGCTGACGGCCGCCTGGGCCTCGGCGCGTTCCCCGAGGACTGGAAGTACTACACCCTGACCTTCCCCGTGGCCAAGTACAGGCACTTGTCCATGGACGCCATCATCGAGGAGATGATGGCGTGCGACCGGAGGTTCTACTCCCTGCCGCGCATCCTGGGCAGGGTGTGGAGCAGCCTGTGGCGGCGCCGCAAGCCCCTCATCAGCCTTGTCGCCAACCTCTCCTACCGAAGCAACATCCGCGTGGACGACCAGGCCTACGCCGACTTCCAGCGCCACCTGGCCTCCAGAGGCCCCTCCGACGCGCCGCCCAGCACGCCCCCAAGGGCTCTCAGCGATTCGGCGGCACCCTCGGAGGGGTCATGACCGCCTGAAGGCGGGACCCCGAGCCAGGAGAGCGGCTCGTCGGGAGTCCTGCCTTCCGGCAGCCAGGTAGGGCGTGCATACGTGCACGCGGAACGACGCATGAAGACCAATGCCGCGCGAATCCTGGATACCCTCGGCCCCATCGCCCGCGCCAAGCCCAAAGGAGACCTGCAATGAGCCTGCGAACGACCGCCTTTGCTGCCGCGGCCCTCGCCTTCGCCGCCACAGCCCCCGCCGCCGATGCCCCCGCCCCCGGCCCCTGGCGCGTGTTCATCCTGTCCGGCCAGTCGAACATGGAGGGCAAAGGCTCGATCAAGCACCTCGAACAGCTCCTGGCCGACGAGAAGACGGCTCCCTCCTACCGCCACCTGCGCGACGGCGACAAGTGGGTCGAGCGGCCCGACGTGCTGATCCGCTACACGAACGGCGACAAGATTGACAAGAAAGGCCCCCTCAGCGTCGGCTTCGCCAACCCGCCCGACCGCTTTGGCGTCGAGCTTCAGTTCGGCCACGTCGTCGGCGACCGCCTCAAGGAGCGCGTCCTCCTCATCAAGGTCTCCTGGGGCGGCCGCAGCCTGCGCTTCGACTTCCGCCCGCCCAGCTCCGGCCCGGGCGACTTCGATGCCGACTGGCTGGCCAAGACGGCCAAGCGGGCGGGCTGGGAAGGCGACCCCGCCAAGTTCGCCGGCCACAACTACCGCGACCTCGTCCGCCTCACCCACGAGACCATGGCCAACCTGAAGACCCTCTTCCCCGAGTACGACGGCTCGGGCTACGAGCTCTCGGGCTTCGTCTGGTTCCAGGGCTGGAACGACATGCTCGACGCCGCGCACCACAAGGAGTACGGCCCGAACCTGGCGAACCTGCTCCGGGACCTCCGCACCGACCTCGGCGTGCCCGACCTCCCGATGATCGTCGGCGAGCTGGGCCAGAGCGGCACAGAGCAGCAGATCCCCGAGCAGTACAGGGCCAAGCACATGAGCTTCCGCGCCCAGCAGGAAAGCGTCTCCAAAATGCCCGAGTTCAAGGACACGGTCCGCTACGTCCCCACGGGCGTCTGCATGGTCTTCGACGGCCCGCAATTCGACGGCGGCTACCACTATCGCGGCCGTGCCGACGTCTTCTTCCGCATGGGCGACGCCTTTGGCAAGGCCATGCTTCCCCTCCTCAAGCCCGCCCCCACCGACCAAAGCGCCCAGATCAAGAAAGCCTGCGACGCCGCGAAGCAGAGATACGGCCTCGGCAAGTGAGGCCCACGCAACAAAGTCGCAATGCCTCAGTGACGGGTGGCGACACAACGGGCTCCGCGTGCGTAGTGCGGCCTTCAGGCCGTACCGATACGGGCTGAAGCCGGCACTACAAGCATTGGTCACTCCCTGCCCCCCGTAACTGAGGCATGAGGGCGTACCCACGAGCCAGCTCGGCTGGGCGTGGCCCCTCTCGGGCGCCGCGTCCCCATGCTAGGGGCAGCCCTCGTGGCTGCCCCTACGGGTGAGAAAAGACACCCGCTGTCATTTCTGGGTCTCGCGCCATCGGTAGCGATGTAAACGCTGTGTGGACAGTAGTTTACGCTGATCCACAGCTGCGCGTGATGAAAAAAGACAGCGGGTGTCTTTTCTCAGGAAGAGCGGTTGAGTCGGACGAGCCGGAAAAAATCGGTGAGGCCACTTGACAAGCCTCGGTAATATGGTATACTGAGCACGTGGGCGATGGAGTCATATACTCCCCGCGCAAAGGGTGTGCCGGCGGAACGGCGCGCCCAACGGCTGGCACGTAGGCGAGCCGCTGCATACCAACCTGATTCCGCAAATCCAAAGCTATCAGCGGATTACGGCCACGCCACTGCCCCCACCGGGCCGCGGCAAGTCGTTGCTCGCGCTCGACATGGCCGCGCGCGTGAGCCGCGGCGCCCCGTGGCCGGACGCGGCGGGCGGGCGGATTCTGTCTTCTTTGTTCGGAGCTTTACACCAGGCGGCAGCGGCGCTAGCCCGCATTTCTCAGCAGTTCTCTGCGTCCCCTTGGGACTTCGGGAGGGGGTCACTGCCGCTTCTCGAGCAGGCCGCGGCGGCGAAGCCAGTCGGCACAGCGCTGGGTCCAGGACGAGAGAATTGGGTCGCTGGTGGCGAGGCCGAAGCCGTGGCCGCCCTTCTCGTAGATGTGGAGTTCGCCGGGGACGCCCATGCGGCGCATGGCGACGAAGAAGAGCAGGCTGTTCTCGGGCAACACCACCTTGTCATCGCCCGCGTGGACGAGGAAGGTGGGCGGCGTGGCGGGGGTGACCTGGCGTTCGTTGGACAGGCTTTCGAGGTGCTTCGACTTGGCGCCGTCGGCGCCGAGGAGGTTGTCGCGGGTCGGCTCGTGCGCGTACTTCGGTGCCAGAGAGATGGCAGGGTAGGCCAGGATGACGAACTCCGGGCGGCAGCTCAGGCGGTCAACGGGGTCCTCGGCGTCGGGGACGCCGTCGCTGTAGTGGGTGGCGACGGTCGAGGCGAGGTGTCCGCCGCCCGAGAAGCCCATGATGCCGACACGGAAGGGGTCCACGCCCCACTCGGCGGCGCGGTGGCGGACGAGGCGGATGGCGCGGCGGCCGTCCTGGAGCTGGCAGGGGTGGTGGTAGCTGGGGGCGAGGCGGTACTTGAGGACGAAGCCTGCCACGCCGAGGGAGTTGAGCCAGAGGGCCGCGTCGCGCCCCTCGGCGTCGCCCGCGATGTCCCAGTAGTTCCCGCCCGGGCAGATGATGCAGGCGGCGCCCGTGGCCAGCTCAGGCGGTGGGAGGCACACGGTGAGGGTTGGGCGGTCCACCTCGCGGGTGCCCACGGCACCTGGGGCGCCGCGGGGCCAGAGGAACTCCACGCCCGGCCCGGCGGAGGGCAGGGGCTGTGGCGCCTCAGCAGCCTCCGGCGCGCTCGGAGTGCGCGCACGGAGCTTCAAGAAGTCCTCCAGGCGGCCCAACGTACGGTCCTCCTCCAGCAGTCTCCCGCGGCCCGGAAATGCTGCTCTCCCTGATTGTAGCCGGAATCCCCGCCGCGTCAACCGCGGGGTCACAGGATCAGCATCGCGTCGCCATAGCTGTAGAAGCGGTAGGCGAGACGCTTGGCCTCTTCGTAGGCGGCGAGGACGCGCTCGCGGCCCACGAAGGACGCGACGAGCATCAGGAGGGTCGAGCGCGGCAGATGGAAGTTGGTGAGCAGCGCGTCCACCACGCGGAACTCGAAGCCCGGGGTGATGAAGAGATCAGTCCAGCCCGTCACAGGCGTCACCGGTGTCAGGTCTTTACAATTTACTATTTCGGCCTTGCCGCTCGCGTGCGGGAAAAGTAAATTGTAAAGACCTGACACCATACCTCGCTGTAGCGGGTGAGCGACCGTTTCGAGGACGCGGGCAGCCGTAGTGCCGACGGCGACGACGCGGCGGCCCGCGGCCCGCGTGTCGGCGATGGCTTGAGACGCCGCGGCGGGCAACTCGAACCACTCGGCGTGCATCACGTGGTCCTCGACCCGCTCGGCGGTGACGGGCTTGAACGTGCCGAGGCCGACGTGGAGTGTGAGGGTGGTGCGGCGGATGCCCTTCGCGTCGAGCGCGGCGAAGACCTCGGGAGTGAAGTGCAGCCCGGCGGTCGGCGCGGCCACGGCGCCGGGGCACCGGGCATATGTGGTCTGATAGCGCTCCATGTCCGCCGCGCGGTCGGGGTCGTCGCCGCTTGGGCGCTTGATGTACGGCGGGAGCGGTGCGCGGCCAACGCGCCCGAGGGCCGCCATCATCTCGCCGTGGCTTAGGGAAAACGCCAAGTGCACCTGGCCGTCGGGCAGCCGGCCGTAGAAGGTGCAGGTGATGGCTCCGCCCTCGAAGGAGAGCTTCTCGCCGAGCTTGACGCGGGCGGAGCCCTTGAGCATGGCGCGCCACACGTCGCCCTCGGGCGCGACGAGGAGCGCCTCGACGCGCCCGCCCGTCGCCCTCTGGCCGATCAGGCGGGCGGGGATGACCTTCGTGTCGTTGAGCACCAGCAGGTCGCCGGGCGCCAGGTATTCGACGATGTCGTGGAAGCGCCGATGCTCGACCGCGCCCGAATCGCGGCGGAGCACGAGGAGGCGCGATTCGTCCCGCCGAGCGGCGGGGTGCTGGGCGATCAACATGGGGGGGAGGGTGTAGTCGAAGTCTTCGACAAGCACGCGGGATTCCCCTCAGAGAGGAATCCGTAATGCATAATCCGCAATCCGTAACCAGAAAGAAGAAGGTGCCCGCTCTTGTGGCTCTCCGTCTGATTACGGATTACGAATTACGGATTACGGATTTCAGCAAATCCTCGGCAACTGCTCCCCATAGGGCGGGTCCACCACGCGGCGGCCACCGATGGCCGTGCGCAGCGTGACACGCCCCTTCGCTCCCTCGAGCACGCGGCCGATGGGCGCGGCCGAGCGACCGAGGGGGTGTGCCCGCATCGCCGTGAGGACCGCCGATGCAACGCCCTCGGCGCAGACGACGACCAGCTTGCCCTCGTTCGCCACGTAGAGGGGGTCGAGGCCCAACAGGTCGCACGCTCCCCGCACCTCAGGCCGGACGGGAATCTCCGCCTCGTCCAACTCGATGTCGTGGCAGCAGGCTTCGGCGACCTCGCAGGCGACCATGCCCAGCCCACCGCGGGTGGGGTCGCGGAGGGCGTGGATGGCCTCGCCGCCGGCGGCGAGGATGGCGACGACCAGGCCGTTGAGCGGCGCCACGTCGCTCGACACAGGGGTCTCGAAGCTCAGGCCCTCGCGCGCGCTCAGGATCGCCACGCCGTGGTCGCCGATGGGGCCGTTGATGAGCACCGCGTCGCCCGGCGCGGCGCGCTCCATCGCTACACTCAGGCCCTCGCGCGCGCTCAGGATCGCCACGCCGTGGTCGCCGATGGGGCCGTTGATGAGCACCGCGTCGCCCGGCGCGGCGCGCTCCATCGCTACACTCACGCCCTCGGGGATGACGCCGATGCCTGAGGTGTTGATGAACAGTCCGTCGGCGGCGCCCCGTTCGACCGCCTTCGTGTCGCCGCAGACCACAGTCACCCCTGCCTCCCCTGCCGTGGCCTTGGCCGAATCGAGGATGGCCGCAAGGTCATCCAGCGGAAGCCCCTCTTCGAGGATGAGGGCGAGCGAGATGTAGAGAGGCTTTGCGCCAGCCATCGCCAAGTCGTTCACCGTGCCGCTCACCGCGAGCCGCCCGATGTCGCCGCCGCGGAAACGCAGCGGCTTCACCACGTAGCTGTCGGTCGTGAACGCCGTCTTGCCGGGCGGCAACTCGAGTAGCGCGCTGTCGGAGAGAGGAGCGAGCGCGGGGTTCCCGAAGCGGGACACAACCATGCCCCGGATAAGCTGTTTGGTGAGCGACCCACCGCCGCCGTGGGCGAGAAGGACGCGATCCATTCTCAGCGCTCTCCGTACTTGTAGTAGGCCGCGCAGCTTCCTTCGGTCGAGACCATGCATGGCCCGACTGGCGTCGCCGGTGTGCAACGGCTGGCGAAGAGGGAGCATTCGGGCGGCTCGATGAGGCCGCGGAGCACCTCGCCACAGGAACAGCCAGGGTTCTCGAGCTCGGGTGGCACCTGGATGCCGAGCACCTGGAGCGCGTCGTGGCCCCGGAGCTCGGGGCGAAGCTCCAGCCCGCTCATCGGGATGGTGCCCAGGCCGCGCCACGCGGCGTCGCAGGGGCGGAACACCTCGGCGACCCGCTCGCGGGCCTTGGCGTTGCCCTCGCGGTGGACCCATCGCTTGTATTGAATCTCAACCTTCGGGGCCGCCTCGACGACCTGGAGGAGGAGCATGGCGATGCCCTCAAGGATGTCCTCGGCCTCGAAGCCGGTGACCACACACGGCGCGTGGTACTTGGCCGCCAGTGGCTCGTAGATGGCTGAGCCTGTGATCACGCTCACGTGGCCGGGACAGAGAAAGCCGTCGAGCTTCACCTCGCCGCCTGCCAGGATCGCCTCCATCGCGGGCGGGATGACCTTGTTGGCGGCGAGGAAGAGCATGTTCCGCAGGCCGCGGTCGCGGGCGTAGGCCACGGTGGCGGCGACGGCGGGCGTGGTGGTCTCGAAGCCGATTGCGAAGAAGACCACGGTGCGGCCCGGCTCGGCCTCGGCCAGCTTCAGGGCGTCGAGCGGCGAGTAGACCATCTGCACATCGGCCCCCTCCGCCTTCGCGCGCTCCAGGCTCGTGCGGCTGCCGGGCACCCGTACCATATCGCCGAACGTCGCCAGGCACACGCCTGGCCGCCGCGCGATCTCGATGGCGGCGTCCACCATGCCCATCGGTGTCACGCACACGGGGCAGCCGGGGCCGCTGAGCAGCCTGACGTTCGGCGGGAGCATGGCCCGGATGCCGCTGCGGAACATCGCCATCGTGTGGGTGCCGCAGACCTCCATGAAGCGGACGGCCCGCGGGGCCAGCCGCGCCGCGCGCTCGGCGATCAGCCGCAGCAGCTCAGGGACGAAGCCGCGAGCCGCGAGCCGCGAGCCGCGAGCTTGAGGATCGGAGTTCAAGGCTTCTCCTCCTCTTGAAGCTCGTCGCTCGCCGCTCGTGGCTCGAAGCTCTCGATACCGGCCATCTCCTCCCAGAGCTTCAGCGTCTCGGCGGCGTCCTCGGCCGTCATCTTCTCGATGGCGAAGCCGGCGTGCACGAGCACGTAGTCGCCGAGCTGCGGCTCGTCCACCAGACTCACGTCGGCCTCGCGGCGGTTCCCCATCACGTCCACCGTGGCAAGGCGGCCTTGAAGTTCAACGATCTTGGCGGGCACAGACAAACACAAGGGCTTCGTCTCCTCTTGGCCTTCTCTTCTCACGCGTCACGGGTCACGCATCACGCATCGTCAGAAATCCGTTTCCCTCCGCAGCCGCTCGATCTGAGGTCGAAGTCGCTCGTCCGCGATGATCTTCCCGCCGCGCTTGAGCATGGCGCGCAGTGGCGAGAGGTCATTGAGGTTCGGGCATCCGCTGAGGTCAACCTTCTCAAGCTCTCGCAGCAATGCCAGCGGGGTCAGGTCGGCCAGCTTCTGGCTTAGCGACAGATCGAGCGACTTCAGGCGCCTTGATGTGGCGAGGGGGCGGAGATCGGCAAGCTCCTCTGAACCAGTGAGAGCGAGTCCTTTCAGGGCGGAGAGCTTCGCCACGGGGCCGAGATCAATCACCTTCTTGCAGCCGTTCAGGCTGAGGAACTCAAGGGCGGTCAGGCTCCCAAGCGGAGCGAGGTCGGTCAGCTCCGGCATGTCGCTGAGGAAACCAAGCGAGATGCTCTTCAACGACCTTAGCTGTGCGAGCGGCTTGAGGTCAGCCAGACGCGGGCAAGGGGTGACAAAGAGATGCTGGAGATTGACCATGGCGCCAAGCGGCGCCAGGTCGTTGACTTGCCCGCAGCTGAGGATGTGAAGCCGTCTGAGTTGGCTCAACCTCTCGATAGAAGCGAGGCTGCCTAGCTGTTTGCAATCGTCGAGGAACAGATCCTCCAGGGCCTCTAGCGACGCAAGGGGTGCGAGGTCGCGGACCGCCGGGCAATTCTGGATGCGAACTTCGCGCAAGCCTCGAAGGCGACCGATCCCGGACAGATCGGAGAGGCCCCTGCAATACTCGACCCGCAGCCTCCTGAGGTTCTCCAACTGCACATGCCGAGGGATGCTCGACACATCGTCCACGTAGTAGCCAAGTCGCAGCTCCTTCAGGCCCTGAAGGCCCACGAGGAAGCTCAAGTCCGCAGCAGCATGCAATTCAAGTTCCTCAAGCTTGGTGAGGCGCGCAAGTGGCGAGAGGTCCGCGCCGTCCTTCGTTTCCCGGCTGGCCGAGAGGTAGAGGTACTTGAGTTCCGTCAGGCGCCCCAGCGGCGCGAAGTCCTTCACCTGGGACTTCCCCCTGAAGGTGAGGTGAAGCCGCGTCAGGTCGGTCATCCCGCCGAGCGCCTCGATGTCGCGGGCCTCCGGACTCAACCAGACGTGGAGGTCCACGAGCTTCGTCATGCCGCTGAGGGGGGCCAGGTCTGCCGCTTCGCACCTGCCGAGGGTAAGCTTGCGCAGCTTGGTGAGCCCCCGCAGCAACCTGAGGTCCACAGACCCCGGCGGCCAGCGCATAGATAGCGCGAGCCTCCTGAGCTCTGAGAGCCCCGCCACGGCTCGCAGGTCGAAGGGGAAGTCAGCGAGGAGACTCAAGGCCCGCAAGTTCTTCATCTCCGCGAGCGACCCCACGTCCTCGAAGAGCGGAGCGTCGCCCCGCGAGCCCTCGACGTAGACCATGAGCGACGTAAGGCCCTTCGCGGCGCGGAGCGCCGGGACAAGCGGGGCGTCGCGATAGCTGCTGACCATCAATGCATAGATTCCGGGACACCTGCCGATGAAAGCGTTGAGGTGCGCCAACGGGCCCTCTGATACGTGCAGGGCGACCCTGATCTCCGGTGGCACGACCGGGAGCGCATTGAGGGCATCCGCACTGCACCAGATGGTGAGCGGGCTGACCCCATCGGCGATAGCCTGGCGGAGAGCCGCGAGCCCTTCGGGCTCGCCGTGACGAACCCTCACGTGGGCCAGGCGTCGCTGGCCGCCATCAACGCTAACGAAGGTCCGAGGCCCCTCCCTCTCGAGCCGCAGGTCGCTCCCGCGCTCATAGGGCACGAAAGCCCCCTCGCCACAATGCACCCATTCGCCCGGCACGAGCTGTAGCGTACTGGTTCCCTCAGTGGCCGACCGAACCATCACGGTGGCAATCTCGGGAGCCGGCTCCGGCGCTGCCTCTGCGCCGGCGCGGCTTGTCGAAGCCACAGGCACGACGAGTAGGGCAACAACTAGCGAAGCGGACCAACGGAGCTTCATTCCCATGCCTTCTCACGCGTCACTGGTCACGCGTCACGCATCTTCGCCAGCGCCACCACCGCCTGTCCGAGGCTCAGGCCCCCATCATTCGTCGGCACCAGGCGATGGTAGCGGACGTCGAAGCCGTTGCGTTCGAGGGCGGCAGTGGCGCCCTCAAGCAAGCGCATGTTCTGGAAACAGCCGCCGCTGAGGGCCACAGTGCTCACGCCCCGCTCGCGGCGGGCGACGACGCAGACGGCTCGCACAGCCTCGATGATCGTACTGTGGAAACGGGCGGCGATCAACCCGCGGGGCGTACCCCGCCGCAGGTCGTCGAGCACGGCACACATGATCTCGCGCGGGTCCACCGTCCAGGGGGTCGTGCTCACATCGAGATTGAAGGGGTAGAACACCGGGTCACGGTGTTGGGTGTTCGGTGTTCGGTGTTCGGTTCTGAAATCGGAAATCGGAAATCGGAAATCGGAAATGCTGGCTTCCAGCTCAATGGCGGCCTGGCCTTCGTAGCTCACGCGGGTGCAGACGCCCAGAAGGGCCGACACGCCGTCGAAGAGGCGGCCCATCGAGGAGGTCTCGGGGCAGGCGACGCCCTTGCCGAGAAGCTGCTGCACGGCGGCGAGGTCGGCGGACGGCACGCCGGCGCGCTCAAGTTCGGGGAAGGCGGCGCTGCCGAGGTAGGCCAGCGTCATCCGCCACGGCTCCTTGATCGCCGCCTCGCCGCCGGGCATCGGGATGTAGGCCAGGTGGGCGATGCGCTCGAAGTCGGCGAGGGTGGCGATGAGGAACTCGCCGCCCCACACCTTGCCATCGGTGCCGTAGCCCGTGCCGTCGAGCGATACGCCCAGCACCGGCCCCTCCAGCCCGTGCTCGGCCATGACCGAGGCGGCGTGGGCGTGGTGGTGCTGAACGCCGGAGAGAAGAATGGTGTCAGGCGTTAGGTGTTGGGGGTTGGGGGTCGGAATCTGGAATCTGGAATCTGGAATCTGGGATGCCGCCCCGGCCAGCCGGCGAGCGAAGGCGGTCGAGTGGTAGCCGGGGTGGAGGTCGTGGGCGATGAGAGTGGGACGGGTCTCGAGGATGCTCTGGAAGTGCTCGATGGTCTCCTCAAAGAAAGTGAGGGCGTCGGCGTGGTCGAGGTCGCCGATGTGCTGGCTGAGATAGGCGCGGCCCTTGCGGATGAGGCAGATCGTGTTCTTCAGGTCGCCGCCCAGAGCGAGGACTGAGGTGTTAGGTGTTGGGTGCTGGGTGTTGGGGGTCCGAATGGGGGTGGCTCGGGGGACTTCGCCGCGGGCGCGGCGCTGCACGATGGGCTGGCCGCGGAGGACGCGCATCACCGAGTCGTCGGAGCGGCGGATGATGTCGCGGTCGTGCACGAGAAACAGGTCGGCCACGGAGGCGAGGCGCTCCAATGCCTCCGCGTTGTCAATGGCAATCGGCTCGTCGGTGCGGTTCGCACTCGTCATCACCAGAGCCACGAAGCCCTCCCTCTCCCCTGGGGAGAGGGGTGGGGTGAGGGTGCCCGGCCTCGCGTTCGCTCCCGGTGCCAGCACCCTCACCCTGCCCTCTCCCCGAGGGAGAGGGGACTGGAGAAGGAGAACGTGAACTGGGGTGTAAGGGAGCATGATGCCGAAGTATTGGCTTGCGGGCGCGATGGCGTCGGCGAGGGGGTGGCCGGGGCGCTTGAGGGCGAGGACGATGGGCTTGCGCCAGCTCAGGAGCAGCCGCTCCTCGGCCTCAGTGAGGTCGCACAGACAGCGCGCCGCGGCGAGGTCGGGCACCATGACGGCGAAGGGCTTCTTCTC
>Ga0194125_10011285_pt1 | contig 12019 bp, 7 predicted proteins | sample TA2KigC250mmetaG_FD_148626 | JGI IMG/M metagenome (GOLD analysis project Ga0194125, IMG submission 148626) | Freshwater microbial communities from Lake Tanganyika, Tanzania - TA2015034 Kigoma Deep Cast 250m | ecosystem: Environmental > Aquatic > Freshwater > Lake | place: Tanzania: Lake... | reverse complement strand
GGGTAATGCTCAGCCCCGTGGGGAGGGGGGGTTAAGGCCAAGTTTTTCCGCTCTTTAAGCTATTTCGCAGAGCTCTCAACTTGGTATTAGGCGTGTCCCTGATAATGGAAAAAGTTTAGTTTTTAAGCCGGTTGTGGTAATGTGTAAATTGGGATGGAATATATTCCGTTTACCTATGAATACCATGCATTCCCTCGGCCATCTGCTCTGACTTATCCTTATTTCCCATCTTATCTGCTCGCGTCCTCTGCCAATTAGGGAGAAGGCCATGAGAAAAAAGGCAAACCAGGAAAAACCCAACCAGAACCAGAAGGACAAGCCCGCCCGTAAAAAGGATGATGAGACCAAATTTCCCGTGGTGGGCATCGGCGCCTCCGCCGGCGGCCTGGAGGCCCTGGAAACCTTTTTTTCCAACATGCCCCCTGACGGCGGCATGGGCTTCGTGGTCATCCAGCACTTGAGCTCCAAGCACAAAAGCATCCTGGGAGAAATCCTCAAGCGGGACACCCGGATGCCGGTGGTGGAAATCCGGGACGGCATGAAAATCCAACCGGATAATATTTATTTTAACCCCCCGGACCGGGATGTGGCTTTGCTCAACGGAGTGTTGCACCTGGTGGAGCCCACGGAATCCCGGGGGGACCCGCCTGCCCATCGACTCGTTCTTCCGCTCCCTGGCCGCAGACCAGGGAGAGCGGGCCATCTGCATCGTGCTCTCCGGCACCGGCAGCGACGGCACCCTTGGGGTCGCGGCGATGAAGGGCGCCGGCGGCATGACCATGGCCCAGGCGGAAGAACAGGCCAAGCACCCCTTCATGCCCCGCAGCGCCATCGACACCGGCATGGTGGACCATATCCTGCCGGTGGAGAAGATGCCCGAAGAACTCCTGCGCTACATGCGCCACCCTTATCTCAAGGCCCCGCCCAAGCCGGTTTCGGAAGAAAAGAAGTTTCTGACCGTTTTGCAGAAAATCCTCCTCTTGGTGCGCAGCGCCACCAAGCACGATTTCACCCATTACAAGCCCACCACCATCCGCCGCCGCATCGAACGGCGCCTGGCCGTCCACAAGATCGAGGACATCGCCAACTATTACCGCTACCTCACGGAAAACCCCGGGGAAGTGCAGATGCTGTTCAAGGACCTGGTCATCTGCGTCACTTGCTTTTTCCGGGACCCCGCGGCCTTCAAGGCCCTGGAAACCAAGGTCATTCCCGACATCCTGGCCCACAAGCCCAAGGACGGACCGGTGCGGGTCTGGGTCCCCGGCGCCGCCACCGGGGAAGAGGCCCTGTCCATTGCCATGCTCCTGGTGGAAGGCATGGAAAAGCTGGGTAAATATCGCCAGGTGCAGATTTTTGCCACCGACATTGACGCGGATGTGGTGGAACGGGCTCGCCAGGGGGATTATCCCGAAAGCATCGCCGCGGATGTCCCGGCCGGACCGCTTAAAGAGGTTTTTCACCCGCAAAGACTCGGCTTACCGAATCAAGCAAGAGATGCGGGAAATGGTGATCTATGCCGAGCAAAACGTCATTTCCGACCCACCCTTTTCCCGCCTGGACCTCATCAGTTGCCGCAACTTACTGATTTACCTGGACATGGACCTGCAAAAGCAGATCATCCCCATGTTTCATTACTGCCTCAATCCCGGGGGTATCTGTTCCTGGGCGCTTCGGAAACCATCGGCGGCTTTTCCGACATGTTCCAGCCCCTGGACCTGAAGTGGAAGATTTACCAGCGCAAGGGCCTGGTGGCCCACCGGCCGGTGGAGTATCCCCCTCTCACCGCCCACCGGGCTTATGAAGCCATAATGCCGGTGGAAAAACCCGGGGAGCCGGTGGTCACTATCCGGGAGTACATGGAAAAAGTCATTTTGACCGATTATTCCCCGTCGGCCATTTTGCTGGACAACAAGTATGACATTCAATATTTCCAGGGCGACACCGGCAGGTATCTGGCCCCGCCCCGGGGCGAGCCCAGCTTCAACCTGCTGAAAATGGCCCGCGAGGATTTGCGCCCCCGCCTGCTGTCTCTGCTCCACCAGGCTTCCAGGGAAAAACGCAAGGTGGAGCTTCAGGGCCTCACCTTCAAGCGCGACGGGGCGTCCGTGGTGGATGTCATCGTCCGGCCCCTGGCCGGCCATGGCCTCCCCCCCAACCTTTTTTTGATGATTTTTGAAGACAAGACTCCGGCCCAACTCCTGAAAAAGAGAAAAGGCCGGCAGTTGAACCCGGAGGAAGCCACCCGCTTCTCCGAAATGGAGAACGAACTCCAGGCCACCAGGCAATATCTCCAGACCACCAGCGAAGAACTGGAAGCCTCCAACGAGGAGTTGAAGTCCACCAACGAAGAACTACAGTCCACCAATGAAGAACTACAGTCCACCAATGAAGAGCTGGAGACGGCCAAGGAGGAGCTCCAGTCCACCAATGAGGAGCTGTTGACGGTGAACTCGGAGCTACAGGGCAAGGTGGAGGAATTGAGCCGGGTCAACGACGACATCAACAACCTCCTGGGCGCCACCGAGGTAGGCACCATTTTCCTGGACACAGAGCTGCGGGTCCAGCGCTTCACCCCCCCGGCCACCAGATTGTTTAATCTCATCCCCACGGACGTAGGCCGCTCCTTGCGGCACATCACCGCCAAAATCGCCTATCCCCGGCTTTACGAAGAAGCCGCCGAAGCGCTCCATTCCCTCCAGCAGAAGGAAATGGACGTGCAGGGCGAAGACGGCGGCTGGTTCACCTTCCGGGTCCTGCCCTACCGCACCGTGGAGAACGTTATCAACGGGGTGGTGATAACTTTTGTGGATATTTCCGAGAAGCGGGTGGCCTCCATATCCAAGGTCTTTGCCGAGGGTCTGTTGGATACCGTGCGAGAGCCGCTGCTTATCCTGGATGAAACTCTGAAACTGGTGGCGGCCAACAACTCCTTTTACCGCGACTTCCTGGTTGTCAAAGAAGAGACCCTGGACCGGCCCCTTTATGACCTGGGCGGGGGAGAATGGAATATCCCGGCCTTGCGCCGGCTTCTGGAGGACATCATCCCCCAGGACACCGCGTTTAAAGACTTTGAAGTGGATCATGAATTTCCCCGCATCGGTCGCAAGACCATGGTGCTCAACGCCCGGAAGATCCGCCCCACGGCTGAAAGTCCCGAGCTGATTCTCCTGGCCATTGAGGACGTGATCGAAGGGAAGAAGTTTGAGAAAGAACTGCTCGAAACCATCAGCGACTTAAAAAAGCAGGTGGCGGAGTTGACGGCCCTGAAGAGCCAGTTATCAGTGGCCAGTGGCCAGTGAAAATAGGGAAAAAGGGGGAAAAGGGGGAAAAGGTTAAAAGATTAAAGGAGAAAAGAGCAAAGGCTTTCGTTTTTTTCTGGTTCCCAAGCTTTGCTTGGGAACGAGAAGTGTGGCTGATAGTTACCTCTGCTCACTGCTCGCTATCAACTGAGAACTGGGAACTGGGAACTTAAACATGGCAAAGAACAAAGACCCCCAAGCCCAAAAACTTCGACGGCAGGCCGAAGCAATTGTGAAAAGCTGCGCGCTGCCGGAAGAAAGCCTGCCCCCCGAGGAAGCCGCCCGGCTCATCCATGAACTGCGGGTCCACCAGATCGAACTGGAGATGCAGAACGACGAACTGCGCCAGGCCCAGACCCGGCTGGAGGAATCCCGCCTTAAATACAGCGACCTCTACGACTTCGCCCCGATGGGCTACCTCACCCTGGACCGGCAGGGCCAAATCCTGGAGGCCAACCTCACTGCGGCCAAACTCTTCGGCATGGACCGGAGCCGCTTCCTGGGCCTGCACTTTGCCCTTCTCCTGGTGGACCGGGACCGGCGGGCCTTCCGGCGCCATCTGGCCCAGGTCCTCCAGACGCGCACTCGGGGTCAGGTTGAGGTCAGGCTCCTCCCCCACGGCTTTCCCATCATGCTGCTGGAAAGCGCTTATATGGACGACGCGGAAGGCCGCGTCCAGTGCCGCACCTCCTTAACCGACATTACCCAACTGAAACAGACCCAGGAAGCGTTAAAGGCCAACCAGGAGCACCTGGAAGACCTGGTGGCGGCCCGGACCCAGGAACTGCAGGACACCAACATCCGGCTGCTGGCGGAGATGGAGGAACGCCAGCGGGTGCAGGAATTCGTCAAAAGGCTCAACCAGCAGATCTCCGGCATCCTGGAAAGCCTCAGCGACGGCTTCTTCACCTTGAATAACGACATGGTGGTGACTTATTTCAACAATGCCGCGGAGCAGCTTCTGGGCCGCAAACGGGAAGAGATTATCGGCCGCCATCTGTTTGACGCCTTTCCCGAAGCCCGGGGTTCGATCTTTGAAGAAAATTATACCCGGGCGGTTAAGGACAAGCAGCCCCAGGTCTTTGAAATCTACTTCGACCAGCCGCCTTACGTAAACTGGTATGAGATCCGGGTTTATCCCCACCCGGAAGGCATCTCCGTCTTCTTCCAGGTGACCCCAATGCGCAAGCAGGCGGAGCAGGCCCTGCGGGAGAGCCGGGAGGACCTGAACCGGGCCCAGGCCGTAGCCCATACCGGGAGCTGGCGGATGGACGTGCGCCGCAACCAATTGACCTGGTCGGATGAAAACCACCGGATATTCGGGATTCCCCCGGGAACCCTGCTGACCTATGAGGCGTTTCTCGCCACCGTCCACCCGGAGGACCGGGACTACGTGGACCGGAAATGGAATGCGGCCCTCCGGGGCGAGCCTTACGATATTGAACACCGCATTGTCGTGGGCGACACGGTGAAGTGGGTGCGGGAGCGGGCCGAACTGGAGTTCGATGCCCAGGGCCAGTTGCTCGGCGGGTTCGGGACGACTCAGGACATCACCGCCCGCAAGCAGGCCGAGGAGGCCCTGCGCTTGGAAAGAAATAGGTTGACCACCCTCCTGGAGACCATGCAGGACGGGGTCTATATTGTCAACCAAAACTATGACATAGAGTATGCCAACCCGGCGTTGATTCAGGAATTCGGGCCGGCAGCCGGACGCAAGTGTTATGAATATTTTCATAACCGGACGGAGCCTTGCCCTTGGTGCAAAAATTCTGAGGTATTTGCGGGTCAAACCGTCCGCTGGGAATGGTATTCTCCCACTAACCAAAAAACTTATGACCTCATCGATACTCCCATCAAAAACGCCGATGGTTCCTTTTCCAAGCTGGAAATCTTTAGGGACATCACCGAACGCAAGCGGGCCGAAGAAGTCCTGAAAAAAGCCCACGACGAACTGGAGGGCCTGGTGGAGAACCGCACCGCCGAACTACAATGGACCCTAAGGGATCTCCAGCAGGAAATGGAAGACCGGCTGCAGGCCGAAGAGGAAGTCCGCCGGCTCAACAAGGAACTGGAACAGCGGGTCATGGAGCGCACCGCCCAGTTGGAGGCGGTGAACCGGGAACTGGAAAGTTTCGCTTACTCCATCTCCCATGACTTGCGGGCGCCCCTCCGGGCCATTCACGGCTTCGCCGGGATCTTGCTGCAAGAAAGTCTCCCCCAACTCGACCCCGAGAGCCAGAAGATGATGAAAGTCATGCAGGAGAGCGCTCTCCGGATGGACGAATTGATCGACGCCCTGCTCGCCTTCTCCCGCATGGGCCGGACCGAGATGCGGATTCTCCCCCTGGACATGGGCCGCCTGGCGGATTCGGTGTTTCACGAACTCCAGGAAAACCTGCCAGCCAGAACCGTCAAGTTTTACGTGCAGACCCTGGCCCCCGTGGACGGCGACCCCATCCTGGTACGCCAGGTGTGGATCAATCTGCTGTCCAACGCCCTCAAATTCACCCAACCCCGGGAGGCCGCGGTTATTGAAGTGGGCTCCCGCCGCCGGGGCGAGGAAGTGGTCTATTACGTGCAAGACAATGGCGTGGGCTTTGACATGCGCTATGTGGACAAATTATTCGGGGTCTTCCAGCGGCTGCACGGTTTCAACGAGTTCCCCGGCTCCGGGGTGGGCCTGGCCCTGGTGCAGCGCATCATCAGCCGCCACGGCGGCCGGGTCTGGGCCGAAGGGAAAATTGACCAGGGCGCCACCTTTTATTTTTCCCTGCCCGCAAGAAAAGAAAACCCCGGTGAATCAAAGAATTAATAAATTTAACCACCAAGACACAAACAATTACCAAGAAAATCAAGTGGGAGGAGGTCAGGGACTCACGGCCCCCTCCCTCAAACTCCCTCCCCCAACCCTGTAAGCTCTTTAGAGAGCCAACGGCTCAGGTGAGGCTGCCTTGAAAAGCTTTCGGAGTGGGGGCACACCGTAACTGATACCAGATTGCAGTCAAAGGGTGGCACAGGCTGGAAAGCCGTTGCCACCCAATTTACGGACCTTTTCAGGTCAGAAAACAGAAAACCAGCCTTTACACGGATGGGTGCTGCTAGTATATTGCAGGATGGAGCAAATCGTCAGGTTGGGGACTATGGACTGGACTTCGCAAATCAAGGATTACACCTTCCTGGTCACCGGGTCGGCAGGGTTCATCGGATTTCACCTGTCCCGGGCCTTGTTGGGTTACGGCGCCCGGGTCGTCGGGGTGGACAATTTCAATGACTACTACAGCCCGGTTTTAAAAAGGGACCGGGACCGGGAACTGAAGAAACATTACCGTTTTATCTCGGTGGAATTGGACCTGGCGGACCTGCCGGCCCTGGAGGCCCTGTTTAGCGCCCACAGGTTTCAGAAGATTTGCCACCTGGCGGCCCAGCCGGGGGTGCGTTATTCCCTCGTCAATCCTTTCGCTTATCAACGGGCCAACCTGGAGGGTTTTCTCAACCTTCTGGAACTGGCCAAACGTAACCCGGCCGAGCGGTTTGTTTATGCTTCCTCCTCCAGCGTTTACGGGGGGCTGACCGATCTGCCCTTTTCCGAAACCCAGCGGGTGGACACCCCCATCAGCCTCTATGCCGCCACCAAGCGGGCCGACGAGCTCATGGCCCACGTTTATACCCACCTGTTCGGACTGCCCTCTGTGGGCCTGCGTTATTTCACGGTTTACGGACCCTGGTACCGCCCCGATATGGCCTTGTGGCTGTTCACCGAGGCCATGCTGGCCGGACGCCCCATCAAGGTCTTTAATTATGGGCGGATGGAGCGGGATTTCACTTATATCGACGACGTGGTCCAGGGCACCGTGGCGGCTCTCATGGCGCCGGGTCTGGAGCCTTATGAGGTCATCAATTTGGGCAACCACCGGCCCGAGAAGCTGCCTAAAGTGATAGCGCTCCTGGAGCAGGAGCTGGGGGTTAAGGCCCGGCAGGAGCTGCTGCCCATCCAACCGGGGGACGTTCCAGCTACTTTTGCAGAAATCGGCCGGGCCCGGGCCAAGCTGGGGTTTCAGCCCACCATCTCCATTGAAGAGGGGATTAGCCGCTTTATCCGGTGGTTTAAGGAATACCACCAGCTTTCCCCTTCGAATTAAAAGTTAGGGTTTTTCCTAGGACAGAATTTAGGGTTTTCGGAGGGAAAAAATAGGAATTGCCTAATTGAATTGTTTTGTACGAGTGATAGAAGGTAGTTACAAGTAATCGGGTTCTAAGATTAGATATTCCTTTCATTTGAAATTCCATGGATGGAATGAAGATGATCGGAGCTGGCCGCCTAATCTTGCCCAAGGACCCGGTTCCTTAGAGGGGGTCCTTCCCGGATGGAAGATCCCCTCGTTCCTATTAACCCCCGGCGGGATGGCGATCTGCACTGCCTTCCCGGTCATGGCATAACCTCCGTCTGTTCGGATCTGGGTGATCCTGGTCGATACACCCATATGCCATGACCTTCTGATTATCTCCTCTCTTTTTGCAGAACCTTCTGTACACTACCCCCTGTTAGAGCCTTCAGGGCTTCCAGGTATTTTTTCCGGGTGGCCGCGATGACTTCGGGGGGCAGCGGCGGGGGCGGGGGCTGCTTGTTCCAGCCTAGAGATTCCAGGTAGTCCCGCAGGTACTGCTTGTCAAAGCTCTTCTGGGGGCCGCCGGGGTGGTAGTCCTCCTTAGGCCAGAACCGGGAGGAATCGGGGGTTAAAACCTCGTCAATGAGCAGCAAAGTCCCGTCTTCGGTAAGCCCGAACTCAAACTTGGTGTCCGCGATGATGATGCCCCGGGGTTCGGCCCATTCCCAGGCCCGGCGGTAAAGGGCCAGGCTGATGTCCCGGACCTGGGCCGCCAGGTCTTCACCGATTTTTCCGGCCAGCTCCTCATAAGAAATATTTTCATCATGGACGCCCAACTCCGCCTTGGTGGAGGGGGTGAAGACCGGTTGGGGCAGCCGGTCCGACTCCACCAGCCCCGGCGGGAGGCGCAGCCCCGCGATGTGGCCGTTCTGTTTATACTCGGCCCAGCCGGAGCCGGAGAGATACCCCCGGACGATGCACTCCGCCGGTAAAGGCCGGCATTTCCGGCACAACATGGTGCGCCCGGACAGTGTGTCCCGGTAAGGGCGGCAGGCCGGGGGAAAATCCTCCACATTAAGAGAGATGACATGGTTGGGGACGATATCTTTCAGGTGCTCAAACCAGAAGGCGGAAAGCCGGGTGAGGACGCGGCCCTTGTCGGGAATGGGCTCGTTCATAACCACGTCGAAGGCGGAGATGCGGTCCGAGGCCACCAGCAAAAGACGGTCCCCTAAATCGTAAATGTCCCGCACCTTGCCCTGGCGTCGTACGCCCAGTCCGGGAAAATCGGTGGTCATTACCGCAGTCATTTATTGCCTTTCTTGGAGGATTTGGCGGCGGGTTTGGATTTGGCGGTGGATTTGGCCGCGGGCTTGTCTTCCAGCTTGCGAATCTTGGGGGTCGCGCCCTCGATATTCTTGATGCGCCTTGCCAGGTCTTCCGCCTGTTCCCGGCTGCCGGCGATGGGCCCCACCACCACCTGGTAGACATTCTTGGCCCCGCTTTTAGTTTTCACGATGCGGGCCTTGATGTTCTCCGCCTTCAAGCGCCGCCAGGCGCCTCGGGCCTGGTCTTCTTTCCCGTAAGTGGCCACCAGCAGCAGATAGCGCTCCTTTTTGGCGGGCGCTTTCATTTCGCCGGGGGGGGTAAGGGGAGGAGTCGGCCCGGCCTCTGGGGGCTGGGTGACCTGGGGCTGATCCGGGCTTTCCACCATGGGCGGGCCCCCTGCCAACTCCGGGAGTTTAAAAGGCGCGGGGGCTACTGCGGGGGGCTGGGAGGGCCGGCGGGATTTCCAGTAGTCTCTCAGTTTATAACCGCCCCAAAGAATCATTACCAGCAGTCCCAGGACGCCCAAGCCCTTGAAAATTTTCTCGGGGGTGGGGCGGTGTTTAGCCCAACTTTCGGCCAGAGCCTGCCCGGCCTTTTGACTCCAGGGCTTGACCGCGGCCCAGGCTTTTTCGCTCATTTCGCCGGCTCGCCGCAACGCCGGCTTCATATCCACTGAGCGCCGTTCGGCCCGCCGCCGGGGGGCCGGTTCCGGGAGCCACTGTTCCCGCAACTGCCTGAATTGCTCTACAAAGGCGCCGGCATCGGCAAAGCGGTCCTCGGGCTCCACCGCCAGGCAGCGCAGCAGCAGGTTTTGCAGCGGAATGGGAATCTCTTCCAGGTCCGCCGGCAACGCTTCCAGGCGGTAAGGGAATGGCTCGTCAAAGGTCAAAGGGTAGGGGAGGCTTCCGGCCACCAGGCGGAACCCCAAGACTCCCAGGGAAAAGACGTTGGCCCCCGGGGTGGGCTGTTCGCCCTGGACCGTCTCCGGCGCCTCGTAAGCCCGGAGTTCCAGCGCCAAGGCCTGGTCCACATTCCCCGGCGGGAAGGCGAAATTGGCCACCCGGAGGTCCTGGCCCTCCATGAGGATATTACGAGGATTGAGGGATTGGTGGGCCACCCCCTGGCTATGCGCGAAGGCCATGGCCCGGGCCACCAGCTCCAAAAGATGCAGGGCCTGGGGCAGGAGGAAGTGGCGCTGCCGGGTTAACTGGGACGCCAGGCTCTCGCCGGCGAAAGGCTCCTCCACTAAATAAAGGAACCTCTCGGCCCGGTCCACGTGCAGTACGCCAAGAATCTGGGGGTGACGGAGCTTCAGTCCCAGGGTGGTTTCCAATTCAAAGAACTCTTCGGCCCCGGCCCGGTCCGGGGCCTCTGGGGGCAGCAGTTTGAGGGCCACCTCAGCCCTCAAGACCTTGTCCTGGGCCAGCCACACTTCCCCCCAGGGCTCGTCCCGGAGTTGGCGGAGAAGCTCGTAGCGCTGCCCCACCACTTGATAAGGTTCAGGCGGGTCCGGTTTATGGTTTGGCATGAGATGTCCACCCTAATACCAGGCACCTTAACATAAAACCTAGCGGTAAAAAAGGGTTTTGGGATGAGGATCAGTGATCAGTGATCAGTAATCAGTTTTCCAGTGGTCAGAGGCTACTGATTACTGGTTAATGATCACTAACCCCTGACAACTTTAGTTTGAAAGGCGGCGAGGATTCTGGTAATTTTTAAGAAAAATAACGCGCTCCCGTGTCCGCTCCATGTCCTTGGCCAACACTATAACTCTGGCTCGCCTGCCGCTGCTCCTGGTGCTGGTGGCCATCTTATTCATCCCCAGCTTTGCATTGCGCCTCCTGGGCCTGGGGCTGCTTATGGTTCTTTACCTGATGGACTGGTTCGACGGCTACGTGGCGCGGCTGCGCAATGAAGTCACGGAACTGGGGGCAGTGCTGGACATCGCCTTGGACCGGGCGGTGGAGAACATCTTGTGGATCTCCTTCATGTACCTGGGCCTGGTGCCCCTGTGGGTGGCCATCGTCTTTCTCATCCGGTCCTTTGTGGTGGACGCCATCCGGGGGGCGGTCCTGACCCGGGGTAAGTCCGGGTTTGGCATGATGCACTCCCCGGTGGGCCGTTTTTTAGTAGCCTCCCGGTTCATGCGGGCCTTTTACGGACTTGCTAAAGCCGTGGTCTTCTGTCAGCTTTATCTTACCCATGCCCTGGCCCTTCACGACCCCGGGGTGCTGATAAGGTTGCAACCTCTCAATCAGGGTCTTATATTGCTAGCAGTGGCGCTGTGCGTTATCCGGGGAGTGCCGGTGATCCTGGATGGCCGCCTTTATTTTGCTCCAGACAAGTCTCAAAATTGAGTAATACCGAGTCACAACCAAACGGCAACATTGCCGGGACGTGATTTATCACGCCCGCCTTTAGGGCGCAATAAATTGCGCCTCTACGACAATACCCGTTTTGGAGGGCTGGAAGTATTTTCTGGTTGCCATCCTCTCATAACCTCATCCATATGGGTAAAGGGAAAAAATAACCAGCCCGGCCTTTTTTTAAAGTTTAGGTGTGCTAAGGTCACCACACCCCCTGATAAATTCCGAAAACCGATTTTTTGCCACAGGGAAGATTATGGGCCGAGTGGTTGCCATCTTCGACGTGGACCAAACCCTGGTGCGGGGTTATACGGAACGCCTTTTTTTCTGCCACCTGCTGCGCCGGGGGGGGCTAGCCGTGCCCCAAGCCTGGAATTTTCTGAAACGCCTGAGCCGAAATCCCCGGAACCGCTTCCGGGACAAGTCTTACCTGGGCGGGCTGAGCGTGGAAGACACCCTGCGCCTGGCCTGTGAGTGCTACGAGAATTGCATCGCCCCCCGGTTAAGCGTTCCAGGCCTGGCCTGTGTCCGGGAGCATCAGGCCCGGGGACATGAAATCGTTCTCCTCACCGGCTCCCTGGACTTTCTCCTGCTTCCCTTAAAAGAGACTCTTGGGGCCCCGTGGCTCATCGCCACCGAGATCGGGCGGATGGACGGCCACTTCACCGGGGAAATTACCGGCTTACAACCCCGGGGGGAGAACAAGCGGCGCCTGCTGCTGGAACTGGCCGGGGTCCACGGGATGGATCTTAGACTATCTTATGCTTACGGCGACCACATTCAGGACCTGCACCTCTTTCGGGCCATCGGCAACCCTGTGGCAGTGAACCCCTCCTGGCGCTTGAAACGGCTGGCCCGCAAATACCGCTGGCCCATCCGCTATTTTTAGGGAATAGGTGTCAGGTGTCAGGAATTA
>Ga0194125_10011280_pt1 | contig 12024 bp, 7 predicted proteins | sample TA2KigC250mmetaG_FD_148626 | JGI IMG/M metagenome (GOLD analysis project Ga0194125, IMG submission 148626) | Freshwater microbial communities from Lake Tanganyika, Tanzania - TA2015034 Kigoma Deep Cast 250m | ecosystem: Environmental > Aquatic > Freshwater > Lake | place: Tanzania: Lake... | reverse complement strand
TTCTCCGTCTCCCCCCAGGTTTTCAGTCCCAACCGTGACGGCGTGGACGACCACGTAACCATCAACTACTTCCTGCCCAAGCCGGCCACCGTGCGGGTCTACCTCGTGAACGAGGCCGGGGAGAAGTTTTTCATTCCAGAGAAGGTATCGCAGAGGATCAAGCCCGGCGAAGTGGGGCTACATCAGTACGACTACGAGGGCGGCGTTGATCTGGGATCCGTCCCGCCGCCCGATGGCACCTACACCGTGACCGCCATCGCCGAGGATATATTGGGCCAGCGCGTGGTGGAGCAGAGCACCCTGACCATCCAGCACGGTGGGGTGCCCCGCGCCGACATCATCAACGCCGAGGTGGAATATTCCACCAGCGAGGGCCTGCGAGGCGATTTCGTCTCCCTCACCATCCCCCTGAGCGGGACGCTGTATTTCACCGCCACCGTAGAGAACTACGGCGACACCCCCGTTCGCACCACCGGCCCCCAGCCCGGGACCACCTACACCAGCCGCCAGAACTTCAGCACGTTAGAGTGGTATCAATCAGATGGGGCCTGGCGCTTCGGGATAGACTTCGAAGAAAATCCCGGCCAGACCTACCCCTTCCGCTGGTCGTTGGGCCAGCACGACGAACTGGAGGCAGTAGTCAGGGGGAACGACGTATTTTACTACCTCATGCCCGGCCAGAGGGTGACCATCAGCGGGGCCATCCAGATCCTGGACAAGCCCCCGCGCAACCCGTTTTATCTCTGGGCGGGGCTGATCCACGAAGGAGTGGAGATCGTCCAGAACCGCGTTAGCCACATCCTCATCACCGTTGACGTGCCCAGTCGGGGGGCTTGGAATCAGTAGTGGGGTGGAGGCTGGCGCGGTAGTGTGGGGCGTCGCTCTCGTGGTGGCTGCTGGGGACTATGCCACAAAAAGGCTTATTTCGAACTTCTGTTCTATTGACACTCAACGCAAACTATGTTATACTATTGTTAGTTGAACAAAGACTTCCAACTTTTGGCTCTCCCTTTGGCGAGGGGGGAAAAGGGACTTATCCATCCATTCATCCAAAAGTGGAGAAATAGGGTGAGCATCCACGAAGACGCTTTCGAAAGAAGTTCCTTGGATGTACTGCGAAAAACCGGCGGGAGCCAACTTGGTTGGCTTTTGTTAGCTTTCTAACGAGCACCACAGGTCGCCTTATGCAGGCGATGGCTGGTGCTCGCTTGTTTCTTGAGATGTCAGCAATGGATGAGCCCTGATTCGTAACAAGTGGACCCCAGGGTATCCTGATGCAAAGAGGTTACATCATGGCTCTTAGAGATGAAGTAAAGCAATTGATAGCTAATGAGTTGCTACCCCGGATCCGTGCAGATCGCTGTGTTCTCTTTGCAGGGGCCGGATTGTCCTATGAGGCCGGCTTGCCCAGCGCAGGTGATTTAGCGAAGAGGCTATGGCGAGCGTTGCCGGAAGAGGAAAGGCCAAAGTCATACACTCTGAGCGAAGTGGCCGAGATATATTTAAAGCTCCACAGTAAGCAAGAACTCGTGGATTTTGTGCGGGAGGCCTTGCAACCCATCAGAGGGCAGGTTTTGGATACCACTACCTTTCGCCTGATTGCCCACATCCCCCACCTCAATAAAACTATCATTACTACCAATTGGGATACTTTATTGGAGGAGGCTATTCAAGAGGTAACAGGGACACCCCCAGTGGTCGTCGTGACGGATCTTGACATGGGGAAAGTGGCCGGGGCTCAACGTGTCATCTACAAAATCCACGGCTCCGTGGATGCGCCAGAAACTCTTGTGGTCACCGAAAGGGATTATCGCCTCAAGTATCGAGACTTATTTGATGCCCAATCGCTGGTTATGGCCAATGTACGTGCTTTGCTTACTAGCAACGTTATTATCTACACAGGATACAGTCTACGCGATGAGTACTTTGACGAACTCTTGCGACAAATTCGGTACGTGTTGACAGATTCAAGAACGGGAGAGTTCATGGGCTGGACTAGTTTCCTGGTTACGCCTGAGGAGCCTGATCAAGAAGCACTGAGACGCTTTAGAGGGCTGCGTATGGTGTGGATTGATGCCTCAGCGCGGGAGTTCTTCCAGTTCGTATTTGCTGAAACCGCCGAGTTTGTCAACCGGGAGAAGGAACTGCAGACGATACGGTTGCTGAAAGAACCCTATGTGGAGATACACGGCGGTGCAGGCATCGGCAAGACCAGGCTGTTGCGGGAGTTGGTCAACAAGTACAAGTACACTGATAACTGGCCTAATGTGTTTTACATAGATTTGAGAGAGGGCTCTCCCTTAAATCTCATCAGGCAGCAAATTGAAATCAGAGACATAGACGAGCTATCTCAGAAGACGGGTCTATTCATTGCGATGGATTCTCTAGACAGAGCGGAAGACCCCGATGAGGTAACGAAATTCATTGTCGGATTTCACAGGCCCGAGATCCCCACTCAGCGCATCATCTGGGCCACTAGATACAGCGTGCTTGACCGACTGCCGCCAGCTATGAAGTTTCGCGCCTCGTCGTACCCTCTGAGTTCTATGCTTACCCCATATGTAGCGGAAATGGTCAAGAATCACGTGGAACTTATCGGGGGTAAGACATGGAAGGAGGATGAATACGAGAGACTGGCCAGTGAAATCATTGCGCTGACTGGTACCGGCCATCCGGGGCTGGTCGTGGAGGTGCTTCGCATTCTGAGCGAGGCGACGCCCCCCTTTGAGGTAGCCTATTTACAGGCGAAGCGCAAGGAGGTTCTCCATGCCCTCAGGAAAAAACTGCGCAGCGAGGTCTTTGAAGAGAGAAGTACGGAGGCAGAGGAAAGATTGAAGCCGGTTACCAGATTGATTGAGAATACCTTCTGTGCGATGCGGGGGGTAACATCAGGCATGATCGCCAGGTTGGTCGAGGATGGCAAAGTAGCGATGGCGGATTTTCAAGATGCCGAAGGCATTTTCAAGGCGTTATTGGACACTCACTTGTTAGACAGAGGGACCTATCCTCTTTACAGCATTGATGCAACCATTCGATATGTTCTGGTTCTGTGCCTGCAGGAAGACGATCGCCAGCGCTTCAAAGAAATAAACGATTGGTGCACCAAATACTTTTGGGAGGCAGTACAAAATAGCAAGGAAGATGTGCAGCGTGCCTATGTCCGGGAATGGCTCTTCCATCACGTAATGCAGCTAGATGCGCAGACGAGTCCGCAGGAAAGATTGGACTTGCTGAGGGATGATTTAAGACAGATTACACTGCGAAGCGCAATGGGGGAGAGGGCAAAGGAGACGCTCATTAGAGAAACAACGAGTGACGAAGAGCTAAAGAATTTGCTGGTGAAACACCTGGGAGTCGACTTACTCTCGTCATTACTCCAAGAGCTTACCAAGCTTACAGTACAAGGTTAGGAGGGAGGGACATGGAGGAACTACTGAGCAGACGTTTGCCAGTCTTCGTTGGTCGTGGCATGGAGCAGTCGCTTATCTCTGAGACAGTTGCCGGGGATGGGCGCCCAGTGGTGCTCATCATGGGAGGAGCTGGCATAGGCAAGACCTGCCTTCTAGAGGAGGTCGAGCGCATCGTAGAGGAGATCAATGGGAAAGGGGGAAACATCTTGTGCCTTCCCATCCTCGATTTCTATGATACATCTATACACTCCGAGAGCGCCATTGAAGAGGCCATCTATAGAAACCTGGTAGAACATGGTATAGATCACGCCTTCGATGAGTTTAGGGAGAAGCTCATCGAGTGCCGTGAGGGACGGATTTCAGAAAAGCAAGTGTGGGAAGCATTCAAAGCAGGATATGACAAGATTTGTCACGACCGGCGTATCGTGCTTCGTTTCGATACTGCCGAGATTCTGGAATACGAACATGATGACCCAGCGGTGTTGGAAGACTGTGATATAAGTGGGTTGGAGGCGCCATCTTTGGGGTGGCTAGCAGAAAAAGCTCCCCAGTTGCAGAACACGGCGATCTTTATCGCCAGTCGTCCCAATGAAGAGTTGCGCAAGCGTCTCGAAGGCGCATATGGAAGCACTTTGGAACTGATCGAACTTGAGGAGCTAACTCTGGGAGAGACACGGAGTTACTTCCAAGAGGCTGGTGACTTCGGTCGAGAAGTGCTCGCCAGCTCACCAGAGATGGCGGAGAAAATCTGGCTTCTCTCCGGAGGGCGGCCTATTTTCATCTCCTTGTCACTGGACTGGTTATGGCGAGGGATGTGGGACGAGAAAGTATACGCTGTTGACGTAGCAGCACTTCGAGGGATACAAAAACAGGGGGGCGAGGAATGGGAAGATATAAAACGCAGCTTTAGGATTGCCTTGGTTCAGAAGTTTCGTGAAATTGATTCTTCATTGGACAAGGCTGCTTATTATGCCGCCCGTGCACGTAAAGGATGCAATGCCAAACTTCTGGCTCGAATGATGGGGGTTTCAGACCAAGAGGCTGGAAAATTAGCGTCACAGCTCATGGGCCTTTCTTTCGTCAAGCAACCGCACATGTTGCCAACATGGCGAGAAACATGGTTTTTCTTGCATGATGAGATGTACGACCTCATGGAGGAGCATGTGTGGCAAGCCACCTGGCCTGCGTATCAGGAACAGGAGCGTGTAGCCAGTGAGATCATTGGCTACTACGACGATGAAATACGAAAGGTGGAGGAAGGAGTGAGGAAGGCAAGGACGGAGAGAGAGCGAAGTGATCTGCAATATCGGCGACGCGTCCTACTGGCCGAGCGGCTGTACTACCAGTTCGATCTGGACCCACGGCAGGGACTCACGGACTATGACTGTTTGGATACGCAGGCTTGCAGTGAGAAAGCTTGGGAATGGGACAATCTTCTACGCATAGAGGCGCTACGCTTTGCTCGCCAACGAGCTGAACGAGCGCGCTACGGTGGTTGGGTTACAATCCAAGATGGAAAGCCTGAAATTGCCGATTGGGTCAACATGGATTGCCGAGCACGTTGGGTGCATAGATATATAGCTCGTGGTGAACATGAGAAGGCAATCGAGGTAGCTGGTAAACTTCTGAGTAAATATCCATGGGCTAGCGGGCTGTGGAAAGCCAGACTGCTGGTATCCAGAGCAGCGGCGGAGGAACGGCTAGGTTGGCTGGGGGAGAACTGGCTTTTCGACGAGGCGGAAAGCGATATTGATGAGGCTCTGAGGCTCTTGGACGAAATAGTACTGGATGAATTCAATGAATGGATAGTGAATCACTACAAAGCAACGGCTTTGGTTTACCGAGGGCTTGTGGCTCGTGCTTTGGGAGAACTGGAGAAGGCAAGCCAATCGTATGCCGACGCAACCTTGTGGCATAGGGAAACCGGTTATCAACCAGGAGAGGCACGAGCTCTAAACAATAGGGCCTTTATTCTGGCTCGACAGGGAAGGCAATGGGAAGCACTGGATGCCTGCCAAGAGGCATTAAGAATGCGGCAAGAGGCAGGTGACGAGTACGGCGTATCTCTCAGCCTGAACACGTTGGGCATTATCAAGGGAACGGCAGGGGATTATCCTGGCGCTTTGACAGAGAGTCTGAAAGCCATGAGGCTCTTCCAGAGGCGAAGAGACGAGACGGGCATTGCCCTGGCCCGCATCAATCTAGGATGGGCTTACCGGCGTCTCGGCTCAAGCGATATGAGGAGAAACCCGGTAGACATAGAGAAGTACTTCCAACTCTCAGCCGAGTCCCTTTTACAAGCACAAGGGGCTGAACACCGACTTGAGCCTTATTATCGGGTACAGCTTCATAATGAATTGGGATGTACATACAAGGATTGGGCAAACTTCCTCACTCTGCACGGAGCCGACCAATCCCGGTACTACGAATTGATGGGGAACGCCGATGAAGAGTTCAGAATGGCTGATGATATTGCTGGAATCGCACTGAAATTGGAAAAAGCTGATAACTTGGAGGACTGGGCCTGGGTTTATCACCTGCGATACGCTTATCGGGAAAAAATGAAGGAAGAGACTCCCCAGGCCCTATTTCGGCAGGCTGAAGAAAAGCTGGATGCGGCGGAAGCAAATTTGGAAGACTTTAAGAGAAGGGTAGAACAAGGTCTAGAAGGCCATCTTTATTTGGGCAAAATACACTATCAGCGGGCCCACTTAATGAAATTTCAGGAGGATTGGGAGGCTGTTGCCCGAAACTATGCTTTGGCAGCAACGTACTTGGAGACCTATTCGAGTGAAGCAACAGAGCTGAAGCAATTGCTGTTTGCAATTGAGAGTTGGCTGGGCCGATTCCCCGAGGATCAGACAAGGGCACTGACCGGGGTGATGAAAGAAGTGTTAAATGAGAAGGAAAGCGCGGGATGGAGGTGTGTAGCTCTACGAGGATGGCTTGACGACGTGATATTAGCAGCGCCAACATTTGGCTTGGGGAGGTAAGACATGGGAGACTGCGCCTGTATTGTGGACCCAAGTCAAACCACTGGACTTGAAGAGCCACTCTTCTTCGTTGAAATCACCTCTGCTTGCAACAATGCCTGTGTCGGTTGTGGCAATGTCTTCGCCGACAGCCGTTCGCCTGAGCCATTGTCAGCGCAAGAATGGTGTACTGTCCTCGACCGCATTGCACCGAGCACATCCTGGCTGAAAATCACCGGTGGGGAACCAACGCTGCATCCAAGATTCGAGGAGATCATCGAACACATAGCAACATTGGGCATTCCCTTCACACTGTTCACCAACGCCCGTTGGCTGGAGCCTGAGCGATTGGTGCATTTTCTGGCTGGCATCCCGCAACTCAACGGTCTGCTTGTCTCTCTCCATGGCGTCAAGGCCCAATCCCACGAAGCGTTCACCTGCACGCCAGGCTCTTTCGATAAGACGATTGCCAATATCCAGTTGGCAGTTGAAGCTGGGCTCAAGGTAACCACCAGTACCGTCCTTACCTACCATAGCTGTCCTGAAGTCGAGGCCATCGTCGCTCTGGGACAAGACCTGGGTGCTGACCATGCAGCATTTCAGCGCTTTATTGGCACAGCACTGCCCGAAATTGAACCAAGCGAGCTAGAATTGCAACGGGCAGTGGGGACAATCGAAAATATCGCTAACGGAGGAAGCGAGATAGGCAGCAACGGGAGTGGGCCAAAGAGAAATGGTAAGCTGGTGCGCTTTGGTACACCCATTCCACACTGTTTCGTTGCCAACAACTCCTACGGATGCCTGGCCGGTGTTGCCCAGGCCACCATTGACCCCTGGGGCAACGTGCGGCCTTGCAACCATGCTCCGCTGATGTGCGGCAATCTGCTGGAGCAACCACTAGAAGAGATTTGGCACTCAGCGGCGATGGAAACATGGCGGGAAATGATCCCCGAAGAGTGTATTGGATGCAGTGAATTCGAGATATGTCGTGGAGGCTGCCGGGCGACAGCTATGCTACGGAGATTGAAGAAAGACCCCCTAATTGGGAAGCCAGTGGTAGCCAAACCACAAGAGCCGCTGGAGAAGCTGGTTTTTGAAGGAGTTCAGCCACTAAGTCGCTTTAGTCACAAGACTCAAGCGATGATGGAGATTTTGGACGGACGACGCTGCGCCAGACCGATAGGCACTTTGGGGGTATAGCTCCTCCGCCAGGACAATCACTCGCAAAAAGTTTGTTGTCACAGAGCAGTGAAGGTTCGAGACGAGATCTGCATAGTGACGACGATGGGAGGAGGCTATCCCCGACAGGGAGGCCTCCTCTTGCTTTTGGAAGCCCATAGGAAACTGCCATGACAAACCAGGAACCGGAAATCATGATCGAGGTGACAGGACCGGAAGAGAGACGTAGCTACCGGCAGCTCGTGGTGTTATCGCTACTGGTCGTTGTCCTCACGTTTGTGGGCTTGCAGAGGAGCACCGAAGTCGGCTGTTTTATCTTTCTGTCTCTCACTCTGTTCATTATCCGTTTCCGGTTGCCACCTAAGTGGCATCGTTTATTCGCGGTCATTTGGATAATCATCGCCATCGCCCTGGTGGTAGGAGTTTTCATCTACCGGCGGCTGGACACCCTGGCCATGATAGCAGCCATCTCCAACAACGCATTGCTGCGTTTCCTGATCGGCGCGACCTGGTCTAGGGTCTTCTGGTCCGCCGTGGCAGGATTGCTGGTTGGGATTTGCCTGGTGTGGGGGCCGCTTCTGGTTGTGATGTACGCTAGCTCAGAGTGGCTGCTGGCGATGCGCGAGACTTTCGGGGTAACCAGAGGGCAAGCGTTGCGGTTGCTGGTCAGTGTGATACTCAACGTGAGCTACCCCTACTATCTAATTGAGGACGGCGAGATGACCAAGGTCAAACCAGAGGGAGTACTGGACCGTCTGGGTGGACCGGGGGTAGCAGTGGTCAAGCCATACAACGCCGTGGTGTTTGAGCGGGCCGGGAAGATCACCCGCATTGAGGGCCCAGATACGTTCATGACCAAGCTGTTTGAATTTCCTAAGCATATCATTGACCTGCGGCCGCAGTGGGAGTCCTTCGAGGTGAAAGAGGTACTGACCAAAGACAAAGTACCGCTCCGTATCGAGTGTGGCCTGGGTTATCGGATCGAGTCCCGGGAACAGACGGCGGAACGGGGGGAGGATCCCAGGGAAGCGGCGGAAGGGAGACGGTTCCCTGGGATCATCAGCGGAGAGTACCCTGTCTACAAGCGCACGATCTTTAAAGCCGCCTATGGACCGGCCGGCGGTTGGAAAATCACCACCAGAGGAGCTTCTATCACAAAACTGCGCGAAGTGGTAGCGGAGTTTGAGTTGCAGGATATATACCGCCTAGACAGGAAGAGCAAGAAGTTCATCCTGACTGAAATCGGCAGGCAGACCAAGGAGAAAGTAGCGGAGATTGCGCATTACTGGGGAGTAAACGTGAACACTGTAAACATTGATAGTATTCAAGTGTCTGAAACAGTCAGAGAGTCCGAAGCAGTCAGGGAACAAGTGTGGAAGATGTGGGGGGCCGAGTATGCACGGAGAACGGCCCTGATCGAGGCTGATGGGAAGAGGGGGGTAGTGGTTACTGAAGCTGAAGCAGAAAGAGAAGCGACTAAAATCCAAACGGAGGCAGCAAGGATTGAGGCTCTAGGGGAAGCTGAAATAGATGCGGAAAAGGCCCGAAGGAAAGCACGAGTTGAGAGAGAGGTTGTACTGCTCGAGGCAGAGGCAGCAGCTATTAAGGCAAAAGGAGAAAGAGAAGCAGCTATCGAGAAAGGGAGAGGAGAAGCGGCAGCAAAAGCAGAGCAACTTGCGCAAATAGTGGAAGCACTACGACGAGCAGGGTTGAAAGAAGAGACACTGATCACAGGTGTCCTCTTAGAGATCTGTCGGGCCGTAGGGTATGAGCAATACTTGCGCCACATGGAGATGCTAACACTACCCAGTTTTAGCCGGCTCTTGCCTCCTGAATTGCCTGAGGGCCCAGAAGAAGTACCGGCTGAATGACAGGAGGAAACCCAAAATGCCTAAAGATGCTCACAAAAGGCTTGGCGAAGTTCTATTGGAGAACTTGGAAGTCAAGCCCAGTAGCCTAGGAGAAGCCCTCCTAGAACTCTATGAGATTGCCGACGATTGCCTACGGAACGGTCGGTGTGTGGAAGCCTTTCAATATTGTCAAACTGCTCTGAAACTTTGCGACGGACTGCAGTCAAAAATCGAGTTGAACACCGGTCTAGACCCCTCCTACGCACAGGCCATCTTCTATACGTACATGGGAACGAGTTATTTGAATCAGGGAAAGCTAGAACGCGCATTGGACTGTTATGATAAGAGCAGGAGCCAATTGCACGGTAATCTTTGGTATGATCGTTGGAACGAAGGTCTATTATGGCATACCATAGGCAAGTTATACCAACTGACCGGTAAACTCGAGGAGGCATTTCTCGCCTTCCAACAAAGCCTCTTCTGCTTGCAATCCGTGACCAGTGAGAACAAGGATCCCAGCGATCTCGTTGCGAAGACCAAGGCGGAATTGAGGGAAACGCGCCAACTGCTTCGAAACTCAGTGAAAAGTAAGGGTAGGCCACGGGGGGCAGCCCGAATGAAACCTCCCGACGTACACTCAGCCGAAATCATCAGAATCCCCCTGGTCGCCAAAATCGCGGCAGGCCCTCCTCTTCTGGCAGAAGAGAATATCAAGGACTATCTGTTTCTAGACAAGAATTACGCAGGAGATGCTACCTTTGCCTTGCAAGTGCAAGGGGAGAGCTTAATCAACGCAGGTATTCATAACAATGATGTTGTGCTCATCAGAGAACAACCCGTTGCAAACAATGGGGACATAGTAGCAGTCATGCTGACCGACATAGATGCTGAAGCCACCCTGAAGCGATTTTATGAAGAAGATTCCCACATCCGCCTCCAGCCCGAAAACGATGCGGAGAAACCAATAATCATTGTCCGCAGTCACCATGATATGGACTCTGTGAAAGCTCAATACCAACGCAAGGGCAAAGACGTTGACGTTTATACTAAGGACAAAGTCCGTGTGCATATTATTGGGAAGGTAGTAAGCGTACTACGGACCTATTGAGGCATGGCTTGAGTGCGCTTACAGGTTTTGCTCTGAACAGCTTATATCGAAAGGAGGAAGCAACCATGTTCGCACGTCGAGAGCTTGACTGGCTTAATCACCTATTTCAAGAACGGGAGTATGACCTCATCTACTTGGATCCGCTGGTTTGCAGTTTCGCCCTATATAAAACGGAGTTCTCCCTATGGACTCGGCCACGCCCAGAAAAACGGGCGATAGAATCCTTTCTAGGCCGGCTCGTCAAGACTTTGGGCATCAAGCCCGAAGATACTTCTCCTCCATCTTTCCTAGAAACCACGGGGTTCGGGACAAAGTTCAAGAGCAATCGAGCTTTGCAAAGACGCGTTGCTCGCGTCATCAATCAGCACTTGAATGAAGTCGCAACGCGACATTACCATTCCGTAGTATCCTTGCAAAGGCAAAAGTCTCCTCTTGAAAACATCGCTGACAGGCCGCAAGGTGAGTCACTGATCATAGTTGACGCAATGCTCTCCACCCGGGCCGGGGCTCCAGAGGCAATACAGCAGGTGGTCCAAACCCCTGGGCAATATCTGGACAATTCCGTGCGCAGTATTGAATGTATGTTGACTGATGATCCTAGCCCCGTGCTGACACTATGTGATCCAGTGATTGGACTCATGGTTGATGAAATCGCTTTCTATAATTGGACAGAAGCTTTCAATATCATCCTTTCGGCAGGCTGGTATTCCTTTGCACGAACAGTGGGACTATACTCAACAATTCCAGGTGGACCTCCCTATATCAATGCCATCGCCATCCTAATGCGTCCATATCCGTCGCTCAATGAGGTTCTAACCCGCCGGCAAGGAGAGCCAAAAAGATGTTGTCTACCAGGAATGCTAGAGCATGTACTGGAAAAATCCTTGAAACCGGAGATAGAGAGACTCAAAACGAGTGGGATAGCACCCATCCAGGTCTACGACAGGGATAAGGAGTTTCTGTCCCCACTCTACGTGTTCAAGTTCTTCTGTCAAATCCACAGAACGAGTTGTCAAGGATTGCAAGCCCGAGCAAACCATACTTATCAAGTGCTCAAAACCTATCTGGAACACCTGAGAATGCTCGGGGAATATCTGAAAGGTCTAAACATAGAAAGTCAGATACTATCCCAGGAGACTGATATCAGCAAGTTCCTTCCCGAACTCGAGCTACTAGGCCGGTGTTAGTGCTGTTTCACACAACAAGGGTTGACTTTCTGTCGCCACCCCGCCCGAGGCTGAATCCATCGGGCTCAGGCTACAAAGGCCTATCGGCTTGTCAAGTCCAGCCCCAACGGGGCTTCGTAGATTGAGCCAGGGGCTTGAGCGGAGCCCCTGGCGGACGCCGCCTGAAAAGTCAAGGTCTGTTTTGTGAAAGAGCACTAGTGCATCGCGGCGTAAGTTTACCAACCATTAGGCAGCCAGCGCCTTGCCAGTATAGGTCCACTTGAAGGGCTTCGCCAGGGTGCGATTGAAGTACTCAATGAAGGCCAACAGGCGTGTTTT
>Ga0194125_10011269_pt1 | contig 12032 bp, 14 predicted proteins | sample TA2KigC250mmetaG_FD_148626 | JGI IMG/M metagenome (GOLD analysis project Ga0194125, IMG submission 148626) | Freshwater microbial communities from Lake Tanganyika, Tanzania - TA2015034 Kigoma Deep Cast 250m | ecosystem: Environmental > Aquatic > Freshwater > Lake | place: Tanzania: Lake... | reverse complement strand
AAATGTTCAGGCGTGCCTTCAGTCACAATCCGACCACCTTGCTCACCGCCTTCTGGCCCCAAATCCACAATCCAGTCCGCCTGACGGATCAAATGAAGATTATGTTCAATAATCAAAACCGTATCACCCCGTTCGACCAAAGCCCGTAACACCCGTAAAAGTTTTTTCAAATCATCATAATGTAAACCGGTGGTCGGTTCATCCAAAAGATACAAAGTTTTACCCTCGCTTCTTTTAACCAGCTCCCGGGCCAGTTTTAAACGCTGGGATTCACCGCCAGATAAGGTGGGGGAAGGCTGACCCAACTGAAGATAATCCAAGCCAATGCGCTCTAAAACTTCCAAACGCCGAACCACCGGCGGAATAGCGTCAAAAAAGGCTCTGGCTTCCTTGACCGTCATTTTCAAAACCTCGGCAATATTCTTCCCATTGTATTCTACCTCTAAAACTTCAGCTTTAAATCTTTGGCCATGACATTCTTCGCATTGGACCCAAATATCCGGTAAAAACTGCATGGAGACTCTTAATTGCCCTTGGCCTTCACAGGCTTCACAACGACCCCCAACGGTATTAAAGGAGAAAAACGTTGGGGAAAAACCTTTGAGCCTGGCTTCCCGGATCTGGGCAAAAAGCTTGCGGATATCACCAAAGACATTAATATAGGTGGCGGGGTTACTGCGGGAAGTGCGGCCAATCGGGGACTGATCAACGAATAGAACCTGATTCAAGTAATCCTGACCACTTAAAGAATTATATTGACCTGGTTTTTCCTTAAAGTCCGGATTAAAAGCCCTTTTAAGGGCTGGATAAAGGGTATCGGCCATCAGGGTCGACTTGCCTGAGCCGGAAACCCCAGTGAGACACACCAGTCTGCCTAAAGGCAGTTTAAAATCAATGTTTTTGAGATTATGGGCCGAACAGCCTTTGAGGCTTAAAATCTGGTTGTTTTTACCGTTGGGCTGAACCTCAATCTGGACTTTTTCCCGGCCAGAAAGGTACCTGCCGGTTAAAGAGGCCTTGTTTTTCTTTAATTGAGCCAAAGTCCCGGTGGTGACAATTCGACCGCCATCCTTACCAGCCCCGGGACCAAAATCCGCAATCCAGTCAGCCGCCTCTAAAACCTTCTCGTCGTGTTCCACCACCACCAGGGTGTTGCCCAGATCACGCAGTTTTTTTAAGGTGTCAATCAGCTTTTGGGTGTCCCGGGCGTGTAAGCCCACGGTGGGCTCATCCAGAATATATAAAACGCCGGTTAAGCCAGAACCAACCTGGGAGGCTAAACGGATCCGCTGGCCTTCACCGACAGATAAGGTGGCCGCCGCTCGATCCAAGGTTAAATAGGCCACCCCCACCGCGATTAAAAAGGATAATCGGGAAGTAATCTCCTTTAAAATCGGGCCCGCGATTTCCTTTTCCTTTTCTGATTCTAAAGCTTTTCTCAAAACCAAAGACCACTCATACAATTTTTCCAAACCCCAGGAAGATATCTCGCTGATGGACTTCTGGTCAATGGTCACGGTCAAAGATTCTTTTTTTAATCGAGCGCCCAAACATAAAGGACAGGTTTCCTTAATCATTAGTTTTTCGATTTCTTCCCGCACGACATCAGAAGTCGTGTAATAGTAACGTCTTTCCAACTCATTGGCCCGCCATTCAGAATGAACTTTGGCTCTGTCAATCTTTAATTTCAAGCCCAAGCCATTACATTCCGGGCAAGCGCCAAAAGGGGAGTTAAAAGAAAAAATACGGGGTTCGATTTCTGGTAAGGATAAGTTACACTGCGGGCAGGCAAAACGGGAAGAAAACAAGATATCGGTCATTTTTTCGGGTTTATGGGGAAATTCAAAGGCTTTATCCTCAACCAGGCTTAAGGTGACCAAGCCATCAGCCAGCTCCAAGGCAATCTCCACATCATCTTTGATCCGTTGAATAATTTCTTTTTGGTCTAATTGTTTTTTGCTAAGGGAAATCTTATCAACGACCACTTCAATATTGTGGCGATTGGTTTTGATTAAGACCAAATCTTCAGACAAATCATAAATCCGACCATCTATCCGCACTTGCTCAAAACCTTTGCCTTTTAAGTTAACAAACAACTTGCCAAATTCACCGCGTTTATCCCGAACAACTGGGGAAAGGATCATTAATCTTAATTGCCTAACCCTCCCACGACTTAACTCCTTAAAAGCAATTTCTTTTACCTGTTTGGTAATCATCTCACTCGTTTGCCGAGCCACTTCTCGGCCACATTGCGGACAATGAGGATGGCCCACCCGAGCGTACAAAACCCGCAGATAATCATAAATTTCCGTCACTGTCCCTACCGTTGAACGGGGATTGTGAGATAAACCATGTTGGTCAATGGCAATTGAGGGCGATAAGCCTTCAATGGTATCGACATCCGGCCGCGGCAACATGCCTAAAAACTGTCGAGCATAGGAAGATAAAGATTCCACATACCTTCTTTGACCTTCAGCATACAAGGTATCCATGGCCAAGGAAGATTTACCGGAACCAGAAACACCAGAAAAAACCACCAGTTTCCCTTTAGGGATTTCCAGGTTAATGTTTTTCAAATTATGCTCTCTGGCCCCTTTAATCTTAATAAAGTTATCCATAGGTCAACAAAAATCTCCTCAATTAAACGAGGTAAGTTTATTATACCATTTTTTAACTCTTTCAGTTAAGATAAATAAATGAGAAATATCACTGTCTTTGTTGATGAGTCGGGAACTTTACCTGACCCAAAAGATAAGGTAGTTATCGTGGCCGCCGTTGGTACATTTTCTCCGAAGAAAATTGAAACCATCATTAAAAGTGTTCGTAAAAAAGGCCATTTCAAAAAGCCTACCGGTGAAATTAAATTTTATAATATCGGTGATAAAACTAAAACCTTATTTCTGGAAAAAATTGCTAACGAAAATTTTGATATTTTTATTTTAACCATTGAGAAAATGGGCCGGGCCATACCGGACACACCTCAACATTTTGCTATCATCTGTGCTTTCCTCTTAGAAAATGTTCTTTCTTTTTATCAAAAAGTTGAAAAGATTATTTTTGATCGTCATTTCCATAAAAGTGAAGATATTAAAGAATTTAACCAAACACTAGAAAATTTCTTAGGTAATAATTTACCTAAAATAAATCATGTTGATAGTAAAAAAGACAAAAGTGTCAACGTTGCTGATATGGTTGCTGGAGCTGTCTTAGCTAAAGAGACTGGCAAAAATAAACATTTCTATAAAATTTTTGAAAACAGAATTATTAATGAATCAAAATTAAACTGGCCAGAGGTAAAAAGAAAGTTGTTCCAAAAATAAAAAAATCTTGCTCGAACCGGTGCAAGCACCCATCCAAAGCAAGAATTAATTAATTTATAATCTAATTTTGTTTCTTTGTCAAGTAGCAAACTTATTATTTGGCTTTTACTAAGTTACAAAAAATATGAGAAAAACAAATGTGGCTATTATTCTCTCCGCTGGCTTGGGATTACGTTTTAAGGAAAACTTTGTTTCTCGCCTTACTCAAAATAAAAAAAACAACAATTATCTTTTAAAACAATTAATGAAAATCGCTGGAAAAACTTTATTAGAGCATACTTTGGAAAAATTTGAAAAGAATAAAAAGATAAATGAGATTATTCTCGTGGTTAATCAAGAGAGTAAAAATCTTCAAGAAAAAATTGTTAAAAAAAACAATTTTAAAAAGGTTAAAAAAATTGTTTTAGGCGGAACCACTAGGCAAGAATCATCAAAAAATGGTGTTTTGGCTTGTGATCTTAAAAAAACAGGCAACGTTTTAATACATGATGCCAACAGACCATTTGTCTCAAGCAAAATTATCAACAAAGTCCTAAAAGCCCTTAAGACCTACAAGGCGGTGACAGTCGCTGTCCCTCTAACTGAAACACTTTTAAAGGTAAATTCGGATGATTTTGTCCTTAAGATCCCCCCCAGATCAGATTTTAGACGTGAACAAACACCGCAGGGGTTTCATTATGGAATCATTAAAAAGGCTCACCAATTAGCGTTCAGGGATGACTTTAAAAATGCCACTGATGATTGTAGTTTGATAAAAAAGTATCAATTAGCTAAGATCTTAATCATCCAAGGGGAAGAAGAGAATATAAAAATTACTTATCCTTTGGATCTTTATTTGGCCAATAAATTGTTTCAAGAAAAAAGATTTAAAAAATAATCTCTTGTTTGCTTTTGTTTTTGGTTATGTTAAGATAATTCAATGCCAGTGAAAAAAACAAATAAAAAAACCACAAAGACAACTAAAAAAGCTCCTAAAGTCATGGCTGAAGAAGTTGTCGTCACTGAAGCCTTTGAAAACCAACCAGAAATTGTCTGTTGCAAGTCCAATAAAAAGAAAAGGATTATTATCGCTGCCATTATCGTCATGGCTGTGTTGGCTGCTTTATATTTCTTCCGTAGCTTTTTTGTCGTGGCCCTGGTCAATGGTAAACCCATTACCCGTTGGGCCTTAGACCGAGAGCTGGAAAAACAGGGTGGTCGCCAGATCCTAAACACCCAAATCGCTGAAGTCCTTATCAAACAAGAAGCCAAAAAGCAGAAGGTTGCCGTGACAGCAGAAGATATCAATCAGAAATTAAACGAAATCGACCAACAATTAAAGGCTCAAGGACAAGGTCAAGGCTTAGATACCACCTTAACCGCTCAAGGTTTAACCAGGGCTGAATTTGCCAAACAGATGGAAACCGAAGTTTTATTACAAAAACTGCTTGGTAAAGATATTCAAATCACTGATGAGGAAATAGAGGCGTATTTTAAGGAAAATAAAGACTTTTTTGGCAAAGATGATACCTTGGAAGACCAAAAGGAAAATATAAGACTCACCATCTTTCAGCAAAAAATGGGCGAAAAATTCCAGCCCTGGCTACAAACTCTTCAAGCCCAGGCTAAAATCATTTACTTTCTGAAGTTTTAAATTTCCTTAATCGGTAGTAAAATAAGGCCACGACATAAATTCTTTTCAAACTATGAGTAAAAATATGGAGAAAATTAAGATGGATGATTTTTCAGATTACGAAGAAAAATGGCTTGAAAAAGGCAAGGGAAAACGTAAAGAAAAGGGAACACCAACTAAAAGTGAGAAAAAAAGAAGTAAACAGGAAATCCAAGCCGCCAAAAAGATAAGAGCCGAAGAGGCAGAAAAAGAAATTGCCGAACATCTTTCTTCATCTTTTAAACATCCAGAAACTGACAAAAACCAAAAACAGATTCAAAGTTATATTGAATGGGTCAAGGATTCACTGGAATTTAAAGCCCCTCGCTTAAATTGGGAAGAAGTTGAAGTTAAATCTTTTGTTGCCAGTGTTAAGGCTGGCGGCCAACAACGTCAAAGAACCAGAAGCGGAGTCAGGCTAACTCATCTGCCAACTTTGATTTCTACTAAAAATGAAGACGAAAGAAGTTTTGAACAAAATAAACAAAAGGCAAAATTAGTCTTGCTGGAAAAACTGGAAGAACATTTAAACTTATGGCAGACATTAATTGAAAATTCCCCAGGCAAAATTAATATTGAAAAGAAAATTTTTAATCTGGTGGTGATAAAATAAATTTATGAAGAAAAAATATCTTTTTATTGTTCTCATTTTAATCATTGCCGCCGGATTGTTTTTTGCTAGCTTTTTTCTTTTTAACCAGCCCAAATCATCTTCTCCTGATAATCTTCTCGGCGGCGATCGTGATGAACACGGTTGTATTGGTTCGGCCGGCTATTCCTGGTGTGAAGCCAAACAGAAATGTCTGCGTATTTGGGAAGAGCCCTGCGAAGCAAATGGTGAAATATGTGGCATTGAAAATTGTCATGGCTTGGAAATTGTCTGCGGTCCTAATCCAGCCCAAATTTGTACCGAGATTTATGAGTTGGGGGATAGATGCCGACAATATGCCGAATGCGGTTTTGAAAACGGCGTTTGCCAGCAAAAAGAAAGCCGCCAATTTACCGACTGCAAAAATTGCGTTGAAAGCTGTTTGGAAAAATATAAAGAAGATCAGATAAAACTCTTTGAGTGTGAAAGCCGCTGTGAGTAAATAGCCCCAATAACTAAAGGGCGACTTCTTTTTCTTCCCAAGTGAATAAAGCCCCGACAGATTTGCCTTGATGAATTCTTTTGATCACTTTAGTTAAAAGAGGAGCTAAGGTGATGACTTTAATTTTACTGATTTTCTTTTCTTTAGGGAGGGGGACTGTATCTAGAAGTAAAACTTGTGAAGCCGGAGAATTTTGAAGTCTTTGACAAGCTTCACCAGAAAGTAAACCATGAGTGGCACAAAGAATAACGTCGGCGGCCCCTTTTTGTTTTAAAACCTGAGCCGCTTGGGTAATGGTCCCGGCCGTATCGATAATATCATCGACAATGACCGCTGTTTGACCTTTGACTTCACCAATAATATTTATAACCTCCGATTGGTTATGATTACTTCTTCTTTTATCGATAATCGCCAAAGGAACCCTCATTAAACCAGCCATTTTCCTTCCCCGTTTTACCCCACCAATATCCGGTGCCACCACGACCATCTTTTTATGTTTTTTTCTTAAAAGATAATCAGCAAAACGCGGATAACCGACAATATGATCAACGGGAATATCATAAAAACCCTGGATTTGATCCGTATGAAGATCAACCGTCAAAATTCGACTTGCCCCGGCTTTTGTTAAAAGATTGGCCAATAACTTGGCCGTAATTGGTTCACGGGAAGCGGCTTTACGGTCTTGGCGGCTATAAGCTAAATAGGGACAAACAACATTAATTTTATCAGCTGAAGCTCGACGTAAAGCATCAATGATAATTAAAAGTTCCATTAAATGTTCATTAACTGGCGAACAAAGACTCTGAACAACAAAAACATCATCACCCCGAATATTTTTTAAGATCCGAACATAAATTTCACCATCGACAAAGGCTTTAGTTTCGGTGGGGATTAGGGGAACTTTTAATGATTGGGCGATTTTCCGGGCCAGAGCAGGATGGGAGCGGCCACCAACGATTTTAATCTTTTCCATTTTCTTCAGTATAAACCATGAAAATTTTTTTTCAATTATTGAAATGATACAAATAAACTTGCTCAAAACACTTAACAGGCTTTTTTTGGGGGAAAGGATAATTATTACTAACTACACGCAGGGGATGATTAACTTTTTTCTCAAGTAATCGTTCCAAACGTTTCATTAAATTAGGAAAAAGATAAACGCTGACCACAGTGGCTTGACTAAAATCCGCCTTCCAGAAACTTCGCCAATAAACTTCAGCCAGTTTTTCCAATTTAGCTTGATGGATCAAACGCCGAGAGCGACGGACTAAAAAGGGATTAATCTCATAACCAATGGCTTTGGCGCCTAAACGAGCGGCCGCGATTAAAATCCGACCGTCGCCAGAACCCAAATCAATAAGAGTATCTTTGGGATTAACTTTCCCCAGTTTTAACATTTGCTCAACAACTTCAGACGTCGTCGGGAAATAAATCGCCCCTGGTTGTAAAATCCGGGTGTAAATCTGTAAAAAGATAAGGAAAAAAACCAAACCCAAAAGGAGGATGACCAAAAAGAAAAATAGCCACAGCATTAATTAAGTATAACATCGACTTTATACTTTAAGCTTTTTATGGTAAAATCGTGACAATGGGCGAAAACAATTGGACGAAGACGTGGATGGGGTTTGAAAAAGAAATGCGCCTCAAGCTTAAAAATCTTCCTGACCACCGAGAAATCAATAAAAAATTTAAGCCTCTGAGGGATTTAATCTCCCACAGTCTTTTAGAAACAAGCTCTGTTAAGACTTTCAAAACTTTGATTGATCTTTTGGTGAAAGAAAAACCTTTTAATCTTGTCCAGATCAAAAAGAAATATTTCTTACCCGATCTAAAAAAAGAACGGCAAATTCTAACCAAACAAAAAAAGGAATTTGAGGCTTTGAAAAAATCAGCCGGGGAGTGGATCAAAAAAAACTTTTCTGAAAAACAACTTAAAGAATTATGGGAAAAACATCAGTCCTGGTTACCACGCCGCTACAAACTTTACAAAGGAAAAACTTCTTTGCAGAAAATCGCCGCTGATACTTTAGCCAGATTCAAACTCATTAAAAAAATATGAACAGGCGATTAATCTTAAAACTTTCAATTTTCGGTGGGCTTTGGGCCCTTTTTTTGGGCACTTTGTTTCATTTCACCTTTGCCTGATCAGGCCGCCACCCATTGGTGGCTTTATTTTCAGCTGTCAATGAAAGTGTTTGGGAACATCTAAAATTAGTTGCTTTTCCTTTTTTATTTTTTTCTTTTATTGAAATTTATTTTTTGAAAAAAAACTTAAAGAATTTCTTCCTGGCCAAAACCGCTGAAGCCTACTTAAGCACGAGCTTCATCGTTGTCTTTTTTTACAGTTATACCGCTCTTTTAGGTAAGAATTTACTGTTTTTAGATATCGGCAGTTTCTGGGTGGCTATTTTCTTAGGTAAACTGGTCAATTATAAAATCCTCACCAGCCAAAAAAGCAAAAAACAAAACGATCTTTTATGGATTATTCCCTGGCTTTTTTTGATTCTTTTTTTCTTCTGGGCCACTTTTTTACCACCCCGTCTGACTCTTTTCCGAGAAAGTCTCAATGGCACTTATGGTTTTTTCCAGTTAAAATAGCTCATGGCCAGAAAAAAGACTTTGAAAATTATTCTCCCCTTTGTTTTTTTAATTCTGGCTTCTTTTTTGGGCTTAAGGGGCTTAACCGGAGAAGACACCTGGCTTTGTCAAAACGGGCAATGGGTTAAACATGGCCAACCAAGCGCACCCAAACCAACAACCCCTTGCCTTTCTTCAGATAAGAAAGCCAATCTTTTTCAGGTCATTAAAGTTATTGATGGCGATACCTTTGAAATTAAAGGTGGTCAAAAAGTCCGCTTGATCGGCATGGATACCCCAGAGCTTGATGAAAAAGACAAGACCAAAAAATGTTATGCCCTAAAGGCTTTTTTAAAAACCAAGGAACTTTTAGAAGGCCGAGAAGTCAGGTTGGAAAAGGATGTCTCTGAAACTGATCAATATGGCCGGTGGTTACGTTATGTTTATCTTGATGATCTTTTTGTCAATGATTATCTGGTTAAACAAGGTTATGCCTATCTTGCCACCTTTCCGCCGGATGTCAAATATCAAGATCAATTTAGACAATCTCAGCAGGAAGCTCAAGAAAGAAAATTAGGCTTTTGGGGAGAAATCGAATGCCCCGATTAACCTTAATCTTTGATTTTGACAGTACCTTAGCCCGCAGTCTGCCAGAGGTTAAAAAAATCTTTTTGGAGATTGCTTTGGAGTTAAATTATCCGGCTGATCAAAAAATGATTAACCGTCTTATTCATCGAGAGACTAAGGAGATCATTAAAGAAGTTAAACTGCCTTTATGGAAACTCCCTAAAATAGAAAGATTGTTCCGTCTAAAAATGGAAAAATCAATTGAAAAAATTAAGCCCTTCCCAGAGATGAAATCCATTTTGCCAAAAGTTAAAGAACAAGGTTATCGCTTGGGTATTTTAACTTCAAATAACAAAAAGAATGTCGAACGGTTTTTAAAAAAACATCACCTTGAGGATTATTTTGATTTTATTGATGGCGGTTCCAGTTTTTTCGGTAAAGCCAAAAAATTAAAAAAGCTTTTGCGGAAAGAAAAATTAGAAAGAAATGAAGCTGTTTACATTGGCGATGAAGTCCGAGATATTCAAGCCGCTCAAAAGATTAAAATGAGAGTCATTGCCGTTGGGTGGGGAGTTAATCCTCCCCAGCTTCTTTTAAAATATCAACCAGACTTTTTAGCCAAGAAACCAAAAGACTTGCTAAAAATTTTAAACAAAATCTGCTAGAATAAAAAAAGACAGCTTATAAAACAAGAAAGGGGGTGATCACGCTGAAGAAAAAGACAACCAGAAAAACCAAAAGTAAAAAAGTTACTCTTAGGAAACCGGATTTGAAAGGCCTTTTTCTTTTAGTCCTTGCCTTGATCATTGTTGTTTTGGCGGCTTTGTTTATTTCCCGCTTAAGTAAAACCAACCAAAATCAGCCACAATCTAAGGGAGAAAAAACCATCGCCGTTCCCAGTAATGTTTTGCCCTGTCCAAAATCATTTTATGAGAAAAACAAGGATGGGACCTGGAAGGTTAACGCCAACCAATATTCCAAACAAGATATCTGTCAATATTATAAAACTATCAAAGAAGAAACAACTAAAATTCAAAACTTGCAATATAATAATGAAGTTGTGGCTTGTCGTTTCTTTGAGGCCAATGGTGAACAGATGTTAGGCAAAATCAAATACATTCACCTCGGCTATGAGAAAAAACCTTGTTATCAAGGCGTCTATCAAAAATAATAATGGAGCGAGATAAAGAAAAAATTTTTATTAATAATAAAGACGAAAAGAAAACCGCTGCCGGAGACTTTGAGCCTTTGGGGAAAATAAGAATCTTAAAGCCTAGTGACAAACTTGCCTTATTAAAATTTAAAAAACCCGGTGTTGAGGCTAAAATTATTCCCTTCAAAAAGAAAACGGTTAAAGTTTAACTGCCTTTATGGATTGTCAAAAAGAACAAAACTTAAAAGACTGCCCCTGTACTTATCCCCAATGCCCCCGCAAGGGGCTTTGTTGTGACTGTTTAAAATATCATCTTCAAAATGACGAATTACCTGCCTGTTGCTTTTCTCCACAAGCGGAAAAAACCTACAACCGTTCTTTTAAGAACTTCTTAAAAGACAAGAATCTTCTTAACCGATTTGATTAATTAAATCGCGAATTTGTGCCGCTTTTTCAAAATCTAATTGGGCGGCTACCTGGCGCATCTCTTTTCTTAAATGGGGAATGAGTTTCTTTTTCTCACCGGGGGTTAAAGCCTCCAGCTCGACGTCTTCAAATTTAAACTTCACTTTTTTTTCTTTTTTGCTCTCGGCAATTTTTTCTCGGATAGGTTTTTCAATTGAACGGGGCGTAATCCCGTGTTTTTGATTGTAATCAAGCTGATAACTTCTTCGGCGCTCAACCTCTTTAATGGCTTGCTTCATGGCGAAGGAAAGCTCATCCGCATACAAAACAACCTGGCCGGAAACATGACGTGAGGCCCGACCCATGGTTTGGATAAGGGACGTTTTGGAACGCAAAAAACCTTGTTTATCAGCATCTAAAATGGCGACCAGGGAAACTTCTGGTAAATCCAAACCTTCCCGTAATAGATTCACGCCAACAACCACATCATACCGGCCACCCCGCAAATCAGCCAGGATATCCGTCCGTTCCAGAGTTTGAACGTCAGCGTGGAGAAATTGAACCTGAATCGGCTGAATGGTGTTTTTAACGTCTTCAAGCCAGTGGGCAAGCTCTTCGGCCATCTTTTTGGTCAAGGTCGTCACCAAAACCCGTTCCCCTTTAGCCTTTCTCTTTAAGATTTCCTTGACCAAATCCTGAATCTGGCCTTGAGAAGGCCGAACAATCACTTGAGGGTCAACCAAGCCAGTCGGTCGAATCAGCTGTTCTGCCACTGCGCCCTTGGCCAAGCGTAATTCCCAATCGTCAGGCGTGGCCGAAACGTAAACGGTTTGGGGTAAAAGCGGTTGTAGCTCTGAGAATTTCAATGGCCGGTTATCCAAACAAGAGGGGAGCCTAAAGCCAAAATCGATGAGCATTTTTTTGCGGCTGCGATCACCCTGGTACATTCCCCGCAGTTGAGGCACGGACATGTGTGATTCGTCAATAAAAACCAAAAAATCATCCCCAAACAAATGACGGTAATAAGCAACCAAAGTCCAAGGCGGCTCACCAGGCTGCCGGCCATCAAAGTAACGGGAATAGTTTTCAATGCCGTTGACATAGCCGGTTTGGGCAATCATCTCTAGATCATATTTCACCCTTTGCTCCAAGCGATGGGCTTCCAAATATTTCTTTTGTTTGCCTAACTCACTTAAACGGATCTTTAAATCCTGCTTAATCACGGCAAAGGCATCGTTTAAAATGTCCGGGCTGGTTAAATAATGTTT
>Ga0194125_10011262_pt1 | contig 12037 bp, 9 predicted proteins | sample TA2KigC250mmetaG_FD_148626 | JGI IMG/M metagenome (GOLD analysis project Ga0194125, IMG submission 148626) | Freshwater microbial communities from Lake Tanganyika, Tanzania - TA2015034 Kigoma Deep Cast 250m | ecosystem: Environmental > Aquatic > Freshwater > Lake | place: Tanzania: Lake... | reverse complement strand
TGCTCGAAATGCTGGCGGTTGTGGGCGCCGTCGCAATCCTGCTCAGCATGGTTGTGGTCATTACGGCGAACAGGGACAACCCGGAGATTGCCAGGGCCGCGATGCGTGACCTGCGTTCCTCGCTCGCGGCCGTGAGGCAGGAGGCGCTGTCGCGCAACGTTCCGGCCCGGTTCGCGTATGGCAACATCGTGCCGGAAGGCGGCCGCTGGAATCGCGGTTTCCATGCGGTCTTCTCGTCGGGCTATCTTGTGGGGTCAACCCAGTTCATCACGCGCGGGGTGTGTTTCGCGGAGACTTCAGGCGAAGTCTGGTTCGGGGCCGACGGCAGGGGTATGGCATCCTCTCAGTCATGGAGCAACGGGGTGCACGAAATCGCGCTGGTCAGAAGTGACTCGACCAACATCCCCGTGGGCCGGGTGCGGGTGTACGGTCTGACCGGCGCGGTGGGCGTCACAAGATGAAGACGATTGAGCAAGCGCGCGACAGGGCCGGGTTCGTTCTACTCGTGGAGATCGCACTGGCGCTGATGGTTTTCTCGATGGGAGTGCTGGCCTCACTGCGCCTCATGGCGCGCGGGGTGGAGCGGCGTCAGTCCGCGCGTGAGCACCGGGAGACGGCGGCCTTCGGCGAGGGTGTCATCGAGGGTCTCTCGGCGCTGGCCGCCAACTCGTGCGCCGTGAGCAACGGGTGGGACAGGTTCTGGACCGAATTCGCGGCGGGGCGGACCGGGGTGCCGGTCGTCTGCGCCGCTTTCGCATTCACCAACGAACGCGCGGAGATCATGGCCGGCGGACCGTTCACGAGCCGGCTGGCCTGGGCCCGGCTCCATTCCGGAGACCCGGGCGGGATTCCGTGGCTGACCGTGCGGCACGAGATCATTCTCAGCAACCGTCCGACGGCCGGCGGGCGGACGAACATCGCGGTGTGGTTGAAGTTGTGGGAGGGCGAATTCGGCCGCACCAACCTTCCCCCGAAGGTTGTGTTCTATTCCGAAATAGCGCGCGAGGGCGGCGGATCATGAAGACTGCCAGACGGGCACGGGGCGGGTTCAGCCTGCTCGAACTTATGGCTGCCGTGGCCATCCTCGGCCTCATCGTGGTCCTCTCGGCCTCCGTTCTCTACGATGCGCGACGGCTCGGGAACGAGGGCTCTGACTCGGAGATAGCCCTGCAGGACGGCAAGGCGGCGCTGGACAACGTTATACGCGACCTTCGCCATGCCATGGCCGACTCGGTTCTGTCGTTCCGCGTCGAACCCGGTGCTCCCGGTCCTTTCGACGCAGCCGGCGGCACGAACAGCGAGCTGCACATGATCGTATGGGAGTCGGATGCCGAAGCGACCAACAGGGTAACGCGCGCAGTTCAGTACAGGATGGGCGGAACAGGACTTCTCAGGGCCAGCAGGACGGTATTCGATGGTGATTGGTATTGGCCTCCTGAGGATGGTAGCGAATGGTATGAGGATCCGTTTCCCACGAATGGACTGGAAGTGGCCATCGCGGCGACGAACGTTGCGGCATTCAGGCTTGCGGCGATGGACGCGGCAGGCGGGTGGCAGTTCGACTACGACTCCCGCGCGCACAGCAACATGCTGCCGGTGTTCGTGGATGTCTGCATTGAGGTCCTGGACGCCATCGCGTGCCGCGAAGCGCTGGAAGCTGACGACGCCGCCGAGGCCGGACGCCTGGTTGACCGCGAGGCCGTAAGGCTGGTGGGGCGGGTTCGCCTGCCGAACCGGGCCGCGGGGGCAACGAGATGAACGCGCCGCGCTGTTCCAAGTCAGGAGTCAGCCTGCTGGTCGTCATGACCATTCTTTCGCTGATGACGGTTCTGGCCGCCGCATTCATAAGGGTGATGCGTTCCGCTGAAACGGTCGCGACGGGCTCCGCCGACAGGAGCGTAGCGGGCGGGCTTGCCGACGCCGCGCTGGCGCGCGCGATCGAGGAGATTGACGCAACGATGCAGGGGGTTACGTGCCCTTACTGGGGCGGCATGCCGGCTGGCGCGGACAACGCGATGTCTTCGACGGGCGCGGCGGAGTGTGTTGACCTGTTCCGCGGCGACATAACCAACCTGGTTCCGCGAGCCCTCTGGAAGGACGCGGCCACGGCGGCGACGAATGGCTGCGGCTGGATCGAGGTGCCGCATCCCGACGGAAGCAACGTGCTCGGGCGCATGGCGTATCTTGTTGTGAATGTCTCAGGTCTGCCGGATGTGGAGAGCATGGTCCTTGCACGGGATCAGGCAGCGGGGATGGTCACCAACATGGTGTACGACATAGGCGACTATGAAACGTTCACGAACGAGGCGTCGAATATTCACAGGCGCTACGAAAGCGTTGCCGAACTGCTTGCGCTCAATTCGGGCGTGTATCCCGATGCTTCGAACCTGTTCGTCAGCGCGTGGCGGCTGGATCCTGACTGGTACTTTGAGGCGACCAACCTGCTCGGGAATACCGGTATTGAACTGCTGCCGAAATTCAATCTGAACTCATTCACCAACTACGAAGCTTCGCTGCCTCCCGGTTGGACCAGGTACGAAGACACATCGTTCAGGACAAACTACTGGGCCGGCCTGACCAACCGGCTGACGGCCGCCGGCTACCCGGAGTCCGATGCCGAACTGCTCGGGTGGAACATCGTCAACTGGCTGGACGAAGACAGCCTGCCGCAGGGAGTCTCCAACGCGTGGCGGGAACCCATTGTCGAGGCGGTCCCGATGGTCAACGAGATAGCTTTGCGGGAAGTGCATGGCGGTTCGAACGAGTACGAGTTCGTCGTTGAGACCTGGTATCCGTTTGCGCCCACGACGAACGCCGGCTTCAGTTTGCACGTGGGAGTTTTCAAGTCTGAGCTGCCCGGCGGCGTGGCTGTGGAAGACGTGATGGACGGCGAATACACCAACTGGTCATTCACGGTCGGATTGCCCAACATGTACCCGGAGCCCGGCTTCCACTGCGCAACATCCCCGGTGATCTCATTCAAGAACACGACCACCAATGTCCCGCCCATCACACACAGCCTGCCCATTGGAGGAACTAACAAGGTCTGGTTTCTTGCCCGGGTTCTTAACGATGCCGGTGAGCCGGTTGACGAAGCGATGGGCTACGCGCCCGGTTCTGATCCGGCATTGAGCCTGATGGAATTCTCGACCACAGCAGTTTACGCCGTATCCAGCCCGTTCCTGAACGGGAGGAAGGACTACTGGGAGAAGGTCCCGGATGCAACCCTGGGAACGACCAATGCGAACTGTGATCCGTGGGTGAACGGCGGCGCGGGCTTGCCGATCGTTCATCGTGACGGGCCGATGATGGCGGTGGGCGAACTCGGTTACGTCATGATGCCGACAAACGGTGCCGGATGGCGTGATGTGGACCTGGTTTCTTCCAATGGTGCCGCATTGGTGGATCGGTTCGTTGCCAGAACTGGCACAGACCACACGGGTCTGTTCCATCCTGGATGTGCGCCACGAGATGTGATCGAAGCGTTGTTCATTGGATCACAACTGGGAGTTGCTACGGGCGGCATCGCAATGATCGAGGCACTTGAACCGCCGCCGGACTTTGCTGCCATCTTTGGGGAAGGATTTGTTGTCGAACAAGCGAGTGATGTTCTTGCCGTGCTCGGCAGCGACACCGCCTATGCCGAGTGGCCGCCGGACGGCGTGCACACAACAGGCAACTACAAGGAAGACGCCGTTCGCTACATTGCGGAGGCCTTCGCGTTCAGGAAGAACACGTTCATAGTTGTCTATTCCGGCCAGGCGCTCACTCCGAACGGGCGCGGGGTGCGCGCAACCGCAAGAGGCGTGGCCTACGTCTGCCGCGATTCCTATACCGGGCGTTGCACTGTTCTGTTGCGCAGGGGGTTGCTGGACTGAATACCCGTTGAGCCTTCCCCGCCGGCGAGACGATGCCCCCACGCCGGCTGTCTTCCGGCGCCCGCGCATTCACCTCGTCAAAGGGGGGGCAGCCCTTCACAATAAACATTGCAGGGGGAGAATAGGCATGCCCTATTCCGGGCATGGCAAGACACCTGCGAGTGGAGTTTCCTGGGGCGATATACCACGTTACGTAAGAATCGAGCGCGAATTGGTACATACTGCAACCTGCCCCCGCTTCCTTGAAGACGATCGACTGCTGCGCAAGCAGGTGAAGGAAATAGGGCAGACGCTTGAGGCGACAAGGCGTTCTCAAACCAAGCAACAGCATCTGCGGTAAGGTGTATTGAAAAGGGGCCCTATGCCCACTACTCGGAGCACCCAATCAGATTGCTCATCTGGGCACGAACTGGTAGCCTTGCAACATGGATAGAACATATACAGTCAAACGCTCCATGTCGGACAGTCGGCGTGATGACTTCACCCCGGGGACACCGGCAGAGCGTATCGGCCTCGTCTGGCCGTTGACCCGTGAAGTCGCGTCCCTGAGCAAGCGCCACAATGTTGAACGAAGACTACAAAGACATGTTGCAGGCCTTGGTCGACGAGAAGGTTAGATTCCTTCTTGTCGGCGCATACGCGCTTGCTGCCCACGGGTATCCACGCGCCACGATGGATATAGACATCTGGGTTATGCCCTCGCCGGACAATGCCGAGGCCGTGTTGCGCGCGGTCCGCCGTTTCGGAGCACCGCTCCACGACCTGACCAAGGCAGATCTAGAGAAAGACGGCACGGTTTTTCAGATCGGTGTAGCGCCTCGCCGGATCGACATTATCACGGCTGCATCAGGTCTCGACTTCGAGAGTGCCTTCTCGCGCGCAACAACCGTGGGAATAGAGGGCATCACTGTATGGGTGCCCTCGGTTGCCGACCTTATCCGCAACAAGCGCGCATCCGGCAGAACCAAGGACATTGCCGATGCAGAAGCCTTGGAAGAACTGACCGGCTCCGAACCAAGCGTTCCAGGCGACGCTTGACAGCGCGCCTGAACGCACCCGTTCGGCTCCCTGGGCGGGAATGTGTGACTCTATGTGTGGAGGTGGGCAGTGGCAACGAATCTTCAACTTGATGACCGCTTGATTGCGGAGGCTGCCGCACTCGGGAAGCACCGGACGAAGAAGGATGCCGTGACGCAGGCGTTGACGGACTACATCCGGCACCTGCGGCAGGAACGCATCCTGGTCATCGCTCCGCTCCGAAACGTGATGTATCTAGTGGCAACAGGAAGGAGACTGAATGAATTGCTTCAATCACCCTGACAAGCCGGCAATCGGCTTCTGCAAGTCCTGTTGCAAGGGTCTCTGCGCCGACTGTGCCGCGACACTTCCGAACGGCCTTGCGTGCCGCAATGCATGTGAGGATCGCGTCACTCTCATCAACCAGATAATCGACAACAACCAGAAGGTCATCTCTGCAGCCAATGTGCAGGTCCGGTCCTCTGGCCTATTCATTCTTCTTCTCGGGGCGGTATTCTGCCTGTTCGGATTCCTGCCGCTTTTCATGTCGGGGAACACCGGAACCCTGTTCCTGGGCATCATCGGTCTCTTCTTCGCCGCCTACGGCGTCATCAGGCTCTTGAAGAAGTCGCAATACTATCCGACTGCCAAATGAAAGGCACAGTTGCCAACCGCACCTCGGAGAGTGCCTTCTTCGGTGCAACGAAAAAGTGAGTGAGGGGTGACGGGGCAGCCCCCGGCGGCCCCGGTTGGGGGCCGGGTTTTCGTGCCGATCAGGGATGGGTTGTTCGCGAGGATCCCTGACACAACGGGAACGAGTGTTGCGTAGTGCGTCTATAGGCGGGCCCGAAGCGCGCACGGCGGCTTGACTTGTGCGCGGCCGCGTCTATCGTCGTGCGGCGATGCCAACACGGACTTCCATAGCGCGGTCAGTCCGCCGGGTGCTTGCCGTTCTCGGCGCGGCGGCATTTCTTTACTGTGCCGGGTGCGGGTGCAGCACGCCCGGCGGCGTTGAGCGATGCGAGGTGGCTCTATACGGGTCCGGCGGCATGACTGTTGGGGGCAGGCAGGTCAAGAGCGGCGGGCTTGCGCGGGCGTTGCGCGGGGAAGGCGCGGGGCCGCAGACTGTGATAGAAATCCAGATTCCGGAAGGACCTGTTCCGCCGGCCGCTTCGCAGGTGATAAGCGAACTCAAGCGCGGCGGATTCCGTCGTGTCGTGCTGGTGCGGCCGAGAAGGGCGAGCGCGGAGACAGATGCGGGCGGGCGGATGCCTGCCGGGCGGCGCTAGGAGTGCGTGGTCGCGGCAATTCCGGTCCCGAATCGCGGTTGGCGTCGGCGCATGCAGTTCTTCAGACATGAGTGACTCGTTCAAGCGTCTTCAACACACTTGGGAATCGCTTGGCGTGGAGGATCCCCTCTGGGCCATAGCGAGCGAGCCAGGCAAGAAGGGGAATCGCTGGGAAGTCCAGGATTTCCTTGCGTCCGGCGATGAGGTCGTTGACCGGTATTGGCTTTTGCTCGAGCGGGCCGGCGCCCCGGACAAGATCGGGGCGGCGCTGGATTTCGGTTGCGGCGTGGGCCGCCTCTCCCTGGCATGGAAGCGCCGGGCGGAAAGCGTGACGGGCGTGGACATATCGGCGCCGATGATAGAGAGGGGCCGCAGGCTTGCCGCCGATGCGAGCGGCGTGCGGCTGGAACTCAACCGGCGCCCGGACCTGTCGATGTTCTGTGACGCATGTTTCGATCTGGTGTTTTCGCACATTGTCCTCCAGCACATGCCGTGGAAGATTGCCAGGGGATACCTTGCAGAATTTGCGCGCGTCTGCAGGCCGGGCGGATGGATCGCGTTCCAGTTGCCGAGCGATGCCGGCAGGCCTGAGACGGCGGCGCGTATTCGCCGCTGGCTGGTTGATCACGTCCCGTTCGGGCTTGGGCGTGTCTATCGCCGATGGCGGCGTGGCGCGAGCGAGCTTTTCGACATGCACTTCACGTCGCGGAAAAAGGTGGAGGATCTTCTTGCCTCTTTGGGTGTCGAGGCGGTGCTGCTGGAGCCCGATGCTTCCGCAGGGCCAGGCACGCGCGGCTATATCTACGTCTGCAGGAAAGCGTGCTGACAGCCCCTACGCGGCTACTTCTGGTCCACGCGTGCGGATGCGGTCCATGAATTGGCGTCCTTGACCTGCACGATGTTGGCGCCTTTCTGTGCAGTCGAGTTATAGTTCACGACGGCGCCCGTTCCGCCAATGGTTCCCAGCGTCGAGTCGCTCACGGTCCACTGGTACGGCGCATCGCCTCCCAGGGCCTCGAACACCACGACCGCCGTGTTGGTCAGGGTGACGGCAGACGGCTCAATGCGAAGCGGGTCGGTTCCGAGTCCGCCGTCCGTCTCGCACGACGACAGGAAGACAGCGCAGGCGATTGCCGCTGTTGAAGAGAGAGCGATTGCGACAAGTTTCATACAAGGGCCTCCATGCGGGCTTCTTTCCCGTACGATGCGGAAGCTAGTTCCGCGCGGCAGTGGAAGGCAAGGCCAATCTGGTCAGCGGGTGCGGGGGCTAGCGCGCATTATTCATGAACCTTCTGCTGCGAGGGCACATGATACGCCACCTCAGCGACTTACCTTGATGACCGACTTTGACGTGTGTCAACACGCCGCCAGCCGGCCCTCTTCGGCAAGCCGTTGATCTGACGCGCCGTGCGCCCTCTCGCGACGAAGAACATGAATAATGTGCGCTAGCCGGCCATTGCGCGCGCGTTCTGGAACATGCGCAGCCACGGGCCGGGCTCGCGTGCGCGCCAGTCCGGCGGCGCGTAAGAGAGCTGCACCGATCTGAAAGCGCGTTCGGGGTGCGGCATCATTATGGTGACCCGGCCGTCGGCGGTCGTGAACCCGGTTACGCCGGCCGGTGACCCGTTCGGGTTCAGCGGGTACCGTTCGGCGGGCCGGCCGAGGTTATCCACGAATCGCGCGCAGAGCGTACGTTCCGCGACTGACTTTTCGAGTGAGCCGGTGAGTGAGAAGTCAGCGAAGCCCTCGCCGTGCGCCACGGGCACCCCGATGCGCGAGCCTTCCATGCCTGTGAGCAGGACGGACGGCGACGGCATTATTTCCACCGTCACGTAGCGTGCCTCGAACTGCTCGCAGCGGTTGCGTGTGAACGCCGGCCATGTATCGGCGCCGGGTATGATCGTCTTCAACTGTGACAGCATCTGGCAGCCGTTGCAGACGCCGAGGGCGAACGTTTCGGGCCTGGCGAAGAAGGCCTGGAACATGTCCTTCAGGCGGTTGTTGAACAGGATGGACTTCGCCCAGCCGGAGCCGGCGCCAAGCACGTCGCCGTAGGAGAATCCGCCGCAGGCGACCAGGCCGGCGAACCCGTCGAGCGTGAGCCTGCCGGACAGAAGATCGGTCATGTGCACGTCAACCGACTCGAAGCCGGCCGTATCGAAGGCGGCGGCCATTTCCACCTGTCCGTTGATGCCCTGCTCGCGCAGGATCGCCATACGTGGGCGGCGCGAAGCAACCACAGAGGGCGGATTCCCCGGATCGTAGGAGAGATGGAAACTCATCCCGGGATCCGACGCGTCGGTCAGCCCTTCGTACTCCTCTCCCGCGCAGTCCGGGTTGTCGCGCAGCGACTGCATGCGGAAGGAGAGTTCGGACCATGCGTGCCGAAGGTTGCCGAGGTCCTCCGAATACACGGGCGCCCCGTCCCTTCCGCGGATCGTCAGTTTTCCGTCATCCGACGGCGCGCCGATATCGAACGAGCAATCGCCCAGCCCCGCCGACTTCAGGGCGTGCATGGCGTCCGGCGCATCGGCTTCCCTCACCTGCAGCACCGCGCCCAGTTCTTCCGAAAACATTGCGGCAGCCATGTTGCCGCAAGGCAGAGTCACATCCAGCCCGCGTCTCGCGCCGAATGCCATTTCCGTGAGCGTGGCGAAGACCCCGCCGTCTGACCGGTCGTGGTAGGCGAGTATGCGTCCGGCGGCCAGGAGTTCCTGGACCGCGGTGAAGAAGCCGGCGATGTCTTCGGGGGCGTTCGCGTCCGGCGTCTCGCTGCCCACCGCGTTATAGGCCTGGGCGAGTGCCGAGCCGCCGAGCCTGTTTCTGCCGCGGCCGAGATCAACCAGCAGCAGGCGGGAAGCGCCGGGCTTGAGGTCCGGAGTCGCGGTTTTGCGCACATCACGGACCGGCGCGAAAGCGCTCACGATCAGGCTCAGCGGGGAGACCGCCTTGCGGTGCTCGCCGGTCCGCGACTTCCAGAGTGTCCGCATGGACAGCGAGTCCTTTCCAACCGGTATCGAGACCCCGAGGCGCGGGCAGAAGTCCATCGCCACGGCGCTGACGGTATCGAAGAGGTTGGCGTCCTCGCCTTCCTCGCCGCACGCGCACATCCAGTTTGCGGAGAGTTTCACGACGCCGAGGTCGCCGATGTCGGCGGCGGCGATGTTGGTTATGGCCTCCGCGACGGCCATGCGGCCGGATGCCGGCGCGTTCACGAGCGCGAGTGCGACTCGTTCGCCCATCGTCATTGCCTCGCCGGTGTGCGAGCGCAGCGATGTGGCCGTAACGGCAACGTCGGACACGGGGGTCTGGTAAGGCCCGACCATCTGGTCGCGCGCCACGAGGCCGGTGATCGAGCGGTCCGCGATTGTTATCAGGAACGTCTTGTCCGAGACAGCCGGCATGCGGAGCACCCTGTCCGCCGCCTCGCGCAGGTCGAGGTTTCCTGGCTCGAACGGCGGATGTGTCTCGGTGAGCCGGCGCACGTCGCGAAGCATGCGGGGTGGCTTTCCGAGCAGAACGCGGATATCCATGTGGATCGGATCGTTGGCAAAGTGCTCGTCGTGCAGCACGAGCAGGCCGTCGGCGGTGGCGCGCCCGATCACGGCGACCTCGCAACGCTCGCGCCCGCACATGGCAAGGAACTCGGCCTCGGACTCCGGCAGGATGGCGAGCACATACCGCTCCTGCGCCTCGCAGCACCAGATTTCGCGCGGGCTCATCGAGATATCCTCGTTATGGACGCGGCGGAGCCAGAATTCCCCGCCCGTTTCCGCCACGAGTTCGGGGCAGCCGTTTGAAAGGCCGCCCGCGCCTATGTCGTGGATGCTGAGAATGGGGTTCCTGTCGTCCAGCGCCACGCACGCGTCTATCACTTCCTGGCAGCGGCGCTGCATTTCGGCGTTGTCGCGCTGCACTGAATCGAAGTCGAGGTCTTCCGCGTTGCTGCCTGTGGCCATTGAAGACGCCGCGCCCCCGCCCAGGCCTATGCGCATGGCGGGCCCGCCTATCTGCACGATCAAGGAGCCAGGCGGGATGGAATGCTTCTTCACCATGTCCCGCTTGATCCAGCCCATTCCACCGGCGACCATGATCGGCTTGTGATATGCGCGGCGGCGGCCGAGGTACGTATCCTCGTAGGTCTTGAACAGGCCGAACAGTTGCGGGCGGCCGTACTCGTTGCCGAACCGGGCGCCGCCGAGCGGGCCTTCGGTCATGATCATCAGCGGCGTTGCCAAGCGGGCGGGGAAGTCGTCGCCATTCCTTTCCCATGGAAGCACGTAGCCCGGAACCCGCAGGTTGGACACGATGAACGCGCTCAGACCTGCCTTGCTCTTGCTGCCGCGGCCGGTAGCGCTCTCGTCGCGTATTTCGCCGCCCACGCCGGTTGCGGCGCCGGGGTAGGGCGCTATTGCGGTGGGGTGGTTGTGGGTCTCGACCTTCATGATGATGTCGAGAATTGCGTCGCGCCAGGCGTAGCGGCGTGTCGCGTCGGGGGTGACCTCGAAAGCCTTGTCCCGGAAGCCTTCGATCACGGCGGAGTTATCCTTGTAGGCCACGATCGTTCCGCGGCTGTTAGCCTGGTGCGTGTTCCGGATCATGGCGAACAGCGATTTGTCCTGCGGGTTGCCGTCCAGGATCCAGTCGGCGTTGAATATCTTGTGGCGGCAGTGCTCCGAGTTAACCTGGCCGAACATCAGCAATTCCACGTCGGTCGGGTTCCGGCCGGCTGCGAGGTATGCGTTGTGCAGGTAGGCGATCTCCTCCTCGCTCAGCGCCAGGCCCATATCCGTGTTTGCCCGCCGCAGGGCATCGAGCCCTTCATGCAGAAGGTTCACGGTCCGCATCGGGGCCGGTTCCATCCGGTCGAAGCAATCGGAGACGTCGGTGTAGACTCCTTCGACCATGCGGTCATGGAAGTGTTCGAGTGCCGGCTGAATCCTATCCGGCGCAAGCGGGTTCGGGCCCGAGCCGAATACGCGGAAGCAGATGCCCCGCTCCGCCCGGCTTACCGAAGAGAGCCCGCAGTTGTGAAGTATGTCGGTCGCCTTTGAGGACCAGGGCGAGATTGTGCCCTTGCGCGGGATGACGATGAAGCCGCCGTCGGCGGAGAACGGACCCGATGCGTCCAGCAGCGACGACACGTGATCAAGCTCCGTTTTCGACAGCGGGTCCTTGACGGCGAGAAGGTAGATGAAGTCGGCGGTGATCTCGCGGACAGCGCAGCCTGGCATGGCGTCGAGCACCCGTCTTTTCAACGCCGCCAGCCTGAAGCCGGACAGGGCGGAACGGCCCGATAGAAGCAAAGGTCTCAGAAACGCACCTCCGTCACTTCCCCCGGCCTCCGGTGAAACCGGGGCCGGGAAGCGGCCCTCATAGCATGACCGGCGGCGTTGGATCAAACGCTTATTGCCGGCGTGTTGCCGGCGCGGCGCGCTGCTTCGCCAAAGCATCATCGTTGCGGCCTGCAGCCGCGGCCTGCCGGCCTGCCCGTCTGGCTTCACCGAATGAGCTCTGGCGAGTGTGCTGCCGTGGTGGTACGCTTCACCTGTTGTTCGGGTTGAGCCTTTTTGCCGGTGCGTATCCGGAGGACCGTCCCGTGGTCGAAGCGCCTGCCGATTCTCCGCGCCGCGAATTGCCGATGCCTGTGATTCTTGCGGGCTACATGGCGTTTCTTGTTGTCCTGACCGTTTCCGTTCTCACGGCTTACTTCTACCGTGTTTCCAGCAACCAACTGCTGAGTCGGATTGACGACCAGCTCTTTGCCGCTGCGTATCTTGCCCGGAATGCGCTTCCGGACGGCTACCACACATCCATTGAGGATGCCGGTTCGGTATCGGATGCAGAGTTCGA
>Ga0194125_10011249_pt1 | contig 12047 bp, 8 predicted proteins | sample TA2KigC250mmetaG_FD_148626 | JGI IMG/M metagenome (GOLD analysis project Ga0194125, IMG submission 148626) | Freshwater microbial communities from Lake Tanganyika, Tanzania - TA2015034 Kigoma Deep Cast 250m | ecosystem: Environmental > Aquatic > Freshwater > Lake | place: Tanzania: Lake... | reverse complement strand
ATGTCAATATATTGATTATTATCCCCTCAAACAAAAGGTGGCAATTTCAGTCTCAAAGTGTTATAATCTCCTCATGATTGAGAGCCGCCAATCTGAATTATTTATACCATCAATAGAAGCTGTACGACAGCTTATTAGTAACTATATACAGGCAAGGGAAAGAAGCGAACTACCTAGATCACCAGCAAAAACTGGATTTGCTCGGTATAAAGATGAAGATACTGGGGAAAGGGCGACAATGACTCAATATAAGCCGGCCCTGCTTATTATAGATCATACGTTATGCATTGCTAGTTTACATACTATTGAGCAAACCGATGGTACAATAACTACAGAACTAAATTTAGAAAGACATCCATTTGGGGAGGATGGTCAGGAACAAGGACACCCAAAATATCGATTACTTCCATATCAATTATATAGTCTCTCATTGATATCTCACTAAAATAGGCCAACAGAACCAGCAGAGGTTACTGCTCAGATAACTATAGAAGGCAGCAATCCAACACCAATGACAAAAGTACAGTTCGATCAGTTTAGCAGAGAGGTTGTTTCGATAGCTGAAAATGGAAAAGAAACACAAGTATTTGGATCAGACGATGTTCTCCAGTAACATTCATTTATTCAAAGGCAATAAAACAAGAGTAATTACCCTACATACACGAGTTTCGCAGATAGGCTATCCGACTCACCTTCCAGGAGTCCTTCAGGATGAACCTTCAGGATGAATCCATTCGGCCTTCGCCCGACGAAGTAAAGGCTTCAGCCGACGAAGTCGGGCCACCTGGAAGGTGTTGTGCAGCGACTCCTTCCAGGTGAAGTTTATAAAATAAATAAGCGCATACTTTATAACGCGAAACTCGTGCAATATAATATATTCCAGAAAACTAAGCAAAAAAACAAATACAGATAGTTTTTCCACGAGTAGTAATTTAGCAAAAATTACTTAAACTTCAGCTAGTGGTACCAGTGGAGGAGGATAACGAGGTTAAAGAAGGAGAATTACCAGAATTATCACCTACTGGAGGAGTAGTTGGTGGTGTTTGCCCAAAGTATCCTTCCAAAGGACTTACTGGTGGTGAAACAGCTGGTTGCGGCGGTTTAATATCAGGTTGTGGAGGAAGCGGGATGCTGGGGGGTTCCGCTTGAGGTTGGTCTGTCGTTTGAGCAGATTGTGGTTGATCTGGAACAGTTTTGATTGCCGGTTCAGCTTTTTGGGCATCGGTTTTTTGAGAAGGTATTTGATCCGCCGTCTGTTTTTCCGGCACAGGCAAAGTTGTGGCAATCTCCTCGATTTTATCACTTTGGCATTTTGGACAGACTGGTTTTGCCAGATCCTCTTTAGTTTCCCAGTGATTACCGCAGGTTTGACATTTATATGATTTTGGTTGTGTGAGATTGGCACCTGTTGTTATTGCATCTTTTTGCTTTTCTTCTTTTGCTGCCACTTTTTTTTCTTTCTCCTCCCTCTTTTTGACTTCCAGTTTTCTTACCGAAAAGACAAACTCATTGCCATCAAAATCAATAATCACCGTATCGCCTGTTTTTACTTCACCTTTGATCAGCATGGAGGAAATATGGTTTTCAATTTCCCTCTGAATCACGCGGCGTAAAGGTCTGGCTCCATAAATTGGATCGTAACCTAAGACAGAGATAGCTTTTTTTGCCTCTTCACTGGTAGAAATACCGATGTTTTGCTCTTCGAGTAATTTTGCTAATATCTTAAACTGTAAATCGACAATAGAAAGCATGTGTTCGGAGGTCAGGGGTCTGAAGACGATGATTTCATCAAAGCGATTAAGAAGTTCGGGTCTGAAGAATTTGCGCAGCTCCTCGGTAAGTTTTTGTGCTAGCTGAATGAATTGATCTTCCTGTTTGGCTTTTTCTTCCTGTTTGGCTTTTTCTATTACTTGTCCTACAGGCAAAATCTGAGACGGATCGTCCGGGTTGGCATTGGTGACAGTAAGAGTCGAGAAAAGCTTTTCTAATTTATCGGTTGTCCATTGATAAGAAGAGATTGGTCTTTTCCAGAAGCGATCGCCCAGGATAATAATTTCTTCGCCAGACGGAGTGAAAAGATGAACATCCCAGCTTTTTGTGGGAAGCTGCAATACCGGATCTCTGATAATCTTAGCGCTGGTAAGCAGCTCTTCTTCGATGTCAGAACTATTATCCTGATGAGGATGCTGAGTATCCTGTTGAGAATCAGCGTTCTGTTGGGAATTTTTACTATCGTAAGGACGTTGAGTGTTTTGCTGAGGAAAATTTGCATTCTGCATTTGCATCATGTCAGGTTGGTCAACCTGACTAGCGGTTTTTAAAGAAGCAGGCTTCTGATTGTTAACGGCCTCTTTTTTCTGAATTTTTTCCTCCTTTGGCAAAAGGGATTCTTTCTTGACTTCTTCAACTACTACACTGTCCTTTAAATAATCAGCCAATGTTCCGGTAAGCCAATCTTTTGAGGATAGATTATCTCTTTTCCAGTACCGTCCAGCAAAAGAAATGATCTGAACTTCATGGGGTGAGATGGCGTTGGTAGATAGTTTTGCCGTGGGCAATTGATGTTCCGGCTGATCAGGCAAGGCATTTACTACAGTATGATCTTTAAACAGCGTAATTAAATTATCGGTAGCCCATTCTTTGGCCGTGGTGGATTTTCTTGTCCAGAACCGATCGTTTCGGATAATAATTTCCTCACCTGAGGGCGAGATGACATGAGTATCAAAACCATCTTGCGGGAGTTGTTGGCTGATATCCTGTTTATCGGCATTCACTACCGTTTGGCCGGCAAAATAATCAGAAAGAAGCTTTGTCATCCAACCAGTTTCAGTTTCTCTGCTAGTTGCTCCCTTCTGGTCTGTCTTGGGAAAAGTCGTTTTATCCTCGTTTTGACTTTTGCCTGTCCTGACAGCCAGATCCGGTACTTTTGCTCCCCCGACTGCGGGACGTACCGTCTGGTACATCCCCGCGCTCGGGACAGGCTTTTGATCTTTTTGATCGTATTCCCACATCCTTTTTCCCAGGGTCAGTATCTGTCTGCCGGTAGGAGAGGTAACATAGGTATCAACAGCTGAGGCAGTGACGGAAAGTTTACTCTGCTCCAGCATTTCCCTTTGAATCAGTCCGGTGCCAATATTGGAGGTGCAAATAACAATAGTATTTTTAAAAGAAATTACGTGACCTTTGTTGTCGGTTAATCTGCCGTCATCAAGAATCTGGATGAGGATATTGAATACATCAGGATTTGCCTTTTCAATTTCATCCAAAAGAACGACTGAATAAGGATGACGACGAACTGCTTCAGTAAGCTGTCCACCTTCTTCATAACCAACATATCCGGGTGGAGCACCGATAAGTTTGGCCACCTCGTGTTTTTCCATATATTCAGTCATGTCAAGGCGCACCATCATTTCATCGCTGCCAAAAAGAATTTCTGCCAGGGCTTTGGCCAGCTCAGTTTTTCCCACACCCGTTGGGCCCATAAAAATAAAACTGCCAATCGGTCTTTTGTTGGATTTAAGGCCAGCTCTTCCACGCCTGACGGCCTCCGCTATCGCTGCCACCGCCTCTTCCTGATTAATAATCCGTTTATGAATAATATCTTCCAGGCTAAGCAGTTTTTCGCTTTCACTCTCAGAAAGTTTGGAAATAGGAATATTCGTCCACCTGGAGACAATTTCCTGAACGGTTTCCGGTGAAACCACGTTGGTAGTTGTAGATTTTTTAATTTCATAAGCATGTTTCTTTTCTTCGAGATCATGATTTAGATCTTCGATTTCGCGGCTAACAGTAACCAATCGGACAGAATCGTTAATTTTTTCTGCATCCTTCTTTTCTGTTTCCAGTCTTTTCAATTTTTCCTGAATTGATTTTATTTCTTCGGGGAGAGATATTGCTGGCAACCTGACAGCTGAAGCACCTTCATCTATAAGATCAACAGCTTTATCCGGTAAGAATCTGTCACCAACATAGCGTTGGGAAAGGCGTACTGCTGCTTCAAGGGTTTCATCTGGAATTGAAACCTTATGGTAGGCTTCATATTTATCCCGCAAAGCCCGAAGCATTTCGATAGCGGCATCAGCAGACGGTTCAGCTATCAAAACCGGCTGGAATCTTCGCTCAAGTGCCGGATCAGACTCAATATGCTTGCGGTATTCAGTAATAGTGGTAGTACCAATAGTTTGCAGTTCGCCTCTGGCTAATGATGGCTTTAGGATATTGGAGGCATCCATGGTACCCTCGCTGCCGCTGCCTGCACCGACCATATTGTGAATTTCATCAATAAAAAGGATGATTTGACCAGAGGCAGACTTGACTTCTTTAATCAGATTTTTGAGCCTTTCCTCAAATTCTCCCCTGTGTTTTGCTCCGGCAATAAGTGACATTAGGTCCAACTGGAGAATTTTTTTCTGCAAAAGAGTATCCGGTACATCACCACTGGCTATTTTTTGAGCCAGGCCTTCAACAACAGCAGTTTTACCAACACCAGCATCACCGATGAGCACCGGATTATTTTTGGTTCGCCTGGAGAGAATATGGATAACTCTTTCGATCTCCGCGGCTCTGGCTACCACCGGATCAAGTTTGCCCTCGCGGGCTTTCTGGGTAAGATTATCAGTAAACTGTTGAAGAACGGAAGCTTTGCCCTGCTCTTTCTGTTCTTCAGTTTTTGCCTCCTTTTTACCGGTAATCTTTTTTTGCAGGACTTCAACTGTCAAACCAAACTTAGTCATGGTTTGGGCAGCTAAACCTTCGCCTTCTTGAGCTAGCGCCAAAAGAATATGTTCCGGAGAAATAAACTCATAGCCAAGCGATCTGGCTACTGTTAAAGCCAGTTCCAGCACTCTTTTTACCCGGGGAGAAAATTGAGGAGGTCCGGTAGAAGTCCCTGGTTTGAAATTTTTTTCCAGGGCCTGTTGAAGCTCTGAAGGAGTGACCTTAAACTCGGAGATAATCTGAAATACTGCCGAGTCGGTCAATAATCCCCAAAGTACATGTTCGGTATCAACATACGGCAGATGAAGCTGTTTGGCTTTTTGTACTGAAGACATCAGAGTCTGGTTGGAACGCTGAGTTAGCCTGGTTAAAATATCCATCCCCACCCGTTTTTGCATATTAATTGCTCCAGCAGTTGTAGCTTGGGCCGGTTGGCTGGAAGGAGGTTGAGCAGTATTGGACGGAGACTGTGGAGGAGCGCCTGGTTGCTCTTTTTGTGGCATCTGGTTTTGGCTGGTTGTAGTTTTCGTTTGGGAAGTTACAACATTCGGAGTTGAGGTAGGTGGCGTACCTATCCCTGAGTAAGGAGCTGTACCTGAAGAAGGGTAACCAATGCCGGAGTAGGGAGCGCTGCCAGTATAAGAAGCAGATGTGGAAGTTACAGTCGTTTTAGTTGTTGTAGCGACATCATTTGTTGTCCCAGTATTATCTTGAACAACAGGTTGTGTTGGTTCGTCTTTTTTCTTAAAATAGCGGGAGAAATTGAACAGTTGTCCAGGCATTATCTCTAGTAAAACATGGAAGGAAGGAGTTTGTCAAGAACTGCTTGGGTAAGTTTCTCCGACTTTATTCTTTTTTAGACGAATAGAGTTTTACGACTCTGATTTCTTTAAACTTTTCAAAGTCTTTATAGTTGGCAGTCAGGATTGTTCTTACGTCATTTGCAAGCATAATAGCAATTAAAAAAAGATCAAAGGCTTGTTTTGCGTTACCAAGATGATATTTTTTAAATAAACCTGTAAAAAGTGAAAGTGATTTTTCATTAGGATAAATTATTATGAAAAAAGACGTCTTGAGATATTTTTCAATTTCTAAATCAGCGAGTTTTTGGGAAAGGGGTCTGACTATCTTTTTCGGATTAGTAATAACTGCCGCAAACTCAAGAAGGTTTTGTGAAGATACTACAGCGGTAATCTCCTGAGAAAGTGTCTTTTTATGAAAAAAGGCAGCTTCTTTGTAATGGATACTGTCTTGATCCTGATTGTAAACTAAGACATTCGTATCGAATAAAATAGGCTCAGAGGTTTTCATAGATATCAATACGTCTTAAGCTTCCCCTTACACCCCCCAGTCTGTAACCGCCGATCTTGACTTTTTTTTCTTTTAATAATTTCTTGGCAGGTATGCCTAAATCTTTTGCTAAGCTTTCTTGAATAACCTCCTTCAAAGTTTTCCTCTCTTTAAGAGCTTTGAGTTTGGCAAGATAAAGAAGATTAGGGCTTATTTCTACTGTTGTTTTTACAGTTTGCATAATTGTAGCCATATTACCATAAAACAATAAAACTGTCAATATGGGAATATTGCATAGTCTTTTGGGATTGTTAATAATAAATTGGCCGAAGTATTTTTCCAGAAAAGTAAAGGAAAGATTAAATTTATGGGCCATTGTTATGTTAAGGAAGAAGAGCATAACACCAAGAGAGAAAAATAATGGATAAAGAAAGATGCAAAGAAGGTAAGATTGGTGTATAGAAAGGGAAAATACAAAGAGATCCTTTAAACCGCAAAAGATAACATAAAAATTCTAACCTCCAAAATGATATATCGTATAGTTGACGAGCTAGGAATGAAGGATAAGGACATTTCCTGTTCTGAGAGATCAATTTGTTAAGAATTGGGAATAAAAATCTTGTGCAAATATTACTTCTAGGCCATTATATTTTCCAATAATTTCTTTATCGTGGGTAACTAAGTAAGCAATATTATTTTCTACACAACAGTTTATAATTCCTTCATCTTCTGGAAACGAAACTAATTTATGTTTGTATGTTTTAGCAATAGGTAAAATAATTGATGATTTTTTAAGTTCCTCAAATATTTCAGTGAAAAGCGGTTCGTATTTCTTAAATTTTGGTCTTTGTATAACCTCGTAATATTCATTAATAACCTCTTGGGGAATACAAAGTTCAAAATCTGCCTGAAGAAGCTTGCGGATTAGCTTTCTATATGCTCCATCAACTATGGTTGCACTTATTAAAACTGCTGTATCAACGACTACTTTTTTTCTTGGATTTTCTGTAGGAAGCGATTTCATCCATTATATTCCTTTCTGAGAAATCTAATCCTTTATTTATCTCATCTCCAAGCGCAAAAACCTTCTCCCAATCAGTAGTAGGAGAAAAACTGGTTTCTACTCTTTTAGATAGGTTTAATTGATCAGAATATCCATCTAAATAGAATTTAAACCAAATAGAAGATGTATAATCACCTGTTATTGTTATGTATGTCATATTAATTTACTTGCTTTTTAGTCTCTATCTTCTTTACGTTAAATTTATAATGTCCCAGTAGTTCTTCATTGGCTGATACATTAATAAAGTAAGTTCCCTCAGATTTAAATGGGAGATTTGTTAATTGTAGACTCATTCCTATTTTATTTTCGCCATCTTTAATGTTTGTACTATGATTTTGTTTTCTAACGATGTTTATATTTACTGGAGGTAATGTAAATATTGGTATTCTCTCTCCCTCTTTAGTGATTGAAATATTTAGTTTAATAGCATTTATTTTCTGATTAAACACAGTAAAATTACATATTAGTACTGCTTTAACAAGACTACCAGGCAAGTTGACAAGATTTACCACATCGAATATTCCTATTAAGCTAAGTTTTCCCTCTCGAGAAAATATTGCTTCATCACAAAGATGAATAAAATTAAGTATAAAGTCTGACATAGATATTATTATACATTTTTTGTAATTATTTAGCCAAAAATAGGTAATAGATAAACGATTACAGTTGATGTAGTACAAAATTATATTATAACATAAAAACAAGTTCAAATTCCCTCCATTTCCAACGGCTGAAGACATAAATAGCGCCTTTCAAGGAGATGGTTTTATTATTAGAGTATAATTGATTACATGGAAAGACAGCAATTACTGATTAAGATAGCCGATATTCTTCTTTCAATTCGAACTAATCATCCGCTAAGGGTAGCAATTGATGGGATAGACAATGCCGGGAAAACAACTCTAGCTAACGGTCTAGCTCTAATAGTAAGAAGAAATAAGAGGCAAGTTATTCGTGCTTCTATCGATGGTTTCCATAATCCTGAGAAAGAGAGATATAAGAAGGGGGTTATTTCACCGGAAGGATATTTCCTAGACTCATTTAATTATGAGGCACTTAAAAAGGAATTACTTAAACCATTAGGAGCAAATGGGAATAAAAAATATCGTACTTCTGTATTTAATTTCCGGACAGATTCGGCTCATTTGTCTTCCGTATATACCGCATCTCCTGACGCAATACTTCTTTTTGACGGAGTTTTTTTATTAAGAAAGGAAATTATTAAATATTGGGATTATTCAATTTTTATACACATTGATTTTCCAATCGCGATGTGTAGAGCATTAATAAGAGATAAAACATTATTTGGCAGAAGGGAGAAAATAAGGGAAAAATACGAAAAAAGGTATTTCCCGGGGCAAAGATTATATCTTGAATTGGTTCAGCCGGAGAAAATAGCGCAAGTAATAATAAAAAATAATGACGTTAATAATCCAGAATTAATAGTCAATAATGATGCTTTAATAAAGGAAGAATATTCTAATTTTTCAATCCCCGTAGTAAAACAACAGGTTTAAGAATCGGACTTTTGATATAATAGCCGTAAATGGAAATCATACCTCTTGGTACAAACGGATTTTTCCCCAGTTTTGGTAGGGAAACAGCTTGTTATATCATTCCTTATAGGAAAGTACTGATTATTCTTGATGCAGGATCCGGATTGTTTCGTTTGGCAGAACCAGAAGGTCAAAGAATATTAAATAAAGCGAGTGAAATTCATCTTTTTCTCTCACATTATCACCTGGATCATACTTTTGGTTTTTACGCCGCTTTCAGGTTATTTGCCAAAAAGAAAGTATCCGTCTTTGCACCGGATGAACGGAAAGTATTTTCCGAGTTGCCCCCTTTAAAATATTTTCCTATTGATTATAGAGAAAAACATAAGAATTTCCGCTGGATAAGTTTGGCTAGCGGAGGACATAAGATTTCTTCTTATAAGGTGATGGTAAAAAGGCAAAAGCATAGAGAAGAGATTAGTCTGGCTTTCCGTTTTGAGTTTGTTTCCAGTAATAAGATCAGTCTGGTTTATCTTACCGACCAGGAGCCAAGCAAAAAGATGGCGGATTTCTCCCGAGACGCTTCAATTCTTCTCCATGAACATTGGCTTGCCGGCAGAAAAACAGCAATGGGTAAAAAAGAACCGGAGTATGAAAAGGAAATTGTTGATGGACATATTACTTCGGTTGGCGCAGCAATGCTGGCAAAGGAGGCAAAGGTAAAAAAACTAGTTTTAGTACATCATCATCCATTGCTAGACAATCAACAACTCAAAAGACAGCTTGGATATGCAAAATCAATCTTTGGCAATTCAGCATTAGGTTGCGACCTAAAACAATTGCAGTTTTAAGCAATAGTTAAACTGACGGCTTCCCAAAAATTATTTTTATGATATATTATTTATCGTTTAATTATGCATAAATGATGATAACACAGAAAGGAAAAATGACCCAAAAGTACGTCTATTTTTTTGGCGGAGGAAAAGCAGATGGTAACGAGAGCATGAAGAATCTGTTAGGCGGCAAAGGTGCCAATCTGGCAGAAATGGCTGGGCATAAGGACCTAAGATTGCCTGTTCCTCCGGGATTTACCATAACAACAGAGGTATGCTCCTATTACTATGATAACAGCAGAAAATTTCCTCCTGGACTTAAAGAAGATGTAGAGCAGTATTTGAAAAAAATAGAGTCTTTGACTGGCAAAAAATTTGGAGATGTAAATAATCCGCTGTTGGTATCAGTCAGATCAGGCGCCAGAAGGTCAATGCCGGGAATGATGGAGACCGTTCTAAACATTGGCTTAACAGAAAAAACCATTCCGGGACTTATTAAAATGTCAGGCAATCCCCGGTTTGTCTGGGATGCTTATAGAAGGCTGATTATGATGTATGCGGACGTGGTGATGGAAAAAGCAGAAGGTAAGGGATTGTCAGACGATGAAACTGGAATTAGAAAGCAACTGGATAAATTAATGGACCAGGCAAAAAAGAAGAAAGGTATTAAAGATGATACACAGCTTATGACGGATGATTTAAGACAGCTGTGTAATTTATTTAAGCAAAAAGCAAAAGAAGTGCTGAAACAAGATTTTCCTGACGATCCTTATTGTCAGCTTTGGGGCGGGATTAAAGCTGTCTTTGCCTCGTGGAAGGGAAAAAGAGCAGTTGCCTATCGAAGGATTGAACATATTCCGGATGACTGGGGTACCGCTGTAAATGTCCAGGCTATGGTTTTCGGCAATATGGGCAATAATTCTGCTACAGGAGTCGGTTTTACCAGAAATCCCGGCAATGGAGAAAATAAATTTTATGGAGAATACTTAATCAATGCCCAAGGGGAAGATGTAGTGGCCGGTTTAAGGACTCCGGCGCCTGTCAATGAATACTCAAAAAGCGATAACAACAGAAATATGGTCAGTATGGAAAAAGCAATGCCCAAGTTATATCGCCAACTTTTTGATATGCAGCTGCGCTTGGAAAAACATTACAAAGATATGCAGGACATTGAATTTACGGTTGAAAATGGCCGGCTGTATATGCTGCAGTGCCGGATCGGTAAAAGAAACGGGCCGGCAGCAGTAAAAATGGCCTATGATATGGTGAAGGAAAGACTAATCACCCCCCAAATGGCTGTAGCAAGAGTGACTCCAAGTCAACTCGATGAATTACTGCATCCAATCATTGATCCGAAGGAGGAGCTGGTAAAAAAACCAATTGCCAAAGGATTGCCAGCCGGGCCCGGAGGAGCAGTAGGGGTGATTGTTTTTTCTGCTGCCGATGCGGTTGACTGGGCGAAGTCAGGAAAAAAGGTAATCTTGGTAAGAGAAGAAACCAATCCGGAAGACGTTGAAGGTATGCGCGCAGCCCAGGCAATTTTGACTGCCAGAGGCGGCATGACGTCTCATGCGGCCTTGGTTGCCCGCGGCTGGGGAAAATGCTGTATTGTAGGTTGCAGCGCTTTGCATATCGACACTACAGCAAGAACTTTGACTGTTGAAAATAAAACTTATAGTGAGGGAAGCTGGTTTTCATTAAACGGCAGCAAAGGTAGTATCTATGAGGGCAGACTACCGATGATCAGCCCGGCACAGGAAAATGAACTGCTAAACAAATTCTTACGGCTGACTAACCAGTTCCGAAAACTAAAAATCAGAGCTAATGCTGACACTCCCGAAGATGCCTGGAAAGCACGCCGATTTGGGGCAGAAGGAATCGGTCTTTTTAGAATCGAGCACATGTTTTACAAAAAAGGCTCGGAAAAGGCTTTGTTTCTGCTTCGTAAAATGATAGTGTCCAAAACAGAAAAAGAAAGAAGAAAGGCTTTGGATGAACTTTTTCCCTACATGAAAGCAGATATCAAAAGCACTTTGAAAGTGATGGATGGTCTGCCTGTAACTGTCAGACTGATTGATCCGCCTTTGCATGAGTTTGTTCCTCGTGAAAAAAAACAAAGAATAAATCTTGCCAAAAGCTTAGGAATAGGTAGTATGGAGTTTGAAACAAGAGCCCAAAGCCTACAGGAGAATAATCCGATGATGGGACATCGCGGAGTAAGATTGGGTATTACTTATCCTGAAATTACCGAAATGCAGGTCAGGGCAATTTTTCAGGCAACTGTTGAGCTTTTAAGGGAAGGAATAAAAGTAAAACCGGAGATCATGATTCCTGTTGTTTGCGATGTAAAAGAATATGTTCATCAGCTGGCAATCGTAAGAAGTATCCATAAAGAGATATTGGAAAAATATTCTCTGAAAAAAATTGACCATTTGGTAGGAACAATGATTGAGATTCCCAGAGCAGCTTTAACAGCAGACGAGATTGCCAGGGAGGCAGAGTTTTTTTCTTTTGGTACCAATGATCTGACGCAGATGGGATTTGGTTTTTCCAGAGATGATATCGGCAGTTTTTTACCGGATTATCTTGCTAAAGGAATTCTTGCAGTCGATCCCTTCCAGACTATTGACAAAAGAGGAGCGGGTGAGT
>Ga0194125_10011248_pt1 | contig 12047 bp, 12 predicted proteins | sample TA2KigC250mmetaG_FD_148626 | JGI IMG/M metagenome (GOLD analysis project Ga0194125, IMG submission 148626) | Freshwater microbial communities from Lake Tanganyika, Tanzania - TA2015034 Kigoma Deep Cast 250m | ecosystem: Environmental > Aquatic > Freshwater > Lake | place: Tanzania: Lake... | reverse complement strand
TTATTTATCACCCTCCCCTAACCCCTCCCGTCAAGGGAGGGGAATTGACGAGTGGCGCTTAAGTTGATGCGTATGGGTATTTTCTTTCCTGCATCCCCAAAGTGCTTGACGCCTTCCCGAAAACTATGTTTTTGATTGTAGGAGATGGAAAATTGCGACAGGAGTTAGAGAAACAAGCTGTTCATCTCGGCATTGAAAGATACGTCCTTTTTACGGGATTGCGGAAAGATGTGCCTGAAATTCTGAAATGCCTGGATGTATTTGTCTTAGCGTCCACTCATGAAGCCATGGGGAGGGTGCTTGTAGAAGCAATGGCGTCTGGCTTGCCTGTCGTTGCGACGAAGGTAGGCGGCGTTCCAGAAATTGTTGAACAGGGGGTGATGGGGTTTTTGGTTCCACCTGCCTCACCTGCTTGTTTAGCCGATGCTATCATCCATTTGCTTCGTGATAAAAATCTCGCTAAGATGAGCTCCCACAATTGTTAAACGTGCTAAGGGGTTCGATGAGCCTTGTCGGTCCGCGTCCAGAAATGCCATTCATTGTCGCACTTTACACCCCCTTACAACGCAGAAGGCTTCAGGTTCTACCGGGGGTTACAGGTTTATGGCAAATCTGCGGCAGGCGGGATTTGCCCATCGTCGAGGACATTAAGTTCGACCTTTACTATATGAAGAAGCATTCTTTTCTTTTGGACTTATCCATTTTGATTCGGACTATCCCAGCAGTGTTGTTTGGACGTGGAGCTTGTTGAATGAAAAATGAAAAAAGCAACCCAAAGATAGCCTCCGATATTTCTGATTCTGGAAACCTGATTTCCAATATTATCTTCTACGGCATTGTAGCTATTGTGTTTGTTACACCGTTGATATTTACTACTTTGACCGCGGAGATTACCCAGATAAAGACTACTTTTTTCCAGATTCTCAGCCTATTTCTTTCAATTCTTTCGGCTTTTCAAACTATAAAGCGCGGAAGGTTGCGGCCCAATTTGAAACAAATAAATCCTCTCTCTTATGTGCTCATCGGATTCTCTTTCCTTCTTTGTATTTTCTACCTAATTATCTCCCTATAAATATGCCAGTTTTGAAGAGTTGATGCGATATGCCAGTTATTTTGCGCTCTATTTCATAGTCACAAAACACATCACTAAAGGGAGTCAGGTTAAAGTCCTTCTTTATGCGCTTTGTATCTCTACCGCAATTACTGTAGTTTATGGGCTATGCCAGCGGCTGGGATACGACTTTGCCTTATGGGATATACAAGGGCGAATCTTTTCTACCTTTGGACACCCGAATTTCTTTGCCGATTATCTCATTATTGTCATCCCAACTTTCGTGGGCGTCTTCATCACTCTGGCAACACCACAGAGAGGTAGAAAACTGACGAAAAGCCGACATCTCTTCCTTTTTCTCTCGCTCCTTTTGATATTGCTTGCTATCTTGTGTCTCCTCTTTACTTTAAGCCGGGGCGCATGGATAGGTTTAGCAATGGCTTTCCCCTTTTTTGTCGTGTTGGTTTTAAAGTATCTTAAAAAGGAAATCCTTAAAAATCAGAAATTCTGGCTTGGCGCTTTAGCAATGGCAGTCTTCCTTGCTTTAGCTTTGGTCGCTTTTTTTGATACAACACTCCAACGAAGAGCGAAAAGTTCTGTAGAATTGAAAACAGAAGTGACCGGCTCAAACGAAGCAAGGTTAGTAATATGGGAAGGGAGTTTGAATATGTTTTTCGCAAAGCCGATGCAAGGATGGGGACTTGGGACATTTCAAATATTCTTTCCACAATTTCGCCCATCAGATTATGTCCGCAAAGGTGTATCTCACAATGCCTTGCATGCTCATTCAGAATATTTGGAAGTCGCTTCGGAGATGGGAATCGTTGGTTTAATAGCGTTTCTCTTTCTGTTGTTATCTTATTTTTACCTGAACATTCGGACAATGAAGATTTTGAAAGATGATTACTATACACCTTTAATCATCGGGTTACTAACTGGAGTATTTGCAGCGTTGGGACAAAATGCCCTCTGTGTCAGTCTACGATGGACTCCAGCCGCCGTTCCATTCTGGTTTGCTTTCGCGTTTACTGTAGCGATAATCAAGATTAGGGTGGCTCATCAGCAACAAGGTATCACAAAAATAGCTACCGAACAAAGAAAATTTCAATCTCATTTAACGCCGGCAAACCGACCAAAGGAGTTGGGCATGCCTGGAAAGATGACAGGATATTTTCTCCTTTCGATTTTAGGGTTTTCCCTTCTCCTTCTCATCGTCTGCGACTTCATCTCAGGCGTTTACCTTGCCAAAACCGAAGAAGCCCTTGCCAACAAACAATTGAAAACCGCAGCAGAAATGGCGTTTTATTCGCAAAAATTCCATCCGTATAATCTGGAGGCTTATTATAAGCTGGCTTATGCCTATGGTCAGTTAGGCAATGTAGATGCTGCTATAAAAATTTATCAGAGACTTTCTCAGTTGGCGCCAAACTTTGCCCAGATTCACTATAATTTGGCTGGCGCCTATAAGGTGCTGAAACAATACGACAATGCTTTGTCGGAGGCTTCACAGGCTGTGACTCAAAATGACAGTGCTCTCACTCATTTCTTGTTAGCAACGTTATTTTTTGAAACGAAACGATGGGAAATGGCTCAAAAAGAATATAAACGTGTCAGGGAACTTAAAGAAGGGCTTCTCCTTCGCCAACGTATAGAAAATCCGTATCTGTCATTCCGGTTCAAGCAAGAATCTGATGAACAATTAAGCGCGGTTCAAGAGGCTGAAATCGTTGCACTTTATAATCTTGGTGAAGCTTACGAAAACCTCAAACAGTTACATAAAGCAAAAGACTACTATTCCCAATTTCTGAAGGAATATCCCTCAAATAAGTTAGCAGAATCGGCGAAAAAAAGGATAGCCTTTCTTTCAACAAATACAGGAACGCTTTTTTCCCAGTGGTAGCAAGCCTATACTATAGCGTTTTGATTGTACTATCAATAAACCCATGAGAAGCCGCATCAGAAAAATGCTTTCACTTATATCCCATGATGATATAATTCGTAATTCCCTCAGACCCCCAGTGTTATTGTGTTTGCTCGGCGGGGGGGGGGTAACAGGAACATCAAGGGATATTTTTGTTTCTATTTCATTTTTAAAAGGCGTCTTGCAGAATTGCTCTGCTTGACGCCTTTTGTTTAAGGAGGAGTTTGAAATGAAAGTTAAGTTTTCTTGGAAATTGGCGATTCTTCTTTTCTTTGTGTCCTTACCATACCTTGCAGAGGCTACTACTGTACTCCCGCTTCCGGGAGGCTCTTCAATCTCCAATATGGTAAAGCACTCTCACCTCGTTTTTACAGGTGAAGTAATCGACCTTGAGTTTGTATTTCGTGTTGATATTCCGCCCCAGTTCACTACTGATGTGACCGTGAAGGTTGAAGAGATGATAAAGGGGGAACCGAACGCCGGGGAAAATCTTGTGAAGTTTATGATACCTAGAGGAGAAGGTGTTCATCCTGAAACTGGTGAACTTTTGGGAGGCGAAACGGTGGGGACTCCTGAGTTCAAAAAGGGAGAAAAAGTCTTAATGTTCCTCGCAAAAGGGAGAGCTTCTTGACTACCATACGGGGGTCTTTATCTCTTGAGGCTAATAGATGGAAAAAATGAGATAAAAGATGGAGAGGTGTATATTCCCTACACGGTCAGAGATATGGTCGAAATAGAGGTAGGGAAGATGGAGGAGATGGATGTTGAGAGGGCTATTCAGCTTCCTATTGATTTGGTGGTCCAGATAGCTAAAGCATATTTGAAAGAGACTAAAGGCAAAGATGTTGAGGAAGATGCTGGAAAAGATGTTTTAGCTACTGAATTGTTGGAGGAGAGGATAAAAGAGTTTATCAAACAGACACCACGTGGTCAGATGCCAAAACCTGATAAACAGTTTATAGATAGCCTTAAAGCAGAAGTTCAAAAGATTTTGGCCAAAGAGGATAAAAAAGAGGATAAATAGGGAGGGAGAAGAAGATGTTTAGAAGAAAAATGGTTAGCTCCGTTTTAGTTTCAATCCTTTTAGTCATTGTAACCTCATTTGATGTATTAGGGCATTGTCTCAATGGCGAACCAGGTGAGAATCCCGACCATCTTATATCTAAAAAAAGATGGGATGCACCATCTGGTAATAAGGTGTATTACTATATTGATAGGACCGAACTGCCTGGTATGCCCAGCTTATATACTGATGTAACATGGGCTTCTACTCAATGGAGTCGCGTTCAGTTTAATAACCAGACAGTAAATTTTGAACTTAGTTACGCAGAGCGGATACCACGAAGCCCAGGTTATAAAGATTACTGGAATGTTGTAGGCTGGGGGACTATAGAGGAAAATCCAGTTGCTGTAGCGGCGACTCGGAGATGGTATAGTGTTACAAATCAACGTCGCCTTATTGAAGTGGATACAATATTTAACTACTACCAACCATACCGGGCGCACGGCCAGACTGAACCCGGCAAGATTTGCCTTAGAGATGTAGCAACCCACGAATTTGGGCATTGGGTGGAGCTATGGGAGTAGGGGACGATAAACCTGAAAGAAACGTCGTAGCTTATGAACGATATACTATGTATTTTAACACACGGTCAAATTACCATGGGCGAGAGTCTCTTGAATGTGAGGACAAATATGGTCTTTGGTATACTTATAATTCTATGCCCTGGGGAGCTCCTTCTCTTTTTGCTAAAGCAGAGATTGTAGAAGAAGCAAAGCCTCTTCAGAATTACCCTGACCCCTTTAACGCTGAAACGTGGATACCCTACGAGCTTTCACAGGACTCTTATGTTGTCCTTGAAATCCACGATATAAGAGGCCATCTGGTAAGGAAGTTCGTCTTGGGTAAAAAGGAAAAAGGGCGATATCTTGACAAAGGGCATGCAGCCTATTGGGATGGAAGAAATGAGAAAGGTGAGCTTGTTCCATCAGGAGTTTATTTCTACACCCTTAAAGCTAATGACTTTGCAGCAACACGAAAAATGGTTATCCTAAAATAGGTGCATTTGATTTCACGTCTAAACCGCATACAGAATGGTAGGGATAATCAAGTCAGCTTCTCTTTTAAACAGTGTTACGGTGGCAATAGCGGAGGGGAAACACCTGTTCCCATTCCGAACACGGCAGTTAAGCCCTCCTGCGCCGATGATACTTCGAGGGCGACTTCGTGGGAAAGTAGGACGTTGCCGTAACACCCAAATTTTAGTAATCCGGAGGCAGAAAAATGCTTCCACTTATATCCCATGATGATATAATCTATAATCCCTCCAAACCTATACTGTTATTGTGTTTGCTCGGCTGGGGGGGGGGTAACAGGAACATCACGGGATATTTTGGTTTCTTTTTCTTTAAAAGGCGTCTTGCAGAGTTGCTCTGCTTGACGCCTTTTTTGTTTAAGTAAGGAATAACGGAGGTAAATCATGTTTGTTAAGAGAAGAATATACATCCCAAATTTTATTCCATTATATCATCTGGTGTGTCTCGCGTTGGCCTTACTTGCCATCATTGGCATCCTTAACAGTCCTGCGTGGGGTAACAATTCAGCGTTCACTATTGTAAGGTTTGATGCAGAAAGCATCAATCTACATGTAAACGTCCCGCCTGTAACTTTTGATAAAGTCGTAGAGGAGATTGGTGGTACAAATAATCCAATAGTCATTCGCGATTGCATTAAAGATTACTATGGAGACTACAACCTATACGATGTGTTGTTAGTAGGAGACCACGAGCGACTACCTACCTTTCGCACGAATCTTACTGGAAATTTTTATGAGGATGCTAGAAAGGGAGATTACTATTATGCAGCTCTGGAGGGTGAATCACAGGAAGCACATGATACAGATTATATAGTTAATCCAGACAGGGATATAACAATCGGCCGACTCTCGGACGCTAACGAGGGAGAAATTACGAGGTTAGTGAACAAAATCCTGACATATCGTACAAATCCACCTTCAGGTGGTTGGCCAAGTAGACATCTATTTGCAGCCCACTGGGGTAGAAATGAGCCGGGGCACGAGGACATGGATGGTCGTCCACTCCACGACCATCGCATGCGCACGATGTGGGAGTTGCCCCCTTAGCGCTTCAATGGTTCGGCTGCTATACACCGCTCGCCATATTCTGCATGGAAGTGAAGTGGCGCATTGTCATTGTAGAACATCCGAATCACAATACCGAAGAATACACTGACGCGAGGCATCGTTGTGCCTCCTTGTCTCCTTCTGCTCTGTATTTCCTGCGATGAATTGCCTACGCTTGTTGTTAGACGGAAAAATTTCCGTATAGTATCAATATTCAGAATTTTTTCGTCTATTTCTATTGAACCAATCTATAAAATATGATAAAATAAATTGGAAGGCCAAATCATAGATTCTGATGAAGCCTCAATAACAATACAGCCTTCTTCAGGTGGAAAAATCACCGTTTCAAGAAACTACATCATAGTCAGAAGAGTTTTGCTATTCCCGCAATCTCTTTTTGATCTGATTCTTTTGGCAAAATAACCCCAATAGTAGATTTGGTGAAGGTGAGATTTTGAAAACGAAACAGCGATATAACTATCTCTATGCCATATAGCGCTAAATAACAGGAGATAACTATGACCATAAGGGAAAGAATTATTGCCATGTTTAACGGCGAAATGCCAGACCAAATGCCCTGGTTTGCCGATTTAACCTACTGGATATCCGGACAGCGGAAGGATGGCATGTATCCAAAAGAATACGAAGGGGATGAAGGGTATCTCAAACTACACAAGGATTTGGGGGTTGGTATATACCTGTACTCGCCGTCGGTATATTATGGGAAACGCGATGAGACGCAATTTCAATATTCACACAAAAAAGAGGGCGATTTAGATATCCAGGAAATTCATACTCCCGAGGGAACGCTTCGTACTATTCACCGCTATTGTCCCATTTCGACATCCAGCGCATTTGTTGAATACGCCGTCAAAACGCACGATGACCTGCGTGCTCTAAGGTGTCTTATTTCAGCGGAGACGATACATCCGAGTTTTGATAACTTCAAGAGGATAGACGAACTCTGGGGCGAACATGGGATTCCTGTGCTACTTCCGCCGAGAACGCCCTTAGCTCGATTGACAGTGGAATGGGTGGGCATCACTAACTTAGCATTTCTCGTCACCGATTACCCTGAAGATGTTGAAGAAACATTGGAGACCATTGCTCAGAAGGAAGATGAGATTTACGACATTATCTGCCGTTCGCCCGCTTATGTCGTTGAAATTCCCGATAACCTTTCGGCGGAAACCGTAGGTGGACTTTTCAAGCGATATAGCACGAAATATTATGTGAAACGAATCAAGCAACTTCACGTTGCGGGAAAAGTCGTCGGCGTCCATTTGGACGGAACGATGCGCGGGCTAATTACTGAGCTTGCGAACACTTCTCTTGATTTCATTGAATCCATCACGCCTGCGCCGGTGGGCGATGTGCTTGTCGAAGAACTCAGAACTTTAGTGCCAGAAAAAACTATCCTTTGGGGCGGTGTGCCCGGCGCCATGTTTGCGCCACCGTTCACCTGGGATGACTTAAAAAAGCACGTTGAGAAAATAATAGCCTGCCACGCTGATTCAGGCAAATTCGTCCTCGCCTCCGCCGACCAGGTTCCGCCGAATGGCAATATTGATTTTGTGCGAAGGATTTCGGAGATGCTATGGCAAGTCTAACGTTATTATCATTTTATGAGTGAGTTAACGGAATAATGGAAGGAAGGGAAGTAAAGGAAGGAAAGGAGGAAATCCTTCCTTTTCCCGCGCTTTTCTTTATCTAAAAATGAATAAAAATCTTGTCAGCGGGTTAATAGAATATGAAAGATTTTACATTCTTCCTCTTATTTCTTATGATGGAACTTTTCTATTCTTTTTTCCTTAGTGTTTCTTTTGATCAAACTTTTCTTTTTAAAAGAAAAGTTTGGAAGAAACGTTTGGTTACTATATTCAATGGTTCTTCGCTATTGAGTATGTAAACCAATATAGCATAATCAATAGTTAAGCGACGCAACGCAATTCTAAGATTCATCTATTCATAAACCATACGAAAGGAGTAATTGCTATGTCCACCCATGCTGCCCCCTTCCTCGGTCAGCCAAACGCTAAACTCATGCTTCTCGGAACGTTTCACTTCCAAGATGCTGGTCTCGACTGGTATAAGCCCCAGTTCAGTTTCGACATCTTCTCCGAAAGGCGCCAGCAGGAGGTTACAGAGGTGGTGGAACTGCTGGTTGCGTTTCAGCCTACCAGGATAGCAGTCGAAAGTCGAGCGGAGCACCAGGAGGAGCTCGACCGCAGCTATCGCGCTTATCTTCGTTGGGAGTTCCAACTACCTGGCAATGAGGTCTATCAACTCGGATTTCGCCTTGCGAAACGCCTTGGACACGAGAAAGTATACTGTGTTGACGTATGGGACCGTCACTATGAGCCCCAGGTAGACCTTGAGGCTTACGCGCGGGAGCACGGTCAAGAACATCTCTTATCACAATGGTCGCCGCGCTTTCAGAAACTGTATGAGCATGAAGATGGGTTGAAAACCCAACTCACGCTACGGGAGATTCTCCTGCGTGCCAACTTGGAAGAGCACATCCTGAAGGGACACGGGCACTACCTGGTGAATTGGTTCAAGGTTGGCGTGGGCAACGAATATCCGGGGGTTGATTGGGTCACTGGCTGGTACAACCGGAACCTCAGAATCTTCGCCAACCTTCAGCGTATTACAGAGGCGCCGGACGAAAAAATCCTGCTCATCATTGGCGCGGGGCACTTGCCAATCCTTCGGCATTGTGTCCTTGCCTCTCCGGAGTATCATCTCGTGGAGGTTAAGGAGTACCTACGGTTTTGCGATAGAGGTTGAATCAGGCTGAGAGAGCCAAACACGAGTGGTGTGCAGCCAATAAAGCGCTGCAGATTAAAGATGAGTGAGTAGGGTGGGCATCGCCCACCAGATTAAAGATGAGTTTTGGTGGGCAATGCCCACCTTACATGGATGAGATGCAATTAATTTACACCAAGCGTTATATTCAACGTAGGAGTTTACCATGTCTCTTGTAAGTCTTAACAATGTAACCAAATATTATGACCCCGTTTTGATATTGGATGATATCTCGTGGCAGATTTCTCACGAAGATAGAATTGGATTGATAGGAGCCAACGGCACAGGTAAGACAACGTTATTGGAAATTATTGCTGGCGTGCAGAAGGATTTTGTGGGCAAAGTGGCGAAGGCGCGCTGGGTTCGGATTGGATATCTCAGTCAAGAACCAAATTTGAATGAGGATTGTAATCTGCGCGATGAGATGTTGAAGATATTTAAAGAACAGCATGATTTGGAAAAGCAAATGGAAAAAGTAGCTGAACAGATGGGGGCTTCTGATGCCGATACCGATGCGTTGCTGGAAAAATATGCTCGTTTTCAGGAACAACATGAAGCCGCCGGAGGGTATAGTTATGAACACCGGATAAATATGGTCCTGGGTGGCTTGGGACTTGATTCATCATATTATGACATGCCCATCGGAGTTTTCAGCGGCGGTGAGAAGAGCCGCGCAGCTTTAGCCAGGTTGTTGTTAGAAGAACCGGACTTGTTGTTACTGGATGAGGCAACCAACCATTTAGATATAGAAGCGATAGAGTGGTTGGAATCTTTCTTAAATGATGAATACAAAGGCGCAGTCGTCGTTGTCTCTCACGATAGATATTTTCTGGACAAAGTCGCGAATAAAATAGCGGAACTGAAAAACCATCGTCTAACGATATATCGCGGCAATTATAGCACTTATCTAAAAACCAAAGAAATAGAGACATTGACACAAGAACGACAATACAAGCAACAGCAAAAATTGATTGAACACAATGAAGATTTCATCAGACGATACATGGCCGGCCAACGCAGCCGAGAAGCGCAAGGGCGTCAGAAACTTTTAGACCGCATGGAGCGCATCGAAAGACCCAGAGATGAGAAAATAATGGCAAAGCTTCGATTTACCCCAGATATCCGCGGCGGCAATGATATTTTGCGTCTGCGCGATGTGAGTAAAAGTTACGGTAACAAAAAGGTTTTTGAAAACTTAACGTTTGATATTTACCGCAAAGATGTCGTGGGCATCATCGGGCCCAATGGCGCAGGCAAGACCACGCTGTTTCGGATGATTCTAAGTGATGAGCAGCCAACTTCGGGCGAATTTTGGGTTGGGCATAATTTGAAATTTGGCTATTATGACCAGGAACACGCTAACTTGAATCTAAACAACACTCTGATTGATGAAATCTCTGAACTACGACCTGACTGGATTCCAGAAGAGGTTCGTACGTTCCTGGGGCGGTTTCTGTTCAGAGGCGATGATGTCTTCAAGTTGATATCAGAATTGTCAGGCGGCGAACAAAGCCGCATGATGCTCGCTAAATTACTGTTGCAAAACGCCAATGTTTTGTTGTTGGATGAACCGACGAATCATTTAGATATTTTCTCACGGGAAGTACTGGAAGAAGCATTAAGGGAATATCCCGCGACAATTTTGGTCATATCCCACGATAGGTACTTCCTGGATAAACTCGCCAACAAAGTGCTTATTTTTGAAAACAACACGGCCCATTTGCATGAAGGAAACTATACGCGCTACGAAGAGGAAAAGTTAGCTAAGAAGGAAGAGGAATTAAAGCAAAAGCAAGAGGAGAAGAAAGCGGAAGAAACACAAGCGCCACCGCTGCTACAGAAGCCTAAGAAGCGTAAAAAACAAGCGCAACGGGCGTATTATGTGTGAAGAATGAAACGTGAAACGTGATGCGTGAAGATAAGTATCTGTTGTTTGCGTTGTACTCTTCCATCCAGAGTTGAGGCTCAAATCCGTATTGCTGAGCGCAAGGCAAACGGCATCTGAAGTTTTGTCATTCTGAGCGAAGCGAAGAATCTCTGGTTTCAGAGATATTTTTTCGCTTTATCTTTTGAGTCAAGGAGTTCAATTATGTTAAAAATTCAACCTCGCAACGAACTTGTAGAGATAGTGCGCCATGCGCAAAGTCAGGGGAAAAAGGTAGTAACAACTAACGGCTGTTTCGATGTGCTGCATGTTGGGCATGTTCGTTATTTGCAAGGCGCGCGCAAGTTGGGGGATATGCTAATCGTTGCGGTCAACAGCGATTCATCTGTCCGGGCTTTGAAGGGTGAACTGCGCCCGCTTGTCCCCGAAGACGAACGCGCCGAAATGCTGGCGGCTCTGGAATGCGTTGATTATGTCACCATTTTTTCAGAGTTAGACCCAATCGTCCTGTTGCTTGAACTGAAACCCGATATCCATGTAAAAGGCGGAGACTATAAACTGGAACAACTTATCGAGCGAGAAGCTGTGGAATCCTACGGCGGTAAAGTCGTCGTTGGATTTAATGTGCCAGGAAAATCCACAACGGATTTGATTAAGACAATTATTGAGAGATATGGTAACTTTACTCAAACTGAAGTGATGGGCACTTCAGCCATTGATGTTAAAGAAAGTCACGAATCCAAAATCGAAACTAACGATAAATTAGAGCAGATTCGCAGAAGATACCTGAAAAAAATTTCTGAACAACCTGAAGGTTACCGTCAACAGTTATTGGCTAATCTAAGAGATAAACATGAAATTAGTCCAGATCTTCAGGAACAATTAGCATTGGAGTGGGGGTTAAAGAGTGCCAGCGATATATAGGGATTTTGGGTATATCGCCTTGCCCGATTTTATATACTGGGATACAAGCTTCATTGGTGGACTTTATCTAGATTTTCTTCCAAATTATATGCGTTATAATCACCTCCAACATAAGGGAACTGTGGTTTTCCCTAAAAGAGGTGGGGCTATTGCTACCAACAAAAAACGAATTTTAACACAAACATCGGCATAAGTAATTATGAAACTGATTCTTTAGCTTTCCACCGCAAAGGCGCAAATGGGAGATGGAGCACTGGGGCATTGGAGCACTGGAGCTCCATCTCTCCATTTCCCCAACGCTCCAGCGCGCCAGTG
>Ga0194125_10011246_pt1 | contig 12050 bp, 11 predicted proteins | sample TA2KigC250mmetaG_FD_148626 | JGI IMG/M metagenome (GOLD analysis project Ga0194125, IMG submission 148626) | Freshwater microbial communities from Lake Tanganyika, Tanzania - TA2015034 Kigoma Deep Cast 250m | ecosystem: Environmental > Aquatic > Freshwater > Lake | place: Tanzania: Lake... | reverse complement strand
GGGCGTCGTAGACCCGCAGCGTGATCCACTGGAGATTCCGACCGTCCGTCGCCTGATAGGACATGTGCACGTGGGAGTCGCCGCGCAGGCTGTGGATGCCGCTATGGCTGAAGGATTGGCCGACAGCGTCGATCGTGAACTGCGGGTAGTCCTTATGTACCGCCCGCAGGCCGGGCGACAGAACGAGACATTCCACCGTGATCCGATAGTCGAGATCGGGCAGGCCCGGCGGGCTGCGGTTGGGGTCATAGGTCTCACCGGCGCGCGGGTTGACCGCCTGGAAGACATCGAAACCCGGCTCGCCGATCCGGTAGGGATAGCTGGGGAAGAAGCTCTTTTGCAGAGGATAGAACCAGTTGCTGTAAGGTGTCGGGCCGCTGTCACGGTACTTCTGCCGGCAGTCGACGAACAGGGTGTAGTCGTCGGCGGTTCCCGCGATCCCGTCGCGGTTGCGGCCGATGATGAAATGGTCGAGCGGACAATCCGCCCCCGCGGGCAGACAACACCCCAGAACGATCGCAACACCGATTGTGACAACGATCCTCATATTCTCACTCCGCGCCGGAAGGCACAAGAAAGGAGGCAAGGGCACGCCCCTGCCCAGACAAGCATCGAAGATGCTCTTCTTCTTGCCTTTTACCTCTTACCTTTTTCCTTTCTTCACGGGCTTTCCGGCCATTTCGGCGCGGTCTCCGGGTACCAGTTGCAGGTGCCGGGCCAGTCATAGGTTTGCTCGAACTTCAGGCCCTCGACGTGGCCGTCGGCGAACAGGTAGTGCGCCGTTCCCCGGTGCCGGTCCCAGGCGATGAACCGCTTGGCGTACTCGGGCGAGCCTTCCCAGAGTTCCGGGTGGATGTGATCGGCCAGGCGGAAGCTGTCGGTGTCGGGCGCTTCGCTGAGCCAGATGCACGCCATTGGCCGGCGGATGTTGTTGACGTTGTTGTACCGGTTGGAGCGCCCGCCGTAGCGGAAATGGATCGGGTCGAGCAACGCGTTGACCGCGAAGCTCGAATACCGGGCCTCCTTCTGCTCCTCCAGGGGCCGGTCCCAGTTGACGAACTGCTTGCCGGTATCGCTGGGGCAGCGGAACAGAAGCTGCTCCCGCGTGTACCGGGTCAGAATCCGCAGCCAATGGTCGTTCGGGTCCCTGGTGTGGCAGGAACTGGGCGGCAGGCGGTATTCGGCATCGGGCAAATACGCCTGCAGCGCGACGCCCATCTGGCGCAGATTGCTCAGACACGCGACCTTCTGCGCCTGTTTGCGGACCCGGCCCAGCACGGGCAGAAGAATTCCCATCAGCAGGGCCATGATCGCGATGACTACCAGCAGCTCGATCAGTGTGAAGGCACGGCCGTGACGTCCGGGGCATCTTGCGGCACTCCGGGTCGTTTCCCAGGACTCTCGCAATGGAATCAGATTCCTTCCCATGGTCGATCCCTCCTATGTGTCGAGATCAGCCTTTGTGTCCATCCTCGTCGTGATCGTGGTCCTGCGGCTCGTGCTCTTCGCCGTCGTACCGGCCGGACCGGCCCCAGTTCTCGATGACGAGCCTCAAGTCCGCCAGATCCACGATCCCATCGCCGTTGACATCGCCGGGAATCGGTTGAACCACGCGCTTCGCGAACCGCATCACGAAAGCGGCGGACCGTCGGTAGCGTCCCCCCGCATCGTGCGCCGACAAAACCACCTGGACCTCCTCGTCCTGGTCATCGAGCCAGAAGTAGAAGCCCATGTGGTCGTGAATGCCCCACGCCTGCGTCTCCGCCAGATACCGTTTCGGCAGGCGGTAGAGGTCGCCATCTTTCTGCAAGACCGGAGTGTCGTCGTGCCGGAGTGCGAAGAAGTCGTCCGCCGCGAGATTGTCGCTGATCCGCTCCCGCCGCAGATAGACATCCCAGGCAGGCGAAAGGCGGGCTTCGGTGCTTTCGAGGTTCCAGGCGCCCTGCGGGCCGAAGGCGGAACTCCAGCCGCCGAGGTGCTCGGTGCCATGGGGATCGCCGTAACCTGCGTCCTGGCTGTAGAGGAAGTCGCAGGTGTACAGGGTCTTGTTCGGGTCGCCCGGTTTGGCAAGACGCTCGCCGTCTTCCTGAACCGGCGTCAGAACCAGGAACGTACCGCCGTTGGCGTGCTGCCAGTAGGGCCAGCCGGGGGTGGCGGCGGGATGCCCGGGCGGCAACGAAAAGAGCCAGAGCTTGTCGTCGTCGGTCGGGTCCAGATCGATAGCCCCCTCGTCGGGCCGGCTCCAATCGGCCGGACGCCAGGTCGGGTTGACGCCGAGATGGGTATGGGCCACAGCCGCGCCGTGCCCGTGCGTTTCCCCACCGCATGCGGTCCCGGAAATCGCCGCCGACGCCGCGATCCCGGCAATACTACAGAACAATACCCCGTTGCAGAAACTCCCCCACAATGGGATCTTCATCGCGTTTGCTCCTCACTTGCTCCACTCACATCAGTTGGATTGGTGCGTGGTGCGCACCCTACAGGTGGGAGCAAGGAGGGGCACGGGCCTGGCGGAGCCGCGGATGCTGGTCCTGCACGGGCGCGATCGGGTCCGGCGTTTCCGAGGGCTGAATATGGGTGTCGGCGGCGAACTCGACCGGCGGATTGAGAATGAACTTCTTGGGCGGGAGGCACAGGTGCCGGCAGATGGAGCAGTCCTCGGAATCGTGGTCATCGCAGTCCGCGGAGTGTGCGAAGCTGTCAAGATGGACCTTCAGCATCAGCCCGCTGGTCTGGGCTGTAATCGCCAGGCACACCCAGAGACCGATTGCGATTCGCATCGATCTGTGCATGTTTGCACCGCTCCGTATCATCGGCCCTTTTCCTACGGCCCAGCCCCGCCCGGATTCACGCACAGGTAGGGCACAATCCCTCCAGACGCACTTGCTGGCGATTGACGACGAAACCTCTTTGGGAGACCTTCGCCATGGGCAACAGGACGTCCATGAGGCAGTGGGTCACGCCGCAGCTTGTGCACGTAAAGTGTGGATGGCACTGTTGTTCCGTGCAATGATCGGCCAGCTCGAAATACGCCGCCCGTCCATAAGTGAACGCCCGATGGACCAAACCGACCTCGATCAGCGATTGGAGTGTTCGATAGACAGTGGCCTTGTTCATCGCACGCGCGGTCAACTGTTCGGCGATCTGATCCTGGCGCAGGGGGCGGGCCGCCTGTATCAGAACCTGCAAGATCGCCACGCGGGCTTCCGTGCGGTACAGCTTTGCCCGCAGGAGCATCTGCCGGGCCTTGTCCTCCAGGGGAGCCGTCATGCCGCAACCTCCTCCGAATGGTGATGATGCTCCAGGTGCGAATGGGGCCCGCGCACGAAGAGCATCGGGAAGATGATATCGCTGACGCAGCAGGGCAGCCATACGGCGATGAACAACACGAAGAACACGCCAAAGAACAACATCGGCGTCAGGTCCCGATGGGTGTTCATCAGCATGTGAAAGGAAGAGGCCCAGGTGCTGATCAGGATATGCCCGGCGTGAGGAAATTTCGTGCGCGGCCAGAACCAGGCGATGAGGACACCGAGGATCGCCGCGGGATTCACCAGATACCAGTCTTCCAGAAAACCCAGATAAATGCGCGGCCGGTCGGCATGGCCTCGGTCGTGGTCATCGCACTGCTCATGGTCGTGCGCCTCGGCCGCCTCCGAGCCGGGGTTGCTCGCATGGTCGTGCTCGTGCGCATGAGTCGGCACCGCCACGCCCAGGATGCTCTCGCCAAAGAACGGAAGAACGGAATCACTGAGCGTGGCGACGCCAATGGCTCCGAGATAGCCGATGACGAGCACGGTCAGGAATCCCTTCTTCTTCTCGTGCAGCCGAAAGAGCGAGGCGGTGACGATGGCGGAGAGGACCACATGAGCGGGATGAAACACTTGAAAGAGCCGCTGGCTCACCTGCGGCGGGGCTTGGGCAAACAGGAGCATGGCCGCCAGACCCGTGACGGCGCCAAAGAGCGTAAATGGGGCATGCGCCCGCAGTTCCCGGATGATCGCGCCCAGTCTTCTTTGCATGATCTCTTGCACTCCTGCAATTCCTGCTCAACCACGGTACAACGAACGGTATTATAGACCGCCGTCCGTGAATTTGCAACTAAGTTGCAGATTTTTCTGTCGGGCCGTTGATTCGTACACTTTACATGTGGTCGAGCCGCCGGTGCGCCAGGTTGCGGCACAGCCATCCCGGTTGTGCCTGACAAAGCTTCCGGCCGAAGGCGGCGGGGCTACAGGATGTATGGTTATGATCTCGACCTTCGATTCGCTCTTGATCCTACCCCCCGAGACGACGCTGGCCGCCGTTTGGCTGGGCGTATCGGCCTCGGCGAATGTCTGCGCTCTGGTCCGCCTGCCGATTTTGACGGCCTACGTGCTCAGCACGGGAACCACCAAAAGGCGGGCCCTGGTTCTGGCCGCCGTGCTTACCGCCGGCATTGTCGCCGGCACGGTGCTCCTGGGGGTGATGGCCACGCCCCTGGCCGACGGCACTCACAAGACGCTGCAAGTCAGCAAGTACTCGTTCTGGGTGTTGGGCGCCTGTCTGATCGTCTTGGGCGTGCTTCTTTCCGGGCTGATCGATTCTCAGCTTGTGCCGCAGAAGTGGCGCCGCCTCAGTGCGCGGCTGATCCATACGGACATGCCCGGGGCACTGCTGCTGGGCCTCGTGCTCGGCCTGCTGCTGACTCCCGCCTGTCCGATGTGCCGGGCCGGACTTCTGGCGGTCACGGAAGCCGGGGCCGGCGGCACACCCTCCGGCTCGGGCATTCTGCTGCCGATCGGCTTTGCTCTGGGGCAGGGTCTCATAGCGCTGTGTATCGGAGTTCTGGCCGGTCTGCTGCGACCCGGCGTGTTCGGCTGGCTGCGGACACGAATGTGCTCCATCGAGCAGCGGACGCAGTTGCTGACCGGGAACCTGCTGGTCGTGCTCGGCATTTACTTTGTCCTTGTGGGCTGAGGGTGTCGCATGGAAGACCGCCTGATTCTCTATCACCGTCAACGCCGGCAGCGCCAGCAGGAGCGCAAAGAGCTGGCGGCCCAGAGCTGCTACAGTCTTATCATCGTCATCATCGCCCTGATTGTCCTGCGGCCGCTGATGGTAAGCCACATCCTGAGCCGGGCCAACGCTTACTCCGCCGTCGGACAGTTGGACGAATCCAGACGCCAGTGCGACAAAGCCCTGCTGATCGACGACAACAGCAGCGACGCCTGGGCCCAACTGGCTCGAATCCACAAGACCAAAGGCGACCGGGAAGCGGCTTTCGACGCCTATACGAGGGCGGTCCAGGCGGACTGCACCCATCGCGCGGCCAACTTCGAGCTGGGTATGCTCTACACCGACGACAACCAGCACCAACTGGCCATACCCTACTTCGAGCAGGTGCGGCGGCTCGGGTCGGGCACGACCGTGCCTGGCCGCACAGAGCCCGCCTCCTATTATAGGGCCGCACTGCACATGCTGCTCCAGTGCTATGAAAAGGTGGGCGACCAGGTCAAAACCGAGTTGACCCGCAGAGAAATCCGCGTCTTCTACCCCGATTCCGGATACCCCCAACCTTCCCCTACGTATCCTCAGTAGTTGCGGACCAGCGCCTGCTCATGCTGCCGGACCCCCACAGCAGGGCAATCGCCAAGCCGCAAAACATGGTTGGGTGGCAGCGGCAAGCGGAGTCTTCGGAGCTTGCCGATGGTTTTGCACGTCGCCATCGGCAAGGCCTGCGCAAAGCCTACGGCCTTGCCGCTGCCACCCGTCGAGCAGGGACCGAGCCTCCGTTGCCCCCGAGGTGCACAAGAATGGTCATACACCGCCCCCTGGATCCCGCCATTGACGAGGGGCGTCTTACGGCTTATGATGGATGGCTCGGTCCTTCCCCTGTGGGTTCCGGACCAACCGTGGATATGAAGTCGTGAAACGTAAATCGTGGATACATAGCGGTTGCAGGTCATGCGGGTTTTGACACGGGTATCGGAATTCGGCCAAGTCCGGGCCGGCGGCGTCCTGACCATCGGCAATTTCGATGGGGTGCACCTCGGGCACCAGGAGATTCTCCGGACGGCGCGCGCGCTCGCGAAGGAGCGGGAGGCGGAGATGGCCGTGATGACCTTTGAGCCGCACCCGGTCGCCGTTCTCCACCCGGAGAAGGCCCCGCCCGTACTTACCCCCCTGCCGTTGAAGCTGCACCTCTTGCAGGACTACACGGACAACTGCGTGATCGTCCTGGAGGACAGCCGTGACCTGTTGCGACTGTCACCGGAGCAGTTCGTCGACGAGTTCCTGATGGCGGCCCTCCGGCCGGCGGTGATCGTGGAAGGCGACGATTTCCATTTCGGCGCCGGCCGAGTGGGCGACATCGGCACGTTGGCTCGGTTCGGACAGGCCAAAGGGTTTGAGGTGGCCGTGGTTCCCCCCCGGCAGATCGAGTTGACCACGGGGCAGAGCCTGCGGGTCTCCAGCACGATCATCCGGTACATGCTCGATGGCGGTCACGTGGCCGAGGCCGCCTGTGCCTTGTCGCGGCCGTACCGGCTCCTCGGCCCGGTTGTTCCCGGCTGGGGCCGGGGCCGCAAATTGGGCTTTCCGACGCTCAACATGAGCAAGCCCAATCAGGTCCTCCCCGCCGAGGGGGTCTACGCCGGTCTCGTCGAGACCGCCGGCGGCCAGCAAGAGCTTCTGCACAAGCAGGAGCACATCCCGGCGGTGTTCAGTATCGGCCAGGCCCGCACATTTGGCGACGAGCATCCGCTTTTGATCGAGGCCCATCTGCTCAGCGGACCCGTCGGGGATATGACGGGCCGGTGGATGGCCATGGATTTCGTACAGCGGCTGCGCAGTCAGCACAAGTTCAATACGCCGGAGGAACTGACGGCACAGATTGCCAAGGATTGCGCGGCCGCCCGGCAAATTCTCGCGTTGACAGACGGGATTTGATGTTCATCTATGAATTGGTTGTGATTGGGGCCATGCTGGCCCTCAACGCCGTCTTTGCGGCATACGAAATGGGTTTGGCCTCGATCTCGCGGGCACGGCTGGCCATTCTGCTGCACGACCGACGCCCGGGAGCGGCCGACGCCGTCTTCATGAAAGACCGCATGGAGGCCAGCCTGGCGGTCGTCCAGGTGGGAATCACGGTCGTAGGGGCGATTGCCGCCGCCACGGGCGGGGCCGGCGTGCAGCAGCAGTTCTCGCCCTACTTGCAGCAGTTGGGCTTGTCCCGGACTCTCGCCCATGTTGTGGCGCTGGCGCTGCTGGTCATACCCCTGACGTTCGTCACCATCGTTTTCGGCGAGCTGGTTCCGAAAATGATCGCCCTGCACAACAACGAGTGGATCATGCTGCGTCTGTCGCCGATCCTGCGAGTTCTATCCCGGATGGCGCATCCGGTCGTATGGATCACCGAAGGCACCGTCAAAGCCGTGGTGCGCCTGCTGCCGCACCCCACGCGGGCCCCGAGCGGGGCCCGCAGCCAGTGGCTGCACGAGCTGCGCGCCGCCGTGTCGCTGGCACGGACCTCCAAGCTCCTGGGCGAGCGAGAAGAGAAGATCGTGTTGTCGGCCGCCCAGATGTCGCTGCGTCCCGTCGGCGACATCATCATCCCGGCCCAGGATATGTCGATGATCTACGTCGGGAGCACCCTCATGGACGCGCTGGTGCAAGCCCATCTGGACATGCATACACGCTTCCCCGTGTGCCTGAAGCCCAGCGACCCGCAGAGCGTGGAAAGCTACGTGAACTTCAAGGACATCGTGGCGGCGCTGCGGGTCAACCCCAAGGACCCGAGCCTCAGGGGCATCTCGCGGCCGATCCGCAAAGTCCCGGAGGATCTGCCGCTGTCGAACCTGCTGGAAACCATGATTCAGCAAAGGACGCATATCGTCCTGGTCCTGGCCAAAGGCGGGACCGTGTTGGGCATGGTGACGCTGGAAGATGTGATCGAGGAGTTGGTCGGCGAGATCGAGGATGAGTTCGACCGCCTGCCGGTGCACATTCACCCCTGCGGCACGGCGTGGATCATGGGCGGCGGTGTGCCGATGACCACGGTGGCGTTGACCGCCGGCCTGGATTGGTCGGCCAAGTTCGGCGGCGGGCGCGTGCCCGCGCTGGCGGAATGGCTGAAACAGAACGCCCCCAACGGTCTCAAGGGCGGCGAGCCGATCGAGAGCGACGGCCTGCGGGTCGTGCCCCGCAAGTTCCGCCGCAAGAGACTCTCCGAGGCCATGGTCTCTGCCCTCGGAGACCACACGCCCCAAGCCACGTGCGGATAGAAACCGGCCGCGTCAAAGACGACGATAACGGTGGCGTCGGGTCGCCCACGTCTCCCGCCATCATCCACGTGGTCCTTTCGGCAGGCGGTGCCGCGTTCGATTCCTGCCGTGGGATGGGCAAGCCACTCGTCGTTCCACACCTCTTTGCCTCGCTGCAAGGGGTGTCGTCGCCAAGGCCTCGTTTGGAGTTCCGCCTTCAGGCGGGTCCGAAAAGTCTTCCGGCGCCGCCGGCTCCACCTTCCACGTTTGGAGTCCCGCCTTATGAATTTCGACGAGCAAGTTCGGTAATGTGTAGGGTGGGGCTTGCCCCACCGCTTTCCCTGGGTCCGGCTTCCCGGTGGGGCAAGCCCCACCCTACCACCACACGTTGCCTGGCGCGAGACACATCGGCAAAATGACGTGTACGGCGCGATTACCGGTTTTGTCCGTCGGAATTCATTAGGCGGGTGTGAGAGTCCTCCGGGGCAGCCGGCTCCACTTCCTATGGACACGGAAGAAGAGGAGGGCCGGACTGTTTGACCCGCCTGAAGGCGGTACTCCAAACGAGCCCTTGGCGATGCCACCCACGCGATGATTTTGTCGGTTTTTTTGTGGACAAAGCGCGAGCCGATGTTATAATGAGAGCCCGAAACGGTGGGATCTTGTGCCTGCGAAATCTGCTCGTGCGACAACGAGGCCGCAGGTGGAAGGGGCGACTCGGCAACACGACGTGTCCCTCGCTCGCAAGATTATGAGACAGCGAGTCGTGACAACGCGTCCGTGAGCCCATGTGACATCATCCCGCTTTGGTAGCGCCTTTGTGGATTCGGTTGTCGGCCTGCACAGCGGCCGCAGAGACGGCAGGGCCGTTCAACCAGAAAACGAACAACGATCCGCTCGAAGACTAGAGCCTCTGCCGGGCGGCATCGCCAAAGCCGGCCTCCGGCCTTGACGATGGTCGCGCGGATTCGCGTGGGTCCATCGTCAAGGGCAGAGCCCTTGGCGATGCCACCCGGTCTTAGCTTTTGCGCGGGTCACTGAGAAGGGAAAGGAGGGAGCACTTGATGCGCAGCGTATTCCTGACATGTCTGACTATCGTTCTCGTCCCGGGGTCCGCCAAGGCGGCGGAGATGCAGGTGAACGTTCGGACCGCGAGCGATCAGAAGAATGCGGCGGTGGCCGCCAATGCCGCCGGCGATTCGGTCATCGTCTGGGCCAGCTATTACTCGACCACCGGGCGTTCCTATGACATTCTCGCCCGCCGGCTGGACTGGCGGGGCCGTTTTCTCGGGGACGAATTCCCCGTGAATACGGCCACCGCGGGCAACCAGAACGAGCCGGCGGCGGCCCTGGACGACCAGGGCCGTTGCGCGATCGTCTGGCAGGGTCCCGGTCCCGACCAGGAGGACATCTTCCTGCGGCTGTTCGACCCGAACGGCCACGCCGTCACGGGCGAACTGCTGGTCAACCTGGCGGTCGCCGGCCGGCAGCTCTATCCGAGTGTCGCCGTCGGCGGCACGGGCGTCTTTGTCGTGGCTTGGGAAAGCCGGGAGACGACCGCCGCCGGGAGCAGAACCGTAGCGCGTTTCCAGTTATTTGATCCCAATGGCTCCGGGCTCGGCGGCGAGGTCCTCGTGGACACCGACAGCCACGACTGCCGATACCCGCAGGTCGCCATGGACGGGGCCGGACGTTTCGCCGTGGCGTGGATGCGGGATCGCAGCGTCCATCCGATCGTCGTGCGTCTGTTCGATGCCTATGGCGTGCCTGTCACGGCGCCGCTGCAGGTGAATACCACCAGCATCTCATTGGTTCCGCAACCGGCGCTCGCCATGAACTCGCTCGGGCATTTTCTCATCGCCTGGGACGGCCATCGGGCGGACGCGGCCGACATTCACGCGCGCTGCTATGACCCGACCGGCGTGCCCCGCGGCGAGCCGTTCGTCGTCAATACCACGCGCGCCGGCGCGCGACAGCCCCGCGGCGCCCTGAGTGACGCCAACGAATTCGTCGTGGTCTGGCAGTATGATACCGGCGACCCGAATGCCGGCACAGAGATCGCCGGGCGCACCTTCGACCCGAACGGCGTTCCCACGGGCGACCAGTTTGCGCTGAATGCCTACACGCGCGAGCAGCAGCGGTACCCCGACGTGGCCATGGCTGGGGACGGCTCCTTTCTGACGGTCTGGGAGAGCAACGGTCAAGACGGTTCCGGCTACGGCATCTTCGCCAGCCTGAGCCCCGCGCGCCGGCCCGCCGATCCCAACCAGGAAGACTGACCGCCCCTGCTTCCCCGTGTTTCCCGGTGTATCTTGCCCCGCGGAGCCAGGGCAAACGCAAAGTCGTTTGCTGTATGGGTGGCATCGTCAAGCGGAGTCTTCGGAGCTTGGCGATGGCGGATTGCCCGTGCGCCGGACCATCGCCAAGGCCTACCGGCCTTGACGATGCCACCCATCTTCGGGACCTTGCGTTTGCCCTGCCCGCGGGGCTGAATTCCCTGGCGGCGCGGAGCCCAAGCCGCTATGATCAGGCACCCCAGGACCGTGACGATCGTCGTGACGGCTGGGGTCCCGGACAGAGCGGTTAAGGAGAAACGACATGGCAACTGTAGCTCACGCAGATGGATGCACCTCGCGGCGGAGTTTCCTGGGCAAGACGGCGGCGGGTCTGGCGGCGTTCTCCGCCCTGGCCTCTTCCGGTTGCTCTGAGCCGATGACGCGTTCCTCCGGCGCGACCGGGCGCGGGCTCATCCGGACCGGCGATGTCGTCCTCTTCCAGGGCGACTCCATCACCGACGCCGGCCGGGACCGAAAGCGGCAGGACAATGCCAACGAGGGGCGGGCCCTGGGGAATGGCTATGCTCTCTTCGCCGCCTCGCAGTTGCTGGCCACACGGGCCGAGGCCGGTCTGAGAATCTTCAACCGCGGCATCAGCGGCAACAAGGTCTTCCAGCTTGCCGACCGCTGGGACGCGGACTGCCTCGCCCTGAAGCCCGCCGTCGTCAGCATCCTCATCGGCGTCAACGACATCTGGCACACACTCAACGGCAACTACCAAGGCACCGTGGAGATCTACGAAAAGGACTACCGGGCCCTGCTCGAGCGAACGCAACGGGAACTGCCGGGGGTCCGCCTGGTGCTCTGCGAACCGTTTGTCCTGCGCTGCGGGGCCGTCACCGATAAGTGGTTCCCCGAGTTCGACGGCTACCGCGCCGCCGCCCGGCGGGTCGCGACGGAGTTCCGCGCCGCCTTCGTCCCCTTCCAGACCATGTTCGACCAGGCCGTCACCACCGCGCCGCCCACCTACTGGGCCGGCGACGGCGTCCACCCCACCATGGCCGGCGCCGCCCTCATGGCCAAAACCTGGCTCGACACCGTTTTGCACGCGAGGGCATAAGATCGCCTCCATGGCGGCACTCTTGCGCTTCACCCTGGTTTTCCGTTGCTCTCTATAACGATCCCGCTGTCAGCAGTTCTGCCGGCGTGAGAACGGGCAAGTCGGAGTTTGGGAACGCACTGGCGTCTCGGCTCACGATACAGTCGGCTTTCGCGCGGATGGCGCTGAAGTACTGGATGGCGTCCTCCAGATCCTTGAAAGCCGAATCAAGAGCCTGATCCAGAATCTGTTTGTCGAGTGGTACGGGCGCGAACGTGTCACGCAGGAGCACCATCATGCGATTCGCTGTCTGACGTGTGCGCAACCGCCGCACCACATAGTAGATGTTGTTAAAGCTGATTACGCAAATGAAACCCTGGATACGGCTCTGCTCGACCAGCGTCCAGACGCGCACACTATCCGAATAGAATG
>Ga0194125_10011243_pt1 | contig 12051 bp, 8 predicted proteins | sample TA2KigC250mmetaG_FD_148626 | JGI IMG/M metagenome (GOLD analysis project Ga0194125, IMG submission 148626) | Freshwater microbial communities from Lake Tanganyika, Tanzania - TA2015034 Kigoma Deep Cast 250m | ecosystem: Environmental > Aquatic > Freshwater > Lake | place: Tanzania: Lake... | reverse complement strand
GGGGTTCGAATCTGGAGGTGGTGCGATGAAAGGGTCCTGGATCCTTGGGATCTGTTTGACTGTCCTCCTGCTCTCGCTGACTGCTCACGGCGCGACCGCTGGCAGGAACGCTGATGGTGCCCTGATCATGCATACGAACGACGCCTACACCTACTCCTCGGCCACCAGATGCACGACGCCGCTGGCTCGCCCGGCCACCTGCGAGGAGGCGATCACCCGGTCCGACAAGGCCGTGCGGCCGGTGGTGTGGGCGCTGATGGCCTTCGATTCGTTGGCATCTCCCGCGGTGACGGTCGTCTACTTCGGCCTGGAGATGGACGAAGTCTGTATCGACCCGGCGGAGATCAGCTGGAGCTGGTGCAGCCCAACCGGAGTCGTGCCTTCCCAGGTCGTGTCGGCAGAGTGGCCTGGGGATGGAGAGAGCGCGACGGTAGGTTGGCGCGTTGCGGTCACGCAGAACCTCTTCCCGTTCCTCTACATGAGGATCGACGAGGAACTCTGCGGGGAGCCCGGTGCCTACATCTCAACGTCGATCAACCATGTGGGTGGGTACGCCGCGTTCATCGACGACAGCAATCCGCCGGTGGAGGATCGCATTGCCCAATTCGGCACAGTCCGCTGGTATGAGCAAGGCTCGAACGACTGCCCTGTGGCGCAAGCCGAAGCCTGCTGCTTCGAGGATGCGTCGTGCATGTCACTCCTCGCCATCGATTGCGAGACACAAGGGGGAACTCCATATGGAGCAGGCTCAACGTGTGATCCCAATCCGTGTATGCTGCCGTGCTGTCTACCAGGCGGGATCTGTGAACTCCTCGATGAAATCTCCTGTGCCGCACATGGGGGAATTGCTGATACAACGACGATCGCATGCGATCCAAACCCCTGTTCTCAACCGTCCAGAGGGGCCTGCTGCTTCGGAGCCTTTGACTGCGAGATCCTCAGCGAGTGGGATTGTGCCATGCTGGGAGGCACCTGGCATGGGGCGGACTCGCCCTGCCTGCCAAACCCGTGTCTTCAAGAACCGCGAGGTGCATGCTGTTCACCGACGGGGAATTGCTACCTGACTACGAGATGGACCTGCCTTCAGCTCGGTTTCTCGTGGAGAGGAGCTCATAGCTCATGCGTACCGAACTCCTGTCCTACGAACTGGGAAAAACAGCCGGCCCCATCGGCTCGCGCCCCATTGACCTGGGGACATTTGAAGGCGATATTCCGATGAGGTCTCAGCCAACAACTCCTAAGTTGATTGACCTCTGTAGCAGCTCACTCGGAGCATCCAATCGGTATCGAGGATCTCTTCCTTTGCACCACCAGGAGGTCTGACCATGAGTGCACTCGCCGTTGTCGTTGCTCTGCTTTCCGTGCGAGCGTTGGTATCCAACGAGGCATCGCCGACCAATGTTCCAGCGGATTCACTCTCGGTGTTCGGATATGCGTACGGGTATGAACTTACGGGTACGCCGATCTACGACGTTTGGGAGGACACTCTCTTCGTCTCTGGCTATCCCTACTATCCTCGACGCCGCCACGTCCCAGATCTGCCAGACAGCGCTTACGAGAGCTGGAAGTCCTCACATCGCGACCTCGTACAGCGGCGGCGGATGATTGCGCGGACAGCCCTCCGGGAAGCGAATAAGGCTTCCTCCCGTCAAGAGTGGATTCGGAGGTACGTCGAAGTCCTGGATGGGCATGTTGGTAAGGAAGTGAGGCGATACGAAGTTAGTGAAGGTGGAATCGCCGTATGGTACGAGGGCTATCCGAGTGAGGTTGTCACCTACCTACCGACTTCCTTTCCTATCACGAAACGAAGTCCCCCCCGGCGAGAGGAAGTCTTACAGGAACAGGAAGCGCGGTTCCGCGACAACCAAGCAAGAGGGATGTGGATTTGCTGGGGCGAGGGCTACCACCTCGTGGTTCCTCCTGCCCGTCAACCGGCGACGACACGCGCCATAGAGGAGCTTCGAGCCATCGCCCGCCGGGGTCACTCTGGCGCAGCTCTGAAAGAGGCAATCGCAGGAGTCGATGTGATGAATACGGCGCTGCAGAGCGACCAATTCCTCCATGACATCCTGGTTGCTCAAAGGGGGCGATAGGATGCGAGTCATCAGCTTCCTTGTCTTTACTATCGCCGGACTCATTATCGCGAGCCCATTCGATGTCACCCCAAGTGCCGCGGCGGGCCCCGGACAGAACAATACGCCGAGCAGCTCATACGCTGCCCTCTTCGAACCATGGCAATTCAGCACCGGAACAGCCTACGCCGACGACTGGGCCCTCATGAATCAGGGTTATGTGGTCTCGACGCACGAGAACCCCGAATCGACGATGGTTCCGGACCCTATGATTGAGGAGTTTGTCGACGAACTCGATTCATTGGCTGGCGCGATCGTGTACGTGGGACATGGGGACGCTGCCGGTGTGTCGATCGAGGTCTACGGCAACATGGCGGGTAATGAGATGCAGGCGCTATGGAGGCTAGAGCAGCTCCAACCACTGTATCCGGGCCAGCTCTTCCTCGCCTGCGATCCGGAGACGAGTGGAATCGCCATAGCTATGCGCTGGTGGGCGATTCCGCAGTATGTCGACCTGTCAGACGCCATTGTGGACCTGGAGTGCTGCTGCAGCGAGGACTACTGGAGCTGGAGTGCTCATGGAGCACGTGTAGAATTTGTGAATGACTGTGGTCTCTCACCATCTGCTATTGCTACAAACATGGGTGCGATCTGGGGGGGATTCGACGGGTCCGGGGGGTGGGAGAAGCGCACTGCTTCAAGGGCAGCCGGTGACGCGTCATCGTACTTGACACTCAACGGGAATGGGAAGACTACGCTAGCTCCATGCGTCAAATGGACCAACGCTGAAAAGTATGATCGGGTGCCTCTGGAGGGGAAGACCGTCCGTCTGCTCTTCGACACTCATATCGACACGACGGTCACTTCTCCACCGGTGTTCTGGGTGGATGGCGAGTCGCTTGAGCTCGTGGGCCAGCCGTGGTGGGATTCGGATACGACCTTGGCGACGGTAGTGAAAGCAGTGCCAGGGATATACGGAGCCGCTGACCTCGTGGTGGACCATGAAGCGGTGCGCTCATTGACGAACGCCGCAGCAAAGCTGGACGGGGTTGGATCGGGGGGGCGAAGCGATTGGAGGATTCCCCTGACGAACGATAACATCCCGGCTGCAGAGATCGAGGGAGTCATCTGGCAGGAAGGGACATTGTACTGGAACCCTGTCACGGAGCATCAGACGGCCGCCTATCGTGTCGAGGGTAGAAACCCTCCAGATAGACGGTGGTGGCCGGTCAAGGAGCGTCTGTCGACGGGGGTGGGGCGTAGGTCCTGTAGCGTAGGGAACGCCTATGCTGAGTATAGACTCATTGAGCAAGAGCACAGCGGCAACGAGATCATACATCAGAGTGTCAGCGCCAAGAACATGCCTGAGGTTAGCCCCCAGCAATCACCGGCGATTGACGCATTACGTGCTGCTCTCAGGATGAAGCTAGCCTCGGGGCCCGCGAATCCGGGGACCGCGAGGCAGCAGGTCTTCTATGGTGAGAAACTCGGGATTCTGACGCCCCAGCAATTCGTAGATGAGCTTTCTGATCTCAGGAGCTACTTGCAGGGGTACTTCGGCATGACGGTTCAGATAGTGGCAGTGGAGCAATTTGGCCCTCCCGAAGCCCGCTACCTCGGGATCAAGGGGGCCATTGGTGCGATGTACGGTCAGGGGTATCACTACTTCCTCCTCGTCGGAGACGCTTCGGACTGGGAGTACTTCGACGGGCCGCACACGTCGGAGTACTGGCCTCCCGGATGGGAAGGGATTCGGCAGTACTACTTCGCCTGCGGCTATCCCCACGGTGGGAACCCACAATACAACATCATCCCTACTGTGGTTGTCAAAGATCCGCTCCCTCGCGAGGAGAACCTCGCTTGGTATCAGCCATACTACATGCTCAATGATATGATAGCGTATGGGGATGTCGACGACGATGGTCTACCCGATGCCGTGGTGACCCGCTGGCCCTTTACAACTGATGTGGAGGTCGCCGCAATGACCCTCAAGCTGCTCACTTACTTGGACGCGGGAGGGGCGTATTCCCACCCTTATATCGTTTCCACCTATCTGGGAGACGTCAACCATCAGCAAGCAGGAGATGGAGAGCGTGCAGTTCAGACTGCTGATGCGATTCTCTCGTGCTTCCCGAGCGGAACCACATTCCACGAATTGCTTGAGTCGCAGTACAGTGGCTGGGATCGTGTCGTCGCAGCTGTTGAGCTCTGGCATAGGGAAGCGGACATTGTCCTTTTCGTTGGTTCAACCAGCGGACGATATGCCCCTGCGACTTTCTTCTACCTAGGTCATGGCTTCACGACGGGTTTGATCTCCGTGGAATCGTTCACCCCGTTCGTTCTAGCTGTCTCCTGTGGGACTGGAGACGAGTATCGAACAGAGGACCCTGTTTACGGATCACCTGTCAGTCATCGCTTCCTGGCGGCGCACGCTAAGGGAGCGATCGCCTGGGTGGGGGCGACCGCGGGGACATTCCAGAGTGGGAATCGCGTTGTCGGACAGAAGATTGTCCAGTACCTCCAAGCTGACGCAGCTCGGCCAGCTGGGGAGAGCGTCCGGTTGGCCATTAGGGACGTTCTTGAGAATCCGCCACCGTCGGACCCGGGGGCGGTAACGACCTGCAAGTCCTACAACTTCTTCGGCTTTGGTCTTGCTCCATTGAACCACCACCGCGAGGTTGTTGCGGTGCAGGATAGCACTGTATCCATACGGGAACTCCCCCTCTCTCTATCTGTGCCGAATCCGATAATCGGCAGGGACAAGGTTGTATTCAATTTGGCCGCGAAATGTGAGGCGCAGCTGTGTGTCTATGATGTGGTGGGTCGCTTAGTGGCCGCTCTAGCTGATGGCGTTTTTGAGGCGGGCCCGCATACGATTGTGTGGGGCGCAGACGGGAAGGTCTCTTCGGGGTCCTATTTCTTAAAGCTCAGTGCTCTGGGTCGCTCAGTGACAAGGAACGTTCAAGTGTTCGCCCGGTAGCAGTGTCTGAGGCCCGGCCTTGGCCTACCGCGAACGACGGTCTCTCCTTGAGCCGTCCGCCAAGGGCGGGCTGGAGACGCCGAATGCTCCACTGCGGTCATTCTACGGAGACGGCTCGTAAACGACATGGTCACGCGGACACCGCCTATACCGTCGTTCTCACGTAAGCGGTCAGTCAACGGAGGCTTGCGCTGTGTCTCCTACAAACTCGATCCGGCCGATGAACGATTCGCGAGCCAGCACTCCTGTGTCTCCCTCAAGCTCTATCCAGACCACAACGGTAGAAGATCCGAACTCCCGGACGGGTCTGGAGCAACGCGCTGATCATGATAAGGCAAGGGGATCAAGAAGTCCAGGGCGATCTCCGCCCTGCGAGCTCCGCTCAGGCTACGCAGCAACTTCATTCCGGGCAGAGCTGACGGACCTTGGGGCTGATGGGGTTACCGCGGATAGGTCGTGATGCGGCAGCTGGGCAATCATCCGGTGTCGCTCGGGCCAGCGCCCTTGCCGTTGGGTGTCCCATGACCGCAAGCCTGACGCTGGCTGAGGAGCATGGGCGCGACCCTACCGAGGCTCTACGCTAACCGCAAGAGTGCCAACGCGGACGGGATTTGTCCGAGTAAGACCTATCCTTGGCCCCTATAGGCGATTAATGCAAACCACATGCGGAGCACGAACGCTACCCTCGGGCGAGCCAAAGACCTCTACGGAACCCGCGATGTCCGCGGCAATTGAGAACTTGCTGAAGACGGTCATGTCTTCGACAGGCCGCTGGATGATCAACCCGCCGAGTACCGCAACCTCAAGCGTTGTTGTGAACTCGACGCCAGCGTGCTCTTTCAATCGAAAGTGGACGGAGTACGGGCTTCTGTCACCAGGCCACTTGTAGTATGTTATGTTGTTGACGTTCATAACGACGCCAGACATCCGGCCAAGGATCTCTACATTTGATATCTCCCCCCGCCATCTCGGAAGTCGCGTCGTATGCGGGAAGAGACGAACAAAGTCCCGATACGCCCGATCGGTCTTCTCGTGTGACACGGATCTCCACTCAAGCGTCTCCAATTCGGCCTGTGCGACCTCCGAGAATCGGGTATCTGGATACTCTTGCAGGAACTCTCGTAGAGACTTTGCGTCGCCGGCCTTCTGAGCAGCGGTCCAGGCAATCCGCGACAGGTGGTACCTCGCCGAGTCAGCATATGCGCCTTGCGGATGGGCGGTCAGGAAGTTCGCGTAAGCTCCAGCCGAGTCCTCGAGCTTCGTCCGACGCCAATCCCGATCGGTACGCTCGCAGGAAAGCAGTACGAGAGAGACGAGAAACGACACGGCCGCAGCATGACGACTTCCACGTGGCATAAGCTCCTCCTCTCAGGCAAATCACGGTCGCTAGCGAATGTCCTTTCAATAAGGTGACGCCCGAGTTCGGCGGCAACGTGACGCGTCGTCAGCTGGATGCTGTTGTGCGGTATCCGTTCGGCCAACCCATGTAGCCAACCCCTTGTTTGATTGAGACGATGCCCGCACCGAGAGGAGGTGCGGGATGCCCACACATCGTGCGGTTTCAAGAAAGTCGCTGGTTCTGCAGAAGGTGTACTGGCGGGCCTCCGAGGCCCGAGAGGTTCTGGATCTCTGGCGCCGCAGCGGAGAGAGCCTTTCGGCTTTCGCACGGGAACACGGGTTGTGCCGCAACCGCCTTGCGCGGTGGCGGGATCGACTCGGAACCGATGGTCCTGCTCCTGAGTTCCACCCCGTTCGGCTGGTCGAGCACCGGGTTCGTCCCCCCGCGGCCGAGGCGATGGCCGGCGGGATCGAGGTTGTCCTCTCCGGCGGGCGCCGAGTCACCGTGCGCCCGGGCTTCGACGGCGACCTGCTGGCCGAGGTGATCCGCGTCCTGGATGCACTGCCTTGCTGACCCTGCCCGCCACGGTACGGATCTACATCGCGGCCGAGCCCGTCGACCTACGCCGCGGATTCGACGGGTTAGCGGCCGCCACGCGCCAGATCATCTGCTGTGACCCGCTCTCGGGTCACCTCTTCGCCTTCATCAACAAGCGTGCGAACCGCCTGAAGATCCTCCTCTGGGAGCCGAGCGGCTACCTGCTCGTCTACAAGCGGCTCGAGCGAGGACGCTTCCATCTGCCTCGCTCCCCACGGCCGGGATCGCGGCACGTGGAGATGGAGGCGGCGGAGCTTGCGTTGATGATCGAGGGGATCGACCTCAGGGGAGCGCATCGGAGAAAAAGATGGAATCCCAGTGAGAATGTTATTGCGCGACACGCATGAATGTGAAAGAAAGGCATCATGCACGCCGAGGCCATCAAGAAGACCCTCGATCTCGCGCAGATCAGCACTCACCTGCGTTCTCTGCTGGCTGAAGGCCGCACGGACGAGGCGATCGAGATGGTGATCGCGATGCTCTCTCAGCTCCAGACAAGCAATATCGAGCTGGTCCTGAAGCTGATGAAGATGGAGCGGGAGAGGTCAGGGCGGCGGAGCGAGCGGATGGACCCCGAGCAGATCTCGCTCATGCTGGAGATGATCGCCGACGAGATGACGGAGGAATCGGACCACGCGGCGACCGAGGGGGAAGATAAGGCGCTCGCGGCGGAGCGGGAGGCTCTCCAGGCGCCGGAGGTACGGCAGGCTCCTCGGCGCCGGCGTCCGTCGAAGGATCTGCCGCGCGAGATCATCACCCATGAGCTGGCTCCGGAAGAGAGGCTCTGCTCCTGTTGCGGGCGGCCCATGACGAGGATCGGCGAGGACGTGAGCGAGATTGTCGAGCTGATTCCAGCTCAGTTCCAGGTGCAGGAGCATCGCCAAGCGAAGTACGCCTGCTCTCGGTGCAAGGAGACGGTGGTGACCGCGGCGGGTCCGGCGAAGCTGATCGAGAAGGGTCTGCCCGGCCCGGGGTTGTTGGCTCACGTGGTGGTGAGCAAGCACGAGCAGCACTTGCCGCTCACGCGTCTGGTGGAGATCTACCGCAGGGGCGGCTTCACCACCTCGACCTCGACGCTGTGCGGCTGGGTGAGCGCCGTGGCCGATGAGCTCGCCCCGATCGTGGATAGGATCTTCACGAAGGCGATGGTCTCCCTCGAGCTGCAGACCGACGGCAGTGGATTGAAGGTGCTCGACCGAGACGATCCCGAGGGGATCTGCAAGGGTACGATCTGGACCTTTGTGGGTGATCGCCGCCATGTCGTTTTCCGTTACTCGAAGGACGGCACCGGCGGGGAGGGGCCGTGGCGCTACCTCAAGGGTCGGGAGGGCTATCTACAGGCCGACGCCTCGAACATCTTCGACAGGGCCTACAACGGGAAGATCGCGGAAGCCGATGAGGTCGGGTGTCTGTCGCATGCGAGGCGCAAGTACTACGACCTCGTTGATTCCGATGTGCGAGTGGCCTACCCCCTGAAGCTGATCGGGCAGGTCTATCAGGTGGAGGATCTGGCCGACCGCCGGAAGCTCACACCGGAGGAACGGCTCGCATTGCGGGAGGCTCGATCCGCTCCGATCATGGATCGCTACCATCGCTGGCTGCTCCGGATGGTCTCGGGAGAGCCGCCGGCTTCTCAGCTCGCGAAGGCATGCGCCTACAGCCTGAACCACTGGGCGGCATTGACGCGCTTTCTCACCGACGGGCATCTGGCGCCCGACAACAACCTCTGCGAGCAGCAGATCCGCTGCCTGGCCCTGGGAAGGCGGAATTATCTCTTTGCGGGATCCGATGCCGGCGCGGAGCGCATCGCAATCCTCTACAGCGTGATCCGCACCTGCGCCCTCCACGGCATCGACGCATTCGCCTACCTGAAGGACACCCTGAGCAAGCTCGCCGTCGGCTGGCCGACGGATCAGCTCGACGAGCTGCTGCCGGAGAACTGGTCCCCCGCTACGCCGAAGTCATCTCCTGAAGCCTGATTCGATCGACAGCCCTGTCGCCAGGCGCTCGTCGGCCGGGGATGGGATGCCCGAACGGATACGGAGAAGATGCTCGTCGTGCGGTAAGGGTCAAGGGTGCACCTGAGCCAGGGATTACACCAGGATTACGACTGCAGATGGCGACGGCCGAATCATCGCTGCCTGCACAGGTGCACTCTTCCTCTGTTGCTGTGCCGGGCAATCCTCTTCCTGTGGCGTGCAATGTCAATGCACGCGATCTCCACCCCTCTACGAGGTGGAAGACGTTTCATCACGGGAGGGATTCGTAAGCGTGCCTTGACAAACACGGCCCGGCAGCACGACAAAGGTGTGCCTTGGAAGTGGATGGCTTGCGGGTAAGAATGGCCTCCAGTCATCTCCAGTCGGCAAGCTGGCCAAGGCGCACCTCACGTACATGGCTGGGTAGCTCAGCGGTAGAAATACTAGCTGGTAGAGATTAAACCTAGACCGTTTCTCTGAGGTAAAAATCCTTCCATCGCGCGAGCCGCTTCTTCTCGGCGTCCGTCTCGCTGTGCACCTCCAGGAAGGCTAGAAGCTTCTTCATGAGACGGTCGCAGGAGAGTTCAAATGCACAGACCGAGCTTTCGAAGCGTTTGAGGAATAAGGTACGAATCAGGCCGACGACCTGCCTCTGCCGGTTCTCCTCGAAGGGGTCAATGGTATCGTCGTCCCCCTTATACCAGGCCAAGGGGTAGTAGACGGGCAGCGTGAAGAGTGGGCGTTCCTTCTGGAACGCTTTCTCGAACATGTCCAACAACTTGCCGTAGGTCTTTCGGATCGAGTAGGTGGCAACCTGCGGAGCGCGGCGCTCGGGAAACGCGGTTGCCTTGCCCGTCTCGCGTATCTGGCTCTCGCGCGCGTAGGCGCGGCTACGCTGGACAACGAGATTCTGGAACGTCCCGTCCGCCGCCAGGATCTGCTGCGCCTCGCTCAAGTGCTCCGAGATGTCGACCCCCGAGGCCCCGACGATGTTCCTTAGCGCCTTCTCCATGTTGTTGAAGTGCGCTCGCAGGTTGTTCACGCCAAGTGTCCGGGCGAAATACTGCTCCTCACGTCGGGTGAAGAGCTCGGTCATATGCCGGAAGTCGCTCAGGTGGTTGTTGATCGGCGTGGCGGTGAGCATAAAAAGCGTCTTGAGCCGAATGGCGCTATCGAGGAGGTCATAGAGCTGGTAGTAGCGGGAGGGTTCCACGCCACTGCTGGGATCGGCCTTCCGCCCCGGATTCCGGAAGTGGTGGGCCTCGTCGATGATCACAACGTCGGCGAGCTCCGCGATGCGGCGGAATCGCTCAGGAAAGTCCCCCGTTCGGCCGAGATCGGTGTGGCTGAAGACCGCCAGGTTGCTGAAGTCCGCGCTGCCGCCCACGCCTCCGATATGCGGGAGCCAGTCGCGCAGGTGAGGCTCCCAAACGCCTTCCTTCGTAGCCTTCGGAGCAAAGAGCACGACCCGCTTCCCCTCGTGGAGGACGAGGCGCTCGATCAACATCAGCCCGACGAAGGTCTTCCCAAGGCCGACGCCGTCGCAAAGGAATGCCCCGTTGTGCTGGCGGGCGATCTTCATGAGCGCCCAGTAGGCTTCCTTCTGGTAGCGGTCGAGCCTCGGGAAGATCCTCGAGCGGGCCTCATCCCACTCTGAGGCGGTGAGCTCGTGCCCACGGAAGAACTCCTGGAGGGCCTTCGCGTAGACATCGAAGGGCGTGTACTCGTGCGTGTGGCGAGCGATCGTGTCGATGACTTCTGCTGTCACATCGCTCGCTTGGTTCCAATGCGCCTCGAACCACTCCTGCAGCTGTGCTACCTCGCGGGCGCTCTGCACCTGGATGTTGAGCTCGACGTTCTCGGTCAACCCGGGCCGGGTGAAGTTGCTTGATCCGACCAGAGCCTGTGAACCCACGACTTCGATCTTCGCGTGCGTGATGTAAGCCTTGGCGTGGAACTTCGCGCGGTCATAGACGCGGCATTCGATCTGCCGCGATCGAAGTGCCTCCAGAATCGCAGGGACGCCGCGGAGGAAGGGGTTTGCCTCCTTGCTGGCCTCGATGCTGCTGTCCAACTGCCCAACGGCTCGCATTTGCACGGCCTCAAGAAGGGCCTTCCTCGTGCGATGCGTGGTCTCCGCGCCCATGAGGATCCGGATCTTCTCCAGGGGCTGCCACCTACCGTCCAGAGCGAGCAGCGCGCCGAGTTCGAAGTACCCGCTGGCGATATCGAACGCCTTGGCGATCTCCGTCCATTCCTCCAGGTAGCGAAGACCTGTCCAGCCCGAAACGCTGTTGTCGACGATGAAGAGGTCGCGACCCCTGGACTCAGTGGGCATGCCCTAGTACTCCCCGGAATCGGTTTCGATCCATGGTAGAGAACGTACCTCGTGAACCTCGCATCGACGGCCAGCGACACGCCATCATCCCGAGACCCGCCGTCGTGCGATGGCTCTCCGCGTCAGTCGCTCATGTCGAAGGGCGGGTTCGCCGGGATGCACTCGAGCGCTTTGGCGGGGCCTCATCTGCGCCCCCCATGCGCTGTCTCCACTTGCCGATCATGAATTGGTCGCATCCCAGGACCGCGCTGCTACATGCTAAAGACGCGACACCAGCTTAGATTACAAGCATGGAGGGCGCAATCGGCCGCTGGGCCCCCCAGGAACCGCCCACCGCGTCGGCCAGGCCGAGTGAGACCAAGTCTCAACTGTGTGCAGTGACCACGACACGGGTTGACGCCCCCCAGAGGAATCCAGGAGGTTCGTCGGCGTTCCGGGGGAGGCAGCCGGGCGTGCAGGGGTAGGGGCTTCCGATCGTACTACAATCCACGTCGCCAGAGCGGATGAGGTGGTAGGAACACCTCTTGAAGTTACTGCGACCGTTCCCATCGCGACCCGATCAGTGTTCCGCAGGGAAAGGACCCGTCCGAGAGCGTGCGGCCGGTCGGCCTACTGCCCGTATCGGAGTTTGAACCGCCCCGGGATTACCGGAGACTCCATTTCATGAGAGGATGGGGTCATGGCTAGAGCAAGCAGGTATTCACCGGAGGTCCGGGAACGGGCCGTGCGGATGGTTTTGGAGCACG
>Ga0194125_10011240_pt1 | contig 12053 bp, 10 predicted proteins | sample TA2KigC250mmetaG_FD_148626 | JGI IMG/M metagenome (GOLD analysis project Ga0194125, IMG submission 148626) | Freshwater microbial communities from Lake Tanganyika, Tanzania - TA2015034 Kigoma Deep Cast 250m | ecosystem: Environmental > Aquatic > Freshwater > Lake | place: Tanzania: Lake... | reverse complement strand
TCTTCCGAAAGAAGGAGGGGGGAACTGATCAGTGTGATGGGACAAAGCGGATGTGGGAAATCCACTCTGATCAAGACATTACGTGCTGAGATTATCACTATTTATGGTGAGATAACTTTGGATGGGAAAAATCTATACGATAATGCCTCTCATTATACCCGTCACTTCGGCTATGTACTCCAAGATGATCTGCTCTATCCCTATCTGACTGTCTATGAAAATCTCTGGTTCAGAGGACGCCTCCGCTTACCCAAGCTGTCCACTGCCAATCTTGACCGGAAGATCAATAATAACCTCCAGCAAACGAACCTTGTGCATCGAAGAGACACCAGGGTGGGCGATTCCACCAAAAAACTCTTCAATGGCGGAGAGCGAAAGTGATTGAATATCGCATTGGAGCTGCTGATCGAGCCAGTGGTTATTATATGTAGGACATCATATCATATCCCGAATACGCTGAATCGGGAGAATTAGTATATGAACAGCAACCATCGCAAGATCAATGCGATCGAAAAAAGAGATTGACATAACTAAGCCGGTACAAACATAATGCCACCACGTATAAAGAGCTTGTTTTGCAACGTGATAAGATCAATGGAGAAATGACTGCCATTGCTGGGAGATGGGATCCGGATATAGTGAATAATGTGTATCTTACGACATCTGTCAATCTGATGGACGGGAAATTTTGGAATAGCAAGGAGAATGTTGTTCTTTCGAGCTACAAAATCTTCGGTTCGAACAGATTACGCACTTGGAACCACAATCTCATGGTGTTAGCGATCTACTTGTTTGTGTTCAACGCTACATGTGTATTTAAAATACAGTATCCGCTCAAAGATTAGGAGGACCGAGATGAAGAAGCCGATCTGGATCGTAATTGTACTGATCATGGTCCTGGCGATAAGCGCCTGCAAGGATAAGAAAAAAGACGATACCTTACCAGTGGGAGAAGAGGGAGAATCGCAAGTTACTCTCTTCGCCCCGTTACCCTCATTTAAAGCTGTTTTTACTGCTCTGGATCAACTGGAATCGCGGGATATCTCTGCAGCAATACCTACTGATATGTACAAGACAAAACAGGATCCCTACCGCAATTCGTTTGCCTTGGGAGTGTTAACTGCCGATGCCATCATTGCCGTCCGGGGTAGAAACAAAAGCAAATTGATGACAATTGCCAATGAAATGAAGCGAATCACCACTCTGCTCAATCTCGAAGCAGAAGTTCCCCAATTGAACGATGACATCAAGACCCTGGTTGAGAAAGAGCAATGGAGTGAATTGGAACAAACTCTGGATAAGCACAAGAAAGTAGTTGAGGACAAGCTCTGGGAACGAGAAGACCTTGACCAATACACTCTTATGGTATTAGGTGGCTGGACAGAAGCAGCCAATCGGGTGTCCTGGCTGATCAATCGCAATTTTACCGCTGAACGTACCAAAGTACTTAAACAAAAGGGAACCTGGAACGATATTTACAGTAACATGAAGCTCATCAATTCAGCTTCTATTGTCAACGAAGCTTACTACAAACCGGTATTGGAGCTGATCGAAAAAGTCAAGGCAGTTTTAGATGCTGAGATCGAAGGCACCTATTCTCTGACTCAAACCGAAGAGATACTCAAGCAGACCGATCTTATCAAAGCTGAGTTTCAGAAATAGTAAATTAAGTGCGCTTGGCAAAGATCGCTGTTTACTCCATTTTATATAATAAGAAGAACCGGTGGCGGTTAAATTTCCACTGGTTGGTTTGCGGGGATAAGTATGAGTGTTTGTTCTGATACATCGATGGAGCTGATGATATGAGACATATCTTATTGATAGCATCGTTAATGTGTTTGTTAACGGATGTAATACACGCACAGACAACATCATTTGAGGTAAAGGATTATCCTTGGGACGATGGTAAAAAACTGATCCTGGAATGGAAGATTGGGGCAGGGCTTGATTCTTTAAGGATACAAAAGGCGGATCCGGAAGGTAATTTTATCACGATCTATGATACCACCGAGTCATTTGGTTCCATCGTTGATGATGATGTTCAGCCCGAGCAGGAAGCTGAATATCTCATGATCGCTTACAATCAATCCACCAGTGATAGTGTCGTGGTCAGCCGGGGCATGACACCCCTTGTCCAATGGTACAATCTCCAGAAAACGCCGTTGTTGATAACCATGCTTTTATTGAGCGGAATGATCCTCTATTATATCTTTGCTTCGAAACGGGGGAAGGAGTTCTTCATTCGCCGGATCAATGCCCTGGACTCGATGGAGGAAGCGATCGGCAGAGCCACGGAAAAGGGAAAACCGATCCTCTTTGTTCCCGGCATCGGTGATCTGGATGAGATTCAGACCATAGCAAGTCTGACTATACTGAGTCATTTGGCATATCGTGCTGCTCAATATGATGCAGACATCATTGTCCCGGTCCGTTTTTCCATGGTTTTAACCGCTGCCCGGGAAGTGGTCAAAGAAGCATATATCCGAGCTGGCAGAGCAGATGCATATCGTAGTGATCGGGTCTTTTACCTGACTGACGATCAGTTTGGTTACGTTGCTGGTATTGATGGAATAATGGTACGTGAACAACCCGCAGCGAATTTCTTTCTCGGTTCATTCTATGCCGAGTCGCTGATCCTGGCAGAGACCGGATTCAGTACGGGTGCTATTCAGACATCGGGCACTGCCAATGCGCATCAACTTCCCTTTTTTATAGTTGCATGTGACTGGACTTTGATAGGCGAAGAGCTCTTTGCGGCTTCTGCCTATCTTTCGAGGGATGCCCAGCAACTGGGCAGCTTGAAAGGTCACGACTTCGGCAAAATACTCTGCATTGCATTGATCCTGGTCGGCGCTGTCCTCGAATACAGCGGGATTCATTGGTTAAGCAACATGTTTAATTTGGGATAGATTATGAAAAGAACAATACCTATGATCATCACCTTCATCGTTGGAATGCTCGTCATCATATCCGAATTTGTTCCTCACAAACCATTTGGACCGATCGCCGGAACACTGGAAAACTGGTTTCTGATCATTGCCGGATTTACGATCATTCTGGGTGTTTTGAGTTTGATCCGGATGAACAGCATCAAGATCAAATCCCGGGCTGAGAACTGGCAGTATTTTCTTGCCGGATTGATCAGCTTTGGAGTAATGGTATTAGTGGGAGTGTTCTGGGGGATGCAGGAGTCCAGCGGCATCCTTGGCCACGGTGAGAAGATCTCCGCCTGGCTGGGCACACCGCCAACTAAACCATTCGACTATCTCTTTAACAACTTGTTCATTCACCTATCAGCAACCATGTTTTCATTACTTGCTTTTTATATTGCTTCGGCAGCATACCGGGCTTTTATAATCCGCAGTTTCGAGTCCAATCTGCTGATGATCACGGCAGTGATCATCATGTTGGGACGTACCAGCTTGGGCACAATCATGACCGGTTGGCTGCCACCCAGCTTGCAGTTTCTCCATCTGCCACGGATTGCCGATTACATCATGATGTATCCCAATTCTGCAGCACAACGGGCGATCATGATCAGTGCTGCCTTGGGAGTGATTGGAAGCAGTTTGCGTATCATCCTCGGGATTGAACGGTCCTATCTGGGAGGTGGCAAATGAGTAGTGTCAATACTTCCGTCAGATGGGAACGGATGATCCTGTATGTTATCCTGTTTCTCGGTGTTATGCTACCGCTGATCTTTCACATTGGCTGGAAAACAGATGTCTCACCCCATGTCCAAATGGTGCATGATCTGGTCGAGAATACGCCTGCGGGCAGCACCGTTCTGATCTCGTTTGATTATGAGCCTTCTACTATGCCGGAATTGAAGCCGATGGCATTGAGTTTGGTGGATCATGCCTGGCAGAGGGGTCACAAAGTGATCGCCGTTGCTCTCTGGCCCATGGGTGTGCAGATGGCAAATGATGTATTTCAGGAACTCACTGCCCTACCGGTGACCGATATCGCTGCTGATCAATCATCTGGTGAAACGAAAACCAGTGTCGCATCTGATTCTACAAAAGTGGCACTATCCGGAGTTGAAAACGCTCCCGATAGTACAATTGCCAGACATACAGATAAGAAGTACGGCATTGACTATGTCAATCTGGGTTTCAAACCCGGTGGAATGGTCACGATCAAAGCAATGGGTCGTAGCATTCACGAAACCTTTCCCGCAGATGCATTTGGAACTCCGGTTGGTTCACTGCCGATCATGGATGATATTGTGCGTTTGAGGGATTTGGGTTATGTTATGTCACTTTCTGCCGGTGATCCTGGACTCAAACAGTGGATCATGGTAGCGCATGATAATTTCAAGGTCTTGGTTAGTGGTGGAACCACTGCCGTCAGTGCCCCCGGTTTCCTACCCTACATCAATAATCGTGATCAATTGCGGGGGGTGATGGGTGGCTTGAAAGGAGCGGCGGAATATGAAAAACTCCGGGGTGTTTTCGGTCCGGCCTCGATCAAGATGGATTCACAGTCCATTGCTCATGTGATAATCCTGATCTTTATTGCGATCGGTAATATCAAGGCATACCGGCGTCGTAAAGCACAACGCAGAAAGTCAGAGAAGGCATAGGAGGAAGACATGGCAGAAATAATGACCATCATAGGAATTTGGATCGGGGTTTTTCTCACCTTCAGCATATTCAGTTTCCTTTACCGGGACAATCCCTTCTACCGTTTTGCCGAACAGGTCTTTGTCGGCTTGTCTGCGGCCTACGGCTTCATTTACATCATCTATAATGTGTTGGTACCCAATCTGTTCACACCTGTGTTAAGCGATTTTAACCAGAACTGGTTGCTCATCATTCCCGGAGTACTTGGTGTCCTGATGTTGGTGAGGATCTATCCTCCGGCGGAGTGGATCAGCCGATATCCCCTGGCTGTCGTAATTGGCACATCAGCCGGGATCAGCTTGCTCTTCTACCTCAAATCCGACTTTATGAACCAGATCGCTGCCACGATGATCAACCCCTTTGAGACGCCGAATGTCAGCGCGATAAGTGGTGGACTGCTGATCATCATCGGTACCATCTGTGGGGTATATTTCTTCTATTTCAGTAAGAGACAGGAAGGGGTTTTTGCCATTCCTTCCCGGATAGGTATCTGGTTTTTAATGGTAAGTTTCGGTGCCTCTTTCGGTTATACCGTCATGGCACGGATTTCATTGCTGATCGGCAGGATAGAATTCCTGCTTACCGATTGGCTGCACATCATCAAATAAAAGGAGTTGGATCATGTTACAATTACATCACCGGTTCATGCAGACCGCCAAACGTTTTGGCAGCAAGATCGCTATCTATGATAAAGCGACGAACAAGGAATATACCTATGGCAAAATGCTGATCGCCTCGCTTATTCTCAAGGAACACATCGCTCAGATCAAAAACAAGTACGTGGGCATCATGTTACCCACCTCGGCAGGATGTATGCTGTCCGTAATTGCAACTTTGATGAATGGTAAAATTCCGGTTATGATCAACTATGCCACCGGTGCTTTGGACAATGCCCGCTATGCCCAGGATAAATGCCGCTTCAAAACCATGATCACCAGCAAGAAACTGATGGAAAAACTCGATCTGGAACCGATCGACGGTATGATCATGATCGAGGATATCCTGCTCAAAGTGACCACATTGGCAAAGCTAAAAGCAGCGCTCCTCTCCAAGCTTCCCTTGAATCTTCTTTCGGGTATTGTGCACAAGGGTAGCCAATCCGAGGTTGCCACCATCCTGTTTACCAGTGGCAGCGAAAAAGAACCCAAAGCAGTACAGCTGTCTCACCGCAATATCCTCCACAATGTTGATAATGTCCCACAAGTCGCTGCCATTAGCTCAAATGATATCTTTATGTCAATCCTGCCTCTCTTTCACGTGTTTGGTTTAACGGTGGATTTCTGGTTACCGATCATTTTGGGCGCGACCATAGTCACGTATCCCAATCCACTCGATTACCGGGAGGTCAGTCGCTTTGTCCGTGAACACAAAGCCACATTGATCGCTGCCACGCCATCATTCTTTTATGGATATCTTCAGAAGTCTGATCCCGGAGATTTTTCCTCCGTCAATTTTGCTATTGCCGGAGCGGATAAACTGCCCGATAAAGTCTATGATGGCTTCCTGAAAAAGCACAACGTGAAAATATACGAAGGATATGGCACTACCGAGACCAGCCCGGTCATTTCCTCCAATACACCTACATATCACAAACTGGGTAGCATCGGAAAACCTATCCCGGATGTTTCCGTCAGGATCCTCGATATCAATACCGATAAAGTGCTCGGAGCCAATCAGGAAGGTAAGATCCTTGTCAAGGGAGACCTCGTCATGGAGGGTTATCTTGGCGACCTCGAAGAGACCTCGCTCCGTATTCACAACGGCTGGTATGATACCGGAGACATCGGAGTGATCGATGATGATGGCTTCCTCTGGCATCGGGGACGGCTCAAGCGGTTTGTCAAAGTTGGCGGTGAAATGGTCTCCCTCGTAAAAGTGGAGGATCTACTCAGCCGGCTTTTACCCGAGGATGTCATCTGTTGCGTAGTGGACGTTCCCAACCCCAGCAAGGGAGCCGACGTGGTTGCCGCTGTAGCCAATGGTAATTTTGATATGCAATCGGTTCTTAAACAATTGAAAAAAGAACTACCTGCCATAGCAATTCCACGACAATTCTACGTCATTGAGAACATCCCGATGATGGCAAGCGGTAAAGTCAATTTCCGGGAAGTGGAGCGCATCTGCCGCGACCGAAACGCCAATGGTGGCAGTTGATTAAGATCGTCGGGGCGGTATCCGATCCACCCCTTTCAGCAATTGCTTATGAAAGGAGACAATTTGGAGATATCCACTGCTCCGCAGCTTCCATTGGATAGATTGGAATAATGGACATCTGGAATCTTCTTGCCGCTGATATGCGGTTCAATGACTTGATTGCTCAGGTCAAGCATGTTTCACACTGCATCCGGATGAATGGTTGGGCGGAAGCCAATGCCGGAAACCTGTCTATCAACATTAGTTCTTTGCTCGACCCCCTTCCGGAATGTCGGGGAAAATACTGGTTTCTGGTTTCCCGCACCGGTTCCCGTTATCGTGATCTGGCTTGTGATCCGGTCAACGGTCTTATGGTAGCAGCCGTTAATGGATCTCCCTCTGGATCGCTTTCATCCCGCGATCAATCTTCGGAACAGGATCATTTCCAGCCCTTTGGCTCCAAGCCAACTTCCGAGTGGGTCACCCATCGGGCTTTGCATCACCGGTTGATCGAACTGGGTCTGGAGGGACAGGTTGTTTTGCATGCCCACCCCAATCCCATTATTCTCCTTTCTTCGCTTCCGGAATATGGCAAGGCATTGGATGCCACCCTAATCGACTTGCTCCCTGAAGTGAATATCTTCCTGCCCAATGGTATTGGATACGTTCCCGTTTGCCCTCCAGGATCACCGGAACTGGCAGATCACACTCTCCGACTCATGGATTCCCACCAGGTGATCATCTGGCAAAAACATGGTATCCTGGCTATTGCCCCCGATCTGGCAAGTGCTCTGGATACACTCGAGGTTACGGTCAAAGCAGCCGAACTGTATCTGTACCTCAGAAAATCTTGATAACTCCTTTTTTCCACTGTCCTCCTTGCTTGATTACCTTAGTATAACCTTAGTATAACCTTACGACCGTAAGGTTATACTAAGGTTATACTAAGGTAATCAAGCAAGGAGAGGAGGTGGTGACCTGTCAGTCGGGACGCGGCTGCCATCGAAAGCTGGGGTCACTGAATGGGAGTAGGATGGAGAGGATTACATCGTTGGAATAAGCAACATACTACATTATAGAGGGATAACGTATGGGCGACCGTAGGTGTTGAAAACCATCAACACATTATTCGGGGAAGAGTTTTTTTTGTTTTGACAGGATTGATGTGCAGACAGACGGTAAAAGTGAAGTAATCATAGGAGACGATAGTCAAGATTGATGGATTGTATGAAACTGCGTAGCCGGACCTTAGTGTGTCTTATGTTGTCAATAGTGGTGTTGTTTCTTCTATTGTCCTGCCGGAAAAAAACGGATACAAGTGATGGTGACAGTCGATCTGATGCAGTTGCAACGGCTGATACCTCAGGATTGATCACCGTCAGATTTCGCCCGCAGTGGCTGCATCAGGCACAATTTGCCGGCGTTTATGTAGCCCATGCGAAGGGCATATATCGGGATTATGGATTGAATGTCATCATTCAGGACGGAGGTCCTGACTATCCTGCGGCAAAATCATTGAGAGACGGTGATTCAGAGTTTGTTTCCTTGTTTCTCTTGACCGCTATGGCTCAAGCCGATGAAGGACTGCGTTTGGTCAATGTCGCTCAGGTCTCGCAGAGGTCATCGTTTATGATCGCAGCCAAGCAGAGTTCCGGGATTAGAGAACCCAAGGACCTCAATGGCCGTAAGGTGGGTTTGTGGTACTCTGATTTTCGGGAGATCGCCCTGCTCTTTCTCCAAAAGAACAATGTCGAAGCGGAGATTATTCCGGTCGATTGGACGATCAATCTGCTCCTGTCAGATGCGATCGATGCGCTTAACGTGATGCGGTATAACGAATACCATCAACTGATGCAAGCCGGGCTTGATCCGGAGGAGATGACTGTCTTTGAAATGGCGGATCACGGCTTGAATATACCCGAGGATGGAATTTATTGCACACGGGAGTTTTACAATTTCAATCCGAAGCTGGCTCGGGATTTTGGAGAAGCAACCATGGACGGATGGTTGTATGCGATCAATAATCCCGAGGAAGCACTGGATATAGTGATGGATATAATGCGCCGCAGTTATATCCCAGCCAACCGTCCTCACCAGAGATGGATGCTCAATGTGCAACGGGATGTGATCCTGGCAAGACCCGAAATGGTTGGCAAGCTGGAGGAATCAGTTTTCAATACCGCCAAGGGGATGCTTATTGATCACGCCGGGATGAAAGTCCCTGTAAGTTTCCGGGAGTTTGTTGCCAATGCAGTTGATTAGATACATGCGGTCGTCTCTTGCCTATCAATTGATCACCATGATCTTCCTTGTGGTCGTGATCTTCCTGATCATATCAGTCGTTTTGACCCGGGGAATAATGACCCGGGCAATGTTGCGAAATACTGAAAGGACTTTGAATTACCTGGTCAGTGACAATATCCGGAGCATTCAGAATCGTTTGGAACAAATCCAGGGAAGAGCGCAGGACATTCTGTCCCTGATCCACACCAGGACACTGCCTGATGAGGAACCGGAAGCCGATCCCGCTATTGCTGCTTTCCTGCATGATATGTTGAAACGCAACCCCGAGATCGAATCAGTTTATCTGGCTTATGACAAAGACCTTGTACCGCAGAATCCCGGTGCCCGTGGGTATTACATCAATCTGGGTAAGTTTACGATTCTTGATCTCAATCGGTTGGGGATCGACTTCCGGAATCGGGACTGGTTTCAGATACCACAACTGACGAAGAAAGAACATTGGTCGGAGCCGTGGTTTGACGCCGATGGCAAGAAACTGATGATCACATCGTATTCGCTGCCGATTTATGGAGATAACGTTGATGAAGTGATCGGGATCATCCGGCTGGATATCGCGTTGAGCGCGTTGCAGAGAAAGGTGATCAGTTCGAACCACCAGCACCAGGGATCAGCGATCTTGATCTCTCACAGTGGTCGGATCCTCGTCCATGAGGATGAATCCAAATTGTTGAATGAAACGATCTTCAGTTTGGCAGAAGAGGATAATGATATTCTTTTAAGGCAGATCGGTAAAGATATGCTGGCTGGTAAACACGATTTCGTGAAGTTGAGTGAGACCGGCGGTAGCAGTCAATGGATTTGTTATGCCCCGCTGGTCCTGAATAATTGGTCTTTGGGCATTATCTTTAATGAGAAAGATATATTCAGGGATCTGAATACCTTACTGCTTATTCTGACTCTGTTTTTAATTGGTGGTTTTCTGGCTATCGCCATTATCATATCGTACATGGCATGGCGGATAAACAGCCCCTTGAGGCAGTTGGCTGCTGCAACCTACAGCATCGGTCAGGGTGATTTTGAGGTCGATGTTCCACTGTCCACCAGTTTTAATGAGATCCGCTATCTTTCCAATGCAATTGTAAACATGCGCGATTCCCTGAGGCTATACATGGCTGATCTGTTGAGCACGACCGCGGCAAAAAACCGGATTGAATCAGAGCTCAGAATAGCATCGCTGGTCCAGAAGAATCTGATTCCACAGAATAACGATCAAACCAGGCTGTTTCCCGGATTACGCGTCTTTGGAATCTTGGAGCCGGCAAAAGATATCGGTGGTGATCTGTTTGACTATTTCCGTCTGGATGAATCCCGATTCTGTTTTGTGATCGCTGATGTTTTGGGCAATGGGCTGGTGGCGGCGATGACCATGATCGTTGTCAATACCCTGATCCGTACCAAGGCAAGAACCGCCGGATCCTTGAAGCAATTGCTATTGGATGTAAACAATTACCTCTGTGAGACCCAGAGCGAATCCAATTTCGTGACGGCGATCATCGGCATGATCGATTTAAGGACGGGTTTGATGGAATATAGCAATGCGGGTCATGTACCGATGTATCTGCGCAAAGTGGGACGTCACCTGGTCAAGTATGGCGAAACCCAATCGACTGCATTGGGTATCTTTCCCGATATCGAGGTCGAAACCAGAACCTTACAACTGGACTTGGGAGACACGGTTATTCTCTTTACCGATGGAATTACCGAGGCAATGAGCAAAGCAGAGGCGTTTTTTGGGGAACAGAGATTGGAGCTCTTAATTCAGGATCTGCACAATCCGGAGCCGGAGACAATAGTAAAGTCGATCTTGAATAGCGTACGTGATTTCACCGATCAGAACAAACAGACAGACGATACGACCATTCTCGTGATCGAATATCTACACCCGATGGTAAGAATCTAATCGACCAGTTCAAACAACTTGGCGACTGCTGCCGCCGGAGCTATCTCGCCGGTCAGAACTTTGGAACGGAACTGGGGATAGATTGGTTTGATCTTCTCATTGTCATAGAATTTGCGGATCAAGGTCTCCTCAATCATTGATTCAAACCATTGGGCGATTTGGGTTTGACGGCGTAGCGCAAACTGTCCGGTACGGTCTGTCAGCTCCAGAAAGGCGGATATATTCTGCCAGACTTCAGCCAATCCGCTACGATTCAAGGCGGAGCAGATAACAGCCCGGGTCTTCCATCCCGAAGTGGCGGGCTGGATGTAGTGTAATGCCTGATTGAGTTCCGCTTGGGCTCGTTTGGCGGCTTGGACGTTACTGCCATCTGCTTTATTGACCACGAGCAGATCAGCCAGTTCCATGATGCCCTTCTTGATGCCCTGCAGTTCATCTCCCGCTCCGGCGATCTGCATCAACACAAAGAAATCGACCATGCTGCGGACGCTGATCTCGCTTTGTCCGACGCCGATGGTTTCCACCAGGATGATATCATAACCGGCTGCTTCACAGAGAATGATCGTCTCCCTGGTCTTCCGGGCAACTCCGCCGAGGATGCCACCGCTCGGAGAAGGACGGATGAAGCTACGAGGATGACGGGAGAGCCCTTCCATCCGTGTCTTGTCTCCCAGTATGCTGCCTTTGCTCACGCTGCTGCTGGGATCGATCGCCAATACTGCCACCCGGTGACCGCGTTCGATCAACCACAAACCAAATGCCTCGATAAAAGTGCTTTTTCCTGCGCCAGGCACACCGGTGATACCAATGCGGATGGAATTGCCGGAAAAGGGCTGGAGTTCTTTGATCAGGTCTTGCGCCTGGTTAAAATGCTTGGCAGAATTGCTCTCGATCAGCGTAATGGCTTTGGAGAGGTACGTTCGGTTACATTGTAAAATACCGGCTTTGAGGATGTCAATGCTCAATACTCTGGGATTCCGGCTCTTTGTGTGTCCGCTCAACGGGTCGCTTTCCTGCTGCGACCCAGCGCCTTCGGTCCGTTGCACAAGTATAGCTTGTCCATCATCCTCGATACTGTCACAGTCTTTGGA
>Ga0194125_10011238_pt1 | contig 12056 bp, 12 predicted proteins | sample TA2KigC250mmetaG_FD_148626 | JGI IMG/M metagenome (GOLD analysis project Ga0194125, IMG submission 148626) | Freshwater microbial communities from Lake Tanganyika, Tanzania - TA2015034 Kigoma Deep Cast 250m | ecosystem: Environmental > Aquatic > Freshwater > Lake | place: Tanzania: Lake... | reverse complement strand
GTCGACGATCTCACACCCCGAGGTGCGCAAGACCGGGCAAGGTCGGGCAGTTGGGGGCAGTGTTACCCAACAATTTACCCAACAAGATCCGAGTCAAGGGCGCGGAAGCGGAGGCGACGCCCTCACGGGCTTCCGAGGACCAAGAGCGGCCGGTCGAATAAAGCCGACCGCGATGGAGTCGGGACACAGAAGAAGCGGCATGCCGATGGCGACGGTCAGGACTAGCTTCTACTTCTCCAGGCGCCCCACCCTGCCGTTCGTGGTCTTGGCCTGGGCGAGGACGGCGTCGCACTCCTCGTCGATACGCTTCTGCCAGTCGTGCAGGGCGCCCACGCCGGTCTCTTCCGCGCCGGCCGACGGAAGAAGCAGGCCGCGGGGTGAGCGGCGTCGGCCCGGGCTGGCCTTCGGCGCGCGTGCTCAAGCCGGGGGATTTTGGAACGCGCTCCGTTCATGCGTAGGGTCGGTCAGCCAATCGCCGCCAAGACGGCCTTGAGCACGGCGGCGCCCTCGCGCCGTGTATCGATCAGGCGGCGACGCCAGGCCAGTGCATATGGGGTCGACGAGCGAAGCGCAGGCGGCAGGGGCAACGTACGAAGAGAACCCGCGACGGTCGGCATCAGGATGGAGGGCACGATGGCCGCGCACACCCCGGCCGCTGCGGCTTGCAGCGACTGGCGGAAGGAATCCGCTTCGAGCACGACGCGCAGGCGCACACCCGCCTTCGCCGCATACTCGTCAACCAAGGACCGCAACTCGCCGCCGATCGGCAACGCGAGCGGCAGCGCGGCCAGCGCCTTCGGCGAGGCCCCCGACCCGCCGGCCAAGTCCGGCGGCACGGCCGACACCCACTCCAGCGACCCGAGCTTCCGTTTCTCAACGCGCCCCGGCACGGCGTCGGCGCGGAGCAAGGCGAAGTCCACCTGCCCCTCCCCCAGGGCACGGGCCGCATCCTTCGTCTGCATGTGCGCGATCCGCCACACAACGGAGGGCAGGCGCTTGCGGATCTCCGCGAGCCGCGGCAGGAAGACCGCGTCGAGCAGTGTGTTGGATCCGGCCATCGAGAACCGCACCGGGCGGTTGCGGCACTCGTCGTCGAAGTCCTGCAGGGCCGCCATCTGCCCCCGGACCAGCGCGGCCAGCCGGCGCCCTTCCTCCGTGATCGCCAGCCCCCGGCCCTGACGCCGCACCAGCTCGACCTCCAACGCTCCCTCGAGCTCCCGGATCTGGCGGCTGAACAGGGACTGCCGCACCGGGTCGCCGCCGGCCGCCTTCACGATCGACCCCGCCTCCGCGACCGCGCAGAAGTTTCGCAGGCGATCCCAGCTCAACCCGGTCCTGGACAGAACATCCGTATTCATGATCCGTTGGTAATATATCCTATGATCTCATGACTACCAGTAGAAACCCGCTTCTGCGACAACAGCTCCGCGATCGGGCGAGAAACGATCCCCGACGACAGGAGAACGGAGCCATGGACGAGGAAGAGCGGATGGGATGCGATCAGTGCTTCGGGGAAGACCCGGAGGCCGCGTGGGCGTGGAAACACGAACCGGCAGAGTGCCTCTTGGAATCGAGCCACTTCGAGATCTCCATAGAGGTCTGCCCGGCATGCGGCCAGGCCTTCGTGCGGATCTTCACCGAGTTCGTCGACTGGGAGGAAGGGGACGACCCCCAGTACTGGGATCTCCTGCCGATCTCCGCCGCGGAACGGGAGAAGCTGAAGGGGCAGGCAGGCCAACCTGATCTGGATTACCTGATGGAGCTCGGCGCGGAACGCCGTCACCTCAAGGCGGACGACCACGGAATCCGGTGGGCTGGCGGTGGCCTCATGATCATGCCCGGCGGCTGACCCCTACCGTACAGACCAGGAAAGAACATGATGACGAATTCGAGCGCACTGGAGGCCGCAATCCGGCTGGCATCGGAGAAGCACACCGGACAGACCGACAAGGCCGGCGCCCCCTACATCCTGCATCCTCTCCGGTTGATGATGCGGATGGATGAGGATGTCCTGCGGATGGCGGCCGTCCTGCACGACGTGGTGGAGGACACGCCGACCACCCTCGACGGCCTGCGGGCGGCCGGCATCCCCGAAGAGGCGGTGCGGCTGGTCGACCTGCTGACGCACCGGCCCGGGGAAGCGCGCACGGCCTACTACCTGCGGCTGGCCGCCGACCCGCTGGCGCGAGCCATCAAGCTGGCGGATCTGGAGGACAACATGGACGTGCGGCGCCTTCCCCGGCTCACCGCCAAGGACATCGCGCGCCTCGCCCGCTACCGTCAATGGTGGGGCAGACTGAAAGCCATGGACTGCGGCGGAGAAGGAGATGCGCCGATCAGGCCGCCCGCGAACAAGGCCGCGATCATGGAGTGGTTGTTTCGGACGCGGCCCGCCACAATTCGATTGCAGATGGCGGAGCCGACACGGCTGATCTGTGCGGTGGCCGAACTCTACGACGACCCGGATGAGTGCCCGGACCCGGAGTATGCTCCCGACAGCGAGGAGGCGGCCGAGGCGGCCACGGTGGACGAGGAACGCATCGAGGCGGCCGCGCACACATGGGGGAGGTTGACGGACGACGAGCGCACACGACTTCGACGGCTACTCGAGCAAAGCTTCGATATGAATCCGGACCGGCTTGCCGACAGCTTCGAAGAGTTGGACGCGAACATGCCGTGGGACCCGGACCCGGACGAGTGTCCAGACTGACTCATTCGGCCGCGCCCATGCGACTCTTCCGAGGATAGATACGGAGCCCCCACCCTAGCCTGTGCAGCTTGCCCTGCCGGGCCATCCGGGACAGCGCCTCGTCGACGGAAGCCCGGCGCCCCACCCAGATGACGTCGTTCGCGCAGAACGGATCCGAGCTTCCGCGCCTTCATACAGACGCACGTCCCTCTTCTGCAATAGACTGCGATTGTGGTGCGCTCAGATCATGTCAGGAATATGCACTCGTTCTTCTGACAACACGGAAGCCCGTAATGTCACAAACTTCGACCCATATTCGTGACAAAGGCGCACCGCGCGCCCCACCCCGGGCCGTGTCGTCAGCTTCGGCCGACGGAAGAAGCAGGCTGCGGAGTGACCGGCATCGGCCCAGGCTGCCCGTCGGCGCGCGCAGCCCGGGGATTTTGGAACGCGTTCCAAAATGCCGTCGCCGGGGCAGCCGGCCGGGCCGCGCTTCGCCCGGTCGGCGACGGAGTCCAAGATGAACTCCATTGCTTCGCGTTGATCACGCCGATCACTTGAAGCAGAGCATCGGGCTCAGCGGAAAGCCTCCACGAAAGGCTGTCACCCCGAGGAATCAGATGCCTACTTCAGCAAGCTGCAAATGAAACCGATGACGATGATGGTAAGAAAGATGAGGCCGATACCAAGCAGTCCCGATAGAAGTGACCCCAAGCATCCATCACCACCGCCGCCTCCGCCAGAACCATGGCTGCCCGATGATCCAGACCTGTACGGCTCTCCAGCCCTCTGGCGTGCGGCTAGGTTGGCCCCATGGCTTCCTCCCGCACTGGTCCATCCATATGGATTGCTCATGATCCATGTCCTCCCTTGAGGATCCAGCATCTCCTTCAGTCTCAGAGAATACACCGCGATGCCCGGATCCGCCCACACTTTCGGACAAAGTGTAAGCTCGAGAATCGACGCGCAGCCAGCCATTTCTGATTGGGATTGACGGCACAGATCCAAACCGGCGCCCCCCCCGCCGCGTTCGCGCCCCGCTCGGCGACGTCTATTCACGTGCCGAACGCAAACATGCCGGCGTTCCACGTCTGCGCGGCGGAATCTCGGCGTGTCTCGCGCCATGGCCGGGTCAGAGCCCTCGGTGGTCCGGACCTCCCAGGCGAGCGTGTCGAGGAACGTGAGCCGGCGGGCGATGGCCGCCTGCACCGTCACGTCCGCGGTCTCCATGTGGTGTCAGCGGTCACTTGAAAACCAGCCAGTGAGGAACAGTTCAAAACCAGCCACCCGGAAGGGCGGATTGGCCGGGTACGTTGGCTCCTTTGGGAAGGAGACAGCGGACCATGGCGAACCGGATCGGGATGGCTACAGAAGATTCGATACGAACGCTTTACGAGCGCGGCTGGTCGAAGCGGAAGATCGCCCGGGAGCTGGGGGTTGACCGGGAGACGGTCGACCGGTACGCGCCAAAACCAGCCAAAGTGACCGCCGGGATAATCCCGGTGGCCGATCCCGAGGCGGGCGGTGACGGTTCAAAACCCGCCAAAGTGACCGCCGGGATCCGGCGGTGTCGGAGCGTGTGCATCGGGCACGCACCGACCATCGAAGCGAAGGTCGAAGCCGGACTCACCGCCCAGCGGATCTACCAGGACCTGGTCGAGGAACAGGGCTACGCCGGATCCTACGAAGCGGTGAAGCGCTACGTTCGCGGGTTGCGGGCGAGCGACCCGCGGCGATACCACCGCATCGAGGTGGCGCCCGGCGCCGAGGCCCAGATCGACCTGGGGACCGGCGCATGGATCGTCGACGAGGAGGGCCGGCGTCGGCGAAGCCACGTGCTGCGCGTGATCCTGAGCTACTCCCGCAAGGGCTACAGCGAAGCGCTACTCGACCAGAAGAGCGAAGGGCTGATGCGGGCCCTGGAGAACGCCTTCAGGCACTTTGGCGGTGTTCCCGCCACCCTGGTCCCCGACAACCTCAAGGCCGCCGTGACCCGGGCCGACTGGTGGGATCCGGATCTCAACCCCCGCATGGAAGCCTTCGCCCGGCACTACGGCACGGCGCTCGTGCCCACCCGGCCGAAATCGCCGTGGCACAAGGGCAAGATCGAACGAGGCATTGGCTACGTGAAGGGCAACGCCCTTCAAGGCCGGCGGTTCGCCAGCCTGGCCGACGAGAACGCTTTCCTCGCCCGGTGGGAGGACCAGGTGGCCGACCGGCGGATCCATGGAACGACCCGCGAACAGGTCCGCCTGCGGTTCGAGGCGGAACGCCCGCACCTGAGCCCGCTGCCCGCAATGTTGTTCCCCTGCTACCAGGAAGCGCCGCGGACCGTGCACCGCGACAGCTACGTCGAGGTGCAGCGGGCGTACTACGAGGTGCCCGCCGAGTACATCGGCCGGCGCGTCTGGGTCCGGTGGGACGCGGCCATGGTCCGCGTGTTCAACGAGCGCCACGAGCCGGTCGCCGTGCATGCCCGCGCCGAGCCGGGCCGGTTCGTGGGCGGCCGCACGGTCGTTCCGGTTCCGGCCGACCTGGTGGCGCGGGCCGGCCGAATGGGCGATCCCTGCGCGGCCTGGGCTCAGGCCGTGGTCGACCAGCGCGGTCCCATCGCCGTGCGCGTGATCCTCGGCCTCCTGTCCCTGGCCCGGCAGCATCCGGGCGCCGGCATCCAGCGCGCCTGCAAGCAGGCGCTGCACCAAGGCGCCCTGCGGCTCCGCGACGTGCGTCGTCTCCTGGAGACCCCGGAGGGGCAAACGTCGTTCGAGTTCCTCGACGAGCATCCGCTGATCCGCAACCTGTCCGAGTACGAAACCCTGATCCCCTGGGGAGGATGACCATGATGCAGGAAGGTCTGCGTAGAACGCTCCGCCAGCTCCGGCTCTCGGGCCTGGCGACCTCGCTGGAGGTCCGGCTGCAGGAAGCCGCCGGCCACCAGTTGAGCCATCTGGAGTTCCTGGAGCTGATCCTTCAGGACGAACTCAACGTCCGCGTGCAGCGGCTGATGGCCCGGAGGACCCGCACGGCCACGTTCCGGGACACCAAGACGCTCGATGCCTTCGACTTCAGCTTCAACCCGTCGGTCCCGCGCAAGCAGATGTACGACCTGGCGACCGGCCAGTTCATCCGGGAGGCCCGCGACGTGCTCTTCCTCGGCCCCCCGGGCGTGGGCAAGTCGCACCTGGCGCAGGCCATCGGCCATGCCGCGATCAAGGCGGGGTTCCTGGTCCTCTATCGCTCGATCTTCGATCTGGTCCGGGATCTCCTGGAAGAAGACGGACTCCGCGACCGCAAGGTGCTCTCCCGGTACCTGAAGCCGGACCTGCTGATCGTCGACGACATGGGCCTCAAGCAGCTCCCCCGGCAGTCGGGAGAGTACCTCTTCGAGATCATCATGCGCCGCTACGAGAACCGCTCGACGATGATGACCTCGAACCGGCCGCTGGAGGAATGGGGCAAGCTGGTCGGCAACGTGCCGGCGGCAACCGCGATCCTCGACCGCTTCCTGCACCACGCGGACATCATCCAGATCCGCGGCCGCAGCTACCGCCTCAAGGACCGCCCGGCCCCCAAAGGAAAGGACACCGAATCGGAACCACCGGAGTTACCCACAGCCTCCCCGCCGTCTCCGACGAGCCGTGGGGGGGCCCATTCTCGACGGCGGGGAGACTGTGGATAACTCCTCTCCGCCCACGCATCCAATCTTGCGTCCATGACCCAAACCCACTACAAAAACGTCAAACCGTGGCTGGTTTTGAAGTGACCGCGACTGGCTGGTTTTGATGTGACCGGTGACAAAATCGCGCCGTCAGGCCGCGTCGCCCTCCACGCGACGCAGCCGTTTCATGTCCATGTACATCTTCGCGCCCCACCGGGTGCCCGTGATGTAGCGCAACCGCGCCGTCACCAGAAGCACGGCCGCATTGCCGTCGGGGAACGCTCCCACGACCCGCGTGCGCCGGCGGATCTCCCGGTTGATCCGCTCCAGCGGATTCGTCGTGCGGATCTTCAGCCAGTGCTCCCGCGGGAAGCTCATGTACGACAGGGTCTCCTCGACGCCCTCCCGCACGACCTGTGCCGCCCTGGCCAGTTTCATACCCAGGAGCTTCTTCTGCACTTCCTGAGCCTTCTGGAGCGCCGCCGCCCGGTCTTCCTGGGCGTGGATGGCTTTGAGCATCGCCACCACCTCCTTGAGCTTGGCGCGGGGCGTGGCGCTCATCACGTTGCGATACCAGTGCACCACGCAGCGCTGCCACTTCGCCTCGGGGAAAATCTCGCCCACCGACTCCGCCAGCCCGAGGCACTTGTCCGTTATGAACAGCTCCGTCCCTTTCAGCCCGCGGGCCTTCAGGCCCTGAAGGAACGCCTGCCAGCTCGCCTTGTCCTCCCGCATCCCTTCCTGCACTCCCAGCACCTCCCGGTAGCCGTCCGCGCCGACCCCGATCGCCACCAAGACCGAGACGTTCTGCACCTCTCCGCCCCAGCTGCGCTTCAGCCAGATCCCATCCAGCCACACGTAGGCATGCTCCCCCTCCAGCCGCCGGGTGCGCCACGCGTCGATCTGCACCGCCACCTTCTGGTTCAGCTCGCTGATGGTCGATGGGCTCACCCGCGTCCCCCACAACGCGTCGGTGATGTCCTCCACCCGCCGCATCGACACCCCCGCGTAGTACATCTCCAGCAGCGCCTCTTCCACCGAACTCTCCCGCCGCCGGTACCGTTCGATGATCTGCGTCTCGAACGGCAGGTTCCTCAGCTTCGGCACCTTCAGTTCCATCCGCCCAGCCTGCGTCTGCAGCCCCCGCGTGTAGTGCCCCGCCCGCGTGTCCGCTCGCCCCTCCGCCCTCTGGTACCGTTTCGCCTGGCAGAGCCGGTCGGCCTCCGCCTGCAGCAGCCCGTTGAGCGTCTCCTCCACGGACTGCCTCACCAGTTCCCCCAGCTGTGCCTTGATCTCCCCCTCGTTGACCTGAATCACGCTCTTTATCCCGGCCCGCGGTCTTGCTATCTTCTTCACGGCAGCTCCTTTCCTAGCCTTGGCTCTTCTTGGTCGTTGAACCATTCCTAGCGAAAGGACTGCCTCCTTAGAAAGTGCGAAAGATACCGTACGTTATCCTAGCCGCCTTGACTCCTTGTTCGATGACAATCGCTAAGATCAGCAATCCAACGAACACCAGCATCCAACTGATACCGGCCTGTTTCATACAGCCTCCCATCGGTGATTGAACATGGCGACGCTTGCATTAGTACGTCTGCAAGATACGCGGCATGGTTCAAACAAATACGACACACCTATGAGATCGTCTTCTTCATGTATTGATGCAGGGCATGATTGGCAAACTCCATCAGGAGGCTTGGCAGGCGTTCCAACGCATCGAGGATGCCGAGCTCAAACGCTTTGCTCGCGGACAGCGCCCCGTGGACCGTCGCATTGTGCAGTGCCCTGGCAATCAGAACCATGCCAGTCCAGTCTGGAACATCGCGACCATTCATCATCCATTGCAGGAGTGTGTCGCGATCCGTCCCATCCACACCTAGGAAGTGGAGAACCGCCTCGCCGCCCTCATCCGCTACCCACCGATCAAAGTCCTTACCCCTTTCAGGCGCGCGAAGAATCTTCATTTCCGGAAGATCCGTGCCAAACCATGATAGCCCCCGCGCGTCTAGCTTCTCTCCTTCGGGAAGAAGACCCGTCATCCACGTTTCAAAGCCTGACCATCCAATGCAAAGACGCCATTGGGCCGCTCGCGTTTCCGCCGATGGGCCTGGTCGCCCGATCTTTGGCTTGTCAGTGCCGTTCGATGTCCAGCTCACGCTCTGACTCAGCAATTCGTGGCCGCGAGTCACCATGTAAAAGACACGGTCGCGTGCCTGGCTCTTGCCATTAGAATACGCATCCACAAACTGGTCGAATGGAGCGGACGCGCACGACTGGTATGGAACGAGAGCCATGGCGAGATCGATCCCCCCCCAGATCCCCGCAACAAGCTGGATCTTAAGTGGTTTGAGTTCCTTCAGGCGCGAGAACTGGTTCGATGAATGCTTGACAAGTAGATCTATACGCTCAGGAGCGAGTATCATAGTAGATCTACTGAAATGAGGCGAAGACCATGTGAGAATGCGCCCATCAGTTCGCGTTGCGTGCAGGTAGCGGCCAGATCGCCACCCATCAAGTTCTATACACTTGGAGACGCTGTCGTCTTCTTGAAAACTCAACCGCACGATGTCGTGGGGGAACCACGGCGGGTGAATATCAAGACCCTTACGCCATCGAAACTTACCCACGAGCCTTCCATCAGACTTCACTGCGATCAAAGCAGACGAATGGAATGGCGCATCATACAGCGCGACCGCATCGAGGACACCCCGTGGATCGACCGGCATATTCAGGTAATCGATAATACTCCCGCATGTTTCAGCACCATGCATCTGCGACTTGTAGCCCGAGTACTGCGCTGCATTGAGGTCTTCTCCGATTCCTGCTGTGACGATCGTTGATGGCGCCGGCTTTGCAACCACTTGCGGCATGGGGATCTTGAACTCGGCTTCTGCCGTGACGGGGACTGCGGCAAGACCAACGAAACTGTGCTCGTTATCCATCACGAAATGACACGCGTCGTGAATGCGATACTTTTCAGGCGACACATTATACCGCAGTAATGGAATGGAATCCTCCTTCTTGCTTAGCTTAATACGGCAAACCATAAAGGCTCGGCCCGAGGCCGAAAAGGCCAGTGCCGAATGACCGGGTCTGCTACCCTCCTTCTTGAGCCTGACCACCGGCTCATCTATTGAAGCATACGCACCTCGGTCAAACTGCATAGTGGGGTCAAGATGGATATCGTCGGATCTACCATGGTAGCATGTATAGACGACGCCATCCTTGATTGCAAAGTCAGAGGCATAGTCTGTGATTTCTTTTGCGGTGAACATTCTCGGCTCGCAAGTAGTGTCTTCTGGCCAATTCCAATGGACCGCAAGTGTTCTCAATGTTCCATCAGTTTCGAGCCAGGTCATTTCTTCATTGGATGAGAGATATCCACATTTGTACTTTGAAGCGCTGAGTTTGCCGGACTTAGATATCTCAGCACACAGGGTCGCAAGTCGGTTTACTTCGTCCGGATCAGAGTCCGATTGGCAACCATATAGATCCAGGGCGCGAACTGTGCCATCCTCGTGGATAGAAACGCAAATCTCATGCTCGTCATTACACAGAACGTCAATGACGTCGTTGCCGAGTTCATTGATCTGAAGGTCCATTTGGTGGAGAGATTCGCTGTACTCGTGCCTCCAGTCGATGGAATGGTAAGAACAGCCCCCCTTCTTTGACCAGAGGATGACGCCCATTCTCCCTTGGGAGCCACTAGGCAAGTCCGTTGGAAGCGGTATGACTCGTTTGATGTCAGTCAGGGTTTCCAAGTATTTGTGAAAGGGTGTCCTGCCGCCGAACATGTTCGGATTCCACCCCGTGAGCGTTCCGTTCATGTTCAGAAACATCAGTCCGATGGCACCATAGCTCATAGCGTCCACGCCAAACAGCCCAGGCGGAAAGACGTAGTCCGGGCGTTCAGACTTCTTGTCACGCTGGCCCCATGACACCACTGTCGTCGTTGTTGGTGAGGTTGCTGCTGGCACTAAGTTGGGTGCCCCTATCAGCGTCGGCAGAATGGTCACAGTACGGCGTGCACTTGTCTGTGCGGTCTTCGCTTTCGCCTTCGTCTTCGCTTGACTGGCCATTGTTCATCCCTCATTCGATATGAGCTATGTCGGCTTCTGACCTCAAGTAGGTAGTGTGGACGGACCTTCGGCATCTCGTCAAACTCATAATGTGCGCTGATGGGTGGCCTGCCCGCAACGGATGCGGGTCATACGCGGAGACGCGTCCGTACGAACGTCTGGTAATCCGCCCGCACGACGTTGTGCCGCTCCATGAAGCCAGACAAGCTGCGCACGCCTTGAGGTCGATCCGCTCCCCCCGGCCCGAGGGTGACGCAAGTGACGCATCTCTACTAAACTCTCCTATGAAGACGCCTCTATATAAGAGGGTTAGTACTTCATGTGTCACTGGCGTCACTCGCCCCCCGGGGCCACGCCGGGGCCGGGCTTAAGACCGGACCCAATCCACGGCATAATCCCTTGCGGGGACCGGCGTAACAGCCGGGAGCCCCGCGCTCCTTAAGATCGGCACCGTTCGGCGGCATAATCCTCTGCCGATCCCGCATAGCGGTCGGGTCTTGTGGCCCGGCCGCTCTTTATTAACCCCCGGAGGACCCTCGTGAACTACCGCTACCCTTGGCCGGCCTCGGCCCTCTCGCCGGCCGACATGCGCCTGCTCCACCACGCGCGCCAGCGCGACGGCGAGCGGCGCCCGATCACACGCCTCATCGCCGAGGCGGTCCGGATCTGTTTCGGCAACCCCCAACCCACGAAAGGAGACCCGTGCACCATCATCCCCTGCCCCTCGCCCTCCTTGCCCTGACTGCCGCGCTCCTGGCCGCCGGCTGCGACGACGACACGTACAAGCAGCAGCAGAACCGGATCGCCGCCTTGGAGGGCCAAGTCACCCAGGCGCAGGGCGAAGCCCAGCGCCTGCACTCCCTGAACAGCCAGATCCTCGCGGCCCAACGCGAGACGATTGCCCAGCTCGAGATCGAGCGCGCCCGCGGGCACGCGCAGGGCGAGGAGGCCAAGTCCGGCCGCAACGTGGCCTCGCTGCTGACCACGAGCGTCGTCCTGCTCGGCTGCGGGTTCGCCGCCGTCGTGGTCGCCAGGAGACGCGCGCGTGTACCCGGACCCGCGTAGCGGCCTCACGCGGCAGGTCGCCGCCGTCGCGGCCGTATTCGCGATCGGCCTGCTGGGCGGGTGCCTGCTGTCGAGGCCGCGGGATCCCGACACCGAGACCACTCACATGCTCGTTGCCGTCATCCGGTCCCTCGTCCACAGCCAGAACTCGGGCCCGATCATTGCGGCCGGGATCACGGCCGGCGCCGCCGTCCTATGCGCGGTTCTCGTGCCCTTGGTGGCCGTCCTGACTTTGGAACGCGTTCCAAAATCCCGACTGCCCTCGCCCCGCGACGAGCTGCCGGGCCGCGGCGCTCCGCAACTGCCCGAGAACCCAAGTCCAACCCACCATCCAGTCCCAACCCCACGAAGGAGATAGAGAGATGAAGATCACCCTCACCCGCGCAAGCCTGCGCGACGCCCTGCAGGGGCTCGGCCGCATCGTCTCGACCAAGGCGACACTGCCCATCCTGCAGTGCATCCGGTTCGATGCCGACGGCGACCAGGTTGCCATCGCCGGCACGAATCTCGACCAGTACGGCCGCTACACCGCCGAAGGCGCCGTGGCCCGCAAGGGTGCGTGCGTCGT
>Ga0194125_10011237_pt1 | contig 12056 bp, 4 predicted proteins | sample TA2KigC250mmetaG_FD_148626 | JGI IMG/M metagenome (GOLD analysis project Ga0194125, IMG submission 148626) | Freshwater microbial communities from Lake Tanganyika, Tanzania - TA2015034 Kigoma Deep Cast 250m | ecosystem: Environmental > Aquatic > Freshwater > Lake | place: Tanzania: Lake... | reverse complement strand
CCGTGACAACGAGCGCGCCGGCCCAGGAAACCCCCACCGCAGCCAGACCCCAGGCGGCGGCTCCTCCGACCCCGACGAAGATGAGCCGAAGGAGAAGTCAAAGAAGAAGCGGGGCTACACCGACGAGCAGTGGAAGGTCGAGGTCAACGACCGCCGTCCCTCCCCCAGCCAGCCCGGCGGCGGAGGCGGCGAGAGCGACCAGCAGCAACAGCCCCAGCCAGGCATGCAGCAGCCCAGCCAGCCCGGCGGCGGCTCAAACAGCCCCTCCCAGCAGAACACCGCGCAGCAGATGGCCGCACGCCAGCAGGCCCTCGCCGACCGCGCGGCCCAACTCGCGCGCGACGTGGCGCGGAACGCCGACCCCGCGAACCCGATGGGCGAGCGCGCCGCAGGCGGCCTCCGCGACGCCTCCCGCGAGATGCGCCAGGCCGCCGACAGCTTCCAGCGCGGCGACCTCGCGGCTGCCATGGCACAGGCACGCCGCGCACAGCAGGCCATGCGTGCCGCCATGCACGGCCTCAAGGCCGCTCAATTCGAGTCACTCGGCGAGGCCCTTGCCGCCGCACAGCAAGGCGCCTCTGCCCTTGCCCAGAACCAATCGCGCATCTCCCAGGGCACCCAACAGGTCGAGGACCGCATCCGCGAACTCAGCGGCGAAGCCGGCGATGGCCAGACCGCCGAAGGCGCCCCAGGCAAGGGCCAGCCGGGGAAAGGCATCCCAGGCAAGGGGACCCCCGGCAAGGGCGAGCCCGGGAAGGGCGAACCCGGGGAAGGCCAGGCCGGCGAGGGTCAAGCCGGCGAAGGCACTCCCGGGAAAGGCCAGCCAGGCAAGGGCGTCCCAGGGAAGGGCACCCTCGCCAAGGGGACTCCAGGCAAGGGCGCTCCCGGCAAGGGCACCCCTGGCAAAGGGACACCAGGCAAGGGCGAGCCAGGTAAAGGCGAGCCCGGCGAGGGAGAACCCGGCTCCGGCGACCAGTCGTCTCCTGGCACGCGGCACGCGGCACGCGGCACCCGCAGCGGCCCGTCCCGCGGCGCGGTGGACAAGGCCAAGGCGCAAGACCCCCGCATCGCCGGCCGCATGCAGGGCCTCGCCGGCGAACAGCTCAAGCTCAGCGAAGCCGTCAAGGAGTTCGACGCCTACGTCAACGACCTGGCCAAGTGGGCCAAGGAGGGGCAGGACGAACGCTTGGCCTCCTCGCTCCGCGACGTGGCCGATGGCCTGAAGCGCGACGACGTGGCGCAGAAGATGGTGGACGCCGGCGTGGACCTGTCCCAGGACAACATCGGCTCGGCGCGGGCGACCCAGGAGGAGATCGAGGGCGCGCTGGACGGCATCACTGGCCGCCTCCGCGACGCGGGCGATGTGCTTGCCGGCTCCAAGACAGGCATCATCAGCCGCACCGCCCGTCAGGCCAGGGAAATCGGCGAAAGGGTCCGCCAGATCGCCGGCCTCCCCAGCGGCCAGCCGGGCCAGGGCCAGCCGGGCGGAGGCGAGTCCGCCTCGGGCCAGCCCTCTGGGGGGCAGTCAGGCGGCGGCGAGCCGGGCAAGGGCCAGCCAAGCCAAGGTGCCCCCGGCAAGGGTGAGCCAGGGAAAGGCGAACCTGGCAAGGGCGCACCCGGCAAGGGCGAGCCAGGCAAAGGTGAGCCCGGCAAAGGTCAGCCGGGGAAGGGGGAGCCAGGCAAAGGCGAACCAGGGAAGGGCGAGTCCAGCCAAGGCGAGGCCGGAAAGGGCGAGCCAGGCAAGGGTGAGCCAGGGAAAGGCGCGCCGGGGAAGGGGACGCCGGGCAAGGGCGAGGATTCGCTTGCCCAGCGCCTCGCCGACGCGGAGAAGGGCGACGCGCGCGGGGCGTCCACCCCAGGCACTCCCGGTGGCGGCAGCAACGTGGGCGGAGGGGCTGGGACCGGCCGCGACGACGTGGACCAGCTCTGGCTCAAGGCCCGCGACTTCGCCGACACGCTCCGCGATGAGGAGCTCGCCGACCCGACGACCCTGAACTACCTCGACCGCCGCGTGCAGGACCCCGAGAGCTTCCGCCAGATGTTCGACAAGGTGCGGCAGGCCGAGGCCGGCAAGTTCGCCAGCGTCGTCACCGGCATCGGCAAGAGCCTCGACGAGGTGCTCAAGGAGACCCTGTCGGCCAAACGCCTCCAGTCCGAGCGCGGCGAGGAGTGTCCGCCGCAATATCGCTCATTCGTGGACGCCTACTTCGAGTCGCTCAGCAAGACCGCAACAGGGAAGTCGGGCAACTGACCGGCCCATCGTCCTCGTCCTTCGTCCCTCGTCCTCGTTCTCGAAGGAGAAGAGTCGAGGACGAGGGACGAGGACGAGGGACGAGGACGATTGAGGACGATGTTCGAGACCCTCTTCAAGTACCCGCTCGACAAGTTCCTCGATGGCCGGCTGCGGCTTGGTTCCGGGCTGCGGCTGGAGCTGGCGCTTCTGGCCATCGCCGCGGCGGTCCTGGGAGCCGTCTACTTCTATCGCCGGGCGCCAGCGGAGCTGAAGAAGGGAACCCGTCGGGCTCTTGCTGGCCTTCGCGGCGGGGCGCTCGGCCTCCTCGTGCTCATCCTCTTCCAGCCCGTCCTGCGAACCCCTCGCCAGGAGAAGCGCGAATCCTTCCTCGCCCTCCTCGTGGACGACTCGCGCAGCATGCGGATTGAGGACATCGAGTCACGCGTCACGGGTCACGCGTCAGACGACGCCGCTCCCAAGCGCACCTCTCGGCTGGCTCTGGCCAAAGACATGCTCGGGACGCCAGACCAGGATGCCCTCTGGCGCCAGCTCGCCGCCATCTGCCCGGTGCAGACCTTCGCCTTCAGCTCAAGCGTCAAGCCGGTCGGCAGCGTGGCGCAACTGCGGGGCATGGGGGAGCGAACTGACCTCTACTCGGCGCTGAACCACGTGGACTCCGAGCTTCGCGGCGTGCCGCTCATCGGCATCGTGCTCGTGACCGATGGCGCGCTGAACGCCGGCGGCGCCCCGCGCGACATGGCACTAGAGCTCCAGGCCAAGCGCCGCCCCGTCTACTGCATCGGCCTCGGCAACCCTAACCCGCCGAAGGACTACGAGGTCCTCGCCATCCGCGCCCCGCGACAGGTGCGGAGCAACAGCTCCGTGGACATCCACGCCAACATCCGCACCCACGGCTTCGACGAGCCATTCAACGTCGTCCTCCGCCAGGGCAAGGAGGTCCTCCAGTCCCTCGAAGGCGTGGTCCCCGAGCCCGGCCAGCGCATCCAGCGCGTCCGCCTCGCCTTCCGCCCCGAAAAGAAGGGCACTTTCACCTACACCGTCGAGGTGCCACCCCACGCGGAGGAGGTCATCCGCGACAACAACCGCTTCGAGTTCATCGTGAAGGTGGTCGAGGAGCGCCTGCCCGTGCTCTACCTGGAGGGCAGCCCGCGCGAGGAGTACCGCTTCCTGCGGCGGGCGCTGCTCCGCGACAAGGATTTCCGCATCGCCAGCATCCTGCGCCTCGAAGGCCCAAAGAAATTCGTCCTCCAGGGCGCCGAAGAGGAGGATGGCCTGGCGGACGGCTATCCAAAGTCCCTCGAGCACCTCGGCCGCTTCCAGGCGGTGATCTTCGGCGACGTGGCGGCCGACGCCCTGAGCGCTGACCAGCTTCGCATCACCGAGGAGTTCGTGCGCCGCCGCGGCGGCGGCTTCCTCATGCTCGGTGGCGTCAACTCGTTCAACCTCGGCAAGTACCAGGGCACGCCCATCGCGGCCATGCTCCCCGTGGTCCTGCCCGCGCCTTCGGTCGAATACCGCCAGGTCGAGTTCACCATCCGCCTCACCAGGGCAGGCGAGGAGCACCCGATCATGCTCCAAAGCCCCAACGTGGTGGTGAACCGCGAGGTGTGGCAGAAGGCGCCCACGCTGGTCGGCTACAACCCCCTCGCGGAGACCAAGCCCCTGGCCCAGGTGCTCGCCGTCGAGCCGAAGAGCGGCGCCCCGATCCTCACCATCCAGGACTATGGGGCGGGCAAGGCCGCCGCCTTCGCCACAGGCGGCTCCTGGCACTGGCGCATGGCCGTGCCCCTTGAGAACGAACTCCACGAGAAGTTCTGGAAGCAGCTCATCCGCTGGCTCGCCGTCGGCTCGAAGCCCACGCTGAAGATCGAGACCGACAAGGACCTCTACTCGCTGGAGGAGCCAGTGACGCTTCGGGCCACGGTGCTCGACCGCAAGTTCGAGCCGCTGAACGACGCGGAGGTCACGGTGCAGATCACCGACCCGTTCGGGGCGAAGCTCAAGGACGCCGCAGGCCAAGAGCGGCCGATGAAGCTGAGCTGGACCCTGAGCGAGCCAGGCGTCTACGGGGCCCAGTTCGAGCCGCCCGATGCGGGCGACTACACGGTCGCGGCCACGGCCACGGTGAAAGGCGACCCGCCGCTCGCCGCCGCCACCACCTTCACCGTCGGCGAGACCCTCGACGAGTACACCGACGCCGGTCAGAAGGTGGCGCTCCTCAAGGAGATAGCCAACGTGTCTGGCGGCCGCTACTTCGAGCCGAGCGAGTCACGCGAACTCGTCAAGCTCATCGAGGACTCGGTGGGCGAACGGAAGCAGAAGGAGACGCTGCACGACGAGCACGACATCTGGGACACGCCGCTGTGGTTTGCCCTCGTCGTCGCCGCGCTCTCCGCCGAATGGATCATTCGCAGGCGGGTGTCCCTCGTCTGATTGTCCTCGGTTCCCGGAGTTCGGAGTGCGGCCTTCAGGCCGTATCTTGCGCGTCGTGCGCGACAGACCACGGGCTGAAGCCCGCACTCCGAACATGCGCCGTAATGAGGTGTGAGCCATGGAGAACCTGCTCGACAACAGAAACGTCCTGAGTGATTGGAAGAGCTCGGTCTTGCAGGATTGTCGGTTGAAATCGGCAATCGGCAATCGGCAATCGGCAATGCCCCGCCGTGGCTTCCTCCGCGCGGCGGCCTTGGGCGCCGCCGCGCTCGGCGGCCTGCCGCGCCTGGCCGCCGCGGCCCCCGACAAGGCCGACGCCGACGGGCCAAAGGCCGTCAAGACCGGCACCTTCTACTTCCCGCGGCTCCTCTTCCACGTGAAGGACGAGACGGGCGACCAGTGGAACATCTATCCCGTGGGCGACGTGATCCTGCGCAAGCGCCTGCGCCAGCTCACCAACGTGAACGCGAGCGAGGACCCCATCGTCGTCCGCCTGGCCGACCTGGCGAACACTTGCCGCTACCCGTTCGTGTTCGCCACGTCCGAGGGCTACTTCGACCTGCCCGACAACGAGGCGGCCAACCTCAAGGAGTTCCTCCTCCGCGGCGGGTTCGTCTACGCCGACGACTGCGTGCTGGGGAAGACGGGCGACCGCTTCTTCAAGGACTACGTGCGCATCGTCAACCGCCTCTTCGAGAAGGAGGGGATGACGATGCAGCGCGTGCCTAACGACCACGAGATCAACACCTGCTACTTCGAGTTCCCCAACGGCGCCCCCTTCATCCAGGGCGTCAACCACGGCGCCTGGGCCCTCTTCGAGAAGGGCACGGGACGCATCATGACCTACCTCACCCCCGGCGACCTCCATTGCGGCTGGACCTGCCAGTGGAACACCCCCGAGCAGAACGAGGCCACCCTCCGCATGGGCATCAACATCATCATCTACTACCTCACCCACTAAGAGCTACTCGCTCGATGAAGCCTCTGCAACTGGTCTGGCTGGCCCTCCTGTGCGGCGCCGCGGCGGCCGGGGAGGCGCCTCAGGCCGCGGCAGCGCGCGAGATTCTGGCCGCCGCAGGGGTGAAGGGCGGCCTCGCCGTCCACCTCGGCTGCGGCGACGGTGCGCTCACGGCTGCTCTCCATGCAAACGAACGCTACCTCGTCCATGGCCTCGACACCGACCCCGCCGCCGTCGGGAAGGCCCGTGCCCACATCCGCTCGCTCGGACTCTACGGGAAGGTCTCGGTCGCCACGTTCGACGGCAAACGCCTTCCCTACGTCAACGACCTGGTGAACCTGGTGGTGGCGAGTGGCGAGTGCCAGGTGCCGAACGAGGAAATCCTGCGCGTCCTCGCGCCCAACGGCGTGGCACTCGTCGGCGGAAAGAGGACGGTGAAGCCCTGGCCGAAGGAGATTGACGAGTGGACGCACTTCCTGCACGGCCCGGACAACAACGCGGTGGCCCGCGACACCCGCGTGGGCATTCCGCGCTCCATTCAGTGGGTCGCCGAGCCGCGCTGGGGCCGCAGCCACGAGGAGCTGGCCAGCCTGAGCGCCGCCGTGACCGCCAAGGGGCGCATCTACTACATCGTGGACGAGGCGCCCCTCGCCTCCATCCGCTACCTGAGCAACTGGAAGCTGGCGGCGCGCGACGCCTTCAACGGCACGCTCCTGTGGAAGCGTCCCATCGCCCAGTGGACCGACCACCTGCGGCACTTCCGAGCCGGCCCCGCCCACCTGCCCCGCCGCCTGGTCGCGGCCGGCGAGACGGTCTACGTGACGCCTGGCCTCGCCAGCCCCGTGCTCGCCCTCGACGGCGCGACGGGCGAGACGCTTCGCGAGTACAAGGGCACCGAGCACACGGAGGAGATCATCACCAGCGAGGGCGTGCTCTACCTGGCCGCCGGCACGTCCGAGGCGAACCGCCGCGGCGGCGGCCTCTCCGCCCGCAACGAGCCGGACCCCACGAGTTTCCGCTACCTGACGGCTATCGAGGCCGACACGGCGAAGCCGCTCTGGAAGAAGGACCTCACGAAGGAGAACATCCTCCCACTCAGCCTGGCCGTGAAGGGGCAGCGGGCATACCTCCAGAGCACGGCGGCCATCGTGTGCCTCGACGCGCGGTCCGGCAACGAGGTTTGGCGGACGCCCCGAGCGACGCCCCAGCGGCGGATGAGCTTCTCGGCGCCCACGCTCGTCGCAACCGACGAGGTGGTGCTCTGCGCCGACCGCGACACGGGCAAGGGCGACGAGGGGAAGCCCTCGGCGGGCGCGCTCGAATGGGCAGTCCACGGCTGGGACGAGAAGGGCTTCGCACGCGGCACGACGAGCACGCTCACCGCCTACGCCGCGAGCGACGGCAAGGAGCTCTGGTCGGCGAAGTGCAAGGAGGGCTACAACTCGCCCGTGGACGTCTTCGTGATCGGTGGCGTCGTGTGGGTCGGGCCGGACTTCAAGGGCCTTGACCTGAAGACGGGCCAAGTGGCGCGGCAGCTCGACACTAAGGCCCCGCGCGTGGGCATGACCCACCACCGCTGTTACCGCAACAAGGCGTCCGAGCGGTTCATCTTCACGAGCAAGAGCGGGGTCGAGGTGCTCGGCCTCGAAGAGGGCAGGTGGCTGAGCAACAACAGTTGGATTCGCGGCACCTGCCAATACGGGATCATCCCGGCCAACGGCCTGCTCTACGCTCCGCCCGACGCCTGTGCCTGCTTCCTCACGGTGAAGGCGCCCGGCTTCTACGCCGCGGCGCCCCAGCGCGACAAGAGCGGCCACATGCCGTTCCCCGACCAGCCCGTCATCGAGCGTGGCCCCGCCTATGGGGCAGTCGGCAGTCGGCAGTCAGCAGTCGGCAGTGAGGAGTGGCCGATGTACCGGCACGATTCCGCCCGCAGCGGAGTGGCGGCGACGGCTATCCCCGAGGCCGTCAAGCCGGCGTGGTCAGTCCCCATCGGCGGCAGGCCCTGGCCCGAGCGAAGTCGAGGGCTCACCCAGCCCGCCGTGGCCGACGGCCGGGTCTTCGTCGCCTCGGTTGATGCGCACACGGTCCACGCCCTCTCCGCCGAGGATGGCAAGGAGCTGTGGCGCTTCACCGCCGGTGGGAGGGTGGACAGCACGCCGACCATCCACAAGGGCATGGTGCTCTTCGGCTCCGCCGATGGCTGGGTCTACGCCGTGCGCGCGAGCGATGGCGCCCTCGCCTGGCGCTTCCGAGCCGCTCCGCAGGAACGCCTGGTCGGGGCATACGGCCAGCTCGAATCCATCTGGCCCGTCCACGGCGCCGTGCTCGTTCAGAACGATACGCTCTACGCCCTCGCCGGCCGCACCTCCTACACCGATGGCGGCCTTGTCCTCTACCGCATCGAGCCGGCCACGGGCAAGGAGCTGTCGCGGACCGTCCTCTACCACCTCAACCCCGACACAGGCGAACAGCTTGTGCCCGAGGCCAGGTTCAACATGGAGGGCACAACGTCCGACATCCTCTCCGGCGATGGCGAGCTGGTCTACCTGAAGTACTTCGGCTTCGACCGCGAGGGCAAGCGCGTGGAGGCGACGAAGACCCACCTGTTCTCGATCACAGGCTTCCTGGGCGAGGAGTGGTTCGTCCGCAACTACTGGTTCGTCGGTGCGGGGATGCCTGGCGCCGGCTGGGGCGGCTGGGCGGACGCCGCGAATGCTAATCCCTTCGGGCGCATCCTGTGCGTCACGCCCGACGCGGTCTACGGCTACGGCCGGCAGAGGGTCATGGGCGGCCCCGTCGGCCACAAGGCCGACGCCTACCACCTCTATGGCCTGGACCGCCACGCCACGACGGAGTCCGTTGGCCCGAAGGGCAAGAAGGCGACGAAGCAGGGCAAGCTCCTGTGGCAGGACACCGCGTCGCTCACCGTGCGGGCGATGGTCCTCAGCGGCGGCCGGCTCGCCGTCGCGGGACCGGTTGACCTGGGCCAGAGGGCGGAGGAGCTGCTGGCCTTCAAGAACGAGCCCGAGGCCCTCGCCGCCTTCGAGGGCAAGAAGGGCATCCGCCTGCGCATTGTCGGGGCCGCCGACGGCAAGAGGCTGTCGGAATGCGAGCTGAGCGCCATGCCGGCCTTCGACGGCATGGCTGCCGCGGGCGGCCGGCTCTACCTAGCCACGCTCGACGGCAAGCTCCACTGTTTCAAGGGGGAAGCCAGATGAGGAGCCCCATTGTCCCTGTTGCCCTGGTCCTGGCCGCCGCGTGTGCCAGGCTCGAGGAAGCTGCCATGCCCACCGCCGCGATGACGCTGCACGTGGCGCCTGACGGCGCCGATGCGAATCCGGGCACGCGGGCGAAGCCGTTCGCCACGCTGGAGCGCGCACGCGATGAGGTCCGAGCGCTCAAGAAGGCGGGCGGCCTGCCCAAGGGCGGCGTGACCATCGAGCTTGCGGGCGGCGTCTGCGAGCGCGCCAAGCCGTTCGAGTTGGCCGCCGAGGATTCGGGGGGCCAGGACGCGCCAATCGCCTATCGCGCGCGCAAGGGCGAAGAGGTGCGAATCAGCGGCGGGAAGCGGGTGAGCGATTGGCAGCCCGTGACCGACCAGGCGGTGCTCGAACGCCTCGACCCCGCGGCGCGCGGCAAGGTGCTCCAGGCCGACCTCAAGGCGCTCGGCATCACGGACTTCGGCTCGCCAGGCGGGGGCGGCCTCGAGCTGTTCTTCAACGACCAGCCGATGACTGTCGCACGCTGGCCAAACGAGGGCTTCGTGAAGATCACCGGCCTCGTTGAGCCTGACACCGTGAACGTCCGAGGCACCAAGGGCTCCAAGACCGGCAAGTTCATGTACGACGGCGACCGGCCGAAGCGCTGGGCGGGCGAGAAGGAGCCCTGGCTCCACGGCTACTGGTTCTGGGATTGGAGCGACCAGCGCCAGGCCGTCGAGACGATTGACACGGAGAAGCGCATCATTGCGGTGAAGCCGCCCTACCACGGCTACGGCTATCGCGTGGGCCAGTGGTTCTACGCCTTCAACCTTGTGAGCGAGATCGATCAGCCGGGCGAATGGTGCTTCGACCGCCGGGCACCCGGAGCCGGCGACGGGTCGGGCATCCTCTACTTCTGGCCACCATCGCCCATCGCCGACGGGAGGGCCGTCGTCTCCGTCGCCCAGTCGCTCGTCACGATGAAAGACGCCTCGCACGTGGCCGTCCGTGGCTTGATCCTTGAGAATTGCCGGGGCGCGGCCATCACCGTTCAGGGCGGAACTCACGTCCAGGTCGCCGGCTGCACGATTCGCAACCTGGGCGGCTACGCGGCGAAGATCGAGGGCGCCGCCGACAGCAGCGTCGTCGGCTGCGACATCTACGGCGTCGGCGAAGGCGGCGTCATCCTCACTGGCGGCGACCGCAAGACCCTCACCCCCGCCCGCCTCGCCGCCGAGAACAACCACATCCACCACTACGGCCGCTGGAGCCGCATGTACAAGGCCGGCATCCACCTCGGCGGCGTGGGCAACGCGGCTCGCCACAACCTCATCCACAACGCCCCACACATCGCCATCGCCTTCGGCGGAAACGACCACACCATCGAGTTCAACGAAATCCACAGCGTCTGCTACGAGAGCAACGACGCCGGGGCGATGTACGCCGGGCGCGACTGGACCATGCGCGGCACCGTCGTCCGCCACAACTACCTCCATCACATCAGCGGCTTCCAAGGGCGCGGTTGCGTCGGCGTCTACCTCGACGACATGTTCTGCGGCACCGACATCGTCAGCAACCTCTTCTATAGGGTCACGATGGCCGCCTTCATCGGCGGGGGACGCGACTGCACGGTGGCGAACAACATCTTCGTGGATTGCCCGCGGGCGCTGCACATTGATTCGCGCGCCCTCGGCTGGGCGAAATACCACGCCGAGGGATGGGTCAAGGAAGGCAAAGAGAAGGGCACCCACCTCGGCATCCGCTTCAAGGAGCCGCTCTACAGCACCCGTTGGCCGCAGCTCGTCAACATCCTCGACGACGAGCCCTTCGCCCCCAAGGGCAACGTCGTCGAGCGAAACATCTTCGTCGGCGACCGCTGGAACGACGTGGACAGCCGCGCCAAGCCCTATGTCACCATGAAGGACAACCTGACGGACACCGATCCCCTCTTCACTACAGATGTGGCACGGCTGGCTTGCCCAGCCGTGTCCGCCTTCCGCCTGCGCCCCGACTCCCCGGCCTGGAAGCTCGGCTTCCAGCCGATCCCCCTCGACAGGATCGGCCTCTACAAGGACGAGTTCCGCGCCTCCTGGCCCGTCGAGCACACGGTGCGCCCCATGCCCGAGCCGCCGGCCCCGAAGCCCAAGCCGCGCCCAGGCCCGCCGCCGGTCGCCAAACTCCCTGCGAAGATCGCCCTTGAGCAGGGGATCTACGGCGAGAAGACCGGGCCGACCAGCACGGCCACCCTCACCCTCGATGGGGCCAGCCTCCGCATCGCCATTGACAACGCCGTTGACCCGAAGAGGCCGCTACGGCCTGGCTCGACCTGGGGCCAGGACGACGCGGTCGAGGTTGCCATCCGCAACCCCGCCGTGGGCAAGGCCGCGCCCATCTTCGTCCTCCGCGGCTTCCCCAACGGTCACTTCGAGTCGAGCACCGAGGCCGGCGCGCCCGAGGCCGCGGCCAAGAAGGCCGGCGAGGCTGTCAAGTTCGCCGCCAGGATCATCAGCAAGGACCGCTGGACCGCCGAGTACCTCATCCCCTTCGCCGCTCTCGGCATTGACCCCGCGAAGCACACGAGGCTCGAACTCAACCTCACCGTCCGCAAGACCGCTGGCAACCAGTGGCTCATGTGGCGCGGCACAGGAGGCTATAGCTGGGAGGTCGCCAAGGCCGGCTTCCTCGAACTCGCCCCGTAGTCTTCCCTCCCGCAGGTTCCAGTACCTGCGGGAGGGTAATGGCAATGAGGAGCGCGAACATGCGAGCGTGGCTTGCCGCTATCGTCCTCCTGGCCTCCCTCAATCTCCTGGCGGAGGATACGCCGATGGTCAAGGTCACACCCAAAGAAACCGACGAACTGCTCCCCAACCCCGGCATCGGCTGGCAGACGTTTCACCGCACGCGGACGCAGGACAAGAGCCTGCCCGACTGGCTGCCCTCAACCATGCACTACGCGCGATGGGGATGGGGAACGTTCGAGCCCGAACCAGCCAAGATTGACTATGCGTTCCTCGACAAGCAGTTGAAGGACTCCCGCGATGCGGGCCAGCAACTCGCCTTCCGCGTGATGTGCTGCTCGACCACCCCCCGCGACCCGTACTTCCCCAAGTGGCTCAAGGACGCCGGCGGGCGAATCATCGAGACGCAATACGGGACCGGCCCCACGCTGCCCGTGCCCGACCTCGACGACCCCGTGGTGCTGGAGCGG
>Ga0194125_10011235_pt1 | contig 12058 bp, 9 predicted proteins | sample TA2KigC250mmetaG_FD_148626 | JGI IMG/M metagenome (GOLD analysis project Ga0194125, IMG submission 148626) | Freshwater microbial communities from Lake Tanganyika, Tanzania - TA2015034 Kigoma Deep Cast 250m | ecosystem: Environmental > Aquatic > Freshwater > Lake | place: Tanzania: Lake... | reverse complement strand
CATTTATGCTTTCGACACCTGCTGCATCCTTTCGTTTGGTTATTGATGTCTCAAGTTGTTTATATTTGTTGTAGTTATAGGTGGTATCTTCTGCTGTTATAACCTTTACTGCCTTACCATCAGATAAACAATATTCTGTATAAGTTGCAACTGCATGAGAGAGAAGATTAAAGGAGTTATATTCATAGGTGGTCTCTGAAAGCGTCTCAACGCCAGCAGGGTCTATCCTCTTTACATATTGGCTCTTAACCTTACAGAAGGAGTTATAATAGGTGTAAGATATCTCTTCTTTTGTTACTAACTTATTGCCATCTATAGTCTGGGAATAGATATTATCTGTATTTACAATCCTACCATATTTGTCATAGTCATAGGATGATTCTCTAAGAGTTATAACACCTGTCTGGTCCTTCCTTGTAGTAGATGAGCTGGTCAGTTGGTGTTTATTATTATAGGTATAGATTGTGTCCTCTTCTGTAACAACGCCGAGTCCATCTGTATATTTGGTCTTAGAGTTTGTAACCCGACCATAATTATCAAGGGTATTCCAAGTTTCTTCTTTTGTTTGGACGCCTGTTAGTCCTTTCTTGTCAATTTTGTAGGAGACTAACCTATCCCACTTGTCATATTCTGGAGAGTGCCACTGGGTTTCAGTTATATTGCCTGATTCGTCTGTATCCTTCTTGGTATAGCCTGTTAGTTGGTTAAAATCATTATATTGGCCGTGCCATTCGGTGGTCAGGGAGTTGCCCTGAAGGTCTGAGACTATTTCGGTATAGTCAGTTACCAAATCCTTATTGTTATATGTAGTGGAAACCCTATCTGTTAGCGTTACATTACCAAATGTATCTGTGGTAACTAAATGATAGGAGATGAGTCTCTTTGCATCATCATAGGTAGGATTAGAGAACTCTTCTTTTGTTATGTTGCCAAGATTATCTGTAACCTCTCTTATATATGTGCTTAGGAGCTTGCCGGAATAAGTTGCGTCTTTAAAGTTTACATTTGTAGTATTGCCAAGCGCATCGGTTACCTCTTGGGTATAACCTGTTATATTTTTATTTGCGTTGGTTTCATCTCCGCCATAGAATACTGAGTCAGGTGTATATGTCGCTCCATACCATTTTACAGTTGTGGTATTTCCCAATGGGTCTATTATCTCAGCATCGTAACTTACTAGGAGGCGCTTATCGTTATACTGCATATTGTCGGTGTTTTTAATAGTAACATTGCCCAAGGGGTCAACTATTCTTTCATTTTCAATCCTACTGGTTAAGCCATCCTTAGAATAGACTATCATTCCATCGTCATATTGGACGTAGTTAAATTCACCAACAGAACCTGCAATCTTAAGTCGTTTGGTTCTTGCCTGGATTAGATTTCGATTTATCTGGAATTCACCCTCTACTTTTTCTTGAACACCCTCAACCACACTCTTGTTTATATTGTTAACTACATCGGTAACTTGATTCCTGTTCTTCTCAAGATCTTTTCTTTCTTTGATAAAATCGGATGTTTTCTTGAGGACTTCTTTTATGCGGTCGGTTTTGACAAAGTCTGACTCCTGGATTTCATTCTGGCGACTTGAAAGGGTAACGCCCCTGTCAAAGGCATCCGCTATTGGGACGCTTGAGATTAAAAAAACCTCTGCTACAATTAAGGCGATTAATCGCATCCAGAGGTTCTTTTTTCCTGTTTGGTAATCTATCATTTAATTTACCCTTTCAATAAAAAAGCCGAGTTATTCAGAAGGCTTTTTTATCTTTCCTTCGGTAACCCGGCTATCACTTTGTGACCCGTGGTTTTGCGTCCTCCGATCGCTCGGAGTTTGCCCTTATCGGGAAATTTTTATTGTTTTCAGGCAAAATTTTTTGTAATATTCATCGCAAAAATTTGTTATTAAAACTGAGGTAAAGAAATCAAAACATTTTAAATCAATTTTAAGAGTTGAAATAAAGCGTCTAAAAAAATCGTTTTTCACATATTGTATTATATTATATAGTCGGCGAAACTTCAATACCAAAATATCCAGATTTTGTTTATATTTACGTAAAGGGGTTAAATTATTTGAATTTTCAAACAGACATGCTGAGTTTTGGTTTACCCTGTACCTCGTAAAGCCCCCCTTCTTGCTTTCGTTCCCTCTGGGGACTTTCACAAGAAAGCAGGGAAGATAAAGGCTGTAGCCGATAAATTTTTCCCCAAAGCCTCGTTCTTTAGGAGGAAGTGCTGGGTTTTCTATTCTCACCTTCTTCATTCAATTCTCTCTTTTTTTCTATAATTCAAAATATTTTTAAGCACTAAAAAATTAAACAAAAAAACCTCTTCAGTGAAGAGGTTTGTCTGCCAATTCAATTATGTATAATTATCTACAAAATATCAATAGAAGTATATATAAATTACCTGAAAAAACAAAAAAAGTCAATATTAAAAAAACTAAATTTTGTATATATTAACAAAAATTGATGTTATTAACATTAAGTAGTATTTTTCTTTTCCTCTAATAATGTGGCGATTTTCTTGGAATTCTCCTCAATACTAAGAAATGCCCTTATTGAATCCGCGATACTATGAAACACTATAAAATATATAACTCCCAAGACTACTGCTGTGATACCAGTAACCCTTGTAGCAGGTGGTTTTGCAATCCCTGTAAATATTAAAACTCCAATAAGCACTCCTAATATTGGAGAAAGCCATCCTGCTATTCTAAGAAGAATTACCACTATCCTGAGAGTTAGGTAACCCTTTTTCCGCATTTTCTTCCCCCTTTTTTGTCAAATTTCCTTCAGGTGAAATATTCTTCTTCTTTAACCTATATTTTTTCATATATTCTCTCATATAGTCTCGTATTTTCTCTCTATATTTAGCCCGATATTCTTTTAACCTTAATTTATGGGCTCTTCTCCATAGAAGCTGTTTCTGGCGCACACTTTCTATATAAGCCGGATCATCTCCAGTTGTATATTTGAAATAATCAGGATTTTTTAGCCTCCAAGTTCTTATATTTTGGCGCTGTCTTTCTTTTTGGCAGGCTATGTCATTACATACATTCTGAGAGGGTTTATACTTATTAGGAACAAATTGCCTTCCGCAAACCTTGCAGAATTTCATACTCTGATTTATTCAAATATATTACTTCTTGAAAATTAAAGAGTTAGAGAAATAATGATATAGTTATGATACGGCTTAATATTAAACCTGGATAAATATCTGCTGGATTACAAGACTGGCTGCGCCAAAAGGAACTGCATTTTCGCCCAATTGGGCTGGAATTATTCGTAGACCTGTGGTAGCCTCATCAATTGCCCATTCCCTTGTTGTCTTTCTTAATGAATCTATCAAAAGGGTTCCAAACTGCTCTATGCCACCACCGATTACAATAACCTCGGGATTTAGAAAGTTTACCAAGAAGGCAATCTTTTTTCCAAAATTTTTTCCTGCCTCAGTAATAAGTTGTATAGCAAGTTCATCCCCTGCCTTTGCAGCCTCTATTATGGTTTTTGGGGTTATGCGCTCTGGATCATTGCCTACCAATGCCAATATCTTAGACTTAGAATCTGCTATAGATAATCTTGCCCTCTTTATAATTCCTAAATCCATCTCCCAGCGGCCTAATGCAAGGGCATCTCTTTCCCAGGTCTTGGGGTCTCCCTCATTAGGATTAAAGATGCCTAACTCTCCCGCAGTGCCTTTAGAGCCCCTATAAACTTGCCCATTTATTATTACCCCACATCCAACGCCAGAATACATATATATCATATTTTTTATCTCTGGCTCAAGCCCAAACCACTTTTCTCCCAAAACCGCTGCAGTTGCATCATTCTCAACTATAGTAACCAAGCCAAACTCTTTTTCAAATATATCCTTTACTGATACGCTAACAGAAACGTCCTGCGAGCCTAATTTTCCCGGCCATCTAATAGTTCTCCCTGTCTCATCTATTATGCCGGGAAGACCTATTCCAATACCAAATATCTTATCAGGGTTAACCTTGGATGATTTTATGAGTTCATGGGTAAGTCTAACAAGTTCATCTATGATAACCTCGCCAGTGATAGGCGGACGGTCCTTTTTCATCTCTAAGACGACCTTTGTTTCTAAATCTACCACTATCCCCACCATATGCATCATTGTAAGCCCTACAGCCACAACATGGCCTGCCTTGCCATTTAACTCAACCAAGGTAGGCCTTCTTCCTCCACTGGATATATCAAAACCCTTCTCAATTACAAGGCCCCTTTCAATAAAATTGTCTACATAATTTGATACGGTTACAATATTTAACTCTGTATGTTTTGAGATGTCCGTTCTTGAAATCGGACTGTGCTTCCTGATAACCTCTAAAATAGCAAGGTTCTTTCTTTCTCTGTCAGATAATATCAAATCTCTTGAGGTAACTGGCTTTAACTCCATAATACTTCTCCATTTTTATTAGGGGAGAAGGATTAATCTCTCCTCGCTACTAACCTATATTCTTCCCCCTATTTATCGCCTGACGTCTATGCCTTCATAAATACTTCTCTTACCACCAGACTGGCTGCGCCCAAGGCAACTGCATTCTCCCCCAATACAGAAGGAATAATCTTTACGATGCTTGCAGATTCTTCAAAGGCAAGTTTCCTAACAGTTCTTTTAACAGGATTTAGCAATAACTCCCCTGCCTTTTCAACCCCACCTCCTATTACCACTATCTCGGGATTAAAAAGATTGATAAGATATGCTACCCTTATTCCCAAATTTATCCCTGCATCCTCAATAAGTTGCTGGGCTACCTTATCACCTTCCTTGGCTGCATCTATCACTGTATCTAAGGTTATATCCTCAAGTTTCCCTTTTACCTTTTCGTATATCTTGGATGAGGTTTCGGTCCTAACAATCTTTTTTGCTTCTTCTGTAATACCTAAATCAACCCCCCAGGGTCTTAAAAAACAGGGTCCTTTCTGCCAGCAATTAAATTTATCCAAGTCGGGATTATCTATGGAAACCTGAACCTCTCCTGCCGAACCACCTGCTCCGCAATATATCTCCCCCTTTATTATTATACCGCAACCCACATCTGAATAGACATAAATCATATCTTTTACGTCTTCCTCAAGCCCAAGTCTTTTTTCTCCAAATGCCGCTACAGTAGCATCGTTACCCACAAATGTAGGAACCCTAAATTCTTTTCCAAAAGCAGTTTTTATGCTTGAATAACTGCCGACGGTCTTTCCCCTCGTAGGGTCTGTATCTCTTATAGTTCCCGAGCGTTCATCTATAACACCTGATATACCCATACCTATCCCTTTAAGAAGTGCCTTATCTATCTTTGAGGTATCTATGAGTTCTTTTACAATTTCAAGGGAGCCTGCTATTACCTCATCCATAAAACCCTTTGGCCTTGGTTTTTTAATCTTACTTATAACATTATTTGCGAGATCGGAAATTACCGCTATCGTATTTACAGGTCCTATGTCAACACCCAAGACATACCCCCATTTTTTGTTTAATTCTACCAAGGCAGGCCTTCTTCCACCAGTTGAAATATCAAGTCCTTTCTCAATAACAATACCGCTTTTTACATAACTGTTCACATAGTTTGTAACGGTTACTATATTTAACCCTATGATTCTGGATATGTCTGTTCTTGTGGTAGGGCCAATCTTACGGATTAAATCCAATATAATCAAGTTCTTCTTTTCTCTCTCTGAAAGCACATCCTCATCAAACAACATTTTCATCAATATCACCTCTTAAAAATTTATCCTGTTAGAAAAATTATTGAAAAAGTTGACGATCAAAATTTATAACCTTATGATCTAATACACCACAGCATCTTCCTCAAAAGTTTGCCTGCCTTCGCACCTGCGTGTCATAACGCCTGTCTGCCGACACAACAAGTAGGCACGGCTGTACCTCAACAAGCTCGGTATGGCAAGCGAAGTAGGGCCCCTAAGGCCGCGGTGCTTTACTTAATTAATTAAATTATTAAATTTTTTAAAAGTATATCACAAAAAAATTATCTGTCAATACATTCTCACTCTATAAAAAATTAAGATAAAGATGTTCAGCTCTTAGCAGAGCTTACATCCCTGCTATATGCGCTAAGTTCTATTGTAAGAAATATATCTCATCTATGTATATGCCACCTCTCTTGTTGGTCACAGTTGCATCGTCAAAGGTTATAACAAATTCCTTCATTGATGTCCAGTCGGTTATTTCCTTAAATTCTGATAAGGGTATTTTAAACCTCTGCCAGTTGTTATTTATTCCTGATACAATATATTTTGATTTCTGCTTTGCATTTTTAAGTTCCACCATAAATTTGGTAGTATACCCCTCTATGTCGTCCCCTTTTGCAGAGAAAACAAGGTATTTATACTTAGAAAGGTTCTTATCCTGAAGCCTTGACCAGTAGCCACAGTAGGCGGGATTTGGAGAATCTACATCGTAGTCAAGTTTTAGCGAAAAACCCTTCTCGCCGTAGCGAACCAATCCATCAAACGACATTATACAGCCCTGGGTTAAATCTTCAGGGTCCTTATTCCACGTGCCTGAGTCTCCTCCAAATTTATTTGGTTTTTCTGCGGTGTCAAAATCATCCAGAAAAAGGGCTGAGGGCATCTCCTCTTTCTTTGATTCCTTTTTAATACCCACCTTTGTCTCGGCACAACCACTTAAGAAGATTACAGCTAAGCATAATGTAAAGATTTTTTTTAACATAATAACGCCTCCTTGTATTATAGAACATTGTTATAAATTATAAGTGATGAGTTATGAGTTGATTTAAAAACCTATCACCCATAACCAACAACTCATAACTTGCTTAATTACTCTCTTATTCTACCTCTTCTATAATAGAAATAGGTCCTTTTGTTATCCCTCCTTCCTTAATTATATCAAAACCTCTTATCGCTATCACGTTGTCATTATTATACTGAATTTTATCCTCTTTTAAAAGATATTTTCTTTCCTTATTATAAGCGGTTTTAAAATCCGGTGGGAATAGCCCAGTCTTCCCCAAAAGCTCTCCGTTTAGATATACCTCATCCGCATCATCTATAGCGCCAATATATAAGAACTTCTTCTTATCCTTTAAATCCCCTGGAATGCGAATATGAAACCTATACCAGAAAAAACCATCGTAGTCCTTTGAGAACCCCTTTTCAATCTCACCTGGCACAAAAATTTTCTTCCAGTTTCTATCATTAAAATCTATATCTTTCCACATAATATCATCCCCCAGATTACAAAGCCATTTGGCTTCAAGGCTATATAACATATACCCATTTGGCTTCACATATAAAGGCCTAAAATTCAACTCCTCAACAGGCCCTATCTTTACAGGTCCCTTCCATATCCCGCCATTTCCACCCTTATCAAATACCCTTATAGCGATAACGTTCTTTCCATTAAAATTTATCAAGGAATTAGGAATAATATAAAACCTTCTTTTGTCCCAATAAGAAAACCATCTGTTAATCCGTGAATAGAAATTCCCAACAAGTTTTCCGTTTATATAGGTGCTGTCAAAATCGTCTATCCCGCCTATAAGAAGCGCTATCTTACTTCTCTGCCACGCAAATCTTAACTGTGGCGAAGGTTCAAATTCAACTCTATACCACGCATAACCATCGTAACCCTTAAAACCCTCTTTCTCCCACGTTGAAGGAACCTCTACTTTTGCCCAATCTGATAAGGATATATCGCCAGATAGATTTGCCTTATTGCCCCTTTTAAAATTCCATTTACCCTTAAGATCTACTATGTGCGCTTCTTTGGGGTGGTATCTAAAACCTACCTTTATCAAGGTATCTATTATATTTTTTTCTCTCATAAAATACTTCCATACGAAATCACTTCTATAATTTTCTATCATAAGAACGCTTATGCCCTGGTCTATGCCTATAACATCACTGGCATACCAGTCATTGTCCAGATTAAGGCTGTCTGAGAACCCATATCTTCCCCATAGTTTATCCTTGTAATCCTCATACATCAGTCTAAGGGTTTCTATGCATTCCCTTGGCGCAAATACTATTGACCCGCAAACAGCAGAGGGCGCAACTGTCCCGTCAATATCAGAAAGTCCTACGGGCGGGCCGCCGTAAGCCTTGTATCCATAAGGCCCGTCACAGGCGGTTAACCCCCACAGACCCCTTCTAAAGGTTTTAAACCTATCCTGAATATCCATACAAAACTGCCTGTTGGACATAGTAGCCTGTATAGAATTTTCAAAATAATCTGCATAATCATCATGCTTATCCCTGAAATCAACCCAGGCATGAGAATACTGGTGCGTAAAAAGAGGGCTACAATTTATATATTCAAATTCGCCGTAAGAATACACGGGTCTTTCCCATGTATGCCAACAGTCGGTTGATATAGGATAGGTCCTTGAGCCAATAGCAAGGATGTAAAGAAGCATATGTTCTGAATAGTGGTTCCAGTGTGCCTTGAGAAATCCACTTTCTGGAATATATCCCATTGAAATGGTGTCTTTGCTGTTTAACATCCACTGCCAATTAACTCTATCGTATATCGCATCAACGAGATTGCTTATCCTTTTGTCTTTAAAATAATTTTTTGCAACAATTGCTCCTGCCAGAAACAGGGCAGTATCAATAGAAGAGGCCTCGCAGTTATCTAATCTTTTTCCTGTTTTTATATCAACAAAGTGGTAAAAGAATCCGTTTGCATGCTCTACCCTTTTAAGAAAAAAATTCAAGGATTTTAGGATGAGTTTTTTTGACCTATGTTTTGAAATCCATCCCCTCTCTGCTGCAATGCATAAACTCGTAAGACCAAAACCTGACGAGGCAATACTTGCTGTATTGTTTTTATCCTTAGTAAAATTATTTACCCTATCCCTTATAAGGCCGGAGGAAGGCTCCATCTCATCTATAAAAAATCTTACCGAGGTTTTTTCAATTAAATCCAAGAGTTCTTCTTCGCTTAATGCAAATAGCAAAGTTGGGGGAAACAAGATAGAGAGGATAAAACTAAATAAAAATAGGGAGGTTATTCTATTCAAAAAACTTCTCGCTTGAGAGAAGATACTCCGCATCCTTTATGTAGGCATTCCTATGAAAGTGTCTCCTGATAGAACCATTGTTCAAATAGTTGTTTATTGCCACCAAGATCATCGCCTGATCAAGACACATATACCTTAAGGCAACCCTTTTTGTCTGGGGATTAACTGCGTCATAAAAGCCGTATTCACTATAAATTTTATAGAGCCTGAGCATCTCTCTTATATTTTTTATTGCCTCATCAGGCGCAAACTCCAAAGCCAGAAATGCCGCATGGGGTGTTACCACGGTATCCTTATAGGGTTTTATCCCGCAGGGGCTTGCGCCATATTCCGAATAGCCTCCCTCCGTATTTGAAGAGGGGGAGAAACCCCACACAGGAAAATTCTTTTCCTCTTTGGCAAACCTAATCTGTGCCAGCACATGGTTTAAATCATTTAAGCCAAAAGCCTCTTTTGCCAGTTTTTTTTCATCTATTACAAGGGTTGGCATAAGTGCCTCAAACATACTTCCACCCCAACTCGGGACTAATTTTATACCCTTGTATTCATAGTATCCGCCATAAAAATTATATCCCTTGTACTCCTTTTTTATCCTATTCTTTGGAGTTTGCTTCTGCCATTTCCAAGTCTCATGCATTGTCCTGTTCATCATAAACCAATGCTCTAATGGAACCTCCTTTTTTCCTAACGCTATAAGGCTGCTTACGCGGGATTCAGAGTAGAGTGTTCCATAGTGATATTCGGAAAAAACGCCCAGATTATCCCAAAATCCGTGATAGAATTGTCCCTCCACAGGGTCATAGAATAAAGAAAAATCCTGTTTATCTATAAGTCTCTTACATCTCTTGGCAAGTTCTGTATCCTCGACAAAGGCCTCTTTTGCCACAATCAAGCCTGCTACAAGCCAGCCAGAATCAACCAATGAAACAAAATAGGTGGTTCTAAAAAGCATCATCGTATCATAATAGTTATAATAATGCCCCTTATAGGTTTGGAGTTTCTCTAAGGTATCCAGTGTTTTATTAATAAGCCCTATTGCGGTATCCTTTTCGATAAATCCAAGTTCATATGCCGATACAATACATATAAAATACAGCCCTATATTTGTAACGTTTGTATAATCGCCTATTTTTGTATTTTCATCTAAGGTAGAGTTTTCAGAAAATTCAATATAATCAAGGGGAAGGTTAGAGTCTCTATCTGTGGTGTTCTCAAAATATCTCCAGGTATCTCTTGCTATCTCAAGTAAGAATTTCTTATTGTCCTTAGGAAAAATTTTCTTTTGGTAAAGTCTTTTGGGATATCCGGCGAGACGAGATATTTGGAACTTTGCATACTCTAAATTTGAAAGCCTTGTGCCCTCGGGAAGCTTTCCCACTGGCCATGGAACCTTATCAAACTGGCTTGGCCCGGGATTTCCGGTTTTAATAAAGGCTATCTCATCTATATATATAGCACCTATCTTTTTATTTAGTCTCCTATTCTGAAATACTATCACTATTTCCTGAAGTTCCCTCCAGTCTGTTATGCCTGTCATTTTATTAAGCGGGATAGAAAATCTCTGCCATTTGCTTGTCAGGTTATCTATGATGTAGCTTGCACTCAACATCTCACCTGTTTCTCTATCGGCATATTTGTTTATCTCTACCTTGAACTGTGAGGGAAATCCCTCGCGGATATCCCCTTTTGCATAAAATTCCAGATGGTCAAAATCTGAGGCGTCCAGAGAATTTAGTTTCGTCCAAAAACCATTTACAGCCTTCTCGCTCCATGGCGCAAAAACATTATACGTTAGTTTTAGCGAGAATCCTTTATCTCCAATACGTGTATCGGAACTCAGGCTTGGCTGACATATCCTGTCTTTTAGACCTGTGTCAAGTGCCCAGGCTCCTGAAGAACCATTTAAATTATTTGTAAGACCCCCTGAATCAAAATCCGCTATCATTACCTTTTTAATAGTTTCTTCGCAAAGGCAAGATGATAAAGGAGTAAAAATAAAAATAAAGGCTATTACAAAAGATATTCTTTTCATTAGGAAAATAAAGGTCTGGCATATAAATACGCCAGACCTTTATTTAAAATTTTAATTAACAGAGATATCGTCTATGTAGAGAGTACCCTTTTTTACAGTCGCATTTATATCATCAAAGGTTATAACTAACTCCTCCATAGAAGATAAATTTGTTAAACCGTTAAATTCAGAAAGAGGAATAACAAACTCTTTCCAATTCCTGGTTATACCGGAGAGTAAATAGGCACCTGTTTCATTTCTTGAATTTTTAAGTTCCAGTTTTACTTGGGTGGTAAAACCGCTTCTCTCATCCCCTTTTATATTTATGACTAAATTTCTAAGTTTTGAAAAATCTGCCTTTTGTAGTTTAGTCCAGAAACCACAGTAGGCGGCGTTCGGCGAATCCACATCGTAGTCAAGTCTAAGGGAATAACCACTATCTCTGTTTCTTATTGCTCCATCAAAAGTCATAGAGCACCCCTGGGTTAAATCATCTGGGTCCTTGTTCCACACACCTAAATCTCCCCCTATTCTGTTTGGCTTCTCTGCGGTATTAAAATCATCTATCAATATACTATTTGCTGCAAACACAAGCCCCACGCATGCCAAACTAAGTACGCTGATTAAACCTATTTTTTTTACCATATACCCTTCCCTCCTTTTTAAAAAAGTGTAAAGTTCAAAGTGAAAAGCGTAAAACTAAAGTTTAATGTTTTGGGTTTTAGTTTTGCCTGTCCGCCGAACAAGTTCTTTGGCAGGCGGGCGCTTTGCACTTTTCCCGATTGTAGCGACTGCTTCAGAACTACTTCGGGATCCCGAAGTTATACTTTCCTGAGTTGCTTCATTCGGGAGAGTTTTTCGCTCATAACCTTATTTATCCCATCACCACCTTTATCCTATGCACCTTGTTAGGTGCTTGTGGAATTATTAAGTTTGAGCGCTGATATTTGCCGTTAATGGTTATGCTCTTTACTCCAGAGGATACGTATTTTGGATTCTCCACCTCTATTAGGTAGGTAGCATTCCTAAAG
>Ga0194125_10011232_pt1 | contig 12063 bp, 10 predicted proteins | sample TA2KigC250mmetaG_FD_148626 | JGI IMG/M metagenome (GOLD analysis project Ga0194125, IMG submission 148626) | Freshwater microbial communities from Lake Tanganyika, Tanzania - TA2015034 Kigoma Deep Cast 250m | ecosystem: Environmental > Aquatic > Freshwater > Lake | place: Tanzania: Lake... | reverse complement strand
CGCATTTCACAAGTACCGCGACTATGGTGGTAGATTGCCGCGCTCGGCGAGCCTCGCTCGCAATGACATAGGGTGCCCAAGTATGTCATTGCGAGGAGCCCGGCGACGAAGCAACCTCCTCCTTATCGTCTCAGGACTTGCGAAATGCGGGAATAGTAAAGCTGGAAGACACGTGGCAGAAGCACGGCCGCGGCCCGGCTTCCTTCAGTCTCTCCATCCCGCTCGAACCGCCCGGGCTGGCCATCTGCCGCAGAGCAGCGAGCTCGGGATTGCCGTATCTCCTGTATTCCGCCCAAGTTCCGATTCCGTCCCATAAGGAGTAAAGGTTTTGAAACCCGTCGGCCGATGAAAGACATGGGTTGTTGGCTCTTCTCAGTGCCAGTACGTGGGCATTTTGGGCAAAAGGGGTCATCCGCCCGACCGGACCAGGATGGGATGCTTAAAGCGGGGTGTAGAACGAAGGTGCCTATCATTCAGGATTCAGAAAGGAATCACCATGGAGAGACGAAGGGAATTTGAAACCAGGCGACTCCGCACGGTCGTCTTTTTCTGGGCGTTGGCACTCCTGTTGTTCGCCGTAGGCGGCTGCGACAAGCAGTTGACGCGGATGGAAGAGAACCATGTCAGGCTGCAGGCAATGGTGGCGGCCAATGCCCGGGAGCTGGCCACGCTCTCGGAGCAGCTCCACGCCGGCCAGGGCAAGATCAACGAGAGTATCCAAGCTCTCGATGCGGACACCCGGCAGGTGGCCGCCGGAGTCGCCGTCGTTCAGAACGAGCAGCGCCGGCTGCAGGAGACCGTCACGACCGGCCACGAAGGGCTCCAGGGCAGGATCGCGCAGGTCCAGGACACCCAACACGCCCTGCAGGGCCAGGTGACCCGGGTCGCGGAGGTAACGCAGGGCACGGCGGGCGATCTCACGTCGCTCGCCCGGGAGCATGCGGCTCTCTACCGTACGGTCCAGGCCAACCAGCAGGAACTGACCGGCGGCCTCGCCTCGGTCGTCGGCAATCAGCAGCGGATTCAGACCGGCATCGGCGACCTGCGGCAGGCGGGCGCGGCGCTGGCCGGGGACATCGACGCCAAACACGATACGCTCTGCACGACCCTGCGGGACAACCACCAGCAACTGGCCGAGCGTCTCGGGTCTGTCCATCTGGGCCAAGGGCAGCTCGTGGCCGACATCGCCAACGTGCACACGCTGGTCCGGACGATGGCGGCGGACCTCCTGACCGCCCACGCCTCGATGTCCGACCAGCTTGGCGCCAACCAGGAGGATCTCACGCGACGGATCGCCGGATTGTCCGCCGGCCAGGAGCGTCTCCAGGCCGGCGTCGGCACGCTCGGCGGGAAAGCCGATCAGGCCGCTGCCCAGCTTGCGGATACGCGGTCGTCGCTGCAGGAGACCCTGCATGTCAGCCGCGAAGTCCTGACGGGACAGATGGCGGCCACCCTTCAGAACCAGCAGGCGATGCACACGGACGTGCGCGACCTGGGCGAAAAAGCGGATAAACTGGCCATGAATATCGACCAAGTGGCCACGGAACAGACGGCCCTGCACGCGGCGCTGCGAGCCAATCACGACGTCGTCATCACCGCGATGGCGGGCCTGTCCGACCGTCACGAGACGCTCCGCCACGGCCTCAACCGCTTGGACGGCAAGACCGACCAGGTTGTTGCGGGCCTCGGTGCGGTGACGGCGCAGCAGCAATCACTCCGCCAGACCGTCACATCCAACCACGAGATCGTGGCGGGCAATTTGGCCGGTGTCTCGGAGACGCAGACGAAGCTCCAAACCGGCGTCGACCGCCTGGACGACAAGGCCGAAGCGATAGCCGCCGCCCAGGACCATCTCCGGCAAACGCTCCAAAGCCAGCACCGGGATATGCATGCGGGTATCGCCGGGCTGGCCGCGGACCAGCAGACCCTGCGAACACAGATGGAGGCTCTGGCCGCGACCAGCGGGCAAACGGCACGCGACGTGCTGGCGAACAACACGGCCCTGACCACCCGTACTGCGGAACTCGCGGAGAATCAGCAGACCCTCAAGAGCGGACTCGACCGTCTCGGTCAGACCACGCAGCAGATGGCCACCGATGTCGCACGGATGAACGCCGGTCAGGAGGTCCTCCACCAGGCTCTCAAGACGCATAGCGACAAGGCCGACCGGCAGGTGGCCGGCTTGGCGGGCGATCAAGAAGAGATGAAGGCGAAGCTGGCCGACAATCAGCGGCAGATGCAGGAGAGCTTGGATGCGCTGGCCGCCACGACCGGACAGGCCACGCTCGAGCTTCTGACCTTCGCCAATAGCCAAGTCGGGTCCGGCCAGGCGCTGCAGACAGCGGTGGCGGAGCTCGGCACGAGAACCGGCGAAGTCGCGACGAAACTCGCCAACGTCGCTGCCGGCCAGAGTTCGCTCCAGGATACGTTGGATCGCCAGGGCCAGGCCGCATCCGCGCGGATGACAAAGCTTGCCGAGCAGCAGCAGCAGGTGCAGGAGAGCTTGAACACTGTCACGGCCCTGACCGGGCAGGCAACACTCGACGTTCTCGCCCTCGGCCAGAGCTTGGCCGGGTCCACCGATACGGTAAGGGCCGGCTTCGCCACCCTCGGGGCACAGACCGATGCGGTCGCGACGAAGTTGGCGGCCGTAGCGGCCGGACAGAACTCGCTCAGTGACGCGTTGACTCGCCAGGGCCAAGGCGTATCGGCCCAGGTGGCGCGACTTGCCGAGGAGCAGCAACAGGTGCGGAACGACCTGGAGACCCTCACCGCTCTCAACGGCCAGACGGCCCTCGACCTCCTCAGCATGGCCACACGCCAGGATATGATCCGGGCGGCCTTGCCGACCTACAGCGATAGCCTCGGCACGCGGCTCGACCTGCTCGCCGACGGCCAGCAACAGATGCACAGCGGCTTGGACATGCTGACCGCCACGGCAGGCCAGACCGCGCTGGATGTCCTGACCATGACGACACGACAGGAAGCCATTCGGACAGCCCTGCAGAGCCATGACGAAGCTTCCCACGTCCAGTTGACCCAACTCGTGGACCAGCAGCAGCAGATGCACAGCGGTCTGGACATCGTCACCGCGACGACGGGCCAGGCCGCGCTCGACACCCTGGCTCTCAGCAGCAACCAAGCCCAGTTGGGACAGGCAATTCAGGCCGGTCGCCGCGAGACCGCCGACAGGCTGGCGGCCCTGACCCAGGGACAACGAAGCTGGTCCGAGCGTCTCGACGCCGCCCAGGTGCAAGTGGTGACGCTGGCCGGCGGCATTGCGGCCCTGGAACAGCAGATCGCGGGTCTCCAGAACCTCCTGCTGACCGGCCTGCAGAGCACGACAGCCCTGGTGGACACCACCGGCCAGCAGCGACGGCAATTCGAGGCCAAGGTCAGCCAGGATATCCAGGCGGTGATCGAGTCGCTCGGCCAACTCCGCCAGACGCAGGCCTCCCTCCAGGAGCAGATCCTGCAGGTGCAGAAGAACACGCAGGGTCAGACCGAGAGCATCCAGTCGGTCCTCGATCAGATCAAGCAACGGTCCAACGTCAACGACCGGGTCCGGGACCGCGTGCCGCCGGTGGACAACCAGGCCGGGGCCGCGGTGCCCGCGCAGCCCCCTGCCGAGGTCCGAGTCAGCAGTGCCGCGGAGAAAGCCCCGGCGCCGCGCGGGTCGGAGGCCGCCGAGTAGGCGAGGGCAGCGCCCGCAGACCAGTCGGTCGGAACAGCAGACGAAGTCAAAAGGGGGATGGCCGCAAGCCATCCCCTTCTTGTTTTCGGCTAGTACCGCCTTTCACAAGTACCGCGACTGTGGGTGGTAGATTGCCGCGCTCGGTAAGCCTCGCTCGCAATGACATAAAGCGCCCAGGTATGTCATTGCGAGGAGCTTCAGCGACGAAGCAATCTCTACTCTATCGTCTCGGGACTTACGAAATGCCGTAATAGGTTCAATTTCATCCATCTTGGGGTAGCAGCCTGGGAGGGTCACAGCAGCGGGATTCCCGCCGCGCGGCAACGCTCCACCATCTCGGCCGGCCAGACGCTGGCGTGCACCTCCCCGACGTGCAGCTTGCGCAGGAAGAACATGCACAGGCGCGACTGCCCGATCCCCCCGCCGATGCTCAGGGGCAACTCGCCGGCCAAGAGCCGCTGATGCCAGGGCAGTGTGCAGCGCTGCAACGCCCCGCGAATCTCCAATTGCTGTTTCAGCGTTTCACGGTTGACGCGGATGCCCATCGAGCTGATCTCAAACGCCCGGCCCACCAGCGGGTAGCGCAGCAGGATGTCGCCATTGAGGCCCTGACACCCGTTGACTGTGGGAGTGATCCAGTCGTCGTAGTCCGGAGCCCGCCCGTCGTGCAGCGTGCCATCGGCAAGCGGGCCGCCGATCCCAATCACGAAGACGGCCCCGTGCTCCTCGACAATGCGGCTCTCGCGGTCCCGCGGGCTGAGGTTCGGCCAGCGGTTCCGCAGCTCCTCCGCGTGCACGAAGACAATCTCCGGCGGCAGCATCGGCACGATCTGTGGATAGCGTGCCTGTACCGTCGTCTCGGTATCGCGCAACACGGCGTAGATCTTCCGGACGATCTCCTTCAGGAAATCGAGGTTCCGCTGCCCCTCGGTGATGACCCGCTCCCAGTCCCACTGGTCCACGTAGACCGAGTGCAGGTTGTCGAGGCATTCCTCGTCCGGGCGGATCGCGTTCATGTCCGTGTACAGCCCCTCGCCGGGACCGAAGCCGTAATCCGCCAGCACCATCCGCTTCCATTTGGCCAGGGAGAACAGGCACTCCGCCTCCGCGTACGCATCGTCCTTGATGCGAAACGTCGCTTTCGCCTCCACCCCGTTGAGATCGTCGTTGATCCCCGAACCCTTCTTCAGAAACAGCGGCGCCGAGACCCGCTGCAGATTCAGCGCCGACGCCAGATGCTCCTCGAAATAGTCCTTGATGAACTTGATCGCCCGTTCCGTCTCCCGCAGTCCCAGAATGGGCTGATAGTCCCCGTTCAAAACCAAATCCGGCATCAAGACCTCCCAACCAGGGGTTTCGGTTCCCGCCGCGACCGACCTGTCGCAACGGCGGTGCCACGATACTCCATCCGCGCTATCCGGTCAAAGCAAAACATCGCTATTATCAGACTTCCGCCCGGGAAGAAAGCCGCTCGCCTTCGCTACGATGCGAATTCCGCCCCCGCGGTTAAATGCCCGCACGATTCGGGCCGAAGAATCTGGCGACATCAGTGCACAGATACAGGGATCAGACTATGGCAAAAGGCAAGAATGTCCTGACGACGGGTGATGTGGCCAAGATCTGCAATGTGGCGCCGCGGACGGTGTCCAAATGGTTCGACTCCGGCCAGCTCAAAGGCTATCGCATTCCCGGCAGCAAGGACCGCCGGATTCCGCTGCCCGAACTGGTCCGCTTCATGAAGGCCAACAACATGCCGACGGAGGCCCTGTCCGTAGGGAAGATCAGAGTCCTGGTCGTGGACGGCGGCGAGCGGCCGGCGTCCGATCTCCTCGAGGCCTTGAAGGCCCGGGGCAGCTATGAGGTCCAAGTTGCCCGCAGCAGCTTCGAGGTCGGCGCCGCCGTGCAGAAGCTGGTCCCGCACGTGATCCTGATCGATCTGCTGACCAACGGCGTGGATGCCCAGGGCATCTGCCAGAGCATTCGGTCCAACGAGGATTTCGCCGCGGTCAAGATCCTGGCACTGGCCAACCAACTGAGCCGCCAGGAGTCGGCGGCCCTGGTGCACCAGGGCTTCGACGGCTACATCTCCAACCCGGCCGACGTGGTCGAAGTGATCCGCAAAATCGAGGAAGCCACCGCCATCATCTACTGAAGCGAACCCGGTCAGTAATCCTTATATTTCCGCAGCCACTGGGGCCAATCGTTGCCGGTCACGCCGCCCCGCGTGGTCCAGGGCCCATTGACCTCGAACGCCCGATGCCATTTGAGCGTCCACAACTCTTTGAGGCCCACGTGCCGCACCGACCAGTCCGCGAACATCAGATTCGTCCAACCGTTGTGACGGTCGATGCAGAAATGGTTCATCTCATTGGTCGTACCCTGATCGCCATAGGCAAAGGCTAACGGACTTGACACCGGCGCATCCGTGTGCCGGGGCCAGGCATCGTGCCAGGTCGAGTCGCCCAGGACCGGAATCGTGCTGGGGTTCTCTCTTTGTGACAGATTCTGGGTGGTCTTCCAGAACCATTCCTTTCTGCGGTCGCCGCGGTCGGCGGACATGTTGTCCGTCCAGGAGTTGTTGCCGTAGCTGCCGATATACGCGCGTCCCCCGATGGTCCGTGTCCAAGCCTTCCAGGTGGCCGTATCGCCGGCACCAAGGACGAGCCGGGTCGCCGTCGGACACAGCAGCATGTCCCAATCGTCATTGTAGAAAGAACGCATGGCCACCATCCATTGATCCACGTCGTTTCGTCCCCAGCCGAGGGGGAAGCTGCCGTTGTAGTCATCGGTGTACAGCTTGTACATCAAGCCCCAGCTCTTGAGGCGGGACATGCAGGCGACCGACTGGGCCTGCTTCCTGACCCGGCTCAGGGCGGGCATCAGGATGGACATCAGCAGCGCGATGATCGAGATGACCACCAGGAGCTCGATGAGGGTGAAGGCGTTCTTGCGTCTGGTCATGACAATCCCCTTAAGTCGTACGTAGATGCGTCACGGCGGCCCGTGCACCAATTTCCCCATTTTACCAGCCGGTGACCGACTGTGCAAGGCCACCGGGCCCCGGAATCTCCGGCGGGGTCCTATTTCGCCCGGTCCTGCAGCATGTGGGCCTGGAGCGAAATCAGCGTCTTGGCGCCGACCGTCCGGGTGGTCAAATCTCCCAGAATCACGCCGTAGCGGTCGTCGGGCAGCTTCCAATGCATGATGATGGCGCAGGGGTCCTTGAGCTTGGCCTGCTCGCCATAATAGACCACTTCGCGGCCTTGGGCGACCAACTCGTCGCGGAACCGGGCCAGGTTGCCCAGAAACTCCGCGTTATAGGCCTTTTCGCCCCTCAGCGTATAGCGCAGCAGCAGCTTGCCATCTTCGTACATCTGCATGCCGGCAGTATCCCGCCCCCCGAAGAAACTGCCGATAATGAGCATGGCCAGCAGGATCACCGCGGCGGCCACCACCCGGCTGATCCGCAGATCCACGATGATATTGATCGTATCCATCCGGTGCGGGATCAGCCGATAGGGAATGCACGCCCGGATCTGCTCGGCCAATTCCGGCCGGGCCCGCTCGATGCCGTGCTCGGCCAACGCCCTCAAGCGATCTACGGTCTTGCGTGTGTCCATGCTTACTCGTCCGTCACTTCTTCTCTCAAGGCTTCCAGACCGCGGTTCAGGCGGCTCTTCAACGTCCCCGGGCGAATCCCCGCCGCATCGGCCGCCTCCGAGATCGTCAGTTGTTCCATATAGTGCAATACGATCGCCTGGCGCAGCTTCCAGGGCAGCCGCCCCACCGCCTCGTGCAGATGGCCCATCTGCTCGCGGTCGCCGGCCCGCTTGGGGCCGTCCGCGCCGCCCGCCGGCGGGTCGATGCTGTCCAAATCGACCGTCGGGCGGTCCTTATGCCGGCGATGGTACAGCTTCGACACGTTGCCGGCGATGCGAAACAGCCAACTGTTCAACGCCTTGCCGTCGCGTAACTGCCCGATATGGTACCAGGCCCGCAGAAACGTCTCCTGCGTCAAATCCTCGCTCGTCTGGCGGTTATGGCCGACGGCCCGCATGAAGAGGTAAATCCGTTCGTAGTAACGGTTTACGAGCTCTTCCGCCGCCGTCCGGTCGCCCTTGCTCAGACGCCCGGCCAGCGCAGCGCCGTCCAGGGCGGCCCCTGGACCGTCTCCGGCAACGAGGGCCGGTTCGTTGGTTAGATGCGCTGCAGCCGCGTTCTGTTCTGTCGCCTGGACGTCATTTTGCATTCTGCTGGCCTTGAGAGGGCTGTGACATGAGTATACCCGAATCGCCCTTCGCATTCAAGATATGGCTACGCGGCGGGCCCCCGGGAGTGCAGCCAATATGGGACGCGGGACCGGCCTGTCCTCGCCCCCCCGTTTGTAGTGTGCTCGTAAGAGCATAAAGATCAACGACCCGGCAAGAGGCTAACAAAGGAAGCCACAGAGGTCACAGAGAACCCAGAGAGAAGAACATCAGAAGGGGAGAAGATCAGGGGGAAGAACGCCCGGCCCTCCGACCTTCTTCTTACCTTCTTGCCCTCTGGCCTGGGCTCTTCTCTGTGACCTCTGTGTCCTCTGTGGCCCAGATTCCTGTTTAGCCTTTAGGCGAATCGTTGATAAGATAGCGTCTGACGACGCCACTACAAACCAGGCCTTGACGCTGCCGCCTGTGGCTTGCCGAAAGCCGCCAATCTCGGCCCTCTCGCGCATCCGCGCTGGGCCAAGCGTCCCTATCCGATATCATCCCGATTCACGGCGAGCCGGAAGAGCCGACGGACGTCCCCTCATCTCAGGGGCGGGTCGCTGGAAAACAGAACGAGTACAGGTCGGCCTCCTGCAGTGCGAATCTCAGGCGGACCGGCCTGCCGCGCAGCGCGGACACGTCGGACCTCTTCTCCTGGCCATCCGCCCATTCGACGATGTGACGAATCCGGTCCCCGTAGATCGCGACGCACTGCTCCAGGGTGTAGCCTGCGATCGGTCTGCCGTCGGGCTCCTGAATCTCCACCCGAATGCGGCCGGCCGCACTGGTGGACTCGTTGATTTCGAGCCGGTCGCCGCCGAAGGTGAAGGGCTTCGTGAGGAACTCGCCCTCTTCCGCTCCGGCGTGCACGGAGATGAAGCCGTCCGTCCGCAGAACGAGGTGATCCCCGTTGACGTTGTATATCGACATCTGCGTCTCGGAGGTCGGCACGATGTGCCATGCGATGTAGTTCGAGCGATTGCCCCAGCCATCCTGGCCGAGGCCGGGCCGGATGAAGGCGTCCGGGAACAGCCGCGTGTAGCGCCGGGCCCCCGGCCGGGCGGCCAGGAACACGATGTCGGTGATGCTGCTGCGATTCGCCATGAACCGCGTGGCCAGGGCGATGTAGATATGCGGCGCGCGGAAGTACGGATGCGTCCCGCTGGTGTACAGATGCTCGCCCGCCTGGTTGGCCTCCATGATCACCGGGTCGGACCACTGGAGGAAATCCTTGCTGGTCGCGCGGGCGATGGAACGCAAGCCTTTGTCCAGCACGACGTTGCCCGCGGGGAACTGCTCGATCTCATAGAGCTTCAAGTCCGGCGTGGTCCAGCGGTACCCATCCCGGCTCTCGGCGTAGAGCGTGACCTCCTGGCCGTGATAGCGGGCCCAGCCATCGCGCCAGTGGGCCCCGGGGATCTTGTCACCGCGATAGTAGAGCCGATAGACGTCGCCATCCCGGATGACCGTAGCATAGTGCCCCGTCGGACGCGGCGGATACACATCGCGCGGCAGTCGCGTCGGCTCGTGCAACTTCAGACGCACGCCCTGCATCTGCCCGAGCAGCAGATCATCGACGAACAACTCCCGCCGCGTACCCAGAGAAACGACTTCCGCCTCGCCTGCGACGACCGCGCCGCCCAGCAAACCGACGAGCAGAAGAGCCCATCCTGTTCGTGTCAGTCGATTCCGCATGTCCATTCCACCCTTCCCAGCAAATCCTGCCGACGGCCACCGGCGTGCCGTCCCTTCTGTGCCGGCATTCTACCATCCCGACCCTGCCTCCGCCCCCCAAACCGCGATACCGCCGAACGAAACCCCAGGCCGCGACCTCCAGCCGCGCCGCCCAGAGTCCAGCCCGGCCTCCGGCCGCAACCAAAAGGGGTAGAAAAGAAGATGGTAGAAAGGAATATGAGGAGAACCGAAGAAGGTCTCGTTTTGTTCAGGATTCATATTTCTTTCTGTCATTTTCCTTTCTCTCATTCAAAATGCATTCCACTCTTCCACGATTTCAGCATTCCGAGTCTTCTGCCCCGTCGCTCCACAATTCCAGCATTCCCTCCGTTCTCCGCGACCCTCATGCCGCCCAGCGCCTGATGCCTGTTGACCTTCGGGCGCTGCGCGTGTAGAATAGGGCAAAGAACGAGGTGCATTATGCTGGATTATCGCGTGGAAACAAGGGTATCGAGCGACAAGTCGCTCACGCTCAGAGATCTACCCTTCGCGGTGGGAGATCAGGTCGAGGTGATCGTTCGCAGTCAGGAGCATCCGGAACGAAACGGCAAGCGGTATCCGCTGCGCGGCAAGCCCGTCCGGTACACAGAACCCTTCCGCGGTGTTGCCGAAGAGGACTGGGAAGCTCTCCAATGATCGTACTCGATACGCACATTTGGGTGTGGTGGGTACATGGAAGTCAGCAACTGACCGCAGCACAGACCCAGATCATCCAGGCCAATGAGACAGACGCCATTGGTGTTAGTGCGATATCCGTTTGGGAGGTCGCCAAGCTCGTTGAGAACCATCGGTTGGAGTTGCCCTGTTCCTTGCAGGAGTGGTTCGATCAGGCACTGGGTTATCCCGGCATCCGGCTGATGGCACTCACGCCGGCGATTGCCATCGAGTCCACCCGACTCCCCGGTGAGTTTCACCGCGATCCAGCGGATCAGCTTATTGTCGCATCGGCACGACTGTGCGCCTGTCCCCTAGTCACTTCGGACCGCAGGATTCTCACGTACCCGCATGTCCAGACGGTAGAATAGACAGGAGCGCCGACAGCGGCGGTCCATACCTCGGGATTCCTCGCAACACCGTGTCTTCACGCGCCCAGCGACGAGGACCGAGCAACAGCTTTCAACCGCAGGGGACGCCGAGGCACGCGGGGAACGGAGGACGGACGGAGAACCGACCACCGACTACTGACTACCGACTACCGCTACGGAACCGCCGATGAACGCCGATCAACGCGGATCACGTCCTTGCGAGCGAAGCGCGGCAGGCGGTCGAACTTGAGCCGCTCGTTCTTGATCGTGTTCTGCACACCGGCCTTGATGAGGTTCTCGATGATGACGTTGGCGAACTGCCCGCCGCCGATCATCTTCATCGTGGCCCCTTGTTCCCCGACCTCGGCCAGCCGCTTCTTCTCCTCGACGCTGATCGTCCGGTGCGGCGAGAGGCTCTCGACCGTGAACGGGCCGGTGACGCGGACGGTCTTGTTGTCCTCGTACGGCTGGTCGTACAGCGTCTCCGTCTCGGCATGGCGGGCGATGGCCGCGTCCATCCGTTGCCGAGGGTCACTCATTGAATACCTCGTATCCCTTATGAGTTTTGACGAGCAAGTTCGGTAATCAGAGCCCGGCCACGGGCGCTCTTCGTAGGGCGAGCGTCCCCGCTCGCCGAAGATGTCGTGCGAGGACGCACGACCTACGCGGAGAGCGGCCGCGCGGCTATTGCCGAAGTTGTTCGTCAAAATTCATTAGAAAGGCCCATATCTCAGTCCCTGGTCCGTGCACGCTCATCCTCGGCCACTGCCCTCCTTGTGTAATCTGCCGCTACACTTCTGAGCACGGATGCGGTTCGAGGCCACCGCACACATATCCCGGCGTACCGACTATACTGGGCTGCCAACCGGTGCTCTTGCGCCCCACCTTCATATAGACTCTTGAAGTAAGGACCACGCAAATTCATCAAACCAATTGCAAAACCCCGCTCCATAGCCTCCGATTCAGATTTCTCGATCACCTCACGGACTGGAATAACAGGCTTAGCCCCATCTGCATCTTCGCACGAATGGGCGAATAATCCGCCAATTGTCGAGTCACATACCTCCAAGCGGTCCACTTCGCGGGCTTTCTGACGGGCGGTGCGGACCCACTCCTTGAGGGCCTCGGCTGATACCGCCCCGTCAGCATCGGTTCCTGGTATTGTGTGCCAGTTATGGGAGCATTGCAGTTTCGTAGGAGTTATACAGCATTTGTCAGTGGGGTTCCAAAGGCTTTGTTCGTCAGGACTTGCCAGTGCTTCGACTTGTAATACGTTCGCAACAGCAGCATCTGCTCGGCGTGATCCTCGTGCCAGAAGATGCCCGCGCCTTTCAGTCGCAAGTTGACCACGCGGCGAATGGCG
>Ga0194125_10011228_pt1 | contig 12064 bp, 3 predicted proteins | sample TA2KigC250mmetaG_FD_148626 | JGI IMG/M metagenome (GOLD analysis project Ga0194125, IMG submission 148626) | Freshwater microbial communities from Lake Tanganyika, Tanzania - TA2015034 Kigoma Deep Cast 250m | ecosystem: Environmental > Aquatic > Freshwater > Lake | place: Tanzania: Lake... | reverse complement strand
TCGCCATAGGAGCACCATCATGAGAAGTACAGCATTTGTTGTAGCCGTCCTGCTGCTGCCGCCGCTGGCGCTGGGTCAGCAGGATCCGCGCGGGACCATCGTCGGGAGAATCACCGATTCCAGCGGCGCGGCCGTACCCAGCGCCACGGTGCGCGCCACCAACCTGGACACCAATGTGACCATCAGCTCCGCCAGCAACGCGGAAGGCATGTATGAGATCCCTTACCTGCCCGCGGGCAACTACCGGCTGCAAGCGGCGCTCACGGGGTTCAAGACCTGGAACCGGTCCAAGGTCGAGTTGCGCATGGGTGACCGTCTTCAGGTGGACATCTCGCTGGATCTGGGCGACGTCACCGAAACGGTCGAGGTCACCGCGGAACTGCCGGTGCTGGAAAGCGCCACCAGTGCGGTATCGCAGGTGATCACCAGTGAGCAAGTCACCAACCTGACTTTGCGCAGCGGCAGCTTGGCCTATGTCTACGCCATGGCGCCCGGAGTCTCGTTCACCCGTCTGCCCTACGACGGGCCCTGGAACATCGGGGACTCCTCGGTGGTGAGCGTGGCGGGCGGCGGGTCGGGCAGCTTCGATTTCAACGTGGACGGCGTCGCCAACAACTCCTACGACGGGCAGACCTCCTTTGTGCCTCCGGTGGACATCGTGGACGAGGTTCAGGTGCAGACCACCACCTATGACGCGGGCGTGGGACACACCACCGGCGGCTCGGTCAACGTGAGCCTGAAGTCGGGCACCAGCAAGCTGCACGGGACCGTGGCCGCCTCGGTTTCCAGCGGCCCGATGATGACCCGGAATTTCTTCACCAACAAGCAGCTCTTCGATCCCGCGACCGGCCCGATCACGGATGAGAAGATCAAGTTCTACTCGCCGGGGCGCCGCTGGCTGCGCTACAGCGCCACGGTGGGCGGCCCGGTGGTGATCCCCAAGCTGTACGACGGGCGGAACAAGACCTTCTGGATGTTCGGCTACCAGGCGCACAGCCGCCGCCGCGCCAGCAACACCACCAACACGGTGCCCACGGAAGCGCAGCGGACCGGGGACTTCTCCGCGCTGCTGGCGCTGGGCTCCACCTACCAGATCTACGATCCCTTTTCCACCAGGCCCTCGGGAAGTCTGTTCCAGCGGAATCCCGTGCCGGGCAACATCCTTCCGGCCAGCCGGATTCACCCGGTGGGGAAGAAGGTGGTGGAGTACTATCCGCTGCCGAACACGGCGGGCACCCGGGACTTCCTCAACAACTACTCCCGCACGCGGCAGGACATGCAGGACCTGTCCCAGCCGGTGGTGCGCGTGGACCACAGCTTCAGCGAGAACTGGCGCATGTTCGCGCGCTACTCGCACTCCGATTTCGAGGGGCACTTCGACGAGTTCATCCCCAACAGCAAGATCCGCGGGCGCACCCGGCTGCGTCCCCACCGCGGCGCGGCGCTGGACCACGTCTTCGTCGTCTCCCCGCAGGTGGTGCTCGATATCCGCTACGGATTCACCTGGTTTAAGGAGGACCAGTTCTACGACAACCAGGGCTGGGATCTGAAGGAGTTCGGCTTCCCGCAGAGCCTGATCGCGCAACTGGAGCCGAGGGGGATAGCCTTTCCCGACATACGGCCCGCCGGCCTGCTGACGCTGGGCAACGACGGCGGCTGGTTCCGCACCAACTACACTCACAACCTCATGAGCGTGATGAACTGGATGCGGGGCAGTCACAGCCTGAAGCTGGGCGCCGACATCCGTTTCGCCCACGAGAGCTATCACAACTTCGGCAACGTGGCCCCGCGCATGGACTTCGGCCAGACTTACGTGCGCGGCCCCATGAACAACTCCCCCGTGGCGCCCGCGGGGCAGGGCGTGGCCGGCCTGTTGTACGGCATTCCCACGGCCGGCTGGTCCGACCGCAACGATTCCCGGGCCGAGCTTAGCCCCTTCTACGGCGTCTACCTCCAGGATGACTGGAGGGTGTCCGCCCGGCTGACGCTCAACCTGGGCTTCCGCTGGGAGTACGAGGGGCCGATTCGCGAACGGTTCAACCGCACCACCCGTCAGTTCGATTTCCAGACCGCCAGCCCGATCCAGGACCAGGCGCGCGCCAACTACGCCAGAGCGCCGATTCCCGAGATCCCGCTGGCGGAGTTCCGCACGCTCGGCGGGGTCACCTTCGCGGGCGTCGGAGGGAATGCGCGCCTGGTGCGGGAGCCTTACTACAAGGCGCTCATGCCCCGGGTGGGGTTCGCCTGGCAGCTCAACAAGCGCACTGTGGTTCGCGGCGGGTATGGGCTGTTCTTCGGATTGCGGGGCGCCGAGTTCAGCGACAGCAGCCAGCCCGGCTTCAACCAGAGCACCAACGTCGTCGCCAGCAACGATAGCGGGCAGACCTACGTGGCCTCGATATCCAATCCTCTGCCCAGCGGCCTGGAACGCGCGCTCGGCGCGGCCGGCGGCCTGAAGACGTTTCTGGGCCGGGGACCGGGCTTCTTCAACCTCGACGGCGCCCGGCCGCTCACGCAGCGGTTCAGTCTCACCCTCCAGTTCCAGCCGTTCGCGAGGAGCGTCTTCGAGATCGGGTACCTGGGCACGCTCAACGGCCACCTGCCGGCCAGCACCGAGTTTAACGCGGTGTTTCGCAAGTATCTGAGCACCTCGCCGGCGCGCGATCAGCAGACCATCGACTTCTTCTCGGCGGCGGTGCAGAACCCCTTCCGCGGCATCGACGGCTTTCAGGGCGTAGGCCTGTACACGGGCCAGACCACCAGCCGCGGGCAGCTTCTGCGCCCGCATCCCCACTTCGGCGGCCTGAGCACCACCACTCCTATTGGAGAGTCCTCCTACAATGCTTTGCTGCTGCGGTTCGAGCGGCGGCTGACCGCCGGGCTCCAGTTCCAGACCAACTACACTTGGTCGAAAACCATCGAGTCCGCTCAGTTCCTCAACGACACCGACAGCGCGCTGCACCGGGTGGTGAGCGATCTGGACCGTCCCCACCGGCTGGTCTTCAACACCGTCTATGAGCTGCCCTTCGGCCGGGGCAGGGCGCTGGGTTCAAATGTGAACGCCGTCCTGAACCACCTCGTTGGCGGGTGGCAGGTATCGGCCATCTACAACGCGCAGAGCGGCCCGGCGCTGGGTTTCGGCAACGTGATTTTCAGCGGGGCCTTCGCCGATCTGAGACTGTCCGCAGACCAGCAGTCGCTGGAGCGGTGGTTCAATACCGACGGCTTCAACCGCAAGACCCAGGAGCAGCTCGCCAATAATGTCCGCACCTTCCCGCTGCGGATCTCGGGCGTTCGCGGAGACGGCATCAACATGTGGGACCTGGGCCTGATCAAGAACTTCACCCTGCGGGAGGGCATCCGGCTCCAGCTTCGCGGCGAGGCGGAGGGGGCCATGAACACGCCCAACTTCTCGGCGCCCAACACCACGCCCACCAGCACCCTGTTCGGGCAGGTGACGGGCACCCAGACGGGCCAGGAAGAGCGGCGCATCTTCGTGGGGCTGAAGCTGATCTTGTGAGCCACCGGGGACAGACGGAACGTACCCCGCCTCACCAGATGTACTGGCGGGCCTCGGCGCGGCGGGCGGCTACCTGGCTGGAGCGCCCGGCGACGGTCTCAGCACGCGATGCGTGACATAGGTCACGTCGATGGGCACGCCATCTTTGATCTTCACTCGGATCACCACTTGGTAGGCCTCCGGCAGGCTTCCCGATGGCGACCGCAGTCTGGCCACCAACTCCCTGACGTGCGCCGGGTTGGTGACGTACTCGGTGACTCCCCAGGTTCCTTCAGTCGAACTGGCCGCCAGAACCCTGATCTGCCCTTGCCCGTGCAAACCAGGCAGGTGGCTCAGCAGCGCGTGATCCTCCAACAGGGCTGAATGGTCCGGCGTCCAGATCTCGGGGAACTTCTGCGGTTCTCCCGGACGCGGACGGAGGTTCCTGAGCGAGCCGCCTTCGATCACGAAATCCTGCTCGAAGGGGAAGACGGTCAACTGCGGATTGAACTTCGGCGAACCCAGGAAGATCGCGCTATGGGTACTGAGGTCTTCCCAAGAGAAAGCCGCGCTCCTCTTCAGCAGCAGGTCGGGTCTTCGATCCGCCAACAGCTTCGATAGCAGGAATGTGCCGCTGGCCTCTCCGATGCCGGTGAAGTTGTACCACGGGCTGGCGTATGAGCTGTCCAGCGCCTTCTGCACCGCGCGCAGCCGTGCGGATCCCTCCGCCTGTTCCCAGTTATTCAACCGCGGATCCCGGAAGAATCCCTGCGAGAACTTGGTGAAGAGCGGCGTGCCCAGGGCGATCAGGATGGGCCGGTTTCCTTCGAGGTAGGGTTGCCAGAAGAGTTCCATGTCGGGGGTCCAGAGCAGGGTGGCGGCGGCCTCCCGCTGGGACAAGGCTACGCGCCAATATGTTGCCAGAGGCACGACTACTGCCAAAGCCAGGGCCGTAGCCCAGAATCTGCGGCGCCACCTGCGGGTCTCGGCGGACAGCTCGGGGGCGCCGGCGCCGTCAGCCGCGGGCTGGCGAGGCTGAAGTCTGAGGTTGTAGTGGCCCTTGGGGAGCTCAATCCGAACGGGATGGTCGCGGCCCTCGGTCTGGTAGTAGTCGCCCAGTTTGTGGCGGAGCTTGCTGGCGACAACTCGGACGGTGGGATCCTGCTGGGGGTCGTAATCGGCAGGCTTGTTGAAACCCTCAACGCCGATCGTGAACTCTTTCAGTCCTCCGCCCTCTCCGGCCAGCCACCTCTCCCCCAGGTAAGCCAGGAGCCGGCATACGGCCGGGGAGCCACGAAACATGGCGCTGGTGACAAGCCGTTCCAGTTCCGCGCGGAATTCAGCGGCCTGATCCGATACCGTGTCCATGGCTCTCCCCCCTGGGACAGCCCCGTTTACTAGTTAAGCACAGTTCCTTTCTTGCGGTCACCACCCTGCCCCCTTTATCATGCCGGTGTTGGAGGTGTCTCCAGGGGCACCGCCGGGAAAGGAGCGTTGCGCAAATGGGGTCGCTTTGTATGAGACGCAGGATTGGCTTAGCCTTTGTTTTCAGCATGGTAGCGGCAGTGGCGCTGGCGCAGACCGGCGCCAACACCGGTCTGCAAGGCAGGGTACTGGACCCGACGGGGTCCTCTGTGCCGGGGACCACCGTGACCCTGGTCAAGGCTGACACGGGCGAGCGCCGCGTCGTAACCAGCAACGAATCCGGCGATTGGGAGGCCCGCCTCTTGACGCCGGGAACCTATCAATTGACCTTTGAACGCGCCGGCTTCAAGAAGCTGGTCCGCGAAGGCGTGGGTGTGAGCACCTCGGAAGTGGCCACGGTCAACGTCGAGCTGGAGGTGGGCGACGTGGGCCAGAGCATCGAGGTTTTCGCCGGGGCCGAGATGGTCTCCTCTACGTCGGCGACGGTCGTCCGCACGCTGGATCGGAGGGAACTGGAAGCGCTGCCCACCTCCTCGCGCAACTTCACGCAGCTTCTGATGATCGAAACCGGAGTCGAGGCTGACATCAGCGAGCTGCTGGACAACAGCAACGCCTCGATCTCGCCCAGTGTGAACGGGGCGCGCACCACCAACAACAGCTTCGTGTTCAATGGCGTGGACACCACCAGCCTGCTGTGCTGCAACAGCCGCACCGAATCCAGCGGCGGCTCGCTATCGCGCAACCTGGCGCCGGCGCCGGAGACGCTCGAGGAGGTCAAGCTGCAAACCAGCCTCTACGACGCGGCCACCGGCCGCAACGGGGGCGGGAACTTCATGTTGGTGTCCAAGAGCGGCACCAACGAGTTCCACGGCACCGTCTACGAGTACCTTCAGAACGACAAGCTGATGGCCAACGAGTTCTTCCTCAACCGCAGCGGCGTGGAGCGGCCGGTGCTACGGCGGAACGAAGCCGGCGGCACGATCGGTGGTCCGATCATCCGGAACCGAACCTTCTTTTTCGGCTCGTTCCAGGCCACCCGCGCCAAGACCTCGTTCGTGGACAGCGCCAGCACGATCCTGCGCCTGCCCAAGGCGCTCACCGACGACCGCTCCGACGCCGCCATCAACAACTTCCTGACCGCGATCTGGCCCCCCGCCAGCGGGCCGGTGAACCTGGGCGTGCTCAATCCGACTTCCAAGGCCCTGTTGCAGGCCAAGTTCCCCGATGGCAGCTACCTGATCCCCTCCGGCGCCAACGGCCGGGACTGCCGGAGAACCGGGACCCAGTTGTTCGAGAGCTGCCAGATTGTGGTGGTGCTTCCAGCCACTTACAGCCAGGACCAGTTCAGCGCTAACATCGACCACAACATCAGCTCGGCCAACCGGCTCAGCGGCAAGCTCTTCTTCACCAACCAGCCCAGCGTGGATCCGCTGTCGAGCAGCCGCGCGGTCTCGCGCTTCGAGAGAAACCGGGACACCAAGCAGCGAACCCTGTCGCTGACCGACATCCACATTCTCAGTCCCACCATGGCCAACGAGTTCCGCGCCGGCTTCTTCCGCAACCGCAACGATACCCGCCCGGTGTCCTACTTCACCAACGAGCAGTTCGGGCTGAACAACCCGCTGGCCTCGATACGGCCGGACCTGGTGAGCATGGACGTCCGCGGGGAGCGGGACGTGGGCGACCGCTTCGCCTTCGGCACGTACGCCAATGACATCCGCGACGTACAGAACTCCTTCACTTACGCCGACACGCTGTCATTCACCCGGCGCCAGCACTCCATCAAGCTCGGCGGCGAGTTCCGCCGCCACCAGTTGAACGGCGATCTCCAGGAACTCAAGAACGGCCGCAAGAACTTTCGCGACTGGTTCGCCTTCATGACGGTGGGCTTCGTGAACCCGGGCGACGGCAACCGGGCGCGGCAGATCTCGGATACGGCCCTCAACTACGGCGACAATGTCCGGGGTTACCGCATGTCGGACTTCAGCTTCTTTGCCGCCGACGACTGGAAAGTAAGCCCCCGGCTGACGCTTAATGTCGGCATGCGCTGGGAATACTTCGGATTCCCCTCGGAGGTGAACGGACTGCTGAGCGCGTTCGACTACCACGCCGCGCTGGCCACCGGCAACGCGCAAGACGGGTTCATCATGGCTTCGAACTTCAAGCCCGAGAGCATTCCCGGGGCGGCGGAATCGAAGCTGAAGAAGGCGAGCGTGCCCAGCATCATCAGCGGTGACCGGAACAACTTCATGCCGCGGTTCGGCTTCGCCTGGTCGCCGTTTGGAGGCGCCAAGATGGTGGTTCGCGGCGGCTACGGCGTGTTCTTCGAGCGCACCACGGGCGCCTTCGCCAACTCGCTGCGCCAGTCCTCCCCGTTCTTCCGCGAGGCCCAGATCAACGACCAGAGCAGCTACCACACCTGGCCCGAGGACTATCCGGTGTTCCCCATCCCGCAGTTCATCGTGGGCTTCAGCAGCTCCGGGGTGGCGAGCATTCGAAGGGCCGAGGTGCCGGGCACCACGTTTGAGGCCTACGAGTCCCAGATGATCGATCCGAACCTGGCTACGCCTTATACCCAGCAGTGGAACCTGAACATCCAGTGGGGGTTCCGGCCGAGCTGGATGTGGGATTTCGGCTACGCCGGCACCAAGGGAACCAAGTTGCTGTCAATTTACAACATCAACCGCGCCATCGACGTGGACACGGTGGGCTTTATGCCCCGCCCCGGTCCCGTTCCCGGCGGCGGGCTCATCGGCAACTACTACGGTCCGTCCTCCGGCGGGGTGTTCGTGAATCTGAAGACGCCGCCGCCCACCTGCAACCTGCTGGTCAACCCCAAAGGGACTTGCGTCGTTGATCCCGAGGTGCGCTCGCCGCTGCTGGGCTTCGACGAGGACGAAGGCGTTAACTACCTTTCCTCCAACGCCAACTCCATCTACAACTCGTTCCAGACCAGCCTCCAGAAGCGGTTCAGCAAGGGCTACATGTTCAAGGTGAGCTACACCTTCGCGCGCTCGATCGACACCTTCTCCGACGAAAGCAGGTTCCAGGTCGAGCACGACGATTTGAACCCGGGATTGAACCGCGCGCTGTCCGACTTCCACCGCAAGCACCGGCTGATCTCCAGCGGGACCTGGGATCTGCCGTTCCGCAAGAGGAGCCGTTGGCTCGGGGGCTGGTCGGTCAGCGGGATCGCCACCTTCCAGAGTGGACGGCCGTTCACCGTGAGAGACACCTGCTGTAGCGGTTTCCTCTACCCCAACGGGACCGTGCGGCCGAGTATTGCGCCTGGGGCGACCCACGCCGATCTCACCACCCCGGGCCCGGTCAACGACCGGCTGGACAATTTCCTGAACCGGAACGCCTTCGTGCCTTCCGGCGCCCAATTCGGCAATCTGGGCCGCAACACGCTCACTACCCCCGACCAGCGGCGCATCGACCTGGTGGTGTCGAAGACCACCAGATTGGCCGAGCGAAAGTCGCTCGAATTCCGCGGGGAGTTCTTTAACGCCTTCAACACGGTGACCTTCCGGGAGCCGGACTCGGCGGGCAGAACCATCAACGATGCGTCGTTCGGCCAGATCACCCGGACCCGCGGCGGCCCGCGTGTGATCCAGCTCGGTCTCAAGCTGAGGTTCTAATAAGAACCGTGCTTGTAACGGAACACGATAGCGCTACGTGTCAAGGCGCACTCCATACGTGGAGCTTTCTGAAGGGGGAAGTCATGTCATTTCAAAAACCTCGGCTGAGATTCTGCTCCCTGGGGAGCGTTCTGTTCCTTTTGATCCCGTTGGAGGCCATGTTTGCCCAGACGGGTGCGGGCAGAATCCAAGGCACCGTCAAGGACACATCCGGGGCGGTAGTGCCCGAGGCCAAGGTGACCGCCACTCACGTCCCGACGGCGCGCCAGTCCAGCACCGCGACCAATGAAGTTGGCTTCTATCTGTTTCCCTCTGCCCAGAGCGGCCCGTACAGCGTGGTGATCGAAGCGGCCGGGATGGAGAGCTTCAAGGGCGAGTTTTTCCTTCAGACCGGAGAGGCGGCGGTGGTGGATGCCGTTCTTAAGGTGGGAACAACAGCCGCCGAAGTCACGGTTGTGGCCGATGCGGCGCCCCTGGTCACCACCACGGCGCCGACGCTGGCGGCCATCACGGACCGGGCCCGGATCGAGCAGTTGCCGATCAGCGGCCGCATGTTCCAGGTGCTGGTCAGCCAGACGACGCCCGGGGTCGAAACCGGGTCCCGCGTGTGGGGCGTGCGGTGGGGCCTGGAGTACCTCCAGGACGGCGCCGTAATGCTGAACCGGGACACCGGCGAACTCTCGGGCCGTCCGCCGGGAATGGACACGATCGAGGAGTTTCGTGTGGAAACCAACAACTCCTCGGCGAAGATGAACCGGCCCGGCACCGTAATTGTCAACACCCGCTCGGGCACGAACCAGTTCCACGGTTCGTTGTTCGAGGTAATGCGCAACAACAACCTGGGCTTCGGCGTGGCCCGCCGCCGCGAGGATAAGTGGAGCCGGCCATCGCACCTGGTGCGCAACGAATTCGGCGGCTCGGCGGGTGGACCGGTTTATATTCCCAAGGTGTACGACGGAAGAAACAAGACCTTTGTCTTCCATGCTTACGAAGCGTACCGGAGCCTGAGCGGGAGCACGCTGAACGTCTCGGTGCCGACCATGGAGATGCGTCGGGGCGATTTCAGCGGGCTGGTCGATAGCGTGGGCCGCAAGTACACCCTGTACGACCCCTGGACTACCGACGCCAAGTGGAACCGGCTGCCCTTCCCGAACAACCAGATCCCGGCGCAGCGACAGAGTGCGCTGGCGAAGTATCTTTACAGCGTGACACCGGAGCCAACCCACCCACAGGTGAACCCGCTGGTGGGCAGCAACTGGTGGGGTCAGGTCCCGAACAACCGCCTGGACTGGACGATGACAACCCGCGTGGACCACCGCCTCTCCAACCGCGACCAGTTGTTCTTACGTTACACGCACGGGGTCCGCGACGCCTTCGCCCAGTCCGGGGCTTCGCCGGTTACCCTGGACAATTCGGCCAATGCCCGCTGGCGCCCCATCCGGGACGACACGGGCGTGGCTTCCTGGACGCATACCTTCTCGCCGACCTTCTTCAGCGAAACGCTCTTCACGGCGGGCGTCGAGGACATGAGCATCTTCAACATCGGAGACGACAAGAAGTGGGCCGACACGCTCGGCCTGCCGAATCCGTTCAGTGAAGTCGGGTTTCCCAACATCACCAGCACCGGCGTCGGCATGACGTATACGAATCCGGACAACCGGCGCAACAACATCTCCCACATCTATAACCTCGACGAAAACCTGACGAAGATCCAGGGACGGCACGAACTCCAGTTCGGTGGGCGCTACCGCCACGAGAAGCTGCACGTCCTGCCGGACCAGCAGCAGCCGCAGGGCGCCCACGAGTTTAGCGGTCACTTCACGGGGCTGTACGACCCGACCTCGGGCTCTACCTACTCGGCCGTTCCGCGCACCGGCCACAATTCGGCGGACCTGTTTCTGGGTCTGATTAACAGTTATGGGGCGCGGTTCGTGCGGAAATGGTATGAGATGAGCTTAGTGGAGTCCAGCCTTTACTTTCAGGACAACTTCAGGGTGAATTCCCGGCTGACGCTGAACTTTGGATTACGGTGGGAGCTGACCACGCCGCCTCGCGAAAAGAACAACTACCTGACAGGGTTCGATCCCAAAACTAAGTCGATCGTCAACGGGGCGGACTGGGACACGATGTACAAGATCGGGGCGACGTTGCCGTCGATCGTTAAGATCTTCCAAGGCATGGGCGTTCCGTTCATCAGCCCTGACCAGGCGAACCTGCCCAAGAACCTGATGTACCTGAACAAGTGGGACTTCAACCCGCGGGCGGGTTTTGCCTACAAGTTCAGTGACAGCCCGCGCCCGATCGTAGTGCGGGGTGGATACGGAATCTATGGCTACCCGATGCCGCTCCGGGCGTTCAACGCCCGCATGCGCTCGAACCCGCCGACCACGGCCCGGTTCACTTATCAATTCTCGAACTCGGCCCAGACGCCGGACAAGCTGCCCAACTATGGTCTTCGTTCTATTGCGACCATTATCGCCGGAGTGAACAGCCGGGGTGTGCTGGACCTGAACAACCCTGAGGGCATCAGCCGCGGCTCATTCACGGTGAGCTACTTCGATCCGCAGCAGCCCACCTCCAGGGCGCACGAATGGAACCTGACTTTCGAGCGCGAGATTCTGGAGAACACTGTGGTGAAGGTGGGTTACGTCGGCAGTCACGGGTCGCGCCTGGACATGTTCTCCTCGTACAATCAGGCCCCCAACAACTACATCTGGTTCACCAGGGAAGGCGTGGCCCTGCCGACAGGCACCTACTCGGCCACGGCGCGACGCGGCTTTGAGACCACGATGTACGGGGACATCGAAGTGTACCAGAAGAAGGGCTGGTCGAACTCGCAGAACTTTCAGTTCGAGATCCAGCGGCGGTACGCGAAGGGCTACGGCTTCCAGTTCTTTTACGTGATGAGCAACTCTCTGAGGGCCGCTGGAAACGGCTGGTCGGATGACATTCTGCCGCCGGTCAACGTGTTCATGCCGGGGGCGGTCCCAGAAGACAACGACGCGCGTGCACGGTTGCTTTACTACCGACGAGACACGGACCTCCCGAAGCACCGTTACAACTGGAATTTCATCGTGGACCTGCCGTTCGGCCGGGGCAAGTGGCTGGCCGGCAGCGCCGGCCCGGTGCTCAACCGGATCATCGGCGGCTGGCAGTTAGCCGGCAGCGGCTCGGTGACCAGCACCTGGTGGTCGCTGCCCAGCGGCAACTGGCTGTTCCCGAACCCGGTGGAGATCTATGGGACCAAGTACCCGGTTCAGGACTGCCGCAGCGGGGTGTGTTTCGATGGCTACCTTTATTACAACGGCTACATCCCAGCGAACCGGATCAACAGCACCGACCCGAAAACGGGGAAGCCGAACGGGGTGATGGGCGTCCCGGCGAACTACAAGCCGGCGCACGTTCCGCTGATCCCGATTCCCGCGGACGGCGGCAGCTCGTCCGATTCGATGTACCCTTACTACGACAGCAATACCGTGTGGGTCACGCTGAAGAACGG
>Ga0194125_10011226_pt1 | contig 12066 bp, 13 predicted proteins | sample TA2KigC250mmetaG_FD_148626 | JGI IMG/M metagenome (GOLD analysis project Ga0194125, IMG submission 148626) | Freshwater microbial communities from Lake Tanganyika, Tanzania - TA2015034 Kigoma Deep Cast 250m | ecosystem: Environmental > Aquatic > Freshwater > Lake | place: Tanzania: Lake... | reverse complement strand
CATTTCAGACTTGAAGAAAAGGCTGGGCGAAATGGTAGTATCATACAACCAGTTCGGCAAGTTGATTAAAACAAAACAGCTGGGCGTTCAGGGAGCCATGGCCGCACTTTTGAAGGATGCCATAAACCCCAATCTGGTTCAGAGCATTGAAGGCTGCCCGGCTTTCATACACGGCGGGCCTTTCGCAAACATCGCCCACGGAAGCAGCTCACTGATTGCGACCAAAATGGCTTTAAAGCTTGCTGACTATGTTGTCACAGAAGCCGGCTTTGGCGCTGATTTGGGCGCTGAAAAGTTTTTTGACATAACCTGCAGAATCGGAAGATTAAATCCAAACGCTGTTGTCTTGGTTGCAACGGTAAGGGCTTTGAGGATGCACGGCAACGGTGACCCGAAGAAACCAGACTTGAGTGCTGTGAAGAAGGGCTTTGAAAACCTGGAAAAACAGATTGAAAACGTCCAGCAGTATGGCATGCCCATTGTGGTTGCGGTGAACAAATTCCAAGGCGACACCCCAGAGGAATTAAAGTGGATTGCTGAAGAATGCAGGAAAAAAGGCGTCAAGGCGTTTGTCGTTGAAGTCCACTCCAAAGGCGGAGAAGGCGGCTTGAAGCTGGCTGAAGAGGTAGTAAGATTGTGCAAAACCAAAAGAAGGCTTGAGTTTTTGTATCCAGAGAATTTGCCCATAAAACGCAAGATAGAAACGATTGCAAAAAAGATGTATGGCGCCAAAGAGGTGGTTTACACAAAAAAAGCTGACGACCAGATAAAACATTTGGAGCATGAGGGTCTTGGAAAACTTCTGGTGTGCATGGCCAAAACCCAGAAAAGCCTTTCAGACAACCCAAAGCTGTTGGGCAGGCCGAGGAATTTCACGCTGACGATAACAGGAGTAAAGCCGTCAACAGGCGCAGGCTTCATAATAGCCTTCGCTGGAAACATAACAGTGATGCCGGGACTGCCAGAAAAGCCTAACGCATTGAAGATAGACATAAACAACAAAGGAGAGATAACAGGATTATTCTGACTTGGAGATGCCACAGCTGTCGCAGACTACCACAAGCTTTTTACTGCCGTTTGGGGTTTTCGTCACCTTCAGGACGCCGCCACAAGAACATTTCCTTTTTAAAATATCGTCTATTTTAGTGTTATCATCCATGTAGTAGGACTATGTTTTCGCGTTTAAATTAACTTCAGCTCCAGTATCCAGCCCAATGTTTCTTTGAACAGTGTCGCTATTGCAAACACTGCTATGCCTGCTATCAAGACCCCCAGTGCTATTGCCACAAAGGCTTTTTTGTTTTTCATGCCCAACAGATGCGCCACCAAAGCCCCGGCGTAGGCGCCTGTCCCGGGCAATGGAACTCCTACAAAGAGCATCAATCCTATTACGCCGTATTTATCAACATAGGGCTTGGCGTTCTCGTGAATCTTCTTTATCCTCCGGTCCAGCCAGGGGATTTTTTCCATCAAGTGGAAGAACCAGTCCAAGAATATGAAGCTGGGGTATATTATCAGACAGTTGACAAATACTGCAACAATGAAAACCAGTAATGGGTTCAAGCCGAGGAGGATGCCTGTGGGAATTCCGCCCCTCAGTTCAATCCAAGGCAGCATCGTAATGACAACAACATAAAGCCATGGGTTTTGCAAAAACTGCAGCAAGTCCATCTTAAAGCGTAGACTATACATTAGAAGCTGTTGGTTAAAAAAACTTCGGTTCAGGCCTAAAAAACAAATCCACCTTTTTAAGCGTTAGATAGCATAGTTTACCATGAGGGATACAGTAATTTTGCTTGCGATAATGGCTTTGGTCTGCGGCTGCATAAGCCAACCTACAACCACGACTACCACTACAACCACTACCACCACAATCCTTGTGTTTGACGTCAAGGACTGTGTTTTAAGTTTGTGCGACTGCAAATGCCATCCAAAGGGGACAACAAGAGAGGAAACCGAAGGTGTTTTGTGCGGAATAAACTGCCTTAGGGAGTATGAGGTCAGAGGCTGCAAGCTGGTTGACAACATATGCACTGAGGTTTACATTGACGAGGAAGAGGGAAATGTGGCGATAGCAAACCCTGCTTCCCAGAAGTGTGTCACTGATGGCGGGGAAGTCAAGATACTTAAAGAGGAGGAGGGAGAGCGCGGCATCTGTCTTTTCCCGGACGGAAGCGTCTGCGACGAGTGGGCTTACTTTAGGGGAGAATGCTCTCAAGGAAAGTGCATGAAGAAGTGCGACGCCATTGGGACGAGAAGCGAAGGCTGGTATGACTGCAATGGAAAACTGTTGTATTGGGACCACTGTAGCAGCTGAAGGTAGAAGATGGAGAGGACATTAGATGCAACAGCAAGTGTGGGCGGGCTTCCATCGCCGCAGGGGATAAAACCGTTGATAGGAACACCAGTTTCTTATGAAAAGCGTCTCCGGGAAATCAGAGACCACGCTGAATACATCAAGTCGGGCTGCACTCCAGAGGAAAGGGAACAACTGCTGGCTGAATTCAGGAGGAGATTTGGTTCTGGAGACAAGCCTAAAGAACAGCGTCCTGGAGAGTTTCCTGACACGAAGCCAAACGGCGACCCAGCCTTGTTGGAAGAATTTCTAAAGGAAGAAGTCCATGGCAATCCGTATTTCACCATCGAACGGGTGAGACAAGCAGTAGATGAAGTCGCAAAGGTTGTGGGAGCTGACCCAAAGCCGGAAGTAAACGCTCTGGAGCGGCTGCCCACGCACGTGCTGAAAGCATTCGAAGACGCAGGAATAACAGTCGTCGGAGACCATGAATACAACCTCCAGGTGGGCTCATTCAAAGGTGGACAGTATGCACCAACTTTTTTTGACAACCTCTTGCGCCTCAACAGTGATCCCAGTATCAAGGGCATAATGTTTTCTTCAGGCAATGCCATACAGGGAGTGCTTTACACAGTCAAAAAGCTTAAAGAGCTGGGAATGCTGCGGGAGGACTTTAAGGTCATGATGGTTGCATACTCAAAGCTCGACAAAAGAAAAAGAGAGAGGATTCTAGCATTCAACAAAGGCGGCAGGGAGGTTGTTGAAATAAAGAATGCTGAAGACTTGTTCAGGGAATTCGGCCAACTTGTGGAGAGAGACAAAGACTTTGAAGTCTTCAGAAGGAGGCTTCGCAAGGAAGAGGACACTGGAAAACAGCCAGACAAACTGGACCCCAACGACTTGGATGACTTGCACATGATAATGGAATACTATGCCTGGAAAAACAATCTATTCCACACGCCCTATTCCAACACCCCAGGCACAATCCTCGGCGGCGCAGTCATGTATCACAGAATAAAGGAAGGTGCGAGAAAGGCGGCTGAAGCAGACGCTAATACTGCAAAGAAGATGCCAAAAGCGACTGTGTCAAAGACCACAGGCAAGTGGGGAATAGCCCCCCACTTTGTTTTGATGGGTTTGGGCGGAGGCAGCCCGGGAGCGGGAGTCGCGCTCGGAGCCCTCTTAGACGGAGATATAGACACACTTATGGTAGGGTGCATGCCGGCAGACAGGCCATTAACGGCGATAGCAGACTCATACCAGATTCCGATGATACAATGGAGGGGCGTCAAAGCATTGAAGGCTTTTGGAAGCAACCGCTTTCAGATGGCTGACGTTCTGGAGGAATACATATTCAAAGCTTTTGCGGACTTGAACCAAGCTGGCTATGCTGTTGAACCAAGCGGTGCGATACCACTGGCATTGCTTTACATGCTGCTTGCTGACCCAAAGGGCAGGGAGAAAATCAAAGGCAAGACTATTGCGCTGGTTTTTTCTGGCGGAAACTTCAAGCCTGAAACACTGGAGAAGGCAGAAGAATACTATCAACAAAATAGGCTTGGCAGAGTCGATTACTTTAAAAACAATTAGAAAAGCTGTTTTTAAGATGAAAGCGAGCATAGTATAACTGACATGAGCGCACATAAAGAACCTGTTGAAGGGAAGCAACCTCCTAAAGGCGAAGATCCTGGTAAACTCCGCCAATTGTTTGATGCCGCCCTTCAAAAAAATCCTGAATCACCAGAATTGCTGGGCCCTCCTCAAAAAACAGAACTTCCTGCTCCCGTGGGGGAATCTGGGCAGGGAAAGGGACCACCCAGCACAGCAGAACAGGTGGCTTTGAGAACATTTGAGGATGGGGTGAGGAAAGGACCCCAAACAACAGGAGAGATAGCTGCTATGAAGTATCAGAGGACTAGAGATATGTCTTCTGGTACTGGAGAAACGCCGTCTCAACCTGAAGCGTCTGTGGAACAGCCGCCTCCTGGAGGAGGGGCAAAAGCCCAACCACCAATACCCCAAGGAAAGGGAAAGGGAAGAAGAATTCTCACTGGATTGAGCATAGCAGCAGGAATACTCGCAGTCTTGGGCTTGAGTCATATGCTAAATAAACCTGCTGCAAAGATGTCTGCACAAAAGACTTCAATCTCATCATCTATTTCTTCAACTACAACAGAGGCAGAACCAACCACTACCACAATACCGCCCACAATAGAGGCCGAGGGGCAAGTGAGGAAAACCATTCGCCCTGAAGTTCCAAAGGAAAAAATGCCTGACTTGAAGGAGAAAGCTGAAAAAATCATCAAGTCTGCTGAAGGACTGCCTTTTAAGGACGCATTATTGACGCTCAGACGGTATGCGCTAACGAGCAAAGGCAGTGACGAAAGCAAAGACAATTTCTTTGATGCAATGCAAGAGCTTGTCGATGCATACAAAAAATGCAAACATGCAAAAAACCAAGAAAACTTCGACGCCTGCAGGGAAGCCATGCGAAACTTAGGAAACAGATGGACTACAATCTCCACTGAAGAAATATGGGCAACAGGCGGCGTACCTTGAACAGACTCTCAAATACAGCCATTGCCTATAGAGCCAAACCAGACACCCAATGCAGTAATAAAACATCAGATAAAACCCTATGTAGACGCGCTCAAACCCAGGAAAACTGAGGACTGAAAACCGAAGACTAATCAAACGAGAATATCATACTTTTAAGCCCGGGATTGGATAGTTAAACATTAGGTGAACTAAAAGATGGCTGAACAAACAGGTCAAGAAATTTTGCCTTTGCGCGTTTCCACCTTGGACCAGATGATAAACGCGGGCGGCGTTGAACGTGGTAGCACTATACTTCTTTCCGGAGGCTGCGGTTCCGGAAAAACCATTTTTGCAATGCAAAGCGCCTACAACGCAGCCCAAAACGGAGAGAAGTCGCTATACCTGTCTTTTGAAGAAAGCCCCGAGAAGATCAGAGGCCACATGAAAAAGTCGTTCAGCTGGGATTTAGACGCCCTGGAGAAGAAGAATCTGATAGCAGTCAGAAAGGTCAACCCGATGGAGTTTCTGACCGCGCTGGGAGACTCCCCTGAGGAGGCTGTGAAGAATAATAGGATAAAGATGACTTCCAGCGAGTTGTCCATAATGGGCAAGAAGATAAACCTGCCTTTCAAGCCCGACAGAGTAATATTAGACTCTAATTCAGCGCTGTCACTGATGTTTGAAAACATCACAGGCTACAGGATTTTCCTGAAAGAGTTGATTGAATCTTTGAATGAAAACAATTCTGTGAACCTACTGGTGAGCGAGACCGAGCAGGAGCCGACAATGTACAGCAAAATCGGGATAGAAGAATTTCTCGCAGATGGTGTGATAGTGCTTTACAACCTGCGGAAGGGCCAGCTTAGGAGGAGAGCGATTGAAATCCTGAAGCTGAGGTCTTCAGACCACCTTAAGGAGATGGTGCCTTACATAATAGGCAAAGACGGCATCAAGATACTGCAGGGAGAGAACGTGTACTGACTGCAGTGGATTATTAAGATTCTAAACCAATATCCGTAGGCTATGGAATATGCCGCAAAGGTCAGAGAACTACGGGAAGAAGACAGGGAGATAAACTCGTTCATAGTATTGGACACAACTGGGGTGAACCAGCAGTCTACTGCAAAGAAAGGCGTTCTTGCAGGCAAATCTATCGCAATAAAGTCCAACATTTGTGTTGAAGGTCTTTTAGCAACATGCGCCTCGAAGACTCTTGAAAACCACATCGCCACTTTTGACGCGACTGTTGTTGAAGCTATCAAAAAAGAAGGCGGCCTTATCGTCGGCATGGCCAACATGGACGAGTTCGCCTGCGGCGCAAGCGGCGAAACTTCTTATTATGGACCAACAGACAACCCTAATGCAAAAGGCTTCATCCCAGGAGGAAGCTCTTCCGGAAGCGCTGCGGCTGTTGCATCTGGTTTTGTTGACATCGCTTTGGGCAGCGACACCGGCGGCTCAATAAGGAATCCAGCGTCGCACTGCGGCGTAGTTGGGTTTAAGCCCACCTACGGGCTTGTGTCCAGATATGGCTTGATTGACATGGCCATGAGTTTAGATCAAATTGGGCCGATAGCCAGAGACGTTGAAAACGCGGCTTTGATGCTGGATGTGATTGCAGGCCACGACTCTAAGGATGGAACGTCGCTGAAGATAGGGAAAGAAGACTGCCAGTTTTCGAGAAAACTCAACCCAAAACTCAAGGGCAGGAAGCTGGGTTATGCAGCAGAATTCGACAGACTGATAGCTGACAACGGAATAAAAAAAGTCATCCACAATGCATTGGACAAGCTTTCTAATGCAGGAGCTGAAATAGTCGAGATTTCGCTCCCAAACTTGGACAAAGCACTGCCCACTTACTATCTGAACGTGTATGTGGAATTCTTTTCTGCGACGAGAAAATATGACGGCAGACGCTATGGCCACAAAATAGAGGATGTATGCGGCGAGGAAGTGCTTCGCAGAATTCTATTGGGCAGTTACATAAGCCAGAAGGAATACAGCGGCCGCTATTACAGGAAGGCCTTGCAGGCGAGGTCTGTAATAAGAAATGAACTTTCTGAGGCGATGAAAAACGTTGACGTCATTGTAAGTCCAACTGTGCCTAAGCTGCCACACAAGATTGGAACCAAAATTGAAGACCCCAGAGTCATATACGCATACGACATTTTCACCACTCCAGTGAACCTGGCTGGACTGCCTGCGGGAAGCGTGCCAGCTGGAAAAGTGGGTGGAATACCAACAGGCCTTCAAGTGATTGGAAAACCCTTGGAGGACCAGAAGGTTTTGGATGTTCTCCATGGTTTTGAGAAAAACTGCGGCTAAGCACCTTTTAAGTATTTATTACCAAACGCGCCATATTTTACCGAAATGGTCTTAGAATCTGTCATCATACCATCCGAGATGGAAAAACACCCAAAGAGGATGCTTATCGTGGGGTTCATATATTCCACAATAGGTTTGTTTCTAGGCTTGTTCATCTTCGGCAAGTATGCAAGCCTTGCGGGGATATTCCTAACTGCAATGCCCTTGATTGTCATCATATACAGAGCAATAGAGCTTGAGGAGCAAAAAGACCTGGAGATACACGAGGAGTTTTCCCTGATGAAAGAACACAAATACATATTCTTCTTCTTCATCTTCCTCTTCATCGGCATGGTCCTGGCTTATTCCTTCTGGTTTTCCATACTGCCTTCAGGCATTGTGGAAAAAGCCTTTAGCTCCCAGATTGAGACAATAGAAGGCATCACTGGAGGGAACATAAACGTGGCAGGCTATACATACAAAGCCGCTGCACTCGAGACAATACTCGTCAACAACTTCAGAGTGTGGTTCTTCTGCATACTGTTCTCATTCCTCTATGGCGGCGGCGCGATGTTCATCCTGACCTGGAACGCGTCTGTCATAGGAGTTGCAGTAGGAAACACATTCAGGAGCATAGTATCGTCTTATGCGGGAGCGGACAAATACGAGATATTGAAAAACTACTTCACAGCATTCCCGCTCAGCCTAAGCTACATGATACACGGTATACCGGAAATTTCAGCCTACTTCCTCGGCGCATTAGGCGGCGGAATAATCTCCGTTGCTGTGATAAAGCACGAATATGACTCCAAGGAATTCAAACACGTTTTGATAGACTCACTCGATCTCCTGCTGCTGTCTGCGATAGTATTGGTCGTTGCGGCCTTGATTGAAGTCTACGTGACCCCGCTGACGCTGTGAAGCATGCTTTTATTGAACGCACTCTTAGAGTATTATAGTAGAGGATGTATTTTTACCCCATCGCTCCGCTCTGGGATAAAACCCCTGGAGATAGTGATTGGGTTTCATCTACTATAACACAACATGGACCGCAAGGTTTGGATGCTTGGAATAGCAGTCTTGCTTTCAGGAATGCTCTACGTAAGCATTACACTGATGTTAGAATACAGTCCAGAGCCGGCCACTGCTGAAGTCAAACCAACAGCCTCTGAATGCGATTCAGACAAAGACTGTGGAGTCTCAGGCTACACCGGAGACTACACGTGCAGGGAAAACAGCATATACGGAGAGTATATAGTATACATGTGCGCGAAACAAGAGGGTTTGTCGAAATGCATCAAAGTCAGGAGCATGGAGTTTGTGGAGTCTTGCACTGACGGAGAAGAATGCATCCAAGGCTTGGGGGAATGCCAGAGGAAGACAACCACAACAACAACCATAAAAAAGAGGGTAGAACATGAAAATCCAGGTGTCATCGCAACCACAACAACCCTAACTGACGTAACCTGCTTCAGAGACAGCAACTGCGGTTTAGACCACTATGGCAACCCATACTGCACCACAAGCGGCCATTCAGTCAGAGACTACATAAACTACACGTGCCAGAACCCTGGAACCTATTCCTCAAAATGCATAAAGGAGAGGAAGACATATCTGGTAGACTACTGCGGCTTCGGGGAAGCCTGCATCAGAGGCGAATGCGTGGACAAAAACCGACTGGAAGAATACTGCCTGAGGGAAGACTGCTGCGCCACAGACTACAGCATGTGTGAGGACTATCCAGTAAAAATGCTGCCCTTCCCAATCAGAGGGGAAAACGAAACATATACTATGGAACATAATACTACAATATATTTATAACGGTTTTCAAGGTTTCCACGGGTTTTCTCTTTATGGTTTTCACGGGTTTTCAGGTTTTCCGTTTTCGGTTTCCTGTTTTCAGTTTCCAGTTTCCTTGAGATTGAGGGGGAAGTCTAAATATAGAAGACTGAGGACTGGAGACTGAAAACTGAAGACCGTCCCCTTGGGGGATCCCCGATAGGGGGAAGATCGAGAACCGAAGACTGAAAACTGAAGATCCAAAACTGAAGACCGAAAACTGAAAATACCCTTAATACTTTTATTTCCAATATTTCTCACGTTATGCCTGATTTGACATCCACCTGCTTTAAGCTGCAAGACGACATAAACAACTCCAAGACTGTTGTGCTGGTGTGCAGCTGCAGCATAGAATACTGGGGTAGAAGTCGCTCTGTTGTGGGAGTTGGAGACCGAGTTATTTTGATTAAACCAGATACGACAATCATTGTTCACAGTCTTTCCGGCTTCAAGCCTTTGAACTGGATGTCCCCGCCGACGGACACCATTGCGGAGCAGAAGGATGGGATACTGCAGATACACAGCCAGAGGACTGTAAAACCCTATGAGGAGATGAAGATATCGATTGAGAAGATTCACGCCTATCATTCCTATAGCAATCTAGAGGACAACAAAAGGCTTGAGTTAACCCACACTGAGAGGGATATGCAAGATTACTTGACAAAAAACCTGCATCTGGTGGACGAAAACTTTGCTTTGAAGTCTGTGGGTTACAGAAGCCCGCTGGGCTTTTTCGACCTCTATGGCAAGATAAACGACAGGTATGTTGTTGTAGAACTGAAGTCTGAAAGAGCTGGCCTGCCTGCTGCATTGCAGTTGAAGAGGTATAGAGACTGGCTGGAAAAACACCTTAAGGAGGAAGTCATCGGAATGCTGATTGCGCCCAGCATAACGCCCAATGCGCTGGTTTTATTAAGGAAGGATAAATTAGTATACAAGGAATTCAGCCTAAAGCAGATTAAGCACACAAAGAGGTCAAAAAGAACATTGGAGGAGTGGCTTGATGGAACAAGTAGGTGAACTTGTATACAAGATTATCCTGGGCGGCGGACTGATAGCATTCGCCTTGATAGTGATAGAAGTCTTTCTCTACTACAAGTCTTGGAGCATACTTCAGAGCATTAGGAACAGGCTTAGGATGTCTGAAGACAGAAAGGACTATGCATTCGAAAGCTCGCTGTCTCTGATAAACCTGCTGATGACGATAATCCTGAACATCATAGTATTTTTGGTGGTAATCCTGCTCGGCATTGTGCTGTTGTATTCCATATTCTATCTGACCGAATACTTCCCTGTGATACTGGCCGTAACCCTGGTGTTCTTTGCGGCCTTAGTTTACATCTGCATTAAGCTGGTGCACGAATACAACCAGCAGAGAAGATGATGGAAGAGCTGAAAACTCTGAATTTGGGGAAAAACGGCATCAGCCAGGGGTTCATAACAGAAGCCAAGGGCATGCTGGCTAGGTATAGGAAGATAAAAATCAAAGTTTTGAAGTCAGCGTTGGAGGAGAAGAAGACTATAGAACTGGCAGGAGAAACCGCCTTGAAGACAAACTCCAAGCTGACGCAGGTTAGAGGGCATACTTTCATTCTTGCAAAAAGATGACTGAAGTAAAACAGAAGGTTGAGGTCTACTTGAAGAAGGCCGAAAAGTTGTTTGAAAAGATTGAAGACAAAAACCCCGGCCAGATAAACATAGAGAAAATCAGAAAAGAGTTCAGGGAGATGGCCTTGGGCTACTACAACGACGCAAAGCATTTCCACAAAAAAGGGGAATACGCCAATGCGCTTGCAGCTCTGGAGTATGCGGAAGGCTGGTTAGACGCAGGAAAAAGACTTGGAGTATTTCAGTGAGTCTTGGAGTTTATTAGTTTGCCTGTGTAAGCGTCGGAGTATATATATTCTCCACCTGTTTCAGACAGGAATACTGTTTTTCCTTCATATCTGGCTTGCTCGCTCAATAGCACAACAGCCCAGACTCCATGTTTGTGGTCGTCATATCTGACTCCAAGCATGTCTGCCAGTATTACGTCGTTGTATGACTTTAGGTAGGGGTCGTTTTTGATGTTCCTGACAGCGTTTGGCGGAATGTAGATTACAATTGTTTGAACGGGGTTTATGTTTGAGTATTCCAGTGCAGAATTTAATGCGGTTTGCTTTGACACATGCTGAATTCCATAGTAGAGTGAGGCAATCAGTATTATTGCTACCATCAGTGTGTTCACTCCAAACGCTATTTTGCTTACGTCTTTCAGCTGTGCGGAAAGGGCTTTTGCTTTTCCAGATATTACGGAAGTTATTGCGTACAACACTCCAAAGCCGAAAAGCAAGCCGGTGACAAGCCTCGTGAGATTGCTGCTTTCCCTTTGGTAGAGCAGGGTCTGGGTTACGCCATCTAAGGCCATAGGCAGTGTTAGAACTATGAAGAATGTTAGAAGCATTTTGCCTGAAAGCCGTTTAGGCCTTTCATAGTATAGTGCAAGAAAACCGCCAAGCGAGCCTCCAATGTAGATTCCAACGCAGCGGGCGCATATTGGGTATTGCATGCCAAAAAGGAAGAAAGACCTCTCTGGAAGCTGATGGCACATGTAGAATGCTGACACTAGGTAGTAGGATAGCGAGCCGATGCCTAGGGTGATAAAGTTTTTAGTCTGTATTAACAGCGGCGCAGCCAAAAACAACACTGTATAAAACACCAGAGATATCACGTAGGTCAAGGCTGCGAGATAGGTGAGAGTCCAGAATTCCTCAGAATTCCTTATTTGTTTGAATATGTTTTTTATTGACATTTTTCAGCAACAATAGAGTAGTTACTTATTTTGTTGAATACTACTTTTATTGACATTTTCGGCAACAGTATAGTTCGTTCCTTATTTTGTTGAACATAACTTGATTTTCATTTTCAGCAGCAATACAGCTCTTTTGAAGTTCTGCCCTCTTCTATTTTCCCAAAGGGATTACTTTTGTTAACATGTTTTTCATTGAATTTTCAGCAGCAGTATAGTTCTTTTGGACTTTTACCTTCTTCTATTTTTCCAAAAGGATTTCCATGCTTTCTAACATTTTCCATCATTTTTTTATTGGGTT
>Ga0194125_10011217_pt1 | contig 12073 bp, 13 predicted proteins | sample TA2KigC250mmetaG_FD_148626 | JGI IMG/M metagenome (GOLD analysis project Ga0194125, IMG submission 148626) | Freshwater microbial communities from Lake Tanganyika, Tanzania - TA2015034 Kigoma Deep Cast 250m | ecosystem: Environmental > Aquatic > Freshwater > Lake | place: Tanzania: Lake... | reverse complement strand
TTTAAAACACGGGCTAAGCATGTAGAAGCTCTGTCGGAAGGTTCTCGGACGCGGGTTCGATTCCCGCCGCCTCCACCATATTTCGCTTCGAAATTTTGGTCGAAGCGAAATATGCCGCGCCGTAGCTCTCAGCGAAGGCGGGCAGTCATTACTATCGGGCATTTCGACCCGCTGCGCTCGCGCGACAGCGCGGCGAGAGCTATGTCCCGGTTAGTCGCGCCACAGCCGTCAGGCGAAGGCGGACACGCCAGATTCGGACTGTTGAAGGAGCGAAGTCTGCATCCGAGCACGCCAAATGAAATTCTATTACGTTTATATTCTTCAATCCGAAACTGACCGGGAAAGATTTTATATTGGATTTACCGAAGATCTTGATTTACGTCTGAAATCCCATAATTCTGGCGGATGCCCTCATACCTCAAAGTATAAACCTTGGCGCATAAAAACTGTGGTCGCTTTCGGTGACCGGCAGAAAGCCCTCAATTTTGAAAAATATCTCAAAACCCCTTCGGGTCGTGCCTTTACCAAAAAACGACTCTGAAATATCAACAGCAATAGAGCGACCTTAGAATTGTTATTTCACGTTCCAAAATGCCAGTCTAAGGCCAAAATCAGCCTCTTTTTTCAACACTTGCCTCATAAAATTAAGGACTTGTCTTGGTCCGACCCCGGAAGACCCGAATGGACAACGTCCCGTCGGGCGGTCCACTCTTGACAGGATCAATATAGGATGTCCCCCAGGGCATTCCAGAACGCGTCGCCGGATATCCCCGGAATAGGTGGTCGCTTTGGATCCGAATTAGTGGGCGGAATGCCTTGGAAGGTGCAACTCAATGCAATCATGCAAAAAATGCGCAATACTCTTGAAAAGCCTAATACATTGAAATAATTTACGAATATAAAATGTAAAAAAAACAAAAAAACTCTTGACAAAAATTTTATCATTTGTTATAAAAAATTAAAAATTTGTAATTTTATATAACAAAAAGGGACTTAAAATGTTAGGTTTAACAAAGACGAGTTTAAGTGAAGATGTTTATGCGATCATAAAAAAGAGGATTCAAACAAGGCAATTGAAGCCAGGAGATCGAATCATTCTTAGAGAATTTGCTACAGACTTTGGAGTAAGCATTACACCTATTCAACAAGCCCTCGGGCGACTCGATGCAGAAGGCCTTATCAAATTTACGCCACGTAAGGGAGGCATGGTCGTTGGTTTAACGGGCAAAAATATCATTGACATTCTCGATACTCGTATTTTGATTGAGACGCATGCCGCTGTAGAGGCGATAAAATTAGGATCACTGCAAAAGTGTGAAAAGAGGTTTAATGAACTTATCACAACAATGGAGTCGTTGATAAAAGGCGATGACTATATTGAATATGACAAATTTGTACAAGCCGATACAGAGTTTCATCGGTCTCTTGTTGTGGAGGCTGGGAATGAGAAACTTTTGGAGTTGTATGACTATTTGGACTCTCAAATGAAAATCGTCCGTTATTTTTACACGAAATCAAAAAAGGCGCGGAGAGTTCAAAATACGATGCAAGAGCATCGAAATATTTTTGTCACAATTGTTAACTCTGACACCGAACAAATAAAGGTGGCCATCACAGAACATCTTACGAAAACAAAAAATGCTGTCAGCGAAGAAGCACTCATCGTTTAGTTTTTATGTTTTTTATGAGGAAGGAGAGTCAATTGCTATACTGTCCTAAATCTTGGCATTTGAATTCTCAGTGAGGCGTTTCTATCCAATCACCAGCGAAAACTGAAAGGAAGGAGGTGATTATTGGTCGTCAGCAGCCACTTTGGAGTTTAGGTTAAATTACAATGACAAGTTCTCATCGTGTTATTAAACGGCGACCCCAAACACCCAACGTACAATATTCGTTCTCTTAGAGAATCTACGGACACTAGTACTAAATTAAGGAGGGATATATGAGAAAGATATCTATTATTATGTTCATTTGTTTTGGCGTGATGTTATACAGTCATGTGTCTGCCCAAACAACAATCAATTGGATAGCCCACCCAGTGCTTTTCGATATCACTGGCAAAGGTAAATTATTGCAAAAATTCGAAAAGGAAACCGGTATCAAAGTAGTTCCTCACATCTACGGACATGAGAGCTTAAGAGAAAAGATTATTATGGAACTTGCTGCTAAAAGCGGAAGATATGATGTCATTTCAATGTACACACCTTATTGGCGGACAGACTTTGGGAAAAATGTCTTTACCGATTTATTACCACTAGCGAAGAAGCTTCCAGACTTTAAGGATTATTTACCAGGGGCTATTGAAGGATATACCGCTATTGATGGAGCCCTTGTTGCATTGCCAATCCGATCCGGTACATTTGCACTAGCTTATAGGGATGATCTATTAAAAGAGGCTGGCTTGCCTCTGCCTAAAACAATGGAAGACCTCCGGTTAGCGGCAGTAAAAATGACCAAAGATGGTGTTTATGGTTTAACTTTTGACGGAAAACAAGGGGTTTCCATGACAAATATGTTCGAATCCTTTTTGTATTGCTTTGGCGGAAAGATCATTGATTACGAAGCAAATAAATGCGTTCTTAATTCAAAAGAAGGAGTTCAGACGACACAATTCCTTGTTGACCTTTGGGTAAAAGACAAGGTATTCCCACCGGGTATGTTAACTTATGACCACCAAGATAGTAAAACCATGATTCAAGAAGGAAAAGTAGCCATGGGTTATATGTGGTGGCCGTATGTGGTTATGTTTAATAATCCAGCAGTGTCCAAAGTTGCGGGCAAGGTCAAGATTGCAAGCCTTCCTGCAGTTCCTGGAAATAAAGATCCCTAGGCTGCAGGGGGATTTTGGGGGTTAATGATCGATAGAAACTCCAAGAAGCAAGACCTAGCTTGGAAGTTTATCACCTTTATTACCAATTCCGAGTCGGATTTGTTCATGGCTGAAAATGGAAATGGTCCTATACGCACTTCAACTTTCCAGAATCCAAAGTTTATCTCAATGTACGGCGGAGTTGATCATGCCGACGTCGCTCGTGATCTGAGTAATCGTCTCCGTCCAATTCGTCCCGTTCCTGGAATTGCGCAAGCATGGGATATTATTTCTGTGGAATTAGGCAATGCATTAACCCAGAAAAAAACGGCTCAAAAAGCCATGGATGATGCGGCTGAACAGATTAACAAGGCGATGAAACAATGACATTATTTTTATATGTCCGTGTATTTATGAAAATATTGAAAGCTATTTTCGGTACGCAGAAGGGGATGTGGGGTAGTATACGACGTCACAATATAACGCTTGGCGCATATCTCCTTCTCGTGCCTTCTTTTTTAATTATTTTTATCTTCTTACTTTATCCTGCTCTTAAAAACATATACTTTAGTCTATTCGACTTTAGCCTTATCAATCCTGTCTATAAATTCGTCGGTATAAGGAACTATTTAAAATTGTTGTCTGACCCGTTGTTTTGGCAATCATTAAAGACCACTATTTTATTTACTTCTATTGTAATCATTCTTCAGTTCTTCCTTGGTATTGGGTTAGCTTTATTTTTAAACAGAGAATTAAAAAGCAGATTTATTAGACCATTATCCTTGATTCCATATCTTACATCGTCTGCTATAGCTGCTCTCATTTTTCGTCTCATATGGGATGCAGAGTTGGGTCCAATTAATTCTTACTTGAAATTTTTTGGGATCCAAGGTCCTGCATGGATAGGAAATCCGGATACTGCATTGATCTGCGTTAGTATCACGGAAGTTTGGAAAAATATGCCCTTTGTAGCTGTTGTATTGCTGGCTGGGTTACAAAGTCTTCCCCAGCACCCTTTCGATGCTGCAAAAGTCGATGGGGCAAGTCATTGGCAAACGTTTCTCTATGTAACACTCCCTTTACTTAAACCAATAATCTTAATTATTCTCCTTTTCCAAACCGTCTTTACGATTCGAGCCTTTGATATTATCTGGATACTTACAGAAGGAGGGCCAGCGGCCTCAACGACTACACTTGCCATTTTAGTATATAGAACCATATTCCGTTACTGGAATGCCGGATATGGTGCAGTAGTATCAGTCTTCGTATTGTTTTTTACCATTGTACTTACTTTAATATTCATCACAAAGCTTTTTAGAGAATTCGAGAAATGATAAACAAGAAAGTCAAAAACCATTTATTGGGGGTAATTACTTTAGCGGTCTTGCTTCTAATTAATTATCCAATATTGTATATGATATTCCTTTCGTTTACACCACCTCTCCAATTATTTTCCCATTCAATATGGATATCACCAACACTTCAGAATTATATTTCCTTATTCGACAAACTGCATATATCGAAATATATAGTAAATAGCCTATATTTGGCCTTAGGGAGTGCAGGATTATCGATTATGCTCGGAACTTTATGTGCTTACAGCCTAACCCGGTTCAAGTATAAGGGGAGAAAAATCTTTCTCTTTCTTATTTTATTTGTAAGAATGTTTCCCCCGATAGGAACTATTCTTCCGCTATTCCTAATGATTCGTCATTGGAATCTTACGGATACTTACACTAGCTTGATATTAATCTATGCAGCCTTTCAAGTATCCTTTGTCATATGGATGATGAGAGGATTCTTTATGGCTATTCCAATTGAAATTGAGGAATCAGCTCAAATAGATGGTTGCAGTAAATTGGGAGCCTTTTTTAAGGTTACACTTCCATTGGCAGCACCGGGAATTGTTGCGACCTCTATTTTTGCATTCACTCTTTCATGGAACGAGTTTCTTTTTGCCCTGATTTTTACGGCGGATAGGACAAAACCTATGCCAGTTGTTGTTCCCGAATTAATCGCTGAGACAGGAGTTTTATGGGGGGAAATTGCAGGCGCTGGGACATTAGGAATAATACCTATACTTATATTTTCATTTGCAGTCCAAAAATATTTAATTCGTGGATTGACTTTTGGAGCAGTGAAGGGATAAACGGAATCAAATTGCGATATAATATAATGTTTGTATTATGCAAATCTACTTTTGAAAAAGGAGGGTAATATGTTTGCGAATCGAACTATTGTGGAACCAAGCAGAACAATTCAAGTGAGGGACAAGGTAGATGTACTGATTGCCGGAGGAGGACCTTCTGGAACTGTTGCGGCCTTAGCTGCAGCACGTCATGGGGCAAAGGTTCTTGTAATCGAAAGATTTGGGTTTTTGGGAGGGCTTGGAACACAAGCTCCTTTATGCACATGGCCACTGAATACATCTGTAGGTGAAGCAGGGAACGCCATTTATGATGGAATTCCGCGTGAAATCGTTGAGAGGTTGTCGAAGATAGGGGGATGCAGTCTAAGGGAGGATGTTTGGAAAAAACAGGAGGGAGCGAAAGATGCTGGAACAGAGGAAAAAACAGTTCAAAATTGGTATCTTTTCGACCCCGAGCTTTTAAAATACCTTCTTTTTCAGATTGTAGATGAAAACAAAGTTGACCTCTTACTTCACTCACTTTGTGTAGGTGCTATTGTTGAGAACAATTGTATTAAAGGAGTAATAATTGAAAGTAAAGGAGGAAGAGAGGCTATTTTAGCCGATGTATTTGTAGACGCAACCGCAGATGGAGATTTATCGGCATATGCGGGGGCCCAGTATGACATTGGTTACAGGGGATTGGGAGGTTTAACCATGCCGCCAGAGACCAGCTGGATCATTGCTGGAGTCGATACAGATAATGTGGACCCTGCGAAGATAAATGAGGTTTATGCTGAAGCAAAAAGAACAGGAGAAATAGTTACGTGGCGTAAAAATATTCTTGTCAATGCTCCTTTCTTACAGAAAGGACTTGTAAAGATATTTGGAACAAGAATTCTTGGAGTAAACATGCTTGACCCAGCCAGTCTTACTTATGCTGAGAAAGAACAAAGGCACCAAATGCATCAAATTACAAACCTACTTAAAAAGGAGTTTTCTGCATTTAAGGATGCGCGTATTGTATGTTCGCAGGTCTATGTTCCTAATCGTGGGGTTAGGCGAATAATAGGATTGAAGACATTGACGGAAGAGGATATTCTGAAGGGGAAAAAATATCCTGACCAGGTGGCTGTTGCTAGTAATGCTAGGATTGAGATTCATCCACCAAACTCTGAAAAGATTACCTTTGTGCGGTCAGAAAACCCCAAAGACTATTACCATATCCAATTTGGCTGTTTAGTTCCATCGTCAGTGGATAATCTGATTACAACAGGTGGATGTATCTCATCTGATATGATAGCCTGCGGGGCTGTAAATACAATGCCAAATGCTATGTTATTAGGTCAAGCAAGCGGAACAGCCGCAGCCCTTTGTGTTAATACAAATGTAAAGCCTAAGGAATTAAACGTAAAAGAACTTCAGAATAGGCTCAAGGAAGATGGGATGTTTCTAGATTAAGCTAATTCTATAGGCTTAAGGAGGATTAGGTATGCAAGATATGGAGATCAGTAATTATATTATTAATTTTTGCCATCTATTGTATATGAAAAACATGGTGAACTCCACCGGAGGAAATGTCAGTCTTCGGAAGAATGACGTCGTGTTTATTACATCGACAGGAAGTCTTTTAGGAAAACTAACTCCTGAAATGATTATCAAAGTTAAATTAGATGGGTCAGTTCTTGGAAGTGGAAAACCTTCCAAAGAGACAGCCATGCATCTTGGAATATACAATGCAAGGCCAGGAATTTGTGGAATAGTACACCCCCATCCGCCGTATTCAATCGCTTACTCCTGTATAGTGCAACCCTACGATATGGAATTTGTAGATATGCCGGCTTTTACTCCAGGGTTTGCGAAACGGATAGGGAGGATGGGTTTTGTACCCTATTCCAAACCTGGTTCAGGAGATCTTGCTAATTGTGTGAAGAAATTGATTGCAAAATATAATGGGTTATTGCTCCAAAACCATGGGATAGTCACGGTGGGGAGTGATCTTGAGGAGGCATTGGCTCTTAGCGAGGAAATTGAAGAGAATGCTCAGCTTTACTTTTTGACTTATGGGCATCCTTCTGCAAGAGTTTTATCTCCCGAAGACATGGGAGAATTGATAGGTAAACCACTGGCTTAATTAAAATTATTTATGCCATGGGGGAACTAATGACGATGCAGGGTAATCAAATGAAAGCTCTCGTCCATACAATGCCAGAAAAACTAGAGATAAAAGAGGTATCTATACCCGAAATATCAGCAGATGAAATATTAATAAAGGTTAAGTATGCAGGAGTATGCGGAACAGATGTAAGGATTTACAAAGGGACAAAGAAGATTCCCTATCCAAAAATCATAGGTCATGAATTTGCAGGGGAAATAGCAAGAATAGGACAAAATATTTCAGAGTACCAATTAGGTGATCGAGTTACAGTATACCCAATTATATTTTGCGGTAATTGTTATGCGTGTAAAGAAGGAAGAAGAAATATCTGTGTTAACCGTGAAACCATTGGATATGAGTTGGATGGAGGGTTCGCAGAATATGTAAAGATTCCTTCTAAAGCTATTAAGGATAACCATGTCATTAAGCTCGATAGTAGAATTTCATATCAGGAGGCTTCAATCTCTGAGCCGATTGCAGCGGCTTACCACGGAATTGAGAGAACAAACTTAAAAGAAGGGGAAGACCTCGTCATCGTAGGAGCAGGACCAATTGGTCTCGCACATACAATGCTTTCTGCATTAAGGAAACCACGGCACATTATAGTATTAGAACCAGATGAAATTAAAAGAGAAATAGCCAGGCGAATTGGTGCCACCTTAGCTTTGAACCCGCTAAAGGAGAATTATAGAAAAGAAATATTAGAAGTTACTAATGGTAAGGGGGCTGATGTTGTGATCATCGATGTTGGTGATCCTTCCGTTATTGAGGCCTCTCTAACGCTACTCAGAAAGGGAGGCCTCTATCTCCTCTTTGCTGGTTGCCCTGTTAAGTCAAGAATAAATATTGATCCGAATATAATTCATTACGGCGAAATTGTTTTAACAGGGTCATCAGCATCAACTCCACAAATTCAAAGGTATGTTTTGGATTTGATTTTAAAAAAAAAAATACGGGTTGATTTATTAATTAGTCATACCTTTCCTCTTGAAGGTTGGAAGCAGGCTTTCGATATAAAAAGTAGTTATTTAGGGATTAAGTCAATTCTTCAAATTGAATAATGAGAAAGCGTATATAAGGGGATATAAGCCGGCGTCTTTGAGATTACATGTTTGCTGATCACAAATATTTAACCAAAGCCTAATCATACTTGAAGGAATAAAATGGCATTTGTGCTCGGGATTGACATAGGAACAACAGGTTGCAAAGCGGTCGTTTATAACTTAGAGGGGCGGGTGTTAGGAAAAGGGTATCGGGAAATACCCGTACTTTACCCTAAACAAACTTGGGTTGAGCAAGATCCCCAAAATTGGTTTATAGGGGTAACCCATTCAATTCGTCAAGCTACTCAGGGTATATCTCCTCATGATATCTTAGCTATAGGAGTCAGCACAGCAAATGGAGCTGTTTTTGTGGATGACAGAGGAAATGCTGTCCGTCCGGCTATTATGCAACTTGATAGACGGGCTAAAGAAGAAGCTAAATGGGCAGAAGCAAATATTAATGCTGAAGAATTATTTTCCATTACAGGAAATCGCCTCTCTGTAGGGATGTCGTGGGTCCCAACCTTGCTATGGGTAAAGAAATATGAGCCTTCCGTGTATGAAAAGATTCGTTGGGTCCTTTCTCCTGGTGGATACATTGTCTATTCCTTAACAGGCAAGGCTTGTATTGACCCGTCCCGAGCAGCCCCAACTGGACTTTTGAATATTTACACTGGAGAATGGTCCTACTCCCTATGTGATGTTTTGCAGTTGCGGAGGACATTACTGCCACCCGTTATGGGGCCAAGTGAAATCGCTGGAGTCATTAAAAAAGAAGCTGCTGAATATACAGGTTTAATAATAGGAACACCCGTGGGAGTAGGATGCATGGACACTCTGGCAGCGACCCAAGCTGCCGGAGTTGGAGCCCCTGGTGAAGAATGTGTCATCCTTGGGTCTATTGCACGTCTTTGTCGTTTGATTAATAAACCACTTTTGGACAATCGTTTCTTAAATACTTTCAATAATATGTCAAATGCTTGGCTTGTTTTAGCACCTATTAGTGGTGTAGGAACATCTGTTCGTTGGTTTCGAGAATTACTGGGGAACAAGTTTACCTTTGAGCAATTAGATAATATGGCATACCAAGCAAACTCGGCAGAGGCGGATTTAATTTACCTACCTTATCTTGAAGGAAGCCTGTCTCCACATTGGAATCCTTATGTCCGTGGTACTCTGCTTGGGATTCAACCATATCATGGACCAGGACAAGTATTGAAAGCTATTTATCAGGGGACAAGTTATGCAATCTTGGAAAATGAAATACTGTTTAATTCTCTTTACGGGCCATCATCAGGGCCTTTACCAGTTTGTGGGGGGGGAGCTTTAAGTAAGATATGGCCGCAAGTTCTTTCAGATATTTTAAGTCGCACGGTGGTAACAAGGGAATTGGAAAGTGCTGAGGCCGCTGGTGCTGCATCTCTTGCGATTTCTACTGTCCATGGAAACAAATCAACCAATTCCAACAAAGTAAGGGAATTTATATCAAATATTCGAGGAGTTGAACGGATTTGGAAACCACGTGAAGAGATACAAAGCAAATATTTCGAAGGATTTGCAAAATATCAGATAGTCTCGAAAGCTATTCGAAATATGTTTATTAAATCTGAGAATTAACTCAGATATTGCATAAAAAGGCAGAAAAATAACAGTTGAGAAATCAGGCTGCTTCTTTTAGAGCATCAAGAAAATGGAGTAAATCTTGTTTGACTGCCTCACTGCCACTCAGGGTGAGTGTCAAGTATCCTTGAGGTTCCGTGAGGCGTCTTGCTCGTCGCAACAAATGATGGGGAATCCAGCTCATTTCTGTGAATATTGAGGGCTCCGCTATTCAGTCGTTCCTCGACTTGGAGAAGCAGCAATTATCTGCAGTTCTTTCGTAAGAATATGGGCCAGCACCGTAACCATGAGGTAAAGTTGATTCCCATAGAGCTTTCGAACAGGAATATAATTCATCTGAACTTGGGACTTTAATTCGGAGAACTCCCTCCCTTGCGATCCACGACTATGATGAAACCGCATCAGCTTTCTCATCCCACACGACTTGTTTGTCACGATCACCTTAAATGCAAACCCATACTCGCCCGGAATGAAAAAATCCAACAGGATCGGCCCTTTAAAAATCTCTTTGCACCGCTGCCTAATCCGCAAAAACCGATACTTCTGATCCCAACATTTCGGCTTCCAGCTCATTTCAAAATACGACCAGGTTTCATCCATCTTCTTCCAGCATTTCCACTGCTCGATCATCCGCTTCAGCTCTGGGAATCGCTCAAACGGAACCGACACCGTAAAGTCCAATTCCAACTCATCCAGCATCGTCACGATCTGGTCACTAACAAAACCACTGTCCACCCAGACCTCGATCCCCACTCAAGGCAAGGCCCTCCGCAGGATCTCGATACAACTCGCTATAAACTCCCGCGCCCTTTTCGAATCTTGGACGTTCCCGGGACGATGGTACACAACAAAGGCTTGTCTCGTCTGCGCAATCATACAAAACAACGGATAGTAACTCCGCGCCCCCTTCTTTTTCTTATTATACCCAACCGCCGTTCCTTCGATTCTCTGCCCTTTTTTCCAACAGACCGACCCATCAAAGTCCAGTGTCAATCGAACAAGGGGAACCTTTTGAAGTTGAACAATCACCCATTCCCGACACAACCCTCGTATCTTTACGATACTCTCTTGGTCCAAACTGGCCAAGCCCCGGGAAACGGTAACCACATCCGGAATCCGGTTGAGCCCAAACAGCTGCATCACCATAAGGTCATCCCGATAATAGTCGATGTCTCCAAGCCGGCGAAAGCCCATCAGAAGATAAACAATCAAAATCAACACAATGAAGTGATGTCCAAAGATAGGGGAAATCTTTGAATGGCTGAAGCAATTTCTCAACCTCTCTTTTATTACCAATTGTGAAAGCAGAGGCTGGAAGATCACCAGCCCTGCAAAAGAATTCAATAGATGATCTTCAAATTTGATCTCAGGAATTTTTTTGTTTTTTTATGGACTCGACTATAAATCTGTTTTCTGCTACACTTCACTTTGAGTGGCCTCCTGCTTTGGATATTTTGTTGTTGCGCAAGCCGCATTTTATCCAATCTGGAGACCATTTCTGAAGACTTCAAAGTTGTTTTTTACTCACTTTTTATGCAACTGACGGATTAATAAATGACAGGTATTTCAAAACTGTGCACGTCCCCTAAGCATGGAAAAGGGGGCGTTGTTCCAAAGGGGATGCTAATTCGACGCTGTCAGCTAGGAAATAATACAAACAATTGAATTAACTCTTAAAATGATTTGGAAAAGTAGGAGATGGACCCATGGCCAAAGTTGTTATAGAGAATATCGGGAAGTCTTTTGGTAACGTGGAGGCAGTAAAAGATTTTAATTTGGCAGTAGAAGATAAGGAGTTTTGCATTCTGGTCGGGCCTTCGGGGTGTGGTAAATCGACAGCGTTGCGGATGATAGCAGGACTGGAAGAACCAACTCAGGGGGCAATCACTATCGGGGACCGAGTGGTCAATGACCTGCCACCAAAGGATCGTGACATTGCGATGGTGTTTCAGGAATATGCTTTATATCCGCATATGTCAGTTTATAAGAATATGGCCTTTGGATTGAAGCTGAGGAAGTTTTCGAAGGAGGAGATCAACCAGCGGGTTAAGGAGGCGGCGGAGATTCTGGGAATAGAGCAATTGTTAGATAGAAAACCAAAACAATTATCAGGAGGACAACGTCAACGTGTTGCTGTAGGAAGGGCAATTGTTCGTAAACCAGCTGTTTTTCTTTTTGACGAGCCGCTGTCGAATTTATGTCACTTTTCAGGTTAATTCACCCACCCCTTTTCAGGTCAATTCACCCACCTTTGTAGAAGGAGAATTCACCCGAGGCATGGCATCCTGCCTATAATGTTTAGCACCTTCTGTTTG
>Ga0194125_10011216_pt1 | contig 12073 bp, 11 predicted proteins | sample TA2KigC250mmetaG_FD_148626 | JGI IMG/M metagenome (GOLD analysis project Ga0194125, IMG submission 148626) | Freshwater microbial communities from Lake Tanganyika, Tanzania - TA2015034 Kigoma Deep Cast 250m | ecosystem: Environmental > Aquatic > Freshwater > Lake | place: Tanzania: Lake... | reverse complement strand
CACACCACGCCCCCGCCACGATGTCGGCCCTGCGGCGGAAGAAACACGTCTACTGCCAGAAGCCGCTGACGCACGACGTCTACGAGAGCCGCCAGGTGGCGGCCGCGGCCAAGGCCGCGGGCGTCGTCACCCAGCTCGGCACCCAGGCCGCCAGCGGCATCGGCGACCGCATGGCCGTGGCCTTCCTCCGCCAGGGCGTCATTGGCAAGGCCAAGCGCGCCATCCTCTGCTCCAACCGCCCAGGCGCCATCCAGCACTACCGCCTCGAAGGCCCCCGCCCCGCCAAGGGCGACCCCGTGCCGCCGCACCTGAGCTGGGACCTGTGGCTCGGCACCGCGCCCGAGCGGCCATATGCCGGCGGCGGCATCTATCACCCCACCCGCTGGCGCGCCTGGCAGGACTTCGGCACAGGGTGGTCGGGCGACATCGGCTGCCACATCTTCGACGCCGTCTGGAAGGGCCTCCGCCTCACCGCCCCCAAGACCGTCATCGCAGAGGTCCAGAAGTCCTGGCTCGAAAGCCCGGCGCGCCGGGCCGACACCTGGCCCCAGGGCGACCACATCACCTGGGTCTTCCCCGCGAGCGAGGCCACCGAGGGCGAGCTGACCCTCGAGTGGTTCGACGGCGAGTTCTACCCGCCCGCCGACGTGCAGAAGCTGGCCGGCTTCGAGGCAGGGAAGCCCGGCTACCCCGCCGAATCGGCAATGGTCATCGGCACGGAGGGGGCGCTCCTCGTCCAGCACGGCTCCGGACCCCAGCTCTTCCCCAAGGAGAAGTTCGCCAAGATCGAGCGCCCGAAGCTCCCCGGCCGCGACCACTACCACCACTTCGTGGGCGCCTGCCTCGGTGGCGAGATGACCGAGAGCCACTTCATGCAGGTGGGGCCAATGGCCGAGGCCATCCTCCTCGGCACCGTGGCCATCCGCGTGCCCAACACCGTCCTGGAGTGGGACGCCGCAAGCCTGAAGGTCACAAACAACGCCGAGGCCCAGCGCCTCCTCCGCCGCACCTATCGCAAGGGCCGGGAGGTCGAGGGCCTGTAGCCGCTGAAAAAGACTCCGGGAGTCTTTTCCTGTACCCCGCCCCCAAAAAGTGAGGGAGTCGAGGGACTCGGGGGAGTCGAACATTTTGTAGCTGAGCCTTCGGCGGTACACAATGGGTTGTGGCAGAGGGCCGCCGAAGGCAAACCGGGCGGCCAGGGAAGCTGGGACTGTCAGATTGGCGAGGCCATTCGTGATGAAGATGATTCATTGAATGAATATCATTTGGCAAAGCCGCGTCCAAATGGTCAGAAGCACAGGCCTGGCTCTCTGGAATCGTGACCGATCCGGGGCGGAGAGATGAGGAGAGAGAGCGATGGACGCCAAGAAGTCAACCAATCTGCTGGTCGCCGCAGGGCTCGCAGTGATCGCCTTCCTGGGGCCGCTGGCCGCTGACGCGGGCGCGGCTCAGGTTCAATGGGAGAACTATGTCTCAAAGCACTATACTTTCACTATCATGAAGCCCGCGGGCTGGGTCGTTCAAGAGGGCTACCAAGACAGCCCGCGGATGTGGGCGTTCAGCGTGACCGACCCGAAGGGCCTCTACCAGGCGGTGACGGTGCATGGCATCAGCCCCACGGGCCGGGACGCCGATGGGCTGGTGCGGATGGTGGTGGCCGACCTGTTCAAGCAGGCCCCTGGCCTCCAACTCGCCCCAACCGCTCGGCGCCGCCAGGTGCCCCTCGCGGACGCGAACGGGCGTCCCGCCGGGCAGAAGACGATCGTCCTCTTCGAGGGCGTCTACGCCAACCAGCAGGGACAGCGGAGGCAGTTCCGCACCCTCGTGGCCGGCGGCGACGGGCTGATGCTGAACCAGCGCATCGAGGCGCCCGAGGGCCAGCTCACCGTGGCGGCCCCCCTGCTGCTCCAGACCCTGGCCAACCTGCGGGTGGCCAAGGGCGTCTACACATTCGATGAGGGCGGGAGCTTCGCCGAGGGCGCCCCGGCGGAGCAGCAGACGCAGCTCGTGCCCCGCCGCCTCGCCAACGGCTGGGGCGCATACACCGCGCCCGCCAACTGGCAGCAGGTGGACCTCGGGAACGCCCAGGTGATCGCCTGCGACCCCACGCAGCAGGTGTTCCTGATCGTGGCGAAGGCGGACTTCGTGAGCCCGCGCTACTACAACGCGCGGGTGCCGAACGTGCTGTGCGCGAACTTCATGAGCCCGAGCCGGGCGCTGGCCTTCGCCTGCGAGAAGCAGGGACACGGCTCCAACTTCCGCTACATCGCGGTCCACGAGCGCGACGACATGGTGCGGCAGATGCGCGCCGGCCTCACCGGCGGTCGCCCCTGCGGCGTCGAGGACTTCCTCTACACCTTCACTCACAAGGGCAAGGCATACAAGGGCTTCTCCCTGGGCATCTGCACGGGCGACTACATGAACGCCGGCTTCAGCCTGAGCCACTTCACCATCTGGGCGCCCGCCGACCAGTTCGACGCCTGGGTGCCCACGCTCGCCCGGATGCTGGCCTCCTACGAGATCAACCAGAAGAAGGCGGCCGAATGCGTCGTCGCCGGCCTCCAGCGCTACTACGCAGGCATCGCCCAGCTCAGCGCCACCATCGCCCGCAACAGCGAGCAGATGCGCCGCGAGAACCTCGAGCTCTTCATGCAGCGCGGCCGCGTCCAGGACTACACCTCCTACCTCACCACCCGCATGATCATGGGCGAGTACGACTACCTCTCTAGCTCGTTCGGCTACGTTCGCGGGGACCCCTCTGGCCTCTACACTCCCGACGGGCACAGGATCACCAACGAGCCGTACGGCGAGAGCATCACCCGGCACATGCAGGAGATCAACACCCGCGACCTCTACGAGACGACGCGGCCACGGCCGCGCTGAGGCCCCCGCCGTCCCGACCCGCGTAGGGGCGGCCCTTGTGGCCGCCCCGCCATCACAACCCGCGCCTTAACCCCCTCCCGGAGGTTCCAATACCTTCGGGAGGGTAGATGGAAGGAGAACCCGTGAGCCAGCCAACCCCTCAGCCCCTCCCCGCGGTCCAGCTCGGCCCCCACTCCGTCAGCCGCCTGGTCGTTGGGGCCAACCCCATGCTCGGCTACTCGTACATGGGCGGCCTGGTCGGCAAGTTCATGAACGACTACTTCACCCTCGACCGCATGGTCGAGGTGCTGAACCACTGCTGGGACCTCGGGATCAACACCTGGCAGTCCTCCTGGCAAGAGAAGGTGGACAAGGCGCTCGCCCGCGTGCGCGAGGGCGGCCGCCCCCTCCAGTGGGTGTTCCTCGCCAGTACGCCCCAAACTGAGGACGCCAAGGCCATCCAGGACATCGTGCGGCGCCACAAGCCCATCGCCGTGGTCCACCACGGCGGCGTGACCGACCGCCTCTGGCGCGAAGGCAAGATCGCCCAGGTGCGCGACTTCCTCAAGCGGGCCAAGGACGCCGGCACCCTCGCCGGCATCTCCGCCCACAACCCCGAGGTCCTCTGCTACGCCGAGGACAGCGGCTGGGGGGCCGACCTGTACATGACCTGCTTCTACCGCCTGACGCGGACGCCCGAGGAGCTGCACGGCATGCTCGGCGAGGTGCCGCTGTGGGGCGAGTTCCTGCCCAGCGACCCCGTCCGCATGTGCGAGGTGGTGCGTGCCGTCAAGCGCCCCTGCCTGGCCTTCAAGATACTTGGCGGCGGTCGCCTCGCCGACCGCCCCGAGGGCACCCAGGCCGCCTTCGAGTTCGCCTTCCGCAACATCAAGCGCACCGACGGCGTGATCGTGGGCTTCTTCCCCCGCTTCGGCGACCACGCGGCCGAAGCCGCCGCCCTCACCCGCCGCTTCAGCGCCCTGAGCCAGTGACCGCCACGTAGCCGCAAGCGTCCCGCTTGCGGTGCTCGACAAGCGGGACGCTTGTCGCTACCTCTGCCACGCCGCAGTGGCGCGGGTTGTGGAGTGCGGCGACGAAGTCGCCGCTTTGGCTGCCCCGCGAAGCGGGGGGACCGGCGCGGTGCTGCCTCTTGACTCCTCGTCCTTCAGGGAGTAGCATTGTCTCACGGGGCGACGGCGCGGGCCAGCCGCCGCCTCTCAAGGAGACCAGGCAATGAGCACTGCCACGCTGATCACCGCCGAGCAGTTGCTCGAAATGCCCGAGAACCGCTGGTGCGAGCTGGTCGAAGGAGAGCTCAAGCCAATGAGTCCCCCCAGTTGCCTGCATGCTCACATGATCTCGCTCTTGGACGGCATCCTTGGCGTCTACGTTCGCAAGCACAGGCTCGGCGCCGTGCTGGCCGGCGACCCTGGCTTCATCGTGGCGCGCGACCCCGACACCGTCCTCGGCCCCGACATCGCCTTCATCTCGGCCGAGCACGTCGCCGCCGAGCCGCTCGGCGAGGGCTTCCGCGAGGGCGCGCCCGACCTGGCTATCGAGGTCATCTCCCCCGGCCAGGCCCTGCGCGAGGTGCATGAGAAGGCTCTTGCCTGGCTCGACGCCGGCGCCGCGCTCGTCTGGGTCGTCAACCCTGCCGCCCGCACGGTCAAGGTCTACCGCTCCCGCACCGACACCGAGACCCTCTCGGCCGCCGACGAACTCGACGGCGGCGCCCTCCTCCCCGGCTTCCGCTGCTGCATCGCCGACCTCTTCGCCAGATCATGAGGTCGGGGAACCGGGCGATCCGTCGCCGGCACTACTTTGAGGAACTCCCGATGCCCGGTCCTACGGTGCAGGTCCTCGGCGTATATCGAGTCGAACTGACACCCGAGCTGTTTGCCCGGGCCATGGAGATAAAGTACGGCGGCCTCGACCTCAACGAGGGTCAGCGCGCCTCAGCGGAAGAGCGTGTCCGTGACGAAATCTCCAATGCTGTCCTGTTGGAGGTGCTTGTGGCCGACAGAGACTCACGCTTCGACGTCGGCGACTTTGGCCAGGAGGACTCGAACCAGGCTCCCTATGACGAGCACTTCCTGAGCGAAAATGGGGAGCAGGTCATCGCGTCAGGCTTCGACGTGCCAACTGGCAGCAGACTCCGGGTCGCTTTCTTCCTCCACTACCTCGACCCCCGCGGCCCGCTCAGGACAAGCTACGGACAGGTTGCCATCCCTCCCATTGAACCGATGCCCTCACGGCTGCGGGAACTGATGCCGTACGAGCCGGTGGACTGATGCTGAGCGTAGCTCTGCCTCATTCTGCCGCTTGCATCGCGGGGGCGTTTCGGCTAGGCTAGTGCCGCTTCGCCCGGCGCGGGCGCCGGGCATCACGAGCACGAAGGAGTGGGACATGAGCGCTCGATTGGCCAAGGCGTTGGTGGTGGCGGCACTCGCGGGCACGATGGCCGGCTGCGCGGCACTGGGCGGCGCGAGGCACCGGCCCAGAGTCCTCGTGACGCTGCCGGAGGAGGCGCATCTGCCCGACGGCATGGCCCTCGACAGCGAGGGGAACATCATCCTGGCCTGCCCGAACTACAACGAGCAGAAGTTCCCCGCCATCTTGGTGAAGATTGACAAGGAAGGCAAGCTCACGACCTGGTGCGACAAGCTGCCCGTGGCCCCCACCAGCAAGCGCTGCGGCCCCATGGGCATCGCCTTCGGCCCCGACGGCAATCTCTACGTCGCCGACCTCCAATACTTCTTCGACAAGAAGCACGCCAGCCGCCTGCTCCGCGTGAATGTGAAGGACGGCAAGCCGACGGGCGTGGACGTCGTCGTCGAGGGCTTCCTCCTCTCCAACGCCGTGGTGTGGAAGGGCAACGACTGCTACGTGAGCGAGACCTTCTTCGACCTGCCCGACGACCCGAACAAGAGCGGCATCTTCCGCTTCACCCTCGACGAGCTGAAGAAGGGCGGCATCAAGCTCCAGCCCCACGGCAAGGACCCCCGCCTCATCGCCACCTTCACCACCGCCCCCAACCCCCGCAAGGACAACGCGGGCGCCGACGGCTTGGCCTTCGGCCTCGACGGCAACCTCTACTGCTCGCTCTTCGGCGACGGCGCCATCTACAAGATCGCCCTCGACGACAAGGGCAACGTGAAGTCCAACGAGCTGTTCATCCGCGACCCCCGCTGCCCGTGCGGCGACGGCATGCGCCTCGACCCCCGCACCGGCCGCATCTACATTGCGGATTCGCAGAACAACGCCATCCACTACTTCACCCCGCCCAGCAACAAGCTCAGAACCCTGTGGGAGAACGACGACGACGAGGGCGCCGACGGGCTTCTCGACCAGCCCTGCGAGCCGTGCGTCCGCGGCAGCGAACTCATCATCTCCAACTTCGACGGCAACTTCCCCGGCCTGAAGAACAAGAGCTACGACAAGGTCCACACCCTCTCCGTCATCAAGCTCGACTAGTGAGTTGGTCGAGCATCGCTCCCACGTCCTCTCCCCCGGCCGCGCCGGCCTCCCGGCGCGGCCGGGGCATGTTGGGGCCGGACCGCCGATCTTCTGCTTGACGGGCGGGATGCCACGGCGTATTATTCCGTCGGTGGGCATTTGTCTGGCAGACGCGATGGGCTGGCCCTGCCAAGGCCCGGGGAAGCACAGGGCGGCGACTATGGCTGAAGCAAAGGTCAGATTCAGGCCCGCTCGTGGGGTCCTGCAGTGGGCACGAGAGACCGCGGGCCTCACGGTTGCTGACACTGCGGGCCGTTTTGGTGTGACGGAGGAGACCGTCGCCAAGTGGGAGTCTGGCGAGAAGGAAGTGCTCGTCAGCAGGCTTGAGGAGCTAGCGCGCTTCTATCGCCGCCCACTGGCGGCCCTCTTCCTGCCGGCGCCGCCCGTGGTCCCCCCGCTGCCCCACGACTTCCGCGCACTGCCTGCGGGGCAGAAGGCCCCGTTGTCCAGGGAGACTTTGCTCGCGATCCGAGAGGCCCGGCGGATCCAGCGCGTGGCGCGGGAACTCGCCGCGGAGTTGGGGCAAGAACCAGCTCGCATCGGCCCCGCAGTGCACTCCAACGCTGCCCCAGAGCAACTTGCTGCTCACGAGCGGCAACGCATCGGCATCACGGTCGCCGAACAGACAAGCTGGCGGGGACGCGGTGTTGCGCTTCGCCGCTGGCGTGAAGCGCTGGAGAACCTAGGCATCCTGGTGCTGCAGTTCCGAATGCCTATGGTGGACGCCAGAGGCTTCTCGCTGTCTGAGGATGCCCCGCCGGCCATTGTCCTCAACTCCGGCGATGTTGTGAATGCGCGGATCTTCACGCTCTTGCATGAGTATGCCCACCTGCTGCGTGGGTCGTCAGCACTTTGCATCCCGGCGGTCGGCGCCAAGGCGTTGCCCCACAGTGGGCACGAAGAGCCGTTCTGCAATGCATTCGCGGGGGCATTTCTTGTGCCGGCGCAGGCTGTCACGGACGCTTTGGCTGGCCGGCGCCCGGATACCCAGGTGGTGGCGGAACTGGCCGCTGCCTTCCGCGTGAGCCGGCACATTGTCCTCCACAGGCTGAAGGGCCTCGGGCTGCTTTCGGAAGCAGCCCTTGAGCGAAGGTTGGCCGAGCTAGCTGAGCCGCCTCCCCCGAGAAGCAAGTTCGGGCCTTCGGCGGCGCAGCGCTGCGTTGGGATGAGGGGCAAGCGCTTCGTACGTCTCGTCCTGGGGGCAAGAGAGCGCGACCTCATCACGTACCGTGATGTCGCAGATTACCTGTCGCTGCGCGTGCGCCACTTCGATGCCGTAGAAGCCATGGTTGGTGAGGGGGAGCCGGGTGCGCCCAGATAGCCGGACCGTCTACTGCATTGATACCTCGATCCTCATCGCCCTCCACAGGGACTATCCAAGGGACATATTTGGCGTGTGGGAGAGCATCGAGGATCTGGTCGTCAAGGACCTGGCGATGGCCCCGAAGCAGGTGAGGGAAGAACTTGCAGACCGGGACGACGAGTTGCACCGGTGGGCGGTCCGGCACAAGCGAATGTTCAAGACATTGACCCGGGAGTAGGCGAAGTGTGTGGCCGAGATCCTGCGCGAGTTCCCAGAACTTGCGCACGCGGAGGGCCGCACTCAAGCCGCGGACCCATTCGTCATTGCACCGGCGCTCGCGGCGAAGCGGGAGTCCTTCTTCGGCGGGCACTACGTTGTCGTGACCTCGGAGAAGCTGAAGCCAGGCAAGAGGAACATTCCGGCCGCCTGCGCCCATTTCGAGATACGTTGTCTCGGACTCTTCGATTTCATGCGGGCAGAGGGCTGGACGTTCGTCAGGGGCCGCGGCGAGTGAGCTATGGCTTCTTGGGCTTGAGGGCGTCGAGGAGGAGGCGGGCGCCTTCCTCGGGCTGGCCGTCCTTGGCGGGGGGGCCGAGGCGAATAGCGGTGAGTTGCGCGGCCAAGTCGCCCTTGGGGTCCAACCGGTCGAGCGCGGCGCGCCAGGCGGCGGCCAGCTCGGGGCGGAGGCCGTTCTCCCAGAGCACGTAGTCGAGCAGCTCCTTGCCGCGGAGGGCCACGCGGCCCAGGCGCGCCGTCTGCCACTCGGAGTCGGGCGCGGCCCAGAGGGCGAAGTAGAGGCTGGCGACGGGGCGGTCGTCCAGCTCGTCGCGCCAGTGGAGGCGGTTCTCCTTCTCGTCCTTGATGCCGCTGGTGTGGAGGGCGTCGGCCCCCGGCGGGAGGACGAGGGTGTAGCGCAGCTCGGGGGCGGTGGCGAAGAGTTGCAGGTGGAGCAGGCCCTCGGTGAGGGGCTTGAGGGCGTCGTCGAACTGCTTCTCGGTGAGCTTCATCTCCGCGAGGGCGGCCTGGTAGGCGGCCTTGGCGGTGTCGGGCTCGAGGAGGCCGAGGAGGCGCTTGCGGAGCGGAGCGTCGAGGGGGCGGCCCATTTTTTTCGCCACGAGGGCGGTGGCCACGCCGAGCGCGCCGTCGCGGGTCAGCAGGCGCGGCAGGTCGGCGGCTTCGAGGTAGCCGCGCTCCTCGGCGAACTGGACGAGGTAGGCGGAGGCGCCGACGAGGAGCTTCTCGGCGTCCTGGGAGCCGAACTGGGCGGCGGCCCCGAGGTCGGCGTGGGCGACGAAGAAGAGGGCCTCCTTGAAGTCCTTGCGGAAGGGGCCTTCGAGGAGCTCGGCCAGCTTGTCGAGCCCTGCCTCGCCCTTGAGCTGCTGGCGGGCCATGGTGGCGGCGAGGGTGACGAGCAGGTCGGCGGCGTCGGCGGCCTCGCGGAAGCGGGTGAAGTGGTCGGTGCGCCCGGGCCGCCGCTCGCGGTAGTAGCCCACGTGACCGAGGCGGGAGGGCCAGACGGTGTAGACGCCGCGATTCGTCTCGTCGCCGCGGCGCACGTCGGGCGGTACGACGCGAAACTCGCCCTGGAAGGCCACCGAGGCGTCGGGCGTGTCGAGGCGCTTGGGGTATTGCGCCTTCGCCTGGTCCACGAGGGCGGCGGGTGGGGCGAGTATCTGCCCTTTCTTCTGGGAGTCCGTGTGCCAGAGGTGGAGGGAGCGGAGGAACGAGCCGTCGGCTCGCGGCTCCACGGTGATCTCCACGTGGTCGCGCTCGCAGGCGCCCAGGGCCATTGACAGCAGGAGGACAAGGGCCAGGCGGGGATGAATGGATGAATGGATGGATGGATGGGTGGCAGGCCGGGAGGATCGGCGCGGACCCCCTCTTTCACCCATCCATTCATCCACCCATCCATTCATCCGCTCATTCATGCATCGAGCCCTCCTGCTGTCACACAGGCTCCAGCCACCCGTGGCGGTCGGGAACGGAGCCGGTCACGATGTCGAGGAATGCCTTGCGGAGCGCGTTCGTGATCGGGCCGGGCTTGCCGTCCGCCACGGGAATGCGGTCCACGGACCGCACGGGGGTGATCTCGGCGGCGGAGCCGGTGAGGAACACCTCGTCGGCTATGTAAAGCCCCTCGCGGGGGATGATCTGCTTTCGGACCTCGTGGCCCAGCTCCTTGGCCAGGACGATGACCGAGTGGCGGGTGATGCCTGGGAGGATGGAGGCCCCCGAGGGCGGGGTCACGATGCCGCCGTCCTTCACGATGAAGATGTTCTCGCCGCTGCCTTCGGCCACGTAGCCGTTGATGTCGAGCGCGATGGCCTCCGCGTAGCCGTTGATCACGGCCTCCATCTTCATGAGCTGCGAGTTCATGTAGTTCGCGCCCGCCTTGGCCAGCGAGGGCTCGGTGTTGGGGGCCAGGCGGGTCCAGCTCGACACGCACACGTCAATGCCCGTGCGTGCCGCCTCGTCGCCCAGGTAGGCCCCCCACTCCCAGGTGGCGATGGTCACCTGGACGGGGCTGTCGAGGGGGTTCACGCCCATCGGGCCGTAGCCCCGGAAGACTATGGGCCGCACGTAGCAGCGCTGCTGCTCGTTGACGCGGATCAACTCCTTCGTCGCCGCCGCCAGCTCCTCGTCGGTGTACGGGATGTCCATGCGATAGATTTTGGCCGACTGGCGCAGGCGGTGCAGGTGGTCGTGCAGCCGGAAGCAGGCCGGGCCGCCCGGCGTGCTGTAGCAGCGCATCCCCTCGAACACGCTTGAGCCGTAGTGGAGCGCGTGCACCAGCACGTGCACCTGGGCCTTATCCCAGTCCACCAGCTCCCCGTCCATCCAGATCTTCTTCGCCTTCGGCACCCCGGCGGCCTTCGTCTTCTCTGCCATGGCTCCCACCTCGCTTGGCGGCAAGGAACTCTACGTCTGCAGGGGAGAGTGTACCGGACACCGCCCCATTTGTCAACGGAGCCCATGTGCGTGCCGCGTTGGTTGCCGCGGACCTGAGCCATCGGTTCCGTTGCGGCGAGGGGAGTCCGAGAAGAACATTGCGGAGTTGTTCAACTTCGCAATGTTCTTCCTCCGGGGCACACGGCAGGAAAAGTGCCTGCCTCAGTGCCCGCCGTAGGAGGCCAGGACCTTCGCGGTCTCGCGGCACCCGTTCTGCTCTGCGACGGCAAGGGGGGTATCCCCCCTCTTGTTCCTCGCATCCACGTCCGCGCCGCTCTCGAGGAACAGCCTGGAGAGTTGAAGGCCAAGCGGACGGTCCGCTGACGCCGCGACGTGGAGGGGAGTCCAGCCCTGGCTGTTCCTCGCATTGAGGTCCGCCCCGCGCTTGATGAGCAATGCGGCCACTCGCAGCCTGCCGGCGTGGGGGATCGGCGTACACGGGACGTATGCGATGGCCGCGTTGTGGAGTGGGGTCTGGCCGCCGTTGCCTCGGGCCTTGAGGTCCGCGCCTGCGGCGATGAGCGTCGCCGCAATGTCGTCGTAGCCCAGGAACGCAGCCGCGTGGAGCGGTGTCTGGTTGACCTCATCCAGCGCGTTCGGCTCGCCCTGCGCGATCAGGAACGCCGCAACCGCGACGTGATCGCGCGCCCGCACGGCCTCGTGGATGGTTCGGTACTTCCGCGTCGCGTCGCGCGCCCGGCGCCACGTGGCCACAAGCGGGTCCTTCTCCACATAGGCCGCCCTGTGCCTTGTCCTTGCCGCCCACGCCCCGACGGCGTAGGCCCCGACCCCCAGCAAGGCGATGCACCCGACGCAGGCCCCCAGGCGCGCCGGGTGAGCCCGGCGCAGCCCCAAGTGAAGCACCCCTGCCATCGCGCTCATCTCTGGCCCTCCTTAACCTCCCCTTGCCGGGGAACCGCTCGCTGCACCAAGGCCCATTGTCGTCCGCCGGGCCGGCGGAATCAACGCATGTCCATCACAGGCCTTTCGCCTTGCCGGGAGGGATTCTGACGTAAGTCCTGCGCCAGCAGTGCTTTAGATACATGCAATGGGGTGTGCTGCAGCACCTCGCAAGTAGCCCCCTTCGGCTTCCGTGCGGGCGTTTCCCCAGCCCGAATGGCACCCGCCGCAGGACCCGCCTTGACCTGGTGGCCGCCGGCGCGCTACCTTGGGGGAGTGACCCGTTGCCACAGAGGAGACCCCATGCGACCCTGGACCCTCGGCGGGTGCGTGTCCGCCCTTCTCGCTGCAACTGCCGGCTGCACGACGCTGCGGAACCTGCCCCTGCTCAAGCCGCGCAAGGCCCTCGGCCTCACCGTCGCCCGCGACGGGACGCTGCTCCACGAGGGCAAGCCCTTCCGTGGCATCGGGGTGAACTACTTCGATGCCTTCTATCGCACGTTGCGGAATCCCGCCGACGTGAGCTACCGCGAAGGCTTCGCC
>Ga0194125_10011213_pt1 | contig 12075 bp, 11 predicted proteins | sample TA2KigC250mmetaG_FD_148626 | JGI IMG/M metagenome (GOLD analysis project Ga0194125, IMG submission 148626) | Freshwater microbial communities from Lake Tanganyika, Tanzania - TA2015034 Kigoma Deep Cast 250m | ecosystem: Environmental > Aquatic > Freshwater > Lake | place: Tanzania: Lake... | reverse complement strand
GGCGTGCTGGTGAAAGGGAAGATCACGCCGTGGACGCCCACATCGAGCACCCGCTTGGCGGTCCACAGCTCGTTGACGGGAACACGGGCGAAAACGGCCGCGCGCGAGGCCCGCGTGGCCAGCACGATGCTGCGCAGCGTTTCGAGAGTGACGGGCGAGTGCTCCATCTCGACCCAGAGGAAGTCGAAGCCCAGCGTGGCGGCGTGAGCCGCCACTTCGACGCTGTTGACGGTGATGGTGAGGCCGAATACCGGCTCGCCGACGCGCAAACGCCGGAGCACGGGGTTCTCCCAGGGCTGAGGGACAGGTGAAGACATAGAGGGTTCATTCTAGCGCGCTGTGGGCGTAAGATGGTTCCTGCGACCTCCATGACGAAACCAGACATCCTGCTGGCCCACCGGGAACACTTGTTCCCCGCCGTCTTTCACTACTACCGCGAGCCGCTCGTGATCGCGCGGGCGCGGGACCAGTTCGTCTGGGACGCCGATGGCAACCAGTACCTGGATTTCTTCGGAGGCATCGTGACCATCAGCGTGGGGCACTGCAACGCGGAAGTTACCAGCCGGGTGCATGAGCAGCTTGACCGCCTCCAGCACGTCTCGACGGTGTTTGCCACCGAGCCGCAGGCAGCGCTGGCCGCCAGGATCGCCTCGCTTACACCGGGGCGGCAGCTCAGCAAGTGCTTCTTCACCAACAGCGGGACCGAGGCCAACGAGACGGCCATTCTGACGGCGCGCTGCTACACGGGCTCCGATGAGATCATCGCGCTGCGGCATTCCTACCACGGGCGCTCGGCGCTGGGCATGAGCCTGACCGGGCAGGACGCCTGGCGGCTGCCCGGCGCCACGCAGCCCGGAGTGGTGCGGGCGCACAATGCTTACTGCTACCGCTGCCCGTTCGGACTGGCGTACCCAAGTTGCGAGGTGCGCTGCGCGCGGGATGTCGAGGAGCTGATCCGTACCAGCACCCGCGGGCGGGTGGCGGGGGTGATCGCCGAACCGATTCAGGGCGTGGGCGGTTTCATCACGCCTCCGCCCGAGTACTTTCGGATTGTGGCCGAGATCGTGCGGCGCCACGGCGGGCTGTTCATCTGCGACGAAGTGCAGACGGCGTGGGGCCGCACCGGCGGCAGGTGGTTCGGCATCGAGCACTGGGGAGTGACGCCCGATATCATCACCAGCGCCAAGGGACTGGGCAACGGCCTGCCCATCGGGGTGACGGTGGCGCGCGCGGAGGTGGCCGAGGCGCTGCGGGGCGTGACCATCTCGACGTTCGGCGGCAACCCGGTGGCCGCCACGGCGGCCCGCGCGGTGATAGACTTCATCGAGGGACACAATCTGCTGGTGAACGCCGCCGAGACGGGCGCCTGGTTGCGCGGGCAGCTCGAGGAGTTGCGGGAGAAGCACCCGCTGATCGGCGAGGTCCGCGGCATGGGCCTGATGCAGGCGGTGGAGCTGGTACGGGACCGCCGCACCAAGGAGCCGGCGGCGGCTGAGACGTTGGAGGTGCTCGAAGCGGCCCGGGAGAACCGGCTGCTGGTGGGCCGGGGTGGGATGTACGGCAACGTGCTGCGGGTGACGCCGCCGCTCAACATCGGCCGGGAAGATGTCGAGGAATTCGCCCGGCGGCTGGACGCCGGCCTGGCCCGGGTCGAGGCAAGTGTGAAGTCATGACTGAGCGCGCCTTTTTCAACGAATCGCAAACCACCAAGGCCACCACGCTGAATTGCCCCTTCTGCCGCACGGCGGATTCTTACCCGCTGCGCTGGATGGTGCGCAAGAAGAAGGACCGTCCGCCTCAGGGGGCCGACGAGGAGGCCAAGGCCCGGTTCCGCAAGGCGCAAAGCTACATGGTGCTGCTGGACGAGAAGGTGGCCTGCAAGAATCTGCGCTGCCGCAAGCGCTTCGATGTCTCGGGCATCAAGACCATGGCCTTTCTGTATTCCTACGAGGGTTTGCCCAAAGAGGATTGAGCGCGGCGGAGCCGGGGCATGAGCGAGCTGCGCGCCAGCGCGTTGTACAACGAAGACCTGGCGCCGGCGGGGCCGGCCCGGCGCACCTGGGGAACCTACAACTACGCGGCGCTGTGGGTCGGGATGAGCGTGCAGATCCCCACCTACATGCTGGCCTCGGGACTGATCGCCGGCGGCATGAGCTCCTGGCAGGCCCTGGGCACCATCCTGTTGGGCAACCTGGTGGTGCTGGTTCCCATGCTGCTGAACGCGCACGCGGGCACGCGCTACGGGATCCCGTTCCCCATCTTCGTGCGGGCGCCGTTTGGAGTGCTGGGGGCTAACGTGCCTGCCTTGCTCCGCGCGCTGGTGGCGTGCGGGTGGTTCGGCATACAGACCTGGATCGGCGGCCAGGCCATCCACGTGCTGCTGGGCATCGTGTGGCCGGCCTGGCGGCAGTCCGGGCTGGGGCCGTGGGTGTGTTTCCTGTTCTTCTGGGGGCTGAACATGGTGGTGATCCTGCGGGGGCTGGAGACCATCAAGTTCCTGGAGGGCGTGGGAGCGCCGATCGTGCTGGCGGTGGGTCTGCTGCTGCTGGTGTGGGTGGCGGGCAAGGCGGGCGGCCTGGGTCCGATGCTGAGAGCGCCCAGCCGCTTCCGCACCGGCGGCGAGTTCTTCCGCTTCTTCATGCCGTCGCTGACGGGCATGGTCGGTTTCTGGGCCACGGTGGCGTTGAATATTCCGGACTTCACCCGTTACGCGAAGTCGCAGCGGGCGCAGATGTGCGGACAGGCCATGGGATTGCCGGCGGGCATGACGTCGTTCGCCTTCATCGGCGTGGCGGTGACCTCGGCCTCGACGGTGATCTTCGGCGAGGCCATGTGGGACCCGATTGGGCTGCTCAGCCGGTTTGACCAGCCCGTCGCGGCGGCCATCGCGCTGGTGGCGGTGACGCTGGCGACGCTCAATGTCAACGTGGCGGCGAACGTGGTGTCGCCGTCCAATGATTTCTCGAATCTCTGGCCGCGGCGGATTTCGTTCCGCATGGGCGGCGTGATCACCGGCGTGATCGGCCTGCTGATGATGCCGTGGCGTCTGCTGCGCGATTACAGCGCCTACATCTTCGGGTGGCTGGTGGGCTACTCGGCGCTGCTGGGGCCGGTGGCCGGGATCATGATCGTGGACTACTACCTTGTGCGGCGGCGTGCGCTGGCGGTGGAAGACCTGTATCTGCGCGGCCGCAGCTACGAATACCGGGGCGGGGTGAACTGGCGGGCCATGGCGGCGCTGGCGGCGGGTGTGGCGGTGGCGCTCCTGGGGCTGGTGATCCCGCCGGTGCGGATTCTGTATGACTACGCCTGGTTCGTGGGGCTGTTCGTGGCGGGCGGGTTGTACGGGGTGATGGCGCGGCCTGGGACAGCACGAGGCACTCAGATCCTCGCTACCCCAGGAGGCGCCTGAAGTCGTCCAACGTGAGCTCCGCGTCCCGCAGGATGCTGCGGAGCACCTTTGGATGGAGCACTGCCCCGGAGTGATAGGGGACCGTCACCCGGCGACCGAGCTGGTTCTTGAAGATCCTGTGGCTGCCGGATTGGCGCACGAAGGAGAAGCCGGCTCTCTCGACGGCCCGGATTACCTCGGCAGCGGTGATGCGGGGGAGCTTGCCGCTCATGCCGCCACTTCGACCGAGGTCAGGCTGACGGACTCCGGCTGGGGAACGTCCTCGCCGCAGGCCAAACGGTCGGTGACGTGAAGCTGCACGGCATCCCGGATGTTAGCCAGCGCCTCCTCATAGGTGCTCCCCTGCGTATAGCAGCCTTGCAGCTCGGGACAGAAAGCGAAGTACCCGTCCGCGTCCTTCTCGATGACCACGGAGAAGCGGTACGTTTCCATCTGTACTGATGTTAGCGCAGGTAGAAGAGGCTGAGGCGGGGCAGGCCGGAGGTCTCGAGGAGGCGGCGCTCGAGGAACTGCTTCTCCAGCATGGCTAGTTGCTCGGCGGTCATCTTGGAGCGGCAGGGGCGCAAGTAGGCGTCCAGGTCGCGGCGGGCGGAGAGCAGATCCTCTTCGGTCTGGCCCAGGCGGGCGGCGGCGGCCATCTTCTCCTCAAGCGCGGTGAGCCGCCGCTCCAGGTCCTCGATGTTCTGAAGATGCTGCTCGGCTTCCGCGGTGAGGCGTTCCAGTGCGGCGGCGATTTCCTGGTAAACGGGGTGGTCTTGGCTGCGCAGCGCAGCGGCGTTCCGCGCGAGGAAGGCGCGCAGCTCATCCAGAGAGAACGGCGCGGTGACAGGGCGAACGGCGGTAGGCGCGCCGGCGGCGGCCATGGCCTGGGCCTCGGTGAGCACGGCCTGAGTGCAGAAGGCCAGCGAGTTGATCATCTGGGTCTTGGACCTGCGGCCGCGCCATTTCTGGAAGGCCGTGTCAATGCCGCGCAACACCGCTTCGATGGGGACCTCGGAGTTCTTCCAGGTCTCGATCAGCGCCCAGTCCAGCGGCGACAGCAGGAACAGGCCGGTGCCGCGGGCGCGCTGGAAATGCTCCTCGATCTCGGTGAAGTAGTTGAAGTAGTTGTAGCCCCACTCGGGAGCTGGCTCGTCGGGCTCGGCGGTGTGCTGCTCGTTGTTCACCGCGGGCGGTTCCGTTCCCAGATCAGTTGCAGGCCTTCCAGGGTGAGGTTATCGTCGATCTCACTGAGGTAGCGCGAGCCGGCCACGATCAGCTCGGCCTGTCCGCCGGTGGCGATGGCGCGTGTTTCCGGCCCCAGTTGCTTGATGAGGCGTTCCAGGATGCCGTCGATCATCCCGACCGCGCCATAGTACAACCCGGACTGCATGCTGGCCACGGTATTAGTGCCGATCAGGCTCTTGGGGGCGCGGAAATCCACCAGCGGGAGCCGGGCGGTCTTGGAGAACAGCGCCTCAATGGCGATGGTGATGCCCGGACAGATCAATCCGCCCAGGTACTCGGCGTGGGCGGAGACGGCGTCGAAGGTGATGGCGGTGCCCAGATCCACGACCACGCAGGGACCGCCGTACTTGTGAAAAGCGGCCACGCTGTTGACCACGCGGTCGGCGCCGACTTCTTTGGGATTGTCGTAGAGGATCTTGAGGCCGGTGCCGGTTTCCGGGCCCACGAACAGGGGCTCGGTGTGGAAGTAGCGGCGGGTCATGGTGGCCAGCGGGAAGTTCAGCGGCGGCACGACACTCGAGATGATTACGCCGTCCACGCGTGACAGGTCCAGCGAGAACAGTGAGAACAGGTTGCGCAGCAGAATGCCGAACTCGTCGGTGGTGCGCTCATGGACCGTGCGCAGGCGCCAGGAGGCCTTCAGCCGGTCGTTTTCGAAGGCGCCGATGGTGATGTTGGTGTTGCCGACATCGAGAGCAAGCAGCATAGGAGGAATCCTCGACTGTCAAGGGCCGGCGGGCCGTACGCCGCCCGCGGTTATGAGAATGGTGGTTCCGTCGTCCCGCCGCAGCATGAGGAAGCCGGAGGGGGTCAGTCCATCGGTGACGCCCTCGATCAGCGCACCACCCTGCTCGACGGTCACGCGCTTGCCAAAAGTGTAGCTGGAGGAGCGGGAAAACATTCGCACCACGGGGTCGCGACCGCCTTCCACGAGCATCTTAACGAAGCTGTCCAGCGACAGCAGCAAGGCTTCCAGCAACGCCTCGCGGGAGTGCCCGACTCCTGAAACCAGGCGCAGGGAAGTGGCGCTGCCAGCAAGCTCGGCGGGGAAGGCCGCGTGGTTCACATTGATCCCGATGCCGACCAGAAACGCTCCGCCGGCGGTCTGCACCAGGATGCCGGCACATTTCCTGCCGTCCAACAGCACGTCGTTGGGCCAGCGCAGATCACAGGCCAAGCCGGTGGTCCGCGCGATAGCCTCGGCGGTAGCCAGCCCCAGCGCGAGGGTCAGCACGGGGACATCGTCCAGCGGGAGCGGCAGCCGCAGGACGACGGTGAGGTACAGCCCAGAGGCGCGCTCGGAGCGCCAAACCCGTCCGTGGCGGCCCTGCCCGGCGGTCTGTTCCTCGGCCACCACCGCCGTGCCGGAGGCGCAGCCCGCGGCCGCCAGCAAGGCGGCGTCGGTCATGGTCGAGCCGGTGACCTCCAGCCAGACAATCTCCCGGCCCGGCAGGCGCGCGCGGACTTGAGCGATGTCCAGGGTCATGGTCGGAGCAGCTCGAGGCGGAAGTTGATGTTCACGGCGACGGCGGAGTGGGTGATGGCGCCGCAGGAAATGAAGTCCGCACCAGTCTCGGCGTAGGCGCGCACGTTGTCCAGGGTGATGCCGCCGGAAAGCTCGATGGTGGCGCGCCCGGCCACGTGGCGCACGGCTTGGGCGGCTTGTTCGGGTGTGAGATTGTCGAGCAGCAGGCGAGTAGCGCCGCAGGCCAGGGCCTGGTCCAGTTCCTCCTGGGTGCGGACCTCGATCTCGACAGGAACGGCGAGACCGCGCACGCACTCCAGCGCCGCGCGCACCCCGCCGGCGGCACTGATGTGGTTGTTCTTGATGAGAACAGCGTCGTACAGGCCCAGGCGGTGATTGGTTACGCCGCCGGCGGCGGCGGCCATCTTCTCGAGGCGGCGCAGGCCGGGGGTGGTCTTACGGGTATCGAGGATGCGGCAGCCGGTTCCGGCGACCGCGTCCACGTAACGGCGGGCCAGGGTGGCGACGCCGCTCAGCCGCTGCAAGAAGTTCAACGCCACGCGCTCGCACTCGAGCAGCGTGCGGGCCGGGCCGCGCACCCAGGCCAGGGCTTCATCGCGCTGGGCGCGGTCGCCGCTGGCTTTGTGGAGCCGGAACTCTTCGATGCCGCCGCGCAAGCGGTAGAGCGGCTCGAGCAGCTCCACTCCTGCCACCACCAGTTCCTGCCGGGCGATGAAGCGGCCTTCGGCCACTTGCGCGGCGGGAATGCAGGCGGTCGAGGTCACATCACCCGTGCCGATGTCTTCCTGGAGGGCGCGGCAAACGGCCTCGACAACGTCCGGGTGATCTACTTGGAACGGCATAGGCGCGCCAGGGTCTCTCGGGCTTTGGCGAGCTGCGCCTGGTAGTCGGCGAGCTTCGTTTGGATGGACGAAACGACTTGCTCGGGAGCGCGGGCCAGGAAGGTCTCGTCGGCGAGCTGCCGGCGCGAGTTCTCGATGAGCTTCTCCAGGCGCTCGTTCTCCTTCTGGATACGCAGCCGCTGCGCCTCGAGCTGCGCGGCCGGGACGCGCAGCAACAGGTCGAACTCGGTGGTGGAACGCAGCACGCCCTCGACCTGGGCCGGGGCAGGCTCCCCGCTGACCTGGATATTCACCATAGCCAGCTTCTCGACGGCCTCGCGCTCCCGCAGGAAGAGGGCCGCGACCGCGCCGCGCGCATACAACGCCGCCTCGGAACGCTGCTTGGGATCCAGCTTCAGATCCGCGCGCAGGTTACGGGCCGAGACCACAAGCTCCTGTAGCAGCTCCATGTCGCGCTCGGCCGCCGGGTCGGAGGCTCCGGGATCCGCCTCCGGATAGCGTGCCAGGGCGATCGAGGCGGGCCGCCCGGCGCAGCCCTCGGTGAGACGCTGCCACAGCTCCTCGGTTATGAAGGGCATCACCGGATGGAGCAACCGCAAAGCGGCCTCGAAGACCGTGAGCAGGTTGCGCCAGTCGGCGTTGAGGCCGGTGTTCTCGCGCAGGCGCAGTTTCTTGATCTCCAGGTGCCAGTCGCAGAACTCGTGCCAGAAGAACCGCCACAGAAGCTGGGCGGCCTCATGGTAACGGTAGCGGGCGATGGCGCCGCCGGCCTGGGCAGCGCATTCGTTCAGGCGGCTGAAGATCCAGCGGTCTTCGAGCGGCGGCTCGGGACCCTCGGGGCGGCGGGCCGCCTCCGGGGGCGGCATCCACGCCGCAACCCCCGAGCGTTCCATATTGAGAAAGATGAAGCGCGCGGCGTTCCAGATCTTGTTGGCGAAGGCGCGCGCGCTGAGCATGCGCTCTTCGGTGAGGATGATGTCGGTGCCCGGGGCGGCGCCGAGCAGCATGGACATGCGCACCGCATCAGTGCCGTACTGCTCGGTGATCTGAAGCGGGTCGATGACGTTGCCGCGGGTCTTCGACATCTTCTGTCCCTCGGCGTCGCGCACCAGCCCGTGGATGTAGACCTCGCGGAAGGGAACGTCGTCCATGCATTCGAGGCCCATCATGATCATGCGAGCGACCCAGAAGAAGAGGATGTCGAAGCCGGTGATGAGCAGGGAATTGGGGTAGAAGGTCTTGAGGTCCTGGGTCCGGTCCGGCCAGCCCAGGGTGGAGAAAGGCCACAGGCCGGAGCTGAACCAGGTGTCGAGAACGTCGGGGTCCTGCTCGAGGCGCGGCGAGCCGCACTGCGCGCAGGCGGCGGGGTCCTCGCGCGCCACGGTCATGCCCCGGCAGTCCAGACAGTGCCAGGCGGGGATGCGATGGCCCCACCAGAGCTGGCGCGAGATGCACCAGTCGCGGATGTTGCGCATCCACTCGAAGTAGGTCTTACTCCAGTTCTCGGGAATGAAGCGGATGCTGCCGTCCTCGATTGCGCGGATGGCAGGCTCGGCCAGGGGCCTGGTCTTGACGAACCACTGTATGGAGACCAGCGGCTCGACCGCGGTGCGGCAGCGCTGGCATTTGCCCAGGCTGAGCGGGTAGGGCTCGATCTTCTCGATCAGCCCGAGCTGGTCCAGGTCCGCCACCACGCGCTGGCGGGCCTCCAGGCGGTCCAGCCCGGCGTATGCGCCGGCCGCGGCGGTCATACGTGCCGCATCGTCGATCACCTGCACCTTAGGCAGATTGTGGCGCTTGCCGGCTTCGAAGTCGTTGAGGTCGTGGGCGGGCGTGACCTTCACCACGCCGGTGCCGAATTCGGGATCGGCGACCTCGTCGAAGATGACGGGGATGGCGCGGTTCATCAAAGGAAGCTGCACGGTAGCGCCGGCCAAGCCCCGGTAGCGTGTGTCGCGCGGGTTGACGGCCACCGCGGTGTCGCCCAGCATGGTCTCGGGGCGCGTGGTGGCCACCACCAGGCAGCGGTCCTTCCCATTGACCGGGTAGCGGATGTGCCACAGATTGCTGGGCACCTCCTCGTGCACCACTTCGAGATCCGACAGCGCGGTGTGGCAGCGCGGGCACCAGTTGACCATGTACTCGCCGCGGTAGATGAGGCCCTTCTCGTAAAGGCGCACGAAGGCCTCGCGCACGGCGCGTGACAGCTCGGGGCTGAGGGTGAAGCGCTCGCGGCTCCAGTCGCAGCTCGCGCCGATGCGGATCATCTGGCGCTTGATGGTGTCTCCGTACTGCTCTTTCCAGGCCCACACGCGTTCGAGGAAGGCCTCGCGGCCGATCCCGCGGCGAGTCAGGCCTTCGCCTGCAAGCTGGCGCTCGACCAGCAACTGTGTGGCGATGCCGGCGTGGTCGGTGCCGGGCAGCCACAGCGTGTTGTCGCCCCTCATGCGATGCCAGCGGATGGTGGCGTCGATCTCGGTGTGCTCGAGCATGTGCCCGGTGTGAAGCGAACCGGTGACGTTGGGCGGAGGGATGGCCAGGCAGAAGACCGGACCGGGAGCCTGGGCATCCACGTGAAAGATGCCGGAGTCCACCCACCACTGTGCCCAGCGCGGCTCGAAGCGCTGGGGCTCGTAGACCTTCTCCAATTGCATGCGGGAAACTCTCACTATAGCATGGGGTTCCGCGGCGGCGGCTCACTGATGCCGGAGCGGATGGCGGCTGTTACCATGTTGGGAAGTGCTCAAGGAGGCGCCAATGACGGGCGAGGGTTCCAACATCCTGGCGGAGGGCGCGCTGGCCGCGCCGGACCGGGTCCGCTCCAGGACCGACGGCGGGGTGTACCTGGACCTCCGGGGACTGGAGATTGCCCCGCTGGAGGGCATCGAAGATGACCGGCTCTCCGCGCTTGCCCGCATCCTGCGCGGGCTGGCGTTCACGGCGGTGGACGGCGCGCAGTCGGGACATCCCGGCGGCTCTTCCTCGAAGGCCGAGATGGTGCTGGCGCTGCTGGCATCCGGCGTGCTGGCGTTCGATCCGCTGCGGCCGAAGCATCCGGGGCGCGATCGCGTGGTGTGGTCGGCGGGGCATTGCTCGCCGCTTTTTCACGCGCTGGTGTCGCTGGTGTACGAGTGCCTGCGCCGTCACGGCGTCCAGGTTCCTGAGGCGCTGCGGGAGGCGATCACCTGGCCGGAAGACCTGGCGCGGTTCCGCCGCTACGGAGGCCCCAGCGGGCACATCGAGTCCGCCATCGCGCTGGCCGATGTTTGCACTGGCTCCTCCGGTCACGGCCTGTCGGCGGGGCTGGGGCTGGCCACTTTGCACCATTCCTGCGGCCTCCGGACCAAGGTGTTTGTCATCGGCGGGGACGCGGAGAGCGAGGAGGGCATGAGCTACGAGGCGCGCAATCTGGCCTCCAAGCTGGGCCTGGACAACCTCATCGTGGCGCTCGACTACAACACCTTCGGCATCGATGGATCGATCGGCGAAGTGCTGCCGGTTCCCTACCAGGGCCACTGGTCGGCGTTCGGGTGGAACATCATCGAGGTGGACGGCCACCATTTCCGGGAACTGGTCTATGCGTACCGCATGGCCGCGGCGGGCTTCGGCAACGGGCGGCCCACCGTCATTCTGTGCCACACCCTGAAAGGGAAGCATTACGGGCGGCTGGAAGGGACCGCCGATTCGCACGGGACTCCGCTTACGCACGGCGAGTATGCGGAGCTGATGAAGCCGCTGGGTTTCGAGGTATCGGCAGAGGAAGGGAAGACGCCGGAGAACATCGCCACGGTGCTGGCCGCCCTGGGCGCTGAGGAGGCGGAGCACCTGTTGCGGCATCTTGAGACCGCGCGCTCGCGGGTAGCGGATGAGCCAAGGCTGGTCGAGGTGCTTCGGGCGGCGCTTCCCAACCGGCCGCTGGCGGACTACTCGACCATCACACGGCCCGAGGCGCTGCCGCCGGAGCTGGTGTTCCAGGAAGGCGACCGCGTGCCCACGCGCCGCGCGAGCGAGGCGTGGTTCGCCTGGGCGATGCAGCGCTGCGGCTTCTTCTGGGTGGGGGCCGGGGATCTGGCCAAGTCCATCCTGACCGGCAAGGCCGAGGAGGTCTACGGCCTGTTGAGCCGGGAGAACCCGCTCGGGCGGGGCATCCGCTTCGGCATCGCCGAGCAGAACATGGCCATGATGTGCGTGACCATGGCGGGCGACACTCTGCCCGGTGGATTCCGTCCCATGACCGCCTTCGCCAGCTACGGGGTGTTCGCGGTGATGATGGCGAATGCCGTGCGCATGGGCCTGATCAGCGGCGAGGTGAACCCCCGCTCGCGCGGGTTCTTCATCCTGCTGGCCGCCCATGATGGTCCCGAGACCGGCGAGGACGGCCCCACGCACCACGGGTTGTTCTGGATGTCGCTCTACTCGGCCTATCCGGGCATCAAGGTGTACAAGCCGCTGGACGCCAACGAAGCCGTGGAGATGCTATTCCACGCCGCCAGCCGGCGCCAGCCGGTGGCGTTCTCGGTGGTGCGCCCGCCGGTTCCGGTTTTCAAGAGGGGCGACGGCGTACCGCCGGCCCGCGAGGCGGTGAACGGCGCCTATGTCTTCAAGCCGTACGCGGGCAGCGGCAGGAGAAAGCTGGCGGTAGTGGTTTGCGGAGGGCAGGTGATGGCCAATGTTCTGGCGGCGCTGCCGGAACTGGAGCGCGCAGCCGACATCAAGATTGTGGCGGTCACCTCGCCGGAGCTGTTCGAGGAGCTGCGCCGCGAGGATCCCCGCAAGGCCGAGGCGGTCTTCTCCGACGACGAGCGCCGGGAGGCGCTGGCCTTCCACAACGGCTGGAAAGGGTTCCTCTATCCCTTCCTGCTGCCGGCTGACTACGACCGGCGCGGCTACGGCATCGACCACTTCGTCAGATCCGGGCGGCCCGGTGAGATCTACGCCGCGGCCGGATTCGATGCAGCGGGCATCCGGGAGAAAATCGCCGCGCATTTGCGGAGGTGACTCAGTACTACACTCGCTGAGTTTCTTTGCGCGCCGCGAAGATTCTGGAGCCTTTGGTGGGGCGAGCGTCCACGCTTGCGAGCCGGCATCCTTGCCGGCTTACCTGCCGC
>Ga0194125_10011212_pt1 | contig 12075 bp, 12 predicted proteins | sample TA2KigC250mmetaG_FD_148626 | JGI IMG/M metagenome (GOLD analysis project Ga0194125, IMG submission 148626) | Freshwater microbial communities from Lake Tanganyika, Tanzania - TA2015034 Kigoma Deep Cast 250m | ecosystem: Environmental > Aquatic > Freshwater > Lake | place: Tanzania: Lake... | reverse complement strand
AGCCAGCACTGCGCGCCGACCATGCGCGTGCACCGCAATCGCGAGGCCACAGACGAACAGCGCCGCCGCCACGACTACGGCGAGCCAGCGTCGTTCGTCGCCACCCTGCGCAAAGAGCGGTGTAGCAATCATCCCCGCCACCATCACGATGAATGCAGCCGTCGCCACTCGCGACCCGGTTTGTGACAACGCGTTCACCCGCCGAATGGTACGAGCAGCCGCGCCACCATCACGGCCTTCCGCACGGTGGGCACCGAGGCGCGTTTGGCGAACACGTCGTACTGCTGCGCTTCGATGCGCTCGAGAATGCGCGAATACAGCACCCGCGCCGCACGAATACAGCGCGCCGAACGCGGCGGCAGCATCGCAATCCCATTGTCCGCTGACTCGTACAACATCCGGCAGCGCTCGATTTCAAACTTCATCAACGCGATGAACTCTGGCGTACACGACCTCTTCGACAAGTCGACGCCGAACCGACGCACGTCTTCCTGCGGAATGTACACACGCCCACGGTCGAGATCCTCGTTCACGTCGCGCAAGAAATTGGTGAGTTGAAAGGCATTGCCGAGGTCGCGCGCATGACCGAATGCCGCTTCGTCGCGTGGTTCAAGAATCGGCAACATCATCTCGCCGATCACCGCCGCCGAACCATCCATGTAGCCGAGCAAGTCATCCCATGTCTCGTATGAAGTGACGGTGAGATCCATCGTCATGCTGCGCAGGAAACGACGAAAGCACTCGGGGTCGATCGGAAACTTACGCACCGTGTCGACCACCGCCATGAGCACGGGGTCGTTCGACGCGCCAGCAGCCAAGTCGCGAAAGAATCGCTCGCCGAAACTCGCGAGCACCGCCTCGCGCTCGGCGACGGGCACCGGCCCGAGGTCGTCCACGATGTCATCGGCATAACGACAAAAGCCGTACAGCGCGTGCACATGTGGGCGCTTGTCGGATGGCAACACCCTCGTCGACCAGTAATAGGTCGTGCCGTGCCGCTTGTTGAACTCCTTGCACAGCGCGTAACTTTCGGCGAGCGTGACCGTTCCCTTCGGCAAGAGATGCGTAGTTGGTGTTGGCGGCGACCTCAAGCGCTACCTGCCGCGACTAGCTGCATAATCGGCGATGCGCCGCGCGGCGAGTTTGCCCGACACCAACACCATCGGCACACCGACCCCCGGCACGGTGGACGAACCGACGAAGAACAATCCCGGCACGCGCTTGTCCTTGTTGTTCGGGCGGAACGGCCCCGTCTGGAAGAACGTGTGCGCCAGCGCGAACGGCGTGCCGCGCTCCATACCCAACTTCTCCCAATCGAGCGGGTCGTAAATGCGCTCGACTACGACATCGGTCGGATACCCGAGTCGCCCAACGCGGTCACGCAGGTCGGCCATGATGCGATCACGCTCGCGCGACCAGTCGATCTTGCCGTCGAGGTTCGGCGTCGGCTCGAGCACGTAGATGGATGAATGACCGTCGGGCGCGAGCCCCGCGGTGTCGAGCGAGTGCAACGTGACGAGAATCGACGGGTCGGGCATCCGCACGCCGTCTTCAATGAGTGCCTTGAACGAGCCGTTCCAGTCGGCACCGAAGTGGATGTTGTGGTGCGCCGCCTTCGCAACTGGCAGGCCCTTCACACCGGCGACCCACAAGAGACAACTCGGGCTGTATTTGCCGTTGCGCGCGGCGCGCGGCGCATCGACACCGCCGAGCATCGTGCGATAGGCGACGGGCAGGTCGGGGTTGCACACGACCGCGTCGGCGGTGATGCGCTCGCCACCCTCCAACTCCACGCCGGTTACATACCCGCGCGAGCCACTCGACCGCAGGATCCGCGACACCGTGGCGCCGTAGCGGATCTTCACCCCGGCCTGCTCAACGGCCGACGCCAGACCGGTCGCCATCGAGTGCATGCCTCCCTCGGGGAAGTACACGCCTTCAACGGAATCCATGTAGGTGATCACTGCATACAGCGACAACGCCTCATACGGTGCGAGCCCGGCGTACATCGACTGGAAACTGAAGATGCGTTGCAGACGATCGTCACGGAAGAAGCCGCCGATCTTCTTGTCGAGACGGCGGAACGCTCCGAGCGACACGAGTTTCAACGCATCGCGCCATGGTCTTGCCAAATCGAGTGGTGAATCGTAGTTGGTGTCGATGAACGACGACATCTCTGCCTTGTACAACTGCTCCAGCCAGTCGCAGAACTTGATGAACGACACAGCCTCCACCTTGTTGGAGAACCTCGCGATCTCCTCCGCCATCGCCTCGCGCCCGTGACGCACGAGCAACTCGCTGCCATCTTCGTACACCGCGCGATACATCGGGTCGACTTTCTTGATGGTGACGAAGTCGGCCATGTTCGTACCGGCCGCGTTGAAAACATCTTCGAGCAAGTTCGGCATCGTGAGCACCGTCGGGCCGTTGTCGAGCCGGAAGCCATGTGAGGTGATCATCCCGGCGCGTCCGCCGGGGATGTCGTCGCGTTCGAGCAACGTCACGTCGTGCCCACTGCGCGAAAGATACGCCGCAGTCGACAACCCCCCGAGGCCGGCGCCGATCACGATCACGTGCATGTGCCGGTCGTTCATCGGGTGCAGCTCGTGTTCATGTGGCATCTCTCAGACTTTGCGGTCGGTCACGAAATGTGCAAGTTCCACCAGACGAGTCTGTACCTCGGCTTCGATTGGCGCACGACCGATCGCTGAAATCGCCTGGTCGCGCAGGTCACTGATGGTTGCCTCAATCGCGCTGAGCGCTCCGGAATCGACGATGGCTTGCTGCACGTCGGTGATGTCGCCTGAAGACAGTGACGTGCTTCCTACTTGCTGCAGCACGGCGCGCTGCTTCTCGTTGGCGCGTTGCAGGGCGACCGCCATGAGGGGTGTCGGCTTGGCCTCGCGCAAGTCGTCGCCGACGGGCTTGCCCGTGATGCTGGATTCACCGAACACACCGAGTACATCGTCGCGCAACTGGAACGCATCACCGAGCGGCAAACCATATGCGGAATATGCATCAATCAATGTGGTGTGTTCATCTGCGAGCAATGCACCGAGATGCAGCGGGCGCTCGATCGTGTACTTGCCGCTCTTGTATCGACAAATGCGCATCGCCCTTTCTGGTCGGCACTCGTTTTGCGCCGAGCCGAGCATGTCGAGGTATTGCCCGACGTTCAGTTCGACACGAAGTTCGTTCCACATTTGCCAGCCACGTGCACCGAGACCGGCCAACAACATGTCGGCGTAGACGAACGACAGGTCGCCAATCAGGATCGCCGCACCATCACCGAACCGCCGCGCATCGCCGGCCCAGCCACGACGGCGATGCTCCGACTGCAGTGCCTCGTGCGTGGTGGTGTTGCCGCGTCGCGTGACGGAGCCGTCCATGATGTCGTCGTGAAACAAGGCGAAGGCATGCAGCAATTCGAATGCGGTACCGGCGTCGATGGCGCGGGCGTCGTCACGATCGCCGCCCGCACCGACGAAACCCCAATATGTGAAAACAGGTCGCAACCGCTTACCGCCGCCCACCACCATGCGCTCCAGTTCGCCGAACACCACGGCCAAGTCGGGGTCAAAGGCGGTCCAGCGCGCGCGTTCAGCGCCGACGAACGCCGTCAGTCGCGCATCAACCCGCGCGGCGATGTCGCGCAACGAACCGGGGGTGGAATTCACGACACGAGGCTATGCCAGCCTCGTCACCGCGATTCTTCGGGCAACTCGATGTCCTTTACTTCGAGCCGTGCCGCAGCGATGCGGTCGCGGCAGATCTTCACTAGTTCGGTCGCGCGCTTCACACGCTCAGCGAGATGGTCGACATCGATGTCATCATCCGACAGCTCAGCGAGGATCTCCTCCAATTCGCTGACTGCTTCTTCGTATCCGGTCTCTGCATCATCCTTCTTGCGGGGCATCAGTGCTCCTCTTTCTTGGTAGTCGTGGTGGAACTTGGGCTGATCGTCGTCACGATGTTGTTGATGGTGCCATTCACCGTGCTATTGATGCTGCCGTCCGCGAGCCGCGTCGTGATGTTGGCCCCTTTCTCCATCTGCTTCACCGACTTGATCACACGGCCATCGGCGTCATGGGTGATACTCCACCCGCGGCGCATGAGCACGACGGGGTCGTAACCCTTCAGGTCGCTGGCCAGCAGTTCGATGCGGGCCTTCGCCTCGTTCAGCACCGTGGTGCGCAGCGTGCGCAACTGCCCGACGGCGTCGGCGACACGGCGTTCGGCAGCGGCCAGCGCGGTGAGCACCACGTTGGCCAGCCGCTGCGCCGCAGTTTCGACTCGCAAGACGAACTCATTCACGCGATCGATGATGGCGATGGCACACGCGGTAGGTGTCTTGTTCCACGAGTACGCAACTTCGTCGACGATGCTCGTGTCGACCTCGTGGCCGATGCCCGTAAACACCGGTTTGGTGCAGAGTGCAACTGCGCGTGCGAGCGTCTCGTCGTCGAAGGCGGCGAGATCCGTCTTTGAACCGCCACCGCGAACCACCGCGATGAGTTCGACATCGTCGCGCGTCGCCAAGTGCGCAATCGCCGCAGCAACCGACGCGGCGGCACCGTCTCCCTGTACCCGCACGTCGCACAACGACACCTGAAAGCCGATGCCCGATTGCTCGAGCGTCTTCATGAAGTCGGCGTGCGCTGCGGTTCCCTTGCTCGTCACCACACCAATGCGCAGCGGCACCAGCGGCAGATGCGTGCGCCGGTTGCGGTCGTACAGTCCGTCATTCTTTAGCCGGGTGACGATTTCTTCGCGCTTGGCGGCCAGGTCGCCGAGTGTGAAGCGCGGGTCGAGATCGTTCATCTTGAAACCGAACGAACTGCTCTTCCCGAACACATCGGGGGTACCACGGATACGTACCTTGATGCCGCTCACGATGTCGATCTGGTGCTGCTTCATCTTGGTGGCCAGGCCCTGTCGCACGCCGCGGAAGAGCTTGACCGCCAACACGCTTCGTTCGCCGTCATCATCCTCGATCAGATCGAAATAGCAATGCCCGCTCGCGGCATTCGTGACCTTGCCCACCTCGCCGTACACCCATACGTCGCTGAACTCGCGAGCGAGCACGTCGTTCACCTCGGCGATGAGTTCCGAAACGCTGCGCGCTTGCGGACTTTGGGCGTCGGCACGTGTTGAGGCGATGCCTGTAAACCTAGGCTGACGGTCTCATGTCGTTGCGCCACCGTCTCGCCTTCGTCGTCGCGGCCGCGGTCGTCGTGTCAGCGTGCGGTAAGCGCCTCATCTTCGAAGCGAGCACCGACCCGACGATCGCCGGTGATGTTGAGAGTTCGGTCACGACGAACGCCGCCGAATCGCCAACAGCCCCCGACGACTCCGCCGGCAACGACACCGCGCAGCCCGGCACAATCAGTTGGGATTCATGCAGCGCTGGGCCGACCGGTCAATACGAGTGCGGCAATCTCGATGTGCCGTTCGACTACGAGAATCCGAGTGCCGGAACTTTCTCGCTATATCTCGTGCGTCGACTCGCGGACTCCGCTGCGACGCGAATCGGATCGATGCTCGTCAACCCCGGCGGCCCCGGCTTCGGCGGCACGGTCGTAGCCGAGCAGGCTGAGTGGTACCTCAGTTCGTCGTTGATGGCGCGCTTCGACGTCGTCGGATGGGATCCGCGCGGCACCGGCAAATCGACACCGGCCGTCGACTGCATCGATGAGTACGACCCCTACTTCGGCATCGACTCACCGCCGAACGATGCGACAGCCAAGCAGAAGATGATCGACCTGACGCAAGAGTTAGTCGACCTGTGCGTTGCGCGTAACGGTGAGATGTTGAAATACATCTCCACCGAGGCCACGGCGCGTGACATGGATTCCATCCGTCGAGCCCTCGGCGAAGAGAAGATCACCTACTTCGGTTTTTCGTACGGCTCCGAACTCGGCGCCACGTGGGTAACGCTCTTCCCCGACACCGTGCGTGCCGCGGTGTTCGACGGTGCTTCCGACCCGAACGCCAACGGTTTCGATCAGGCGATGGCACAGTTGAAAGGCTTCGAACGACAACTCGATGCGTTTCTCGCCGACTGCGCGAAGCGCCCGTCGTGTGCGATCTACAACGGCGGCAAACCTGCGGCACTCTTCGACAAGTTGGTGCAAGATATCGATGCCAAACCGTTGGCTTCGTCGGCGGGTCGCACACCGGTCACGCAAGGCGTGTTCTACACCGCCGTCATTCAGGCGATGTACAGCAACACGTTGTGGCCGAGGCTCGAAGCCGCTCTCGCGCAGGCAGTCACCGGCAATGGTGCGGGTCTCTTGCGACTATACGACCAGTACTACGAACGCAAGTTTGACGGTACATACGGCAACGAGTTGGAGGCATTCCTCGCAATCTCCTGTCTTGACGACCCGGAGTCATCAACGATTGCCGACATTGATGCCGACATTCCGAAGTTCGCCGCCGCAGCGAGGCGTCTCGGTGAATACTTCGGATACGGCTACGCCTGCGCCCTCTGGCCTTACCGCGTGGCACAGCGTGTCACAGTGACGGGCAAAGGTGCCGGCCCGATCGTGGTCATCGGCACCACGGGTGATGCCGCGACGCCACTCGCGAGCACGCGCAATGCAGTAAAGAATCTCGAACGAGGTGTCTTGGTAATCGTCGAAGCGGACCGCCACACGGGTTATGGTCTCAACCCATGCGTGGTGAAGGCGGTCGACGGCTACATGCTCGAGTTACAGGTGCCCGACAACGAAACGTACTGCCGCTAGGACTTGCGCTGGCGGCGGAGATGCCTACATCGCTCTCGCCGATGCGCGCCGTGCTAGCGCTGCAGCACGTAGAGGTTGCGCACCCAACCAGGGCGCAAATCTCGCAGTAACCGTGCAGCTGCTCGCGACACGACAAACGGCAACCGTCGAGACATTCTCGGCGCGACGACCTGCACTCGGCGCAGCGCGAACTCGCTACGCAACTCGGTGTACATGTCGTTGATCGAGTCGCGAGTGCCGGCAGCCACCATGATGATTGTGAGACCGTCCTCGCTCATATTCTCGAGCAGACAGCGCAACCATTCACGATGGGCGGCCAGCGAACCGGTTCTGGTGAAAGGGTAAAACTCCTGACATAACAGCAGGTCGAACGGTGCACCAGCTAGCAACTGACTCGGCACGATGGCCCCATCGACGAAGCTGCAGCGCGGCCAGTGACCTCGCGCAAACTGCACTGCATCAACTGAGACCTCGAACCCAGTGACCGTCGCCGAGGGCCATGTGCGCTGCAGGCCGTCAGTGGTGAACCCAGCACCACACCCAAGATCGGCAATCGTCTTTGGGTGGTGGTTACGAGTGCGGCGCACGAGGGTCGCATAGTCACGACACACCGTGTCGATGCGCCACGGTTCTACTTCGTTGTGCATGTAGAGACCCGATACTCTCGCGTCTGATCCACTCACCAACGCCTTGTACGATGCAAAGTCGTTGCGAACGTCCGTGGCTTCAGCACCGGTGCCGGTGCGAATCTCTCGTTCGCGGGCGGCCAGTACCTCTGGTGACCACCACTCGTGCTGCGGTTCAGTCACGCCTTGGCCCGTCTCTCGGCAAAGAACCGTTGCAGCAGTGACGATGATTCGGCTGCAAGTACACCGTGTCGCACTACGGGTTCGTGATTCAGTCGCGGGTCGGCGGCAAGGTTGTAGAGCGAACCCATCGCGCCAGCCTTCAAGTCGGCGGCACCAAAAACCACAGTGCCGACACGCGCATTGATGATCGCACCGGCACACATCGCACACGGCTCGAGCGTCACATACAACGTGCAATCATCGAGCCGCCATCGACCCAGTCGCTCGGCTGCGATACGCAACGCCAACACTTCTGCATGCGCCGTCGGATCGGTGCGCAATTCGCGCTCATTGCACGCCTCAGCAATCACTCTTCCTTCATGCACCACTACCGCACCAACCGGCACATCGCCGTGCGATTCAGCCAACATGGCCTGAGCCAACGCGCTTCGCATGGCGTCAGCATCGGTCAACACTGCTTGTGGCACCGTTTCAGAGTAGGGAGCGGGATTCGCTCGGCAAGAAATGGCGGAAGGGGTGGGATTTGAACCCACGGTAGGCATACACCCACAACGGTTTTCGAGACCGTCCCATTCGTCCGCTCTGGCACCCTTCCGTCTGGCAACGCTATCTGTGGGTGTTGGCGGAGGGGGTGGGATTCGAACCCACGGAAGCTTGCGCTTCACGCGCTTTCCAAGCGCGCCGATTCGGCCGCTCTCGCACCCCTCCGAATCTGCATGCATCATGCGATGCTGCACGAACGACGGCAGGCTATCTGAGTTACTTGCGTCGTCTCGATGCGCGTGCCGTCGCACGAATGCACCGTTAGTCTCATCCGTGCCGACACTTCGTCGAGTGAGGTGGCGGTCGGGTCCTGTGCAATGGATGCCCGAGAATCAGGTCAGGTCCGGAAGGAAGCAGCCTTCATCGGTCGCTGAAGTGTGCCGCAGATCGCCTGGCCGTCACTTCAGTCAACGAAGTGAGTCGGCTCGCTCACCAAGCTTGGCAACACCCCACTCGGTGGTGAGTGTTTCGAATTCCGGCTTCGGGCCCCACCACTTCCAGCTGTCCACTGACCCGACATCCACGGTGTCGACCAACCTGGCAAGAATGCGAAACAATTCGACATCTTCGCGACCCTCGCGCAGCCTGGCGGCCAACTTCTCCGCACCACGCACTTTCACGCCGTCACTCGCCCACTGCACGGGATCGGCTGGAATCGACATGATGTCGCCGTACTTCGCCAGCAAGGTCGATGTGCTCTTCGCCCCCCACCCTGGCAACCCCGGGAAACCATCGGCCGAGTCACCGACCAGCGCCAAGTAGTCGACGATCGACTCAGGGCCCACGCCGAACTTCGCCTTCACCGCGGCTTCGTCGATGACCACGTCATTCTTGCGATCCACTTGCACCACACGTCGTCCACTCACGCATTGACCCAGGTCCTTGTCGGGGGTGAGCAGTCGCACCTGGTGCACTCGGCGATCTTCACACGCCACTCGCACTGCTGAGGCGAGCGCATCATCGGCCTCGAAATCGGTCATCATCCACACGGTGACACCCATCGCTGTGAGCGCATCTTCCAACACGGGAATCTGCCGCAAGATGTCGGGCTCCATCCCCTCACTGGTCTTGTAGCCGGGCCACAAGTCGTTGCGGAAACTCTCGATCACGTGGTCGGTGGCGACACCGAGGTGGGTGGCGCCGTCTTCAATCAACTGCAGCGTGCTGTTGAGCACACCGATGACGCCCGCGTTCTCATGTTCATCGGTATGGCGCCCCAGCTGACCGTAAAACTGGCGGTACAACTCGTAGGTGCCGTCAATCAGGTGAACGATCACGACTCGAACCTAGACGCTCACCACCAGCACCAGCCACGCGCCAAACAACAAATGCGGACCAAACGGAATGGTGCGATTACCTGCCATCAAGCGCCCAGCAATGGCATGCACGGCACCCGACACCGATGCGAGGAGCTGCCATACCACCACGCCATTCAACGACACGAGGGCGACCGACAGTGCAAGCGGTGCAACGAGCAACACATCACCCCACCCAAGAGAGCGTGGCGACAACGTATGCAACACCGCATATACGGTCACGACGACAATCGCAATCACCAACGCGGTGAGTGCAGACGAACGAGAGGCTCCGACCACCTCCCCCGCCCATGTGATGAGCACGGCCCCCACGGCAAACAGCGTTGCGGGACGAGAGAGTCGACGAGTTGCGAAGTCAAGCGGTGCCTGCACAACCGTCAGTGCTGCGACTACCCCGATCAGCACAACATCTCTTGACGACACCCCGCTGCTGGCCACCCAGCCAGTCACGCCACCGACGACTGCATTCGGAGTGAGCCACCAACGCGAGTACTCCGTCGATGCTTCACCCCCATCATCTGCAATCGCAAGCAATGGTCGCTGCGACACGAACAGACACCCGACACCGAGCAATACCCCCAAGATCACCCACGCCACCGCGGGCATCCGACTACTCCTGCACGAGTTCGATCAGCGTGCCGAACGAGCCTTTGGGGTGGATGAACGCAACGGTGGTGCCCCGTGATCCGGGTCGGGGCTCTTTGTCGATTGGCGTCGCACCGGCAGCAACCATCGCCGCGAGCGCGGCTTGGCAATCAGCGACGCGGTAGCCGATGTGGTGCAGGCCTTCGCCGCGCTTCTCAATCGCCTTCGCCACTGGCGAGTCGTCTCGAGTTGGCGCGAGCAATTGCACGTAACTCTCGGCGACCTTCAAGAGCGCCTCTTCCACGCCGTCACGCTCCACGACTTCACGATGGTCTACGGTGGCGCCGAATGCCCGCTGGTAGTAGTCGATTGCCGCCTCAAGGTCGCGAACGGCAATGGCAACGTGGTCGATTTCGGTGAGCATCATCGGCGGAACCTCCGCAAGCGAGCTTCTCCTACTTTGGCGCGCAGCTCGTGGTCGGTGACACCTTCACCCTCGTTTTGGGCCAGGCACAACACACCGATTTTCCCTTCGTGCATGTTTCGGTGCACTTGGAACGCAGCTTCACCGGCTTGCTCGAGGGTGAAGGTGCGCGAAAGCACCGGGTCGATCATGCCCTTTGCAATTAGACGATTGGCCTCGTGGGCCTCGCGATAATTGGCGAAGTGTGAGCCAACCAGGCGCTTCAAACGCATCCAGAAATAGCGGTTGTCGAACTCCATCATGAAGCCGCTCGTGGCCGCGCATGTCACCACGGTGCCACCCTTTTTTGCCACATACATTGACGCACCAAACGTTGAGCGACCGGGATGTTCAAACACGATGTCGGGGTCTTCGCCCACGAGGGCACGAATGTCGCCGCCGAACCGGCGCCACTCGTTCTCGTTGTGTGTGTCGTCGTCGTTCCAGAATTTGTAGCCGGCTTTCGAGCGATCGATGACCGCCTCGCAACCCATCTCCTGCAAGATGCGTACCTTGTCGTGTGAACTCACCACTCCAACAGGTATGCCGCCGCCATTCATCACGTACTGCACCGCATACGCACCGATGCCGCCCGTTGCACCCCAGATGAGCACGACATCACCTTGCTTCATGTGTGCGCCGTTCTGTGACACCAGCATGCGGTAACTCGTGCTGTTGCACAATGCATTTACCGCCGCCTCCTCCCACGAGAGGTGTGCCGGCTTGGGCATCAATTGATTCGCCTTCACCACCGTCACATCGGCGAGACCGCCGAAATTCGTCTCGTATCCCCAGATGCGTTGGTTGGCGCCGAGCATCGAGTCATCGTGTGCAGACGGGTCTTGATCATCGACGTGATTGCAATGGATCGTTACACGGTCACCGGGCTTCCAGTTGCGCACCGCACTGCCCACGCGCAACACCACACCCGAACCGTCACTGCCGAGGATGTGATACGGCAGGTCGTGGCGTTTTGCCCACGCACTCTCGCGCGCCAAACGAGTCAGCGCACCGAAAGTGCTGATCGGCTCAAAGATTGCGCTCCACACCGTGTTGAAGTTGATGCTGCTCGCCATCACGGCGACGACTGCCTCGTCAGGCGCCAACTCGGGAATCGGCACCTCGCGAAGTTTCAGGCTCTTGCGCGGGTCTCTGTCGCGCGAGGCCACGCCAGCAAACATTTCGGCGTCGCTCTTTTCCAGCACTGCGGCCCGGTACGTGCTCGGAAGCGGGATTTTCGCGAGCTGCTCACCGACCGCGCCGTTATTGATGGCCTCTCGAACTGAATCCACGCGTAGAAACTACTGTGGCACTACGGAGGTAGCCATGCCCGGCTCTTACATCGTTGCGGGGGCGCGCACACCAATCGGCAAGATGAGCGGGGCGCTCGCCGACTTCAATGCCGCCGACTTGGGCGGATTCGCGATTGCCGAAGCGCTGCGGCGTGCCGGTGTGCAACCTGATGAAGTTGAACATGTGATCGTCGGCCAAGTGTTGATGGCGGGTCAGGGTCAGGTGCCGTCGCGACAGGCGGCAGTGAAAGCCGGCATCCCGATGAACGTGCCGAGTGTGAACATCAACAAGGTGTGCCTCTCGGGCTTGAATGCGAT